>OOCG01000155.1_pt1 | contig 50215 bp, 39 predicted proteins | sample 1671521 | NCBI WGS metagenome assembly OOCG01 (sample SAMN06348165, study PRJEB24527) | human gut metagenome | biome: human gut; feature: ankylosing spondylitis patient; material: feces | host: Homo sapiens | place: China | collected 2015-10
CAAGAGACGAGCAACGAGGGATCACGAGGCGGGCAACGAGTGCCCAAACCGAGAACCACAATTTGGGCAATATATCTGTGATAATAAAAAAAAGAGTAAAAGAAAGAAAAACATCAGGAAATATTTGGCAGAAAGAAGAAAAAGTCGTAACTTTGCACCCTGTTAAGTGTAAAGGCTATAATGGGCATGCACCGAAAGGACATGAGATGATGCGAAGAACATCCCCATAACGTCTATTTTTAATAACCCAATAAAAATAAAAAAGAAAAATGAAAAAAGGTATTCATCCAGAGAACTATCGTCCTGTAGTATTCAAAGATATGTCTAATGGCGACATGTTCCTCTCTCAGTCAACATGCAAGACTAACGACACTGTTGAGTTCGAAGGCGAGACTTATCCAGTAGTAAAGATTGAAATCTCTAGCACTTCTCACCCATTCTATACAGGTAAGAGCAAGCTTGTTGATACTGCAGGTCGCGTTGACCGCTTCATGAACCGTTACGGTAAGTTGAAGAAGTAATATACCTTTTCATTTAAAGGATATATTATCGCAAGATACAAAAGTGCGTTCGAGCGTAGTTGCATATACGCTGGTACGCACTTTTTTCGGCTTTATTCATTTCTACGAGAATGACTATTTTTGTATTACAAATTATATTCTAACACGATTTTTATGAAACGAATCAAGATTTACCTTTTGATGCTTCTTGCTGCACTCACAGTAGGTAGCTGCGGAAGCGATAATGACGGTCCTGGTGGTGGAGGTGACAATACGAATACCAACGCCAATGTTGTAACCCCAGGAATGCCTGACGAAATCACACGTTTGGAATTTCCAAAGGTGAAAGGTGGAACAAGTACAGTCATCGTTCACGAAACTGATCAATATGGTGTCAACTTCTGCACAGAATTTGATACCAGTAAGAAATCACAGCGATGGAGTTGCTATGCTGTCTATAAGAGTAACAACAGGAAAGGCTGGGATAGAGATTATTGGAAATATAATCATCCATCTTGGGATGGTAAGACATGGAACGGAGATCCTTTCCAATTAGACCCCCAATTACCTGCTAATGTGCAACCAGGTGTACATGAATTTAGCTCTTCCAGTTTGCCAAGCGAAGGAATCACCTATTTCCAGAGAGGACATATCGTTGCTTCTGAAGACAGAATCTGCAGCAAGGATGTAAATGGACAGACTTTCTATATGACCAATATGCAGCCTCAGAGAGAAGAATTCAATAACGGCATTTGGAAAAAAATGGAAGGAAAAATCAGAGACTTACTGACATACAATAAGAGCACTAAACCTGAGTTTGCCAATGACACCATGTATGTCTGCAAAGGTGGAACCATTGACAAGTCTGAGCAGATTTTGGGCTATACTAAACATGGATTTATAGTTCCAAAATACTTCTTTGCAGCAGTCATGATCAAAAATAAATCCGGTCATACAGCTATCGGATTCTGGTTTGAACACAAAGATTATCCTTCCACAGAAAAGTTGAGCGCACATATTATCAATATTGCCAAACTTGAGGAGCTTACTGGTATTGACTTCTTCTGCAATCTTCCTGATGATGAGGAAAGACAGGTCGAGAACGTGAATATCACACCATCCTATTTACAAACTGTTTGGAAAATAACAAACTAAGTTCTCTGATACTTTACAACATTTCACAATACAGAAAAGTTAAGAGGATGCATCGAAACGATTCGTTTGATGCATCCTCTTAACTTTTCCTCCAACACAAGGTTTATCTTCTGCTATTAAAACGAGAAGACGTTCCCTTAATCGGACTCTGACAAGCAGCCTTACCAAATGATTTATGCTCAGTTACGCCTGCTCCACGAGTCTGAGCCTTGGCATTATTGGTATCGTTCAAGCGCTTAAAATCAAAATAGATAACATCGCCCTTAACGCTTCCCGTGCCTATCATATAACCGAAGAAAGTATCATATCCCTTCTTTTTTTCATATCCCAAATGGAAACCAGCCTGAGAAGAACCGTAGTCTAACACAAAGGTTGCCCCACTATTCTTGTACTTGATATAAATATCTCCATTATCCTCTATGTACCAGGAGAAATCCAAGGTCTGGCTCTCATCTTCAATGACATTTCCTTGAGAATCCAAGAGATAATCAGTCTCCACACCCTCTCCACTATAAGATTTTGAATTCTGATTATATTGGAAGAACTTCATGGTCGTATAATAAACATCTGTGCTACGCGATTCACCATCCTCATTGATATAAGAATAATCCATCTCACCGCCCCATTCTCCACAGAGTGTCTGGGCCATTGCCGTACGTTCATCACCGCCCTGGTTGTTCCCATTACCACCCTGATACCAATAATCATTATTCCAGTGCCAGTCGCCATAGTTATTGCTCCAGCCGTATGGATCGTGCCAATAACCATCATACCAAGGATCATCGTCACAACTGACAAATGTCATGGATGCTACTGTTATCGCAGCCAACATCAACAAAGATTTTATATATTTCATATCTCGTCCCTTTCTTTTTAATCTGTTCCCTGAGGAAACAGCAAGTCTCTTTACTTATTCTTATAATTGACCACTCTTCTCAGATATTTCAGCGAATCAGAATCTGAGGAAGAAGCACGGGTATCATCGAAAGTTCCCTGATGAGGCTTAGCCCAACCATATCCCCAGGAATCATACCAATCATCACTATCATACCAGTCATAATTCCATCCGTTAGGAGAAGCCGTCTTCACCAATCTGAAATCCGCGCTGCTATTTCCACATTCAACCGTTCCATAGAAATAATCATCATCCAAAGAATAGTTATAAATCGTAGCATACGAGTTTTCCTCTATGAAGTGAATTTTGATGACACCATTACTCACTGCCCACTCTATGTGATTAGCAACATAATCCCAAGGAGCATTGCGGTATCGGTCTATCCAATACCCCGTTCCGTGGTCGGAATAAGAGTTGCTTGGAACAAACGTTATCTCAGAAGTGGTAGAAGCATAATAACGATTATCATACGTCAATCCAATATCCATATAGCCTTTCCAAGTGCCATATAAAGTATCGCCAATGTCAGCGTCCTCATCGCAAGATGTGAAACTGAGGCTCATCAAAGCCACGATAGCCATCGTCAAGAGAGTCTTTAAATTTTTCATATCCATATAAGTCTTTAAATTACATTTCTTTGTTTATTTGCTGCAAAGATACGCCAAATAATCATACCAACAAAGGGTTTTTAGGAAAAAAACAGGGAGAAATCCCTATGATGTAATGGAATATCCCTAAACAATTTGGAAATTACAAGTTTTTTGTTTACCTTTGTCCAAGAAAAGCTGCACTCGGCAATTTGAAAACAAGTTTTCATTGCGCTCGTTTGCATTACCTTTGTCGAAAATATTAACTTAAGAATATGGTCAGAAGAATCATACACATTATTATATTGGGGTTGTTATCAATATCTGGATATTGCGGAACACCCTATTGTGACATCAGAAAGTTCTCTATTCTGGATGGACTTGCTGCCAACAATATCTCTGACTTATGTCAGGGAGCAGACAACATGATGTGGTTTGCTACCTATAACGGTCTGTCATATTATGATGGCTATACTTTCCACACCTTCCGCGACTTACCTGATGACCAAGATATTCTCAGTACAAATCGTATTCGCAATATCTTTCCATGCACCAACTATGACCTTTGGTGCGTTACATACGACCGTCGTCTCTATGTATATGACACCCGTATGTGTGACTTTGCAAACATAGGAGATAAAATCAACGAGAAGTTCAACATCCATCTTTATGCCGATAAAGTTTACATCCTTAGCACACAAGCAAATTGGATAACAACAACTGACCACAAATACGCAATTAGAATAACTGGAAAAGAATTTACAGATAATAATCCAGAACTCATCATGGCAGGAACCAAAAGCCTGCCAAGTGGAAATATCTGGTATATAACCGCCGACAAGAAGGGGCGTGAATGGATTCTTACAGACAAAGGAACTCACATCTATGGCTCCAAATTCACCACTCCAATTCCATTTAAATGGCTCCGACAGGTAGGCAACACCATTTACCTGGCTACAGCAGATGGCAGAGTTGCCGTCTTTGATGAAACCAGGAACCATATCTCCATGATTCCGATGCCGGAAGGAGTCACAAAAATCAATGAATTAAAAAATACAGGCTATCAACTCCTGATAGCCACAAATATCGGTGTAGTAGTCTATAATCCACGTACATTCAAATCTGAAGTTGTAAGTGTTCAGAACCCTAACCAGCCTGTAGCAGAAGTCAAGAAGATATACGTAGATAGCAAAGACCAGCTATGGGCATTTACTGACGGTATGGGTGTAACCATCATCAATCCGAATACATTGGAGAAGAAATGGTTGTTTGCAGACCAGGAAAATCCTGCTTTGCGTACTGTCAGCGAAAAATATTTCATCATGGAAGATGAACACAATACGCTATGGATGATACCTAACGGAGGTACATTCTGCTACTATGACAGAGCGAAAAAAGAATTGGTACCTTATGTTTTGCAAAGCAACTCTCAAGGCAATGCAAGTATTCCAAAAATCACTAAATACGTAATTTCTGACCAAAAAATTCTTTGGATAACGGGTATTCATGACCTTACACAAATCAATTTCAAATATCATGAATATACGCTGAGCCAAGTTGAAAATACAGAAGATGAAGTACGTGCCGTCACTCTTGATCATAATCGTAACTATTGGGATGGTTTTTACTCTGGATATTTAAAAGTCAGCAACGACAAGCATCAGAAGCTTGGCTACGTCACCCCAAGTGGTCAATTATCCCAAACACCAGTTCAGTTCTCCACCTGTGGCATTTATGCACTCTACGAAGACAGTCAGGGATACATGTGGATTGGAACAAAGAGAGACGGACTCTATCTTTTGAAAGACGGAGAATTACTGCATTTCACCCATAATCCGGCAGATCCATACTCTCTGCCTGATGATAGAATCTATGATATTGTAAGCGACAGACAGAACAGAATATGGATTGCGACTTTTGGAGGAGGATTGGCTGTTGCAGAAAGAGTAAACGGCACCTATCGTTTCATTTCAAACAGAAATAAGCTCGACTGGTTCAAGAATGGCCTCTACCAAAAAGTACGCCGAATTACATGCACCAGCAAAGGTACCATATTAGTAGGAACAACCGACGGACTTGTTACATTCTCCGACGAATTCAAGGATTATTCCAAGATTAAATTCTATCATTCTAATCATATTATAGGTGATACAGCTTCCCTCATGGCAAGCGATGTCAACTATACATTGGTCCGTTCTAACGGAGATACTTATATCTCTACATTAGGTGGTTGTCTGCAAATTACAACCAGTAAATCATTATTAGAAAATAATATAAGAGTCGAATTCGTCAAGAATATCAACCTGGACGAAGGTATCGTACAGAGTATGATAGAAGATAATGCAGGAAATATCTGGATTATCAGGGAATCCAGTGTCGATAAATTCAATCCAAGCACAGGAAAAATAGATGTTTTTGGGCCAAACGATTTTGATTTCCACATGACGTTTACAGAATGCCGCCCATTCCACGATCCTTCTACAGATCAAATCACATTAGGAACACCGATGGGAAGTATTACCTTCAATCCAAAGGTACTCAATAAGACTACCTATCAACCGAAAATACTGTTTACCTCTCTGCACTTCAACGGAGAGGCTCATACCATTCCTATCCTGCATAGGCCAAATCTGGTCATTCCTTCAGACAAGCGAAATCTGACCATTACCTTTGCAGCACTTGACTATACCAGAAAGTATCAGGCATACTATGCATATCGTCTGGATGGTCATACACCAGAAGGCGTATGGATTCCATTAGGAAGTCAAAATATGATTGGCTTCAACCGCATTTCTCATGGTAAATACATCCTCAAGGTAAAAGCCACCAATACACATGGAGTCTGGGGTAAATATATCGCAGAACTCCCGATAGAAATCGAACCCACTTTCTGGGAGAGCATATTGGGAAAAGTCATTCTTTTCATATTGTTCATCTTAGGTCTTGGATTAGTATTCTATATGTATAACAACCGACAAAAACAAAAACTCAGCCATGACATGAGTGTACTGAAGAACCATTTCTTCAGCAATGCTTCACACAAATTGAGAACCCCTCTCTCTCTGATAGGCGGTCCAATAACAGAAGTGCTGGAAAATGAAGAAGGACTCTCAGAAGAAGGCAGAAACCTCTTGACATTGGTTCAGAGGAATGCCAGAGAGATGTACCAGATGGTCAACCAAATGCTGAAGTTTGACAACAATAGCAATTTCTATGAAGATGGAGGTCTTGACAAAGATTCTCATGCAATCCACGAAAATGGAGAGATAGAAGACTCAAATGCCAAGAACTACATAGAAGATGTAGCTTTAGACTCTGCAGAAGAATTTGAAAAGGGAGAAAAAGATATCACCATACTCGTGGTAGAAGACAATGCGGACCTACGCACCTTCCTGGATACAATTCTGAGAAAGGACTACAATGTATTACTTGCAGAAAATGGAAAGAGAGGTCTTGAAATGGCACGCAAATTTGTACCAGACTTCATCTTAACTGATGTTACCATGCCTGTCATGGACGGAATCACCATGGTACACTACATCAAGCAGGACAGCAATATCTCCCATATTCCAATCATCATACTCTCTGCCAAGGCCAGTCTGGAAGACCACCTCAAGGGATTTGAAGAAGGAATCGATGGTTATCTGACCAAACCATTCTCTGCCACTTACCTGAAAGGCAGAATTGAAGCGGCCATCAACTATCGCAAGAGTCTGCAACAAGAATTGCTCAGAAATATTCATTTTGAAGACGAAACGCAAACGAGTCATAACACGACTGTTAAAAACAAAACAGAGGAGCCTCAACGTATTACGATTGGCGAATCTACCATCAGCATACAGGATCATACCATCAAGAAAGTGCTGAAGTTTGTCTTGGAAAACATGTCTGATCCAGACATGAAGATCGACGATATTGCACAGGCCATGGGCATGAGTCGCAGTGTACTCTATGGAAAAATCAAAAATGCGGTAGGATTGACTCCTATTGATTTCGTCCGTCACATCAGAATTATGAAAGCCATCGAGATGTTACGGGATACAGATGAAACGCTGACCAGCATTGCTTTCGCTGTAGGCTTCAGTGATCCGAAATATTTTTCTAAGGTGTTTAAGAAAGAAATGGGTATAATTCCAAGTGAATATAGGGAAAAAAACAAATAAAAACAGTTTGATATACTCTAAAAAACAAAAAATACACCATAAAAAAAGAAATTTATTATACTTTTGCATCAGTTCTTAGAAAAGTTAAATGATAGATTTTTTGTGAACTTCTTAAGATACAAGTTGTTATCCATACAGAAGTTCAAAAAACCCAGGGTTTGTGAAAATCCTGGGTCTTTTTATTTTCTAAGTTATTACTTTTTTAGAAAAATTATCAGTCATAATTTACTCTTCTAAAAGAAAAATAGTATCTTTGCACTCTAAAAGAAGAAATAAGAATAAAAAATATAGATACAAACAAAAATGAGAACTGTTTACGAATTCTCTGTCAAGGACAGAAAGGGAAAGGATGTTTCCCTCAAAGAGTATGCTAATGAAGTATTACTCATCGTCAACACTGCCACAAAATGTGGTTTTACTCCACAGTATGAAGAACTGGAGAAATTATATGAGACCTATCACTCTCAGGGTTTTGAAGTCTTAGACTTCCCTTGCAACCAGTTTGGTCAACAAGCTCCAGGAACAGACGAAAACATCCACCAATTCTGTAAACTTACATACGGTACAGAATTTTCTCGTTTCAAAAAGATAAAGGTAAATGGCGATGACGCTGCTCCTCTTTACAAATTCTTGAAGGAAAGCAAAGGGTTTGCTGGTTGGGATGAATCTCATCCTCTCTATCCTGTGCTCGACAAAATGCTCAGCGAAGCTGATCCTAACTACAAAGAGAGTAATGACATCAAATGGAATTTTACTAAATTCCTGATTAACAAAAAAGGTCAGGTTGTAGCTCGTTTTGAGCCTACCACCAGCTTTGAAGTAATTGCCAAGGCTATTGAAGAATGGCTGAGCAAATAACAGAGGTCTATCTTATTGATTGAAAGAATCACGGCTATATAAAAAGGGGTGTGTCATAAGTCCATAACACACCCCCCCCTTTTTGTATTTAACCAATTCGTTGGCAACAACAACTTCTACCCTATCTATCTCATTTAATCTTGCTTCAGCAACACCAATATTTGCGAACAACGATAGAATACGTATTTTTCTTTGGATACCCATTTTATTATAACACCTCTTTTTTTCCTTTTTCCTCACTAAATGCCTTTATCTCATCAGCAAGGACTTTCTGTAAATTCTCTTTCGGTACTATCAACTGATAATCCGCCACTCCGATAGGTTTTCCCATATCTTCAAGTTCAAGCTCCAAGATAGGACTTGTTACACCTAAGAAACCGAGATTGTAGCTGCTACTAAACACCTCGTTGGCATACTGCGCTTGTTCGGCAGGAAGAGTGCGGTCGAAATTGTTGTCTTTATTGTCTGTTGCCATTTTGAATGAAATAATTGAAAATTTGAAATGCGAAACGAGAAGAACCCTTCACCCTTCATCTTATCAATATAAGTACCTAACATACAGACAATTACAAGCAAAATAACTATATAGTACCCTTCATCACCCTTCATCGGCAAAAAAGATGAAGGGCGATGAAGGGTAATGAAGGGTTGTTTTTTACCATTCATGCTCAAAGTCCCTGTGTTTATCGGCATTCCAGGAGAAAATATGAAAGGTGAGGGGTAAACCGCATTCCTGTTTTAAGAATTTTCCGTTATAAATATTTTTCAAAAAACTACCACAAATGTTTTATATAAGAACCACTACAAACTTTTTATTTAAAAAGGAAATAAGAGAACAGAACGACAAGCAGATATTCTTGGTTACCAAGTTTATAAAGCGCCTAAGGAAGGGCAATATTGGGCTGAGGAAAAGGCACTAATGTGCTCGGGTAAGAGCATAATTGTGCCCCCGATAAACACCAATGGTGCACAAGTAAGACACCACCCGTAAACCCAAAATACAGATTCCTATCTTTCGGAGATACGAGTCGCAAACAAGTCATTTGTACTTAGGGAATATTTTATTATATGCGAAAGTTGAGTAAATTACGTTTTTTACCGACACTCTAACTAATGCGGTGCTTAGCCTTGACTTTTGGATAATTGATTATCTGGAAGCGAAGGATAGTGTGGTTATACCGATAGAAGTGAAAGCCGCTACAAGAGGTAGTATGCAAAGTTTATGGCTATTCCACTATATGCAATGAGTAATTTATGCAAACTAAGCGTTGCTCCAAAAGGGGATTAATGGCAATGAGAGAAAACCTCTTATCAATTCCCTACTCTGCCCGGGTATTTTTTTCTCCCTGCCCACGCAAGAATTTTTCCGTGGGCAGGGAAAAATAAAAGTGGGTAGAGAGACAAAAAAAACATATTAAATAGCAGTTGCTTTGCGTCACCTGAATCATATTGATAAAAAAAGAACGAAGCGCTTCTTTACAAATTCTTGAAGGAAAGCAAAGGGTTTGCTGGTTGGGATGAATCTCATCCTCTCTATCCTGTGCTCGACAAAATGCTCAGCGAAGCTGATCCTAACTACAAAGAGAGTAATGACATCAAATGGAATTTTACTAAATTCCTGATTAACAAAAAAGGTCAGGTTGTAGCTCGTTTTGAGCCTACTGAGAAGTTTGTGAATATTGCCAAGCAAATAGAGGAACTTCTGAAGGCATAAGAATCAACGTATATGTGCGATATCGTTACCGTCTGATATCGCCATCATCGTTTGTAGGAATCTATCCCCCAAATAATAGAGAAAGCCAAATGTGTTACTTGCATAAAACATTTGGCTTTTCTTTTTCTATTTAGATATATATTTCCGACCATTGCTGATGACAAGACCATGATAGCTACCATCCACACGCAGTCCGTTCATATTGTATATCGCAGCTTTCGCAGGCTGCGGCTTTGACGTAACTACTGCACTGATGCCAGTGAGCACTTTCTGTGTGATATCCTCGAAACGGCCATTCTTCTTCTCCTTATGCTCATTCTCTGGAGCTTGATAGAAGCGATAATAGATATCGCGAGACACATTCAAGATATCCTCCGTCTGCGTTTCCTGATCACCATAGCTGAAGATGATATTGGTTCCATAAGGCAAAGAAATATGATAGAAGAGTTTGCCACCTATCATCCTGGTATCGGTCAGTTGATTGCCTGGCCATCCTCCGTTGTTTCCTTCACCCCAAGCAAAGAGGTAAGGCACACGATCCTCGTCGCAAGTCACATAGATGTTTATCTTGTCAGAAGGAGCCTCGCCACCACCCCATTGCTCAACAAGCCATGTGGCCTTTTGGCGCATATAGTTCTTAAAAACGGCAGCCTTGGCCAGTTCATCTTGGTTCTTGGCGACATTGCTGCTATTCTTCCAACATAGATAGTCGTTAGCTGCAGCATCAGAAATCTTTGCCGCCACACCATCAATATAAGCGTTCATCTCTGCATATTGATTGGCATAAAACTCCTGCCATACCTCCTTCACCTTGTCGCGGAAGTGCTTAAAATTCCAGGCACGATCAATGATAAACTGCTCAAACTTAGCTCCTTTGAAGATAAAATGACGGAAATTGGTGTTATTATAAGCATTACCAAAGTCCCATACAGGGCCAAAAGTCCACTTGGTATCTGCACCTTGTTCCTTGTAGAGATAGCAACTGCCATGAAATCCCTCCTCATCTTGCAACAGCTCACGCACGATATACACCTTTGCCAAAGACTCGATGTCTACATACTTTTCCCATTCCGTATCGTTTTCATTATTGCTACAGATAGCCTTGGCGATGGCATTCCACTGTGTCTGCAAATAGTTCTCTTGCTCTGCGGAGAGCGCCTCTGGGGTATGATAAGTAAGCACCATATTCTGGCTGCCCAACTTCACATTGATATGAGGATCTGTATCATAATTGTCTATCTCCACGAGCCATCCGCCCGTGATAGCCTCAGGATCAGTCGCCTTGTCAGCCTGCTCTACGATGTTAACTCGTTTTTTATCAACACGTATCTTTTCGGTTACGAAATACAAGCCCTGATATTTTCCATTGAGCACCAATTCAACAGGTTGTGAATCTGTGGTATAAGGCAAGCCCACACGACGGCTCAATTCATAGCCTACCAGATTGCGGAGAAAGCCCAAATCATCATCGGCACCAGCCATGAGCAAGAAGTGCTTGCTCTTCACCATACCCACAGGGTTCACCTTACTATCAAACTTCAAGCGATAAGGTTTCTTGTCAAACCCTTCCCACGTCCAGTTACCACGTCCTTTAATTATCAAGGTTTCTGGTTTATCTGCAGAAGCCATATTCTCATACCCCTCCAATCCCAAGGCATCAATATAGGCCGTGGCTGACACATAAGTTTCTTTGGAAGTGATAGGCTGTGCATCCTGAGTGTTAACATACATGACGGGTAAAGTCCCCGATGGTTTCAAAGCTGATGTCATGGTTGGATCTGTTGCGGCATGGACAGCAGACAGACTGCCCAAGTTGCACATCACAACGAGCAGCAACAATAGTAATTTTTCTTTACTAAACATAAAATATAAGTCTAATGATTCAAAATTTCAAGTTATAACAAGTTATTAGAAGCAGAAAGAGAAGGCGCATCATTGCCTGATGAAGTTGCGCCTTCTCTCACATATATATATTGAAAAATCAGCATAAGCACACTTACGCCTTGGCCTACATCTCTACCTGTGGCACATCCTTGAGGAATTTTCCTATTTCTTCATCGCTGACAGAATAGTTTTGCAAGTCACCATTGATATAACTGTCGTATGAAGGCATATCAATAAGACCATGTCCTGAAAGACAGAAGAGAATAACCTTTTTCTCGCCTTTCTCCTTAGCCTTGAGCGCCTCGCGAATAGTAGCAGCAATCGCATGACAGCTCTCTGGCGCAGGAATGATACCCTCGGTACGAGCAAAGAGCATACCAGCCTTGAATGACTCCAACTGAGGAATATCCACACCATACATATATCCGTCCTTGATCAACTGAGAAATAATCATACCGGCACCATGATAACGCAAACCGCCAGCATGGATATTCGCAGGCTTGAAATCATGACCCAAGGTGTACATTGGAAGCAATGGTGTATAACCAGCCTCATCACCAAAGTCGTATTCAAACTTACCACGAGTCAACTTAGGGCAGCTTTCAGGTTCTGCTGCAATAAATTCAGTATTCTTTCCAGCTTTAATCTTATGACGCATGAAAGGGAAGGCGATTCCACCAAAGTTACTACCACCACCAAAACAAGCTATCACAGTATCAGGATACTCACCAGCCATAGCCATCTGCTTTTCTGCCTCCAGACCAATGACTGTCTGATGAAGAGCCACGTGATTTAACACAGAACCCAAAGTATATTTACAACCAGGAGTTGTTGTAGCCAACTCTACAGCCTCACTGATGGCAGTACCTAATGAACCTGGATGATGAGGATCACGGGTAATGATGTTTTTACCAGCTCTTGTACTCATAGAAGGAGAACCCTCTACTGTAGCACCAAAGGTACGCATAATACTGGAACGATATGGTTTTTGCTGCATGGTAATCTTTACCTGATAAACAGCCGCTTCCAATCCATAGAGTTTGGCAGCATAAGACAAAGCAGCACCCCACTGACCAGCACCCGTTTCCGTTGTGACATTCGTATCACCCTCTTGCTTACAATAGTAGCACTGAGGAAGAGCAGAATTAATCTTATGTGAACCTAAAGGGTTGGTACTCTCATTTTTGAAATAGATATGAGCAGGAGTACCTAAAGCCTCTTCCAAAGCATAAGCACGAACCAGAGGAGTAGAACGATAGAAAGTATATTTTTCCAATACGTCTTCAGGAATATCTATCCACGCATGCTCCTGATCCAATTCCTGCTTGGAACATTCCTTATTAAATATATGTGAAAGATCATCAGCATTGAGAGGCTGGTGAGTCTGAGGATTCAATGGAGGCAATGGCTTATTAGGCATATCTGCCTGAATATTATACCACTGTGTTGGGAGTTCACTCTCCTGCAAAATAAATTTCTTCTGTCTCATGTGATATCATTTTTATATTAATTATTATGTCTTTTCTTACATTTTGTTAATAGATAAATTTATTTTGCGACAAAATTACAAAAAACATTTGAGATAAAAGAAAAAAAGGCAATAATTTTGTTTTTTATCTGAAAAATATCGTAAAACGGCAGGAAATCAGTTAAAACAAGAGGCGTTGTGAAACGCTATTTATCATCTTTTACTTATACAATAATATAATAGAGAAATTCATATAGAAGATTACGAGATTTCGTTACTCTTCTTTTTTTATTTAAGCATTAATGGATTTGTACTTTGATATACATCCCGTACCTCAAGGTACAAATCCAATAATATTCAATAAAACTTTTACTAAACATCTTAAATACTCAATAATTATCAAATCTTATATTGTCTTCATTATATTTCTTAATATGATGATATTCTAACCCATCATGATATTCAAATCTATCCTTAGCGTTTGAATTCGATTGCAAAATTAAGTTTTTAATAAATTCACCCTATGTATTTTTTGTTATTTTCATATACCTATTTTGTTAACTGCCGATAAATTCTATACGAATTCTGGATTTTTATCGACAAATTCCCTTCCAAATAGATACAAAAAACTACAAAATTCATACAAAAGATAAATTTATGCCCCATTTATTGCTCAATATCATTCAATATAGATACAGCTTGCTCTACACTCCTGATACCAGAAATACGCAAGTAGCGCTTGTTGCTTTTCTCTTTCAAGTTGCACATCCTCACATGTTTGGTTACATAATCCAACACCTTAGAGAACATGATACTCCTATAAAAAGGACTCTGCACATTGCTCACAAACTGTAATTGAAGAACATTTTGCTTCAGCATCATCTTCTCGCATCCCATACGCTTACCTAATCTACGCAGGGTGACCACATGCATCAGTTCTTCGCCCTCATGAGGCACAGGACCGAAACGGTCAATCAATCGCTTTTTATAAGCAGCCAGATCATCATCATTCTCTATACAATCCAACTCCCGATATAAAAGCATTCGTTCACTACTACCAGGAACATACGAATCAGGGAAATACATCTCCAAGTCGCTCTCCACAGAACAATCATCTACAAAGTCGTCACCTGTAAGCACCTTACCTTGATCCAAGTCTTCCTGATACAAATCATTGAATTCTTCATTCTTCAACTCGGTCACAGCCTGCGACAAGATCTTCTGATAGGTTTCATATCCCAAATCTTCCATGAAACCACTCTGTTCGGAACCCAACAAGTTACCTGCTCCACGAATATCTAAATCCTGCATGGCAAGATTAAATCCACTTCCCAAGTCACTGAAAGTTTCCAACGCCTCCAAACGTCTCCGAGCCTCAATTGTCAGTACGCTTTTTGGGGGTGCCAACAAATAGCAAAACGCCTTTTTATTACTTCTGCCAACTCGTCCTCTCATCTGGTGCAGATCACTTAAGCCGAAATGATGCGCATCATTGATTATGATCGTATTGGCATTGGAAATATCGATACCATTTTCCACAATGGTTGTAGAAAGCAGCACATCATAGTCATAGTTGATAAAGCCCATGATAATCTTTTCCAACTCCTCAGGCTTCATCTGACCATGTCCGATGACAACTCGACAATCAGGTACATGTTTCTCTATCAGGAGTTTAATCTCCTGAAGTTTAGAAATCCGATCATTGACAAAATACACCTGTCCATTACGACTCATTTCAAAATTGATGGCATCAGCAATCACTTCTGAAGAAAAACAGGTCAGCTCCGTATGGATCGGATAACGGTTAGGTGGCGGTGTACGCATGATACTCATATCTCTTGCTCCCATCAGCGAGAACTGGAGGGTACGAGGAATAGGCGTAGCACTCATGGTCAGCGTATCCACATTGACCTTCATCTGGCGCAGTTTCTCCTTTGTACTTACTCCAAACTTCTGTTCCTCATCAATAATGAGCAAACCTAAATCTTTCCATACAACCGATTTGGAAATCAATTTATGCGTACCTATCAAAATGTCTATTTTACCATCCTTTAAGTCAGCCAAAATCTGTCGGGTTTCCTTTGCAGATCGGGCACGGCTCAAATATTCTACCCTCACAGGCATTCCCTCAAGACGCGACTTGAATGTCTGATAATGCTGAAATGCCAAAACGGTAGTAGGAACCAGTACTGCCACCTGTTTACTGTCACAAGCAGCTTTAAAGGCCGCACGAATGGCTACCTCCGTTTTTCCGAAGCCAACATCTCCACACACCAGTCTGTCCATTGGGCGGGAACTTTCCATATCAGCCTTCACCTCCATGGTAGCCTTATTCTGGTCAGGCGTATCTTCATAGAGGAAAGAAGCTTCCAACTCATGTTGCAAATATCCATCCAGACTAAAAGCATAGCCCTTTTCATGACGACGCTTAGCATACAACTTAATAAGGTCGCGCGCTATATCCTTGATACGCTTCTTTGCCTTTTCCTTCATCCTATCCCAGGCACCAGTACCTAAGGTAGAAAGACGAGGAGGTTCACCGGTATCGGCACTTCTATATTTGCTGATTTTATAGAGCGAATGGATAGAAACATCCACTTTATCGTTATTCTTATAGACGATGCGTATCATTTCCTGATAGCTTTCACCAGTAGGAACACGAACCAAGCCGCCAAACTTACCGATTCCAAAATCCACATGTACGATAAAGTCGCCCGGTTCCATTTCCTGCAACTCTTTCATCGTAAGCGCCATTTTACCAGCACGAGCAGAATCAGAACGCAAGTTGTATTTATGAAAACGGTCAAAAATCTGATGATCAGTAAAGAAACAGCATTTCTTGTCTGAATCCACAAACCCTTCGTGAATGGTTTTATCTACAGGAACAAAAGAAATCTGATAACGTTGCAAATCTTCACCATCAAAAATATCCTTCAATCTTTGCTGCTGTTTCTGGCTGTCAGCTAAAATATATAAAGTATATTTCTGAAGAAGATAATCCTCAAGAGTTTTAGCCAACAATTCAAAATTCTTATGGAATAAAGGTTGTGGCTGGATATTAAAATGAATGCAAGCAGAAGACTTACCTTCTTCCTCCAAAGCATTTGGATTTTTATCCACATGCCCCATTTCTATGCGCACTCTTTCCGCCAATCCCTCTTTCAACTGAGTCGTAGTACAGAGATTCAACTCTTTCTTCATCCGCTGTCTGATTTGCTCAGCCTCCATTTCTGTAGCCCCTTCCAGCTGTTCAGTCAAACTTTGAGCCGAGAAACCATCATGATAAATCTGTTCGATACGATCATGAAGAAAGACGAAATCCTTCATGACAACAATTGTATCCTCACCCAAAAAAGAAAATATCGGTTGTTTTTCACTTTCAAGAGAAGATAATTCAGGCACAATCTCTATACATTCCCTCTTGACTTTCGACAACTGACTTTCCACATCAAAGGTACGGATGGAATCGATCTCATCTCCGAAGAAATCTATACGAAAAGGAAATTCACAACTATAAGAATATACATCCAGTATACTACCACGTACAGCAAATTGTCCTGGTTCATAAACATAATCAGTCTCCTCAAAGCCAAAATCTCTCAGCGTATGCACAATATTGCTCAAGGCAATCTCTTGAGAAACAGAAAGTTTAAGTATGCGCTCATCCAGTTTCTTTTTGGTAACAACCAATTCTGCCAAGGCATCAGGATAAGAAACTATAAATAAATTTCTATTTTGCGATAAACGAGCCAAGACTTCCGTTCGAAGGATTTCATTGGCAGCATCTTTTTGCCCATACTTGATAGCACGACGATAGCTGGAAGGAAAGAAAAAAACATTTTCCTGTCCCATCATTTGTGTCAGGTCGTGATAAAAATAGCCAGCCTCATCAGCATCATCCAAAACAAAAAGTACGGTTTGTCCTAATTGCTGATATACAGACGCAAAAAAGATTGGTGCAGAAGAACACACCAATCCCTTCAGGGAAATCATTTTGACCAGTTTTTTCCCCAATAAATCCCAAAGGGCCTTCGCCTGTGACGAACGCCCGTAAATATTTTCAATCTCTTGTATGGTCACGCTTTTTAGTTTTTCTTAGGATACTTCTTAAACCAGCCATCCAAGCGAAGGCGCATTACACCAAAGAAAGCCTCTCCAAAGATACCTCCATTCATCTTGCTCACACCCTCACGACGGTTGACGAAGATAACAGGTACCTCTTTAATCTTAAATCCTATCTTATGAGAAGTGAACTTCATCTCGATTTGGAAAGCATATCCTTTGAAACGAATTTTATCCAATTCGATGGTTTCCAACACCTTGCGGCGATAGCAAACGAATCCTGCCGTTGTATCATGCACCTTGAATCCTGTAACCAAACGAACATATTTGGACGCAAAATAACTCATAAGTACACGACCAATAGGCCAATTAACCACATTGACGCCCGAAACATAGCGAGAACCTACTGCAACATCATACCCTTCATCATGAGTAGCAGCATAAAGACGTGGCAAATCATTAGGATCATGGCTAAAGTCAGCATCCATTTCAAAGATAAAATCATATCCCTGTTGCAGCGCCCACTTAAAACCTGTGATATAAGCAGTGCCTAAGCCTAATTTACCAGAACGCTCCAAGAGGTGAAGACGTCCATTAAACTCACCCGCCATCAGATTCTTGACAATAGCAGCCGTACCATCAGGGCTTCCATCGTCAATCACAAGAATATCAAATTGCTTTTCGAGCCCGAAGACAGCCCGAATGATCTTCTCTATGTTTTCCTTCTCATTATAAGTAGGAATGATTACTATGCTATCGCTCTTCATTATAGTTTTTATTAATCAAGTACCAATAATTCTTATAGTTAAATATGATATGCAAAGATACGACTTTTATCACAATTCCACTATATTTTTGATTATTTTTTCATTTATTGGTCAGGATTTTCTACAAAACCCTGATATTCCTTGTCTAAACCATTCATAATTGCCTCATAACTCTCCGTCATCTGATGCTTAATATTGTCAGCACCTCTGCCTATAGGAGCTATTGGCTTATGTATAGTCAACTTCAACGGATGCCAAAACACCCAAAAAATATCTTTCATACGCGGCTTCACCTGGAAACTGCCATTGATGGTAAGAGGACAAACAGGCAACTGCAGTTCGTCTGCCAACATAAAAGCACCTCGACGGAAAACGCCCATATGACCGGTAAAAGTTCTGGCACCTTCAGGGAACACCACCAGCGACATTCCCTCCTTGAGTTCTTCACGAGCCTTGTCATAGGAAGCACGGATTTTGGAAGGTCCGCTCTTATCTACGAAGATATGATGAGCATACTCGCAAGCCACTCCTACCAAAGGAATTTTGCGAAGACCTTTCTTCATCATCCACTTGAAATTACGTCCCAAAAAACCATATATCAGGAAAATATCAAAGGCTCCCTGATGATTGGCTACAAAAACATAGCTCTGCTTTTTCTCCAAATTTTCACGTCCTTCTACCTTTACAGGCAACAGGAGAATACGTATCCACAACTGTGACCAAATCTTACCAGGATAATATCCCCAGAAATGACCATTACCTAACATACACCCCACAACTGTGGTAATACTCGTAATAATACTTGCCAATACCAAAATAGGCAAGCACACCAACAATTGGTATAAACGATATAAATATTTCATAATCTCAATATTTTTTACGCTGATAATACTTTTATATGGTAATTCTTATTTTCTCTTTAATGTGACAACTACGATCTCGGCGGTAGCTCCTATACGGATAGGAATCACGCCACCCAATCCGGCAGTCGTAAAGAGCTGGCAACCTTCACGCTCATACAAACCATAGTCATAACTGGCAAACATGGTTGGTCGGATGCCCAAGACCTCAACTTGTCCTGCATGAGTATGACCGCTGAATGTCAATTGTGGTGCCACTAAAACCGTATCTTTAGATCCATACACCTCATTAATTTTAGAAGGAACCATATCTTTCCACTGCGTTGGTATATGCTGGAGCATCAAGATAAAATTTCCCGGTTTGATGGATGTAAGTGATTTCGCCACACTTGTCCGCTTCGGTTTATCATAATTTTCCGTTCCAGCTATATAGATGGAATCCTGTCCTCTATACACCACCCGATGTTCATTATTCAGCAGTTGCCATCCTAAACTTCGCTCAAAATCCTGTACCCTTTTCTCTATTTCAACCTGTTCATCAGGATCTGCATCAACATAATAACTATAATCGTGATTGCCCAAGATACTATAAACTCCATCCTTTGCTTTCAACGAACGAAGCATCTGATAATAAGGTACTAATTCTGAAGGATGTGCATTTTGCAAATCACCCGTAAAGCAAATCATGTCAGGATGCTGTGCCTGAATGCTGTCAATATCCCGCTGAGGAATATCCGACCTCCAACCATAATAGGAGCCGAGATGGAAATCACTAAACAGGACTATTCTATACCCATCGAAGTTCTTTGGTAAATCAGACAGATATATGGTGACTTGTTTCACTTCCAGTTTACGGAAGCCTAAAGTAAATCCATAGACAAACGTCACGAAAGCCACAATAGCCAAAACGAGTCCAACCGTTCGTCCCCAATTCTTTTCTAAATGAAAATATCTTTTGCAGCACCAGCCTAAGGAACTGCAGAAAGCAAAGACAAACTCCGGCACAGCACAGACCGCCATCAGAGCGAACCAGATATCAACCAGCAAGGGATTTTTCGGTACAAAGTTCGGCAGAAAAGCCAAATATACACTATATCCCAAAACTATCATAGCAGGAATCCACAACAGAAACCTTTTCCTACCAGTTACCTTCTGGAATTCAGTCTTGAATATCCATAAATAAGGCAACACAGTACCCAATATAATGGGTATAAGTATTCTATATATCATTTTTTCATCAAACTTGATTGCAAGAATCGCCGCATGAGTTCCACCGGAATACCACGTCTATTTGCATAATCTCTCAACTGATCCTCCCCTATCTTTCCCAGTTCAAAATAATGTGCCTTTGGATGAGAAAACATCAAGCCCGACACACTGGCATGGGGCGTCATCATACCACTTTCAGTAAGTCTGATACCAATCTCTTTCATCCCAAGAATTTCATCCAGGAGAAAATTGATACTGGTATCCGGCATGGAAGGATAGCCCACTGCAGGGCGAATACCCTGATAGTCCTCTCGAAGGAGCTGCTCCATCGTCAACTTTTCATCTGCAGCATATCCCCAGAAAGTAGTTCTAACTTCCTGATGCATACGCTCAGCTGTGGCTTCTGCCAACCGGTCACTAAGAGTTTGTGCCAACATCGACTGATAATCATCATGACGATACAACTCCACAATTTCCGCATCAACCGTAGCACAAAAGATACCCAAGAAATCCGTCTTTCCCATATAGATGGGGCGCAAGAAATCTGACAGACACAAATTAGGTTGCCCATCCGCAGAAACCTTTTGCTGACGGAGCATGGGAATACGAACCTCCGAGCGAATGGTCTGACCGTTGATTTTATCATTCAAATCATCGATTAAGACGATATCATCCCCATCACTACAGGCTTTCATCAATCGAAACAAAGCATGAGTATGATATTTACCATACCAAGACTTCAACATCAGAAGCGCCTCCTGTTTCATTTTTTCTTTTTCGCCTGCAGGCTTACCACTCAGTCCCCAAGCATGAAAAAAATAGAGCCAATTGATATACGGTACTATATCCGCAATATCGTACGTCAAAACCTTTCTCAAAATCTAAGAATTTATGATTTTCTAAAAGTTAGTTCTTCACCACGATAAGCCTCATCAAACTCTCCCTTATTATATATAAGGCGTCCATTACAGATCGTTTGCTCCACTTGCCATTGGTATTCATGTCCCTCCATAGGACTCCAGCCGCATTTACTTTGGATGATTTCTTTCTGAACAGTCCAAGCAGTATGAGGGCGAACAATGACAATATCTGCCTGATAGCCCGGGCGCAAAAAGCCACGTTTGTCCACATGAAAGAGTTTGGCAGGATGATGAGACATCACCTCTACCATTCTTTCAATAGAAAGAACACCTTTATCCACCAATTCCAACATACTTACCAATGAGAATTGCACCATCGGCATACCTGAAGCAGCCTTGGCACAACCGCCCTGCTTGTCTTTCCATTCATGAGGAGCATGATCAGTACCAACAACCGAAATTCGCCCATCAGCCAAAGCCTCACGTAATGCCTTTCTATCATTCACCGTCTTAATAGCAGGATTACATTTGATGAAAGCTTGCTTGTCTGCATAATCCTCATCCGAGAAATAAAGATGCGCAATGACAGCTTCACCAGTAATATTCTTATCTTTTCCGAAGAATTCCAGTTCACGAGCGGTAGTCACATGCGCAATATGCAGATGAGCCCCAGACTCCTTTGCCAATTTAACAGCCAGACTACTACTTTCGTAACAAGCCTCAACACTACGGATTTCCGGATGGAATTTTACATCCGGATCTTCACCATATTTTTCCTGATAGGCAGCCATATTGCGATTGATAATATCAGTATCCTCGCAATGAGTCATCACAGGCAGTCCCATTTTTTTGGCTTTAACAAATATCTGTTGCAAAGACTCATACTTATCCACCAGCATATTGCCTGTGCTGGAACCCATAAAGAGTTTAATACCCGGAATACGATGAACATCCAATCTATCAAATAAATCTACATTATCATTGGTTGCACCAAAAAAGAAACTATAGTTAACATGACTTTTCTGAGCACCTAATGCAAACTTATCCTTCAAAGCCTCCAAAGTCGTAGTTTGAGGATTGGTATTAGGCATTTCGAAGTAAGAAGTCACACCACCAAAGGCGGCAGCTCTACTCTCGCTCTCAATATCAGCCTTACGTGTCAAACCCGGTTCACGGAAATGCACATGATCATCTATCACACCAGGCAAAACAAAACACCCCGAGGCATCAATGACTTGATCATAGATTCCACGAGGTGCCTTACCTTCATATATTTCTTCAATTTGTTCACCATCGACAACAAGGTCGCCCAAGAAAGAGCGTCCTTCATTGACAATAGTTCCGTTTTTTATTAATGTTCTCATCATAATTCTACAGATTAATTACCGAAGCCATTACCTCCCGCAGTCTGATTCTCCGGAATAGTAGGTTTAGCCAGATCATTAGCAGTTGGAGCAGGAGCTGCATTCGGATCCACTTGAGGTGCTTGCATTGCAGAAGCATCCTGTCCTGCATCTCTTGTACCATTCATAATCTGCTCATTTTCCTGAGCCTTCTGATAATAATCCTTCACGTATGGATCATTCTTGAAATGCTCAGTAGCCTTACTCATGATATCCTCAATCCAAGGAGAAAGCATCGGGTATTGATTTCTCATGGTAACCATGAAGAAGACTCCAGGCCCCAAGACATTATCAAAATTCTCGGTCACGAAAGAAGTGACCAGTTTATCTTCCTGATCAGCCAACTGAATAGCTTCCTCATTTAGTTTTTTAGTAACCACTTCCATATCACTACCATTCATGATAGCCTGATCATGCTTATGCACCAACTCCATCTGCTGGTTCTGCAACTGCTGGTATTTCTTGAAGAACTTAAACAGTTTATCATTCAAAGGAGTGCCACTAACTATCTGTTGAGCATCATCTAATTTCACATTAATGTCACCGCTCTCCAGCACCAATGGGAGGACTGCCTCATCATCCATGAAGATATTTGCCATTCTCACAGAATCCAGATTTCCGTCAAAATGGAATTGGCCATGCACAACATCACAGGAATCAATATTTTTAAAATCATTGTTTTTCAGGATTTTCAGGTATAGCATCCTTCCATCCAATGTACTCACATTAGACGTACCTTGGATATTGTAGCTATTGGCACACGATGTCATTGCCAACAAGGTGATAAATGCATAAAGTATCTTATTCATAATCTGTCTGTATTTCGGGTAACAAAAGTACAATCTTAAATTGAAGTACGGAAATAAATTTATGCTATTTAATTGAATACCGTCTGTATTTAGTATTTTTTGGCATTATTCCTTCTCCAGTTCACGGGAAATACGATGTGTCGTATATAATTCCAATAAAGCAGCGATAAGCAGCAGAAGCACCCACTTATTATAAAAGTAGGTGATATACGTCTCATAGTTGGAAAACCAATTACGGGCAAAGGCATACACCGTATCAATCATAGAAATACCCGACAATACAAAACAGATATCCGCCATTGCCTGTATGCGCTTCAGACGATGAATGACAAACGATTTTCCTTCGTATAACTGCATGGCTTGAATCACACTAAAAAGCACCGTACCTACTAAGAACACCCAACAGGTATAAAGCAACATTTTAGGATAGATAAATCCAAACGCATAGCAGCCCGCACCGACAACCATCAGCACACCACCCAAGAGGAATATGGCACTCTGAATTTTACTCAACTGTTTCATTTTCTAAATCTTCTTCGTTATTATTAGTAGAATTAGGCAAATCGGTGCTCAAGACGAAGATATCCTCATCGTCTGCCTTCATGAAATAGTTTTCCCTGGCTATTTTCTGATAAGCCTTCGGATCTACGCGCATTTCCCTCAGCAGTTTGGTGTCTGCCTGATAACGCGCAGTATATTTTTTTATCTCAGAACGCAAATTATTGATCTGAATCTGGTATTTCACATGCTGGTAGATGCTATTGTCATCAATTGCACCTACTACCAAAACACCCACTACAATCACTATAAGATACTTATAATGAGATAGATAGCCCCATATTACACCTAATTGTTTACTCATTTATTTCGATATTTGTTTGCAAAGATAATATTTTTTTGTTATCTTTGCATCATCATTTAAGAAAAAATAATGGAAGAATATATTGTTTCTGCAAGAAAGTACCGCCCGATGACCTTCGATACGGTGGTTGGACAGAGTGCTTTGACAACAACTTTAAAGAATGCGGTGAAGAGTGGAAAGCTCGCTCACGCATACCTTTTTTGCGGTCCTCGTGGTGTCGGAAAGACTACCTGTGCCCGTATTTTTGCCAAGGCTATCAATTGCGAGCATCCCCGTGAAGACGGAGAAGCCTGCAATGAGTGCGAAAGTTGCACTGCTTTCAACGAGCAGCGCTCATTCAACATCTTTGAGCTTGATGCCGCCAGCAATAATGGTGTAGAGCAAATCAAAGCTCTCATGGAGCAAACCCGCATTCCGCCACAGATTGGCAAGTACAAAGTGTTTATCATCGATGAGGTACACATGCTGAGTTCCGCAGCCTTCAATGCATTCCTCAAGACATTAGAGGAGCCACCATCGCATGTCATCTTTATCCTGGCGACCACGGAAAAGCACAAGATTCTGCCTACCATTCTCAGTAGATGTCAGATTTACGATTTCGAGCGAATGACCGTTCCTAACACGATCAAGCACCTGGCTATGGTAGCAGAAAAAGAAGGAATCAAATATGAGGAACAGGCTTTGGCTGTCATCGCTGAAAAAGCCGATGGCGGTATGCGCGATGCACTCTCTATCTTTGACCAGGCTGCCAGTTTCTGTCAGGGCGACATCACTTATAAAAAGGTCATCGAGGATCTGAATGTTCTGGATAGTGACAACTATTTCAACTTGGTTGACTTCGCTCTCTCCAACAAAGTGAGCGAAATGATGGTGCTGCTGAACAATATTCTCAACAAAGGTTTCGACGGAGGTATTCTTATCCAAGGTCTTGCCCAACATGTGCGTAACGTCATGATGGCAAAAGACCCACAGACTCTGCCACTTCTGGAAACCAGTGAAGAGCAAAAGGCCAAATTCCAGGCACAAGCTCAGAAAGCCCCTACACCTTTCTTATATAAGGCACTGAAAATCATGAACGACTGCGATGTTCAATACCGCCAGAGTTCAAACAAGCGCCTGCTGGTAGAACTGACCCTCATCCAAGTAGGTCAGATAACCCAACCAGAAGATCAAGATGTGCCAAGTGCGGGGCGTACGCCCCATAGATTAAAATCCCTGTTTCAGAAATTGATTGCTCCCCTTAAGCCTGCTTCTCAGGGTGCAGGTAAAGAGCAAGTTGACAGCAAGAAGGTTGAAGCCGTTCCTGCTGTCGGGCATTCTATTACCCAAAAATCCGATGCTGATGATGCTACCTCAGCGAAAGTTGCTTCTACAACAAGCAACAAACCTAAGGGAAGTATCAAACTTGGCAGTATCGGCATGACGTTCAAGAATCTCAAGAAACATAAAGAAGAAGACAAGAACAATTATTCTGCCATCAGCGACACAACAGAAACTGCGTCAATAGCCGAAGATAAAAAGCAGCCTTTCGACAACGAGCTTTTATACGGTCAATGGATGAGTATGTGTATGAGAATGCAAGGTATCAACGAACTATATGGTTTGTCACAACGCCTGAAAATGCTGACTCCCAAAATCACAGATTATCCTTCGGTGGAAATCGTCATTGATAATCCGATACTTCTTGATCAAATCGGAAAAATCAAAAACCGCATCAGAAGTACACTTGTATTAGGATTGCACAATGACGACATCATTATCAATTACCGTGTAGCCAAGCAAGAAGAAATCGGAAAGATACGTAATAAACGGGAAATCTTCGATGATATGAAAAAGAAAAATCCTGCACTTGACAAATTGGTACAGGAATTCAAACTAGTCATGGCATAATTCAGCTATGGCAGATTTTTCAAAACAATAATCTAAAAAACGAGAAACTATTTTTTAAGATAAACTAAAAAATCCTATGGATAAAGCATATCGAGCTACATCCATAGGATTTTTATTTTAAATCAGAGTCATACCGTTTTCCTCACATTCCTTGCGCATTTCATCAGGCCAGATACTTGCCTGAATTTCACCAATATGCGCCTTATGAAGCAAGACCATGCAGAGGCGACTTTGTCCTATACCACCACCGATACTCAAAGGCAACTTATCATTTAAGAGTTGCTGGTGGAAATAGAGTTTCTCGCGATCTTCCTTACCTTCTATCTTTAGCTGGCGAAGCAAGCTTTCCTTATCCACACGGATACCCATGGAACTCAATTCAAAACTACGCTCCAGAACCGGATACCAGATCAGAATATCACCATTAAGTCCCATCTTTCCATTCTCGGCTATGGTGCTCCAATCGTCATAGTCAGGAGCACGTCCATCATGCTTCTTACCATCGCTCAACTTACCACCAATACCTTCTACGAATACAGCGCCATATTTCTTGCAAATAGCATCCTCTCGCTCTTTAGGAGTCATATCAGGATACATGTCAAGCAAATCTTGCGCATGAACAAAATGAATCTGTTCTGGCAAGAAAGGCTTCAACTGTGGATAATGCTCACAGGTGAGATATTCAGTACGGCGGATAGCAGCATAAATGCGACGCACCACGCCTTCCAAGAATGCCAAGTTGCGATCTTTCTTTTCAATCACAGCCTCCCAATCCCACTGGTCAACATACAGAGAGTGGAGATTATCGAGTTCTTCGTCAGCACGAATAGCATTCATATCAGTATAGACGCCATATCCAGGTTCTATTTTATATTCAGCCAATGTCAATCTCTTCCATTTTGCCAGAGAATGAACCACTTCTGCTTTAGCATCTCCCAAATCTTTGATAGGGAATGTTACAGGACGTTCCACTCCATTGAGATCATCATTAATACCCAAACCTTTCAATACGAAAAGAGGAGCAGTCACACGACGCAAACGAAGTTCTGTGGAAAGATTTGCCTGAAAGAACTCCTTAATCAGTTTGATTCCCATTTCGGTTTGGCGCATATCAAGAAGTGCCTTATAGCCTACTGGTTTTATTACATTACTCATAATATATATTTTTTTCTTTGTTTTTATGTATTTAGGGACAAATGAAATGCAGGTTAGTACGCCTGTTTTCTATTTGATGGTGCAAAGGTACTAAATTATTATTAATCTGCAAGCGTTTTTCTGTTTTATTTTTCAAAATGATAGAAATTTTAATATTTCACTATCTATTTGTACTCATTTTGCATTATTTTCCCTGTATCATTTTGAATTCAAAGCCTCTCCGTCAACTCTAAATAAGTTTTTTACTCAAATATTTGGTTATTTCAAATAAAATCAGTAATTTTGCAAACGTATCTGCAATTGCATATATGGAAGATATCTTGCATATATATAATAAGGTATGAATATCTTGGTCTCGTAGCTTAGTTGAATAGAGCGTTTGATTCCGGTTCAAAAGGTCGTGGGTTTGAGTCCCACCGAGATCACACATTCTCTATCCAGGAAAGCCACTTCCCCTAAAATGGAATGCCATCCTGTATCAGAAGAATTATCACATTATTTAGTTAAAAACATGGACTTAGTAGAACGTTTTATAAACTACACAAAATTTGACACACAGTCGAGCGAAGATTCCGACAGTGTGCCTAGTACGGCGAAACAACTGGAGTTCGCCAAGTATCTAAAACACGAATTGGAAGAGGAGGGGCTTAGCGATGTAGAGATGGACGATATGGGTTACATCTACGCTACATTGAAAGGCAATACCAAGAAAAAGACACCTACCATCGGATTTATATCTCACATGGACACCAGTCCAGATGCAAGTGGCAAGGACATCAAGGCACGCGTCATCCGCAACTATGATGGCGAAGATATTGAATTGAGTCCAGGCATCTTCTCCAGAGTCGATAAATTCCCTGAATTGAAAGCCCATAAAGGCGAGGACATCATCGTAACTGATGGCACGACCCTTCTTGGTGCAGACGATAAAGCAGGAATTGCTGAAATCGTACAGGCTATGTGCTATCTCAGAGACCATGATGAAATCAAACATGGAGATATACGTGTCGGCTTCAACCCTGACGAAGAAATCGGAATGGGTGCTCACCACTTTGATGTTGAAAAATTTGCCTGCGACTGGGCTTATACCATCGACGGAGGCGACCTCGGCGATTTGGAATACGAAAACTTCAATGCCGCAGCTGCCAAGATCCGCATCAAGGGTGTGAGTGTACATACAGGTTATGCTAAAGGCAAGATGATCAACGCAAGCAGACTTGCGGTGGAATTCCAAAACATGATACCAGAGACCGACCTTCCTGAAACCACAGAAGGTTATCAGGGTTTCTACCACTTGCTGGGCATTGAAAGCCACTGTGAGGAAGCTAAGTTGGCTTATATCATTCGTGACCACGACCGTGATAAATTTGAAGATCGCAAAGCATTCATTGCTGACTGCGTGAAGAAAATCAACGAGAAATATGGCGAAGGAACATGTGAGGCTGAGATTTACGATCAGTATTACAACATGAAAGAGAAAATCGACCCTAACATGCATGTCATCGACATCGTCTTGAGAGCTATGCAGGAAAGCGGCGTTCCTCCACGCGTAGAACCTATCCGTGGCGGTACCGATGGAGCACAGTTGAGTTTCAAGGGACTTCCTTGTCCTAACATCTTTGCAGGCGGCGTCAATTTCCATGGCCCACATGAGTTTGTCAGCATCCAGGTAATGGAGAAAGTAGTACAGACCATCGTGAAGATTGCAGAAATCACAGCAGAATACAACGACTAAGTTTCGTATCAATCATAATAATCTATAATCCCAGAAAGCATGAATGCTGATGGGACTATAGATTATTTTCATATTATGACCTGATACTCCAATAGACGATAAACTGTTTTCACTTACATATCAAACTTAATTTTCTTTCGAATGGCAGAAATTCCATTTTTAGTAAAAGATTTGGCACTCATACTGATGGTTGCAGGCATCGTAACCATCATTTTCAAGAAGCTCAAGCAACCCCTTGTGTTAGGATACATCGTTGCCGGTTTTCTTGTTTCACCTCACATGCCATATACCATGTCGGTCATTGATGAAACAGATATCAAGACTTGGGCAGATATCGGAGTTATCTTTACCCTATTTTCACTTGGTCTTGACTTCTCTTTCAAGAAAATCGTAAAAATGGGAGCCTCCCCTATCATTGCAACCGTAGTCATCGTGTTCTTCATGATGATGCTCGGCATCAGCATAGGTCATGGCTTTGGGTGGAGCAAGATGGACTGTATTTTCCTTGGCGGTATGCTTGCCATGAGTTCCACCACCATTATTTACAAGGCTTTTGATGATATGGGGCTGCGGCAACAGAAGTTTGCGGGCATGGTGATGAGCGTTCTGATACTGGAAGACATACTTGCCATTGTCATGATGGTGATGCTGTCGGCCATTGCTGGAGGCAACAACCCTGATGGAGAACAGATGATCGGTTCTGTGATAAAGATTGCCTTCTTCCTTGTCCTTTGGTTTATAGTAGGAATCTTTGCCATCCCACTTTTCCTCCGTTCTGTACGCAAACTTATCAACAATGAAACCCTTCTGATTGTAGCATTAGGACTCTGTTGCGGCATGGCAGTACTCTCCACCAAGGTAGGATTCTCCAGTGCTTTTGGCGCTTTCGTCATGGGCAGCATCTTAGCTGAAACCATCGAAGCAGAAAAGATTATCAAACTGGTGGAACCCGTAAAGAACCTGTTTGGAGCCATCTTCTTCGTATCCGTAGGTATGCTCGTTGACCCCAAGATTCTGATAGAATACGCCATTCCTATTCTGGCATTAGTAGGTAGCATACTCATAGGACAAGCCATATTCGGTACCTTCGGCTTCATGCTCGGTGGAGAATCTCTGAAATCAGCTATGCGCTGTGGATTTTCCATGGCACAGATTGGTGAGTTTTCTTTCATCATCGCTTCCTTAGGTCTGTCGTTAGGCGTTATCAGCAACTATCTCTATCCAGTAGTTGTTGCCGTATCTGTCATCACGACCTTCCTAACTCCTTATATGATTCGCCTTGCCACACCGACGTATCAAGTCATGGAGAAGCATCTGCCGAAACGACTCATCAACATACTGAATCATTTTGCAATGAGCCATCCCTCTACGACTCAGCAGAGCAAATGGAAGTCTCTTCTCAGACAAATGCTCATCAACACCGTAGCCTATTCCATCCTTACTGCAGCAGTCATCGCATTGATGTTTACCTTCGTACTTCCATTCACCCGAAGTCTTTTCCCTGGCTGGAAGTTGCATTGGTATGCTAACGCCATCACAGGCATATTGACCCTTGTACTGATAGCACCATTCCTGCGTGCCATCATCATGAAAAAGAACCATAGCAATGAGTGGAAACGCCTATGGGTAGAAAGCAGCATCAACAGGATTCCGCTTCTCTTCACCATCGTCGTGAGATTTGTTATTGCATTGGCTTTCATCTTCTATATCTGCAATTATCTGACACGTTTCACCGATGCGCTCATGATAATCATCGGCATTGCTGTCGTTTCCCTGATGATAGCATCAAGATGGACCAAGAAGAGAAGCATCAAGATGGAAAGACTCTTCATTCACAACCTGCGTTCAAGGGACATTATGGCACAGGTAAACGGCGAGAAGAAACCACTCTACGAAGGACATTTATTGGACCGAGACATCCATATCAGCGATTTTGATGTACCGGAAGATTCTTCATGGGGAGGAAAAACGCTCAAAGAACTGCATCTCCGTGAACGGTTTGGTGTAGATATGAGCAGTATCATGCGTGGTTCACAACGACTGAATATTCCTAACGGAGATACAGTCATTTTCCCAGGAGATAAATTACAAGTCATTGGTAATGATGACCAATTGCAGAAATTTGCAACCGCGCTCAGTACGGATCTCATACCAGAAGATCTGGAAATAGAGAAACGGGAGATGAAACTACGACAACTCATCATCAGCGGTAAAAGTGAATTCTGCGGGAAATCACTTCTTGAAAGTGGAATCCGCGATAAATACAACTGTATGGTTGTGGGATTGGAAGAAGGACAAGAGAACTTAACGAAAATAGCTCCTACCCGTACATTTGAAAAAGGAGATATCCTTTGGATAGTAGGAGAAGAAAGCGACTTACAAAAAATAATAGAGAGGGCTTAGCCTTCTCCATTATTTTATTTATATTCAATACCTTTATTAACGACTTTGCGGTATTGATCGCATTGTTGAATCCATTATTTATATTCAATAGCTTTATTAACCCTTCTTGAAAATTCAATATTTATATTGGCATTTCCAGAAAGTTTTCATTTTAATTATATCCTTATTGGCATTTCTTCAAGGCTCTCATTTACGGCTGCAAAATTACAAAAAGGCTTTTGCAACTCGGTTGCAAAAGCCTTTTTCTTACCTCATATTTTGATTTTTTATTTCAAATCCTCCAAGACCTTGGTTCCCTCCAAGAGTTTCTGAATATCATCCATGGCGATTCTTCCTTCCACTTCTATCAAGAGACAGTTATCATAGTTGGCCTTGTAAGCGACCACCTCCGACAAAACATCGGCATCCATCTTCACCAATACCCTGAAGCCATCATAAGCATTGTCCTTCATCACCAAAGGCTGGTATTCCTCCTCATCGATGTTATCCAACTCCTTCAAGAACTTCTTCTTTACCTTAGTCTTGCAAGCGTCCAACTTGAGAATACGCACGCCCGTCACCTTTTCAATGGCCTTAGCTGCATCCTTGTCGTATTTCACAGCGGCTGCCTTGACAAGCAGCATCATCGCAGGCGAGACATAGGTATATTCCGCACGATTCTTAGCCTTATACTCATTGATAAGATCTTTGGCCGATCTTGCTGAGAGTGTCTGAGCTGCAAGCACCATCACCAGCATCAAAAACATTGTAATCTTTTTCATCCTTTTATCCATTAATTGTTGTATCTTGGGTGCAAAAGTAACAATTTAATAGTAGAAACTCTGATTTTACTTGTTATTTATTATTAATTTTCTTCCGTCATATTTTAATATTCCATAGAGAAAGTGATGCCACGACGCATCATATCCTCCAAAGTTGGCTCCATACGAAGGATAAAACCTTCCCATGAACGGTTCTTTTGCATGCTCCAGCCCGCCTCTGCCAAAGCCAAGGCACGAGGATAAGCCTGGTAATAGATACGTTCAGGTGTATTAATACACTCGCTCCATAGCGTACCAGCCACGCCAAAGAGATTGTTGTTCTCAAAATCTTCACCCATTCCCCAACCCGGATCAAGACGATACGTATCTTTCAGGGTGGTAACAGGCATTCCCCAATTCACTTCCGGCATGTCTCCCTTCGCCATAGGATAATCAAAATAACAATGTTCACCTGGACAAAGCATAATACGGGCATTGTTTTCTACAGCAGCCTTCAAAGATTCCTCTGTCAGGCCCGAACGCCAGGCAAAGGTAACGCATCCCGGTTGAATTTTCTTGAAATCCAGTTCATACCAGAACATCGGAGTTTTATGATACCGGTTGCGCAAGAGTTCTATCATGCGGTCGAAGAGATAACCTTGCAATTTCCAATTCTCAGAACGGTCGGTCGTGGTAATACCTAATTTTTTCTTCAGCGCCTGACATTTAGGACAATTGGTCCAACAATCCAGTGCCGGATTACCTGCCTCATCTCCACCTAAATGAATATAAGGAGAAGGGAACACGTCAGCCAATTCCTTGAAAACATTTCCCAAGAACTCGTAAATGAACTCATTACCTGGACAAAGTAATTCATCAGAAACACCACAAGTAGTTCGGATTGGCACCTGCACACCATGGCAAGTCAATTCAGGATAAACGCTGATAGCAGCCACTTCATGCCCAGGCATTTCGATTTCAGGAACCACCTGCACATGATATTTCGCAGCATAACTTACCAAATCCCGCATCTGCTCTTGCGTATAATAGCCTTTGATAGGCATATTCATGTCATCCATTCCCCATCTGCTGCTTGCCTCAGCCGTCAAACGAGGATACTTCTTGATTTCGATACGCCAAGCCTGGTCATCCACCAGATGCAGATGGATGGCATTCAGTTTGTAGCGGGCCATCTCAGGAATGAAAGCCTTCAACTGCTCGTAAGGGATAAAAGTACGACAAGGATCCACCATCAGTTCTCTGACATGAGTGCGTGGCTGGTCAGAAAGAGATAATAGGGGAATCGCATCACAACAGTTCTTTGCCCCATTACCACGCAGCAACTGGTCAAAGGTCATTAAACCATAAAATACACCAGCAGCCGTTTTTCCTTTAATCGTAACTCCTCGTTGCAAGACTTCGAGTGTATAAGCTTCATCGTCGGCAAGAGAAGGATTTATTTCCATCGTTAAAGTCAACTGTTCTTTGCTTCCACCCTTTACGTTCGCTTTCTGTCTGGAATTTCCCACCTGAGTGTTATTGTTTATCAAACAGCCACGTTCAGAAAGGATTCTTTCGGCCTGTTCCTTTTCATTCGCAAGACCATCAGCAGCCACGATATTCCAATTTCCATGCACCTGAAGTAGGCGGGCATCTTTCTTTACCTGCAAGTCCATAGGCACAGGAATCAGGCATTTCATCGGGTCGCATGTTTCCTTAGCCAGCTTCATGTCAGCAAAGAACAGACTCCAGCCCGGTGCCTTCCGGTAAGCCTTCTCGCTTCCCTTTGGAACAATTAACTTACATTGACTGCGATGGATACCATAGAAAGTCGTGATGTCTGCACGAGGAGGAATCTTGGAATTCACCTTCACGGTCTGTAAACCCGATAAATGGGCAAAAGCATATTCAGCCAACTGTGGAGTTCCTTCGATGACGATATGTTTCAGTTTTTTACAACCCGAAAAGGCAGCAGCATCTACCTGCTTTAAACTCATCGGAAGATGAAGTTTCTGCAAGTTATCACAGGCAAAGAAAGCCTGCGAACCAATCTGCTGCACTCTTTGAGGCAGCAAGATTTTTTGCAGATGATGGCGAGAATGAAAAGCATTCTTAGGGATGACAGGACAAGTCGCTTCACTCAAATCTACATTTCTGAGTTGCCAGCAAAGATCTCTCATTTGCCGGAAATCAGAATTACCTTGAGTGGTCAGGTTGCCCGTCAACTTCAGGGAAATCCCGTTGTTTTCTCTTCTGCCTTCAGGCTATCCATGTTGGCAACAGTCTGTGCAAACAGAGTTGGCAAACACAGGAGCATGAAGGAAAGTGCTAACATTTTTCTCATACTTATGAATATCATTAGGTTATAGTTATTAATAATTCCAATGGGACAAAAATACCGATTTTATTAGAACTTTCCAAATCTTTTGGATTAAAACTTCTAAAAAACACATCTTACTTTATTTTAGAAGAAAATCATGAAGAAACGAAAAAAGAGGGGATGTCATGAACTCCATGACACACCCTCTTTTATTGATCTTAGATTTCAGAGACATTCTAATACCATTGCACTGCATTAGAATAGCCGCTGCGCTTATCATATTTCAAGGCATCCGTCAATGTAGAAGCATTACAACGGAAGGTGAAATTATAACTTGTATAAGGCGAAAGCACCACCGAACAACTCATATTGAAGCAGTGGAGATCACGCTGCAAGCTTGCAGTAGTCATACTCATTTTATGATTATCGAAATCATAACCGGATGAGAAACTGATATTCCAGCCATCACTCAGTCTTACGTTACCACTCATATTCAGCGTTTGGGTAAACTTGTATGGATAGCGCATAGACTCCTTGTTGAACTTTTCCTTGCGCGTATCCTCACGCATGGTAACACCATAACCGAAAGTCAGCGACCAAGGCATCTTGAAAGCCATATAACCATTCGAGTCGGTCTTAGCCTTACCACTCTTCTTCTTGGCAGCAGTCTTTCCCTTCTCCAAGGTATCATCCACATTACTTTCTATATCAGTATCCAGTTCATCCTCATCCTGGTCCTTACGCTTACTGTCCTTCTCATCATCATCACTCTTTCCACCAAACAGTTTTGCAAGTTTCTCAGGTGTCAGCGTGAAAGACAGGTTCTGCGACATACCCTGGAATCGGCCGAATCGACCTCTACCCCACTCTGTATGAGTACCGACGTATGGATTTCCCTGTTCGTCCAGTTCATAAGCATAGGTAGCAAAGACCGCATTCATATTGAACGTATAGTTCTTCCACCATTTCAGACGCAGGTTGATATTCATATCGCTCCAAGGTCTTACCTTAGCCGCCATATTGTAACTCATATTGATGTCAAACGCATCTATCAGACTGATTTTCTTGAAACCGGTAGAGTCCTTATCGCTCTTGACCTTCATCTCCAGGTTGTTGCCTAAAGTGAAAGAGAGGCTTCCGGTCTTTCCCTTGCCAGGCACACCATAAAGTGAATTCTGGTATGGAGAATAGCTGACGAGCGAAACATTACCATCGGCATCCGTCTTCTGATAAGTTTCCCAATAACCATAACGGGAAGCACCAAAGTCAGGCGCATAACTGAAACTTACGGTTGGCGTGATGACATGGCGAATGGCCTGTATCTTATCACCGAACAATTTGCGATTAGGCACCCAGAATCCATAGAGTTTGGTGGACATACCCACACTCATGTTCCAATTATAAACATTGTGGAAACCATAGGTTGTATCGCAAACCTCAGTCTGCTTCTGTTCATCCCATGACTTTGTCACCTTATTGGTGTACATACGGTCAGAGAAGTTGAAGCTTGGATTGATGTTGATGTACTTGAAGAGCGTGAACGAAGCACTCACCGGAATCTGATGCTGCCATGCATTTCTCCAATCCTTGATGATATTGCTCTTCATGAACTGGTCTTCCTTCGTATTGATCGAGTTGCTGATATGTCCAGTATAACTCATCGCAATCTTCTCATACCATTTCTCATCACCCACCATCTTCTTTCGGCGGAAAGGATAGAAACGGGCTATGGAAATATTGAGGTCAGGAAGTGTCACAGCCAAACTGGAGTCACGCATATTCTGCGAAAGGTTGGCAGTAGCGCTGAGCGTCATACCGATACTTGAGAATCCTGTACTCCAGCTCACAGAAGAGGTACGCGTACTCTGCGTCATCGTCTGTGGATTATAGAGCGAGTTGAGATTGTTGCGCTCATAGCTGGATGTGGCAAAGTTGACACTTGCCGACAACGAGCTGAAAGGATTGGCCTTTGAGTCCTGTCGATGACTCCACTGCACCTTGAAACTCTCCTGCTCGGCAAAGTCAGGCATTCCCTTGTCACCCGTCTTCGTATCCTGGTAACTGAAGAAGAAACTTCCCGAGTACTTATAGCGTTTGCGGTAATTACTTGCAGCAGAAATACCCCAGGAGCCCTTCGTGTAGATTTCACCCAGGAGTTTCAAGTCCCATTTGTCATTGACGGCAAAATAATATCCACCATCTCTGAGATAGAAGCCACGGTCGCTTTCATCACCATAGGTAGGCATGATGAAACCACTACTGTAGCTCTTGGTAAATGGGAAGAATCCGTAAGGGATTGCCAAAGGCATCGGCACATCGCACACCACGAGATAAGCCGGTCCGAAAACCACATCCTTACCCGGTCTCACTTTCGCTCTGGAAAGAGAAATGTAGAAGTCAGGATGAGGATCATCACAGGTCGTATATCTACCATGTTGCAGATAGATAGCTCCAGTAGAATCACGTTTTGATCGGGCACCCGTCAGGAATCCATCCTGCTGCTCTGTATATACATTATTAATAAGTGCCTTCTTACTCTTGAAATTGAAGGCAATCGTATCCGTATCATAGGTATCAGAGCCCATCTTGAAGACCGGTTTACCCTTGATGCCACCTTCAGCAGTAGAGTCGGCGGTACCCGTAGCCTTCACATTGCTCTTGTCGATGTCCATGGTAATCTTGTCACTCGAAAGATCCATGTTGGTATATTTCACATTGGAATTACCATAGAGATGCGCCACTTTATGAGGTGCATCATAGACGAGAGAATCCTCCGCCGTATATTGCACCGGCGCATCCACGCCACCGGATTTCTTGCGATTCAAGCTATCCAGTCGGATACTGTCATCGACCACTTTATTATGTTTCCATATAGCCTTCTGCAGCGAATCCATCTGCAGGGTATCATTAGCAGCGTCCACCTTGATTTCATTGCCTAAGGAATCCACCCATACAGAGTCTCCCACAGCCATAGCGGTAGAATCAGCCATAGCCTTCTTCTTTTTCTTAGAAGGCATACCCGGATTGGCCACCATCATGCAGACAGCAGCTAAGAGCAGTACAGCTATAGTTGATTGTTTTCTCATTCAATATCTTTTGAGAAGTTATATTTCAAACAATTTCTCCCATTCCTGGAAGCGTTTCACTCCTTCTTCGCCAAATTTAGCGAGACTTTTCTCTGCCTTTTCTATCGACTTTTCCCTGTCGAGATGGGTTTTGCTGAAAAACTTATCAGCATAGCAAATCACCTTTTCCTCCATCGTTTCGGGAAGGAAATCCTGATGAGGTAGCGGCAGATTCTGCTCTACGATTTGCTTACATGTAATGCCAGCCCCCGTATGGCGTTCGCATACCCGTGCATGGCGTTCATATCCTTCTTTACGCAGGATTTCAGCTCCCAGACGGCCATGACAGATGTATGGATGAGACCCAAAACACTGTATGCCAGGAGCATCCGTCAGGAAGATTCCCAAATCGTGGAGCATAGCAGCTTCCTCGACAAACTGGGCATCCAGCTGCAATTCAGGATGATACGAAACAATCTGTAGCGCTTTTCGCGCTACAGATTGACTATGTGTAATGAGGATATGACGAAGTTCATTATCCTCAGGATAATACTTATCTATAATTGCTTGATAATCCATCATTATTCTGCGTTGCGCTCAATGTAAGCGATCACATCACCCTTGCGGATTTTGCTGCCCTGCTTAGCATTGATTTCTACGAGTTTACCACCAAGAGCTGCAGGAACGGTCTCAAATTCACCCCAAGGAGCAAGAATGTAGCAGAAAGCATCACCTTCCTTATATTCCTTGCCGATGAATGGCTCTACTGCAGGCTGGCACTCACCCTCGCCCTGGAACTCCCAGAAGATCTGACCTGCTACTGGTGCTACGATCGCATCAGCCTTGGCGTGCTTGAATTCTGCGAGCTGAGCTGGAGTCAAGGTGCTGCCGAGCTTAGCATCCTTAGCCTTCTGGAGATCAGCCAGGAAGTTCTTCTTAGCCTGACCGCTCTTGAAGTTGCGATACTGCTCTGGGTGCATAGCGAGCTCGAAGAGTTCCTCATCGTCCTCTCCATACTCCCAACCATTCTCGTCCATCTCCTTCTTGAAGTCATCGAGAGCGTTAGAAAGCAATGTATGAGCATCTACGTCTGTGAACTCACGGCCCTGCTTCTTGGCAAGCTCTACGAGTTCTGGATCGATAGTTCCAGGAATCTTACCACTCTTACCGAGAATCATACCCCACATTGAGTCGTCCATCATCACGAAGCGGCCCTTGCCCTGCTCCATGGTGAGGAGGTTCATCAAAGAGATGTTCTTCACATACTGGCTGAATGGAGTTACCAATGGAGGATAACCCACGCGTGGCCATACATACTCTACCTCGTCGAAGAGCTTGATCAGAAGGTCGTCCATAGACAATTCTTCCTCACCCTTCTTCTTACGGATATTGTTGATCGTCTGACGCATACCACCGAGGTCTGCCATCATACTACCCATCATACCGCCAGGAAGACCGCAACCGAGCAACAGAGAAGACATGATCTTATTGCCTGGGTTGATGAAGTAACCGAGCCACTCGTCGATGAATTCCTGAGTCATGGCACGAGCCTTCATGTAAGCGCTCATATTGATTTCAGGCACCTCAAAGCCCTCGTTCTTCAACATGCTGATGACAGAGATCACGTCTGGGTGAACCTTACCCCAAGACAATGGTTCGATAGCAGTATCGATGATGTCGGCACCATTGTTGCAGACCTCGAGGATAGAAGCCATAGAGAGACCAGGACCAGAGTGGCCGTGGTACTGGATGATAATCTCAGGATACTTGTCCTTGATCATCTTGGTCAACTTACCGAGGAAAGCAGGCTGACCGATACCAGCCATATCCTTCAAGCAGATTTCCTCTGCGCCGGCAGCGATGAGCTGGTCAGCGATGTTCATATAATAATCGAGTGTGTGAACAGGAGAATTAGTGATACAGAGCGCACACTGTGGAGTCATGCCACCTTCCTTAGCCCACTTGATAGAAGGAATGATGTTGCGCACATCGTTCAGACCATCGAAGATACGGGTGATATTAGTACCCTGCTTAGCCTTCACCTTGTACATCAAGGCACGTACATCGTCAGGCACAGGATACATACGAAGAGCGTTCAGACCACGGTCGAGCATGTGAGTCTTGATACCTACCTCATTGAAAGGCTTACAGAAAGCGCGAACTGCCTCGTTAGGATTTTCGCCTGCGAGGAGATTTACCTGTTCGAAGGCACCACCATTCGTCTCAACACGGCTAAAGCAGCCCATTTCGATAATAACTGGGGCAATCTTAGCCAACTGATCTTTACGTGGCTGGAACTTACCTGAACTCTGCCACATGTCTCGATAAACGAGACTGAACTGAATTTTCTTCTTCATTATTTATTAATGTATTATATTCTAATGATTGACAAATCTATTTTTTGCAAGTGATTTTCCATCAAGTAACGGCTGCCATCAAACAGACCCGAAAGCCCCTTCCTGGCAACGCATAATTTACCAAGGTGCAAAATTAGACAAAAAAATCCAATTATCAGCCTATTCAGCTATTTTTTTGCAAATATTGCATTATTTTATAAAGGTTCTACCGATTTTCACCGATAGGACCTTTGTCATTTCATTACGATTCTGAATGTTTCTCTTACAGAGTTCCCCCTATTCCGCATCACCCTTTTCCAGTTCCTCGGTAAACTCCTTATGGAAAGTGCTGAAGAGACGCAGGATTTCCTTACGTGCCTCTTCCTCCTCATCCCAGAGATTCAGTTCACCAGCGCGATGAGCCAATATCATCTTGGCGCAGCGACGTATCTTGCGCTTGTTGTTGCGTGCCTGCAACTGATCACCCTGTATAGGTTTCTGATTGATATAGGAGAATGCCAACAGCTGCTTCATGAACATTTCAAACATAGGGTCATCATGACGCCAGTCTTCATCATTCAGCCAGAACCATTGGAAACCATATTTCTGTTCGAGAGATATGAGATGAGCACCCAACTCATCTATTTTGCCAGGATCCTTCTGGAACTGCTCGTAGGCATAATTGCCCAGAGCAGTAGGCTCCAGGACAAAATCCTCCTCGCTTCCTTCATCCATCGTACTGCCTCCCAAGGTAATACGCCAACGGTAGTTCTTGTTCTTGATCAATGCTTCATGGGCATTCATCATCAGTTCAGACAGTTTACCTTCGCTTGGCAGTTCATCCACCACAGACAGGCGATCACGCTGATCGCGCACAACCAACTTGCCCTCATGCTGGCGAAGCACACACATATAGATAAACCTATCATTGTCCAGATGCAGGGAGAAACGGTCGTTGCTATCATCGCCCACAAATTCATAGCGATAATCATCCACCTTCTCGTGTGGGATTTCCACATCACCGCGCATCTTGTTGCCACTCTTGTCATAAAGCGAGAATCCGAGATAAGGTATCTGTAGGCGCATGGTGACAGGAGCGCCCTCCTTCTTCGGAGTCAAAGTGACCAGCAGACCTTCATCGCCGAAATCTTCCTTCTTGCAGACAAAACCGTCTCTTGTCTTTTCCGCCTTTTCCACCTTTACATCGCCATGACGCCAGAAAAGGTCGAAAGTAATGGTATTTTCATCCTCATCAGTTACCTCAATGAAATCTTCCAGATCCATACCCAGGAAAACTGCCTTGGCTGGTTCTATGACTTCATCGTCATCATCCAGCACTCCCACCAGGATTTCTCCCGGCATAGGGTCGTCTTCCCATTCAGCATCTTCAGGAGCATTGGCTGCCTTAAACACGAGATAGAGCATTCTCGCTTCCTTGCGGCTACCATCTTCCTTGCATTGAAACACCTTTGATTCCTTGGGTACATAGAATGGTGTTGATAGATACGGATTTTTGCATAATGCTGTATATTCGATTTCTGTCCACACCGGTTGTGTGTGAGTTGTGTTTACTGTCATCCTAATATTTTAAAGTTTTTATTATCTGTCTTTATACATGTTCTCGTAATATTTCTGATAGTCACCGCTGGTCACGTTGTCCATCCATTCCTGGTTGTCGAGATACCATTTCACGGTTTCCTCGATACCTTCCTCAAACTGCAGACTTGGTTCCCATCCCAACTCCTTCTGGAGCTTACGTGAATCTATCGCATAGCGCATATCATGTCCCTTGCGGTCGGTCACGTAGGTGATCAGGTCAAGGTCCTCACCTTCCTTGCGTCCGAGCAGACGATCTACGGTCTTGATCACCACCTTGATGATGTCAATATTCTTCCACTCATTGAAACCGCCGATATTGTAAGTCTCAGCCACCTTTCCCTTGTGGAAAATCATATCGATGGCACGGGCATGATCCACTACATACAACCAGTCTCTCACATTCTCACCCTTACCATATACTGGCAATGGTTTGCGATGACGGATATTGTTGATGAACAATGGAATCAGCTTCTCAGGGAACTGATATGGACCATAGTTGTTGGAACAGTTGGTCACGATGGTAGGCATTCCGTATGTATCGTGGAAGGCACGTACGAAATGGTCTGAGCCTGCCTTAGAAGCCGAGTATGGAGAATGAGGATTATACTTGGTAGTCTCCAGGAAGAATTCCTCGCCATAAGCCTCGTGGTTCTTTCCGCTGGAAGCCTTGGTTGTGAAAGGCGCTGCAACACCCTCCGGATGAGTCATCTGCAGGGCACCATACACCTCGTCGGTAGAGATATGATAGAAGCGCTTGCCCTCATAACCCTCTGGCAGACTCTCCCAATAGATCTTGGCAGCCTGGAGCAAAGATAGGGTACCCATCACATTGGTCTGAGCGAAAGTGAAAGGATCCTTGATACTGCGGTCCACATGACTCTCTGCAGCCAGATGGATAATACCGTCCACCTGATACTCCTTCATCAGTTTCAGCATCAGGTCGAAGTCACAAATGTCACCCTTCACGAAGGTATAGTTTGGCTTATCCTCAACATCCTTGAGGTTAGCTAAGTTGCCAGCGTATGTCAACTTGTCAAGGTTGATGATATGATACTCAGGATACTTGTTCACAAAAAGTCTTACGACATGTGAGCCGATGAAACCAGCACCGCCCGTTATGATGATATTCTTCATTTCTATTATTTTTTTAAGTATATAATTCAAGTTCTGAAGTTAAAGGAGTTAAGACAATAGTCTTTTTGGCGAAGTTTTTTAAGCAGCAAGACATACGTCTTAACTTCTTAACTTCCTTAACTCCTTTAACTTCCTGATATACGAAAGTTCAGTAATCAGGTACTTCCTGTTCCGGATATTACTTGGCAGCCTCCAGATGAGCAATACATTTCTCAAGTGAATCCACCCAGTAAGGCACTTTCACGCCGAAGGTCTCCTTGATGGAACGCTTGTCGAGCACGGAGTAAGCCGGACGGGTTACCGGAGATGGATATTCTGAACTGTAACATGGTTGGATGTCGCAATCCGTATGTCCTGAGATTCTTGCTATCATCTGGGTGAAATCATACCAGGAGCAAACTCCCTCGTTGGAGAAATGATAGATTCCTACCAGTTTTTCCTGCTCCTCCGCCGTCTTCATCTTCTCTAAGATGGTCTCGATGGCATAAGCCAGATCCAGCGCATAAGTAGGAGTACCGCACTGGTCGAATACCACCTTCAACTGCGGTTTGGTGGCAGTCAGGTTGAGCATAGTCTTGCAGAAATTCTTGCCAAACTCAGAATAGAGCCATGCGGTGCGGATGATGACATACTTGCAGCCGCTGGCGATGATATTCTGTTCGCCGTGGAGCTTAGTAGCACCATAAACGCCCGTAGGAGTGCCCTTCTGTTCAGGATTGCAAGGCACATTATAAGGTTCCTTACCAAACACATAATCGGTAGAAATCTGAATGAGCAGACCATCCACTTCCTTCATAGCCTTGGCAAGATTTTCTGGCGCATCCGCATTCAGTTTCTCAGCCAGTGCAGCCAACTTTTCATCGGTTTCACAAGCATCCACATTGGTCCAGGCAGCACAGTTGACGATAGCCTGCACCTCATTGTCTTTCACCATCTTTCGGATGGCTTCCATATCCGTAATATCCAGATAAGTAGTCTCCAGACCCTCCACCTGATTGACATCCGTAAAGATATAATGATCAGTAGTATTCTTGCTAACGATACGCATCTCATTGCCGAGCTGACCGTTGGCACCCGTAACTAATATATTCATTTCTATTTACAATTTACAATTAGACCCAGCTTTATCAGCATTTCCCCAAAAGCCCTTTTCCAAGCCCTTTCCAAGCCCCTTCAAAGCCCTTTTTACCTTTTTACCTTTAAAAGCAAGAACGTTCTTTTTACCTTTTTACTTTTTTACCTTTTAAAAAGGACTGTCAAAGTCTTTCAGCATATCATGCTTGGTATCCTTTTCAGAGAGAATAGCATGCTCTGTAGGAATCTTCCAGTCGATGCCCAAGCTCTCGTCGAGGATAGAGATTCCCCCGTCAGCCTCAGGATGATAGAACTCATCGCACTTATACTGGAACACGGCAGTTTCGCTGAGTACGGCAAAACCATGGGCAAAACCACGTGGAATAAAGAACTGGCGATGATTATCCTCGGTCAGTTCCACAGCCACATGCTTGCCATAGGTAGGAGAACCCTTGCGAATATCCACAGCCACATCGAGCACGGCACCCTTCACGCAGCGCACCAGCTTAGACTGGGTGAATGGAGGGCGCTGGAAATGAAGTCCGCGCATCACGCCATAGGACGACATACTCTCGTTGTCCTGGCAGAAATGGATAGGATGGCCCAGTATCGGAGCCACCTTCTCGTCAAATTCACGCTGAGAGAAACTCTCGAAGAAATAGCCACGGGCATCCTTGAAGATGCGAGGCTCAATGATGAGCACGCCATCTATATCAGTTTTGATTACTTCCATTTTTATGATTTAGCTAAAAGCAATTGTCTTAACTTCTTTAACTTCTTAACTTCTTTAACTCCTATTCTTTCAAGCTCTCCTGGTACCATTCATAAAGTTTCTCCACACCATCCTCGATTTCCACCTGATGGGTCCAACCGAGCGAGTGCAACTTGCTTACATCAATCAACTTTCTTGGAGTTCCGTCTGGCTTAGAAGCATCAAACTCCACCGTACCCTCGAAGCCCACCGTCTTCACGATCAGTTCAGAGAGTTCACGGATAGTAAGTTCCTTACCAGTACCCACATTGATGTGGCAGTTGCGGATTTCACCGAGCGAAGGAATGGCACCGCCACGACCCTCAGAATTGTTACGGTCAACGGCACCGTCCACCTTGGCACCATAGAAAACAGAACTGTATTTCTCGATACCGATGATGTCCTTGAAATCTACATTCAGGAGCACGTGAACGCTGGCATCCGCCATATCCTCGCTCCAGAGGAACTCACGCAGCGGAGTACCTGTACCCCAGAGCACCACCTTATTATTATATATACCATAGAACTCCAGGGCTTTCAGGATACGCTCATGGTCGTTATGACCATCCACGTTGCCCTCGCCGATGAGTTCGCGCAGTTTATCAGTAGGGTTGATCGGACGCTTGTTCATATCCACCTCAATACTGTGCCAGTCGCCCTCATGAATCAGTTTAGCCAGATAGATCTTGCGCATCATCGCAGGCATCACATGACTGTTTTCCAAGTGGAAATTATCATTCGGGCCATAGAGGTTGGTAGGCATCACAGCGATATAGTTGGTGCCATATTGCAGATTGTAGCTCTCGCACATCTTCAGTCCGGCAATCTTGGCAATCGCATACTCCTCGTTGGTATATTCCAGAGGAGAAGTTAGGAGCACATCCTCCTTCATAGGCTGCGGTGCATCCTTCGGATAGATACAGGTAGAACCCAGGAAGAGCAGCTTCTTCACACCATGACTGTAAGCATTGCTGATGACATTACATTGCATCTTCATGTTCTGCATGATGAAGTCGGCGCGGTAGAGCGAATTGGCCATGATGCCGCCCACGAAAGCAGCAGCTAAGACCACAGCATCCGGACGCTCCTCATCGAAGAATTTCTGAACGGCATATTGGTCGGTCAGGTCCAGTTCCTTATGCGAACGGCCCACTAAGTTATTGTAACCACGTTTCTTCAAATTGTTCCAAATAGCGGAACCCACCAAGCCATGATGCCCAGCAATGTAAATCTTACTATCCTTACTCAACATTTTTACATCAAAAATTTAAGTTATTATTTTCTCCGTGCAAAATTACGATTTTTCTCTCAAAGAATAAAAAGTTTTAGGGATTTATTTTGTATTTATCGCAATTTGATGTATCTTTGCACTATAAACAATAGATTATTATGAAAATTAAGAGTATATTCATTCTCGGCATTGCCACCTTGGCCATGCTTTCCTGCCATCGTGGTCCCAAGCCACCGGTATCTCAGCAGAACTTGCCCATCAGCATGTCAAAACCAGCCAAGGGCGACAAAGCTATCTACGGACTTGCCTGCATGGGATGCACAGACTCCGTAGTAATCATGCTCCCCAATCAGGGTGGCGATCCTGTAAAATATAATATTCTCGAAGCCAACCGCAACCGCCAGGTATTTGGCAATATCGAAGTGGGCGACTGGATCTGCATCATCCCTGCCAAGGAAAAGAATAAGGCAAGCATGGTCATCGACCTCGACAAACTGAAAGCCACCTGGACCTATCAGGTGATGCCTCATCTCAGAGATGTCACCCATCTCTCCAAAAAGCAGCAGCAGCGCATTCTCGCCAATATGCCCGACAGCATCGTGGAAACCTACATGATTCCGCGCGAATACGGATTTACGCTCAAGCGAATGGGAGAAGCACGCTCCGTGGGAATGGTGGCGACCAACAGTTCGGTAGAGGATGACAGTCCTGTGGAATATCCTAAAGTTCCCCTTTACACAGAGTGGCACGCCTACAACGGCAAGCTGATCTTAGTGAAAGGAAGATACGAGTTTAACAATGTCGTTTTCAACAAGAAAACCACCTACGACACGCTTTCTTTCGTCTATATGAAGGATGATTCGCTCGCTCTCCGTGATTCTCGGGGCAATATTCAGAGCTATCACCGCAAGGCCAATGCGCGGACTGCCAATGCCGCAGCCCAGAAAGCAGCCCAGAAAGCAGCAGAAAAAATCAAGGAAGAACTCAAATAAAGTTCATGCGTTCATCGCTTGAAATCCGAGAGAAATCCTTGAAACAAGACTAAACGACTGAACTTTTGCATATCAGGAAGTTAAAGGAGTTAAGGAAATTAAGGAGTTAAGACGTATGTCTTGCTGCTTAAGAACTACGCCAAAAAGACTATTGTCTTAACTCCTTTAACTTCTGAACTTGCGAAACTTAAATAACGAGATGGAGAATTTCCGAAAAATGAGTAATACGACGGAGGCGTTCATGTTCGAACTCCTCCGTTTTTTCATGCGCCCATATCGTATGAAATGGGATATGAATGGCAGAAGCTCCTATCTTGAGGGCAGGCGCAATGTCGCTCTTGAAACTGTTGCCCACCATCACCAATTCCTCCGGCAGCACGCCCAACTCACGACAAAGTCGGCGATAAGCTTCCGGTTTCTTGTCGCTCACGATGCTCACCACATCAAAATATCGCTGCAGTCCCGATCGCCAGAGTTTATTCTCCTGATCCTGCAGTTCGCCCTTGGTAAAGACCGCCAACTTATATTCCGTCTTTCTGAGTTTTTCCAAAGTCTCCTCCACCTCTTCGAGCGGTTTGGCATCCAGTCTCAGCAGCGTCTTTCCCAATTCCACCGCTCTCCCTATCATGCGGGCAGGCACCTTTCCGTCGCTCACCTTGATGGCATTTTCCACTAATGAGATGGTGAACGCCTTGACACCATATCCCAAATCCTCCATATTTCCCCCTTCCGTCTCAAAGAGCGCAGCAGAGATTTCCTCCCTGCTTCCATAGTCAGAAAGCAAGTCACAGTACTCAGCCTCCACTTCCTCGAAGTAAGTCTGCAAGGCCCAGAGGGTGTCGTCGGCATCAAAAGCGATTGCCTTGATATGATCCAGTTTTTTCATATTTCTCATTTCTCATTTCTAATTTCTCATTATATAAGAACCCATCTGCAAAAATAATACTTTTCCCCGAACTGACAAAGAAAAACGCGCAACAATCTGCTAAAAGCAACTGCTGCACGTCCGTCATTCATTCAATCTTAATAGAGAATTACTTTTCAGAACCAAAAGTTATTATTTAACTTTCGTATATCAGGAAGTTAAAGGAGTTAAGACGTATGTCTTGCTGCTTAAAAAACTACGCCAAAAAGACTGTTGTCTTAACTCCTTTAACTCCTTTAACTTCTGAGCTTGTGAAACTTGAATCTTTTAGAAACGAGTCATAAACTCTACTACAATCTTGTCCTTCTCAGAAGTCTTTGCCACACCGCCGTTGCGATAGAAATACTTCTCGTAGTTGATACGGATGTCAGAGATGAAAGGCTTGGCAAGACTGAGCGTCACACCACCAGTCACACGATGGCGCTTATAGTCGTTGATTTTCAACACGCCAGGGTCCTCATCCGTAGCCCCATATCGGGTGCCATCACTGTGGTCGCTCATGAAATCATATCTTACCAATGGAGAAACCTTCCTGATCAGACATTTCTGGTTGGCCACCGGAATATCATAGCATACAAACCCGTCAAAGGCGTGCACATCATGAAACGCATTCTTGGAATAATGCTTGAAGAGATACTCCACCTCAGCGATCAGACCGCCACGATGAAAGGTAACACCCGCATCATACATATTGACGGTGACGTCAGAAGGCTTGATTTTCTGCGTACTCAGCACGAGATTCACATTCGGGAAGAGGAACTGCGCCTTGGCAGAATAGTTGATGCCCTTGGTCCAGTAATCCTTCTGGTTGGTAAGACCAGAGCCGTTGAACACACCCGCATTCACGATGATAGGGAACCCCACGTTCCAGGTATAACCCACCTCAGCACCGACATCACGCACATTACCCACCTGCTTGGCGATAAACGAGCGGTTGGCGAAATACTGCTGATGAGGCGAGCGGTGCGCATCGATGGTGAAAGGCACACGTTCCTGACCGATAGTAAACTGGAGCGTACTCCATGGTTTGATACGGGTATAAGCATCGAGCATCTTGATTTTGCCCTCATCGCAGAGGTCGATTTCCGCCTTGTAGCTCACCTCTTTGGTCACCTTACCTGTCACATTGATACGGGCAGTTCTCACTTCGAATCGTCCCTCCCCTTCCTCGGTCTGGTATTCGTACTTCGAGCGTATCGTACCGCCAATCTTCGGAGTACGGTCAACCTCCTTCTTTTCATCCTGAGCAAACACCGCTGCAGACATCATAGCGCAGAGCAGCAGGGCCATTATCTTCTTCTTCATATTCACATTATTAATACATTAGCACACATCATGAGGCCATAGCCTTTATTCGGGTGCAAAGATACGAAGAATATATTTCTAACTTACGACACGGACGTTACAAAATGATGAAGAAAGCTCAAATCATACATCCCAGACATTCCAATGATATGAAACGTTACCGATACATTTTTGCCTTTTCCCTTTGTTATTTCAAATAAAATGATTAGTTTTGCAGATGCAAAGAGTCTGATAAGATATTATCACCAGAAACTTAAAAGAAAGAACCATGGCAGAATTGAAATTATATCCAGTAGGAATCCAGACTTTCGAGGAAATCATCACCCGAAATCTGCTGTACGTAGATAAGACGGAATATGTCTATCGCATGACTCATAGCGGTGGCAAACATTTCTTCTTAAGCCGTCCACGCCGTTTCGGAAAGTCATTGTTGGTTTCTACCTTTAAGAGTTATTTTCTGGGAAAGAAGGAACTTTTCAAAGGGCTTGCCATCGAAAAGTTGGAAAAGGACTGGACAGAATATCCTGTCCTGCATTTTAGTATGGCTGGTGGCAAACACATGGAGAAGGACCAGCTGGAAAGATATTTGGGAAACCGGCTTGCTGAACAAGAAAAAGTATGGGGAATCAAGACTCCTGCTGTTGATGCGAACGACCGACTCATCGCACTCATTCAGACTGCTTACGAAAAGACTGGCCAGCAGGTGGTAGTACTCATTGATGAGTATGATGCTCCCCTACTTGATGTTGTGCATGAAGATTCTCATTTGAAAGATTTGCGCAATGTGATGCGTAATTTCTATAGTCCTTTGAAGGATTGCGAACCTATGCTCCGCTTTGTTTTCCTGACTGGCATCACTAAATTTTCGCAGATGAGCATCTTCAGTGAACTCAATAATATTACCAATATAAGTATGCGCAATGATTACGCAGGAATCTGCGGAATTACCAAGGAGGAATTGGAGACTCAGATGTCAGCAGATGTTGATGCTTTGGCAGTTAAGATGAATCTAACCCGAATTCAGACTCTTGTTGCATTGCGAGAATTTTATGATGGTTATCACTTTGCTGCCCAGTCCCCCGACATCTTCAATCCATATAGTCTATTGAATGCTATGGCTGCAGGCTGTCTGGATTATTATTGGTTTACTTCTGGCACACCTACCTATCTGATAGAAATGCTTAAGAAATTTCAGGTAATGCCTTCGGAAATTGGAAGTTGCGAGGCAGACAAGTCGGAGTTTGATGCACCAACAGAAATGATGGTATCCATCATGCCTCTTTTATATCAGAGTGGATATATCACCATCAAAGGCTATGATCCGGAGACAGAACTCTTTACGCTTGACATTCCCAACAAGGAAATCCGTGTTGGATTATATCGCAGTCTCTTACCTAATTATATAGGTATGACTACGCCTAAGGGAACAACCACCATCGCAAAGATGTCGGCTCTTATTCGCCGTAATGATATGAATGGGGCTTTGCAGATGCTTCAAGCTTTT
>OOCG01000160.1_pt1 | contig 48869 bp, 43 predicted proteins | sample 1671521 | NCBI WGS metagenome assembly OOCG01 (sample SAMN06348165, study PRJEB24527) | human gut metagenome | biome: human gut; feature: ankylosing spondylitis patient; material: feces | host: Homo sapiens | place: China | collected 2015-10
TGGAACAGCTGAAAGGCAAAATAAAAAAGACGGCACATATGCTACTCCGAGTTGGTGCAGCGTACACCCTGTTTGCAGTGATAGTGGAACTGTCTGTGGGAACATTTATTCCTGAATGGCTTTCAGAAAAATTCAGCATTTCTGAAATTTTAAAGCTGCTGGTGTATAACAGTAATAGTCTGGTAGACAGCTACGCATGGCATTTATGGTGGCTGTTTGCCATGCTGAACTGCTACGTAGTGCTTTACTGCTGGAAAAAACTGTGCAAAGATTTTAACTTGGAAAAATATGGCAATAAAATTGGCATAGTGCTTTTGGCGGTGATGCTTATCTTGCAGGCAGTTGTTCCACAAAAGTTGGCATGGTATCGGAACTGGCTTTTTGAAGGAATGCCGTTTATTCTGATTGGAATATATCCCCAAAAGAATAGGCTGCCCGCGATGTTTAAACTGCCGACAGCTTTTTGGCTTGTGATGAGCGTTCAGGAGGCTCATGCTTTTGGAAAGAAAGAAATTTATTTCAGCACGGTGCTGGCAGTGCTTTCAATTCTGAACAGGGGACATTTTACAAGTTTTGCATGGATGTCGGAACGACTGAAAAAGGTATTGGTTCATATTGGCAGGGAGCTGTCTGCTGAAGTTTACTGCTACCATCTGATGATTTATACCACCTTGATTTTTCAGATCCATATAGATGGTGATGTATGGGGAGTGTGCAGAACGTTTCTGGTGCTGGGCTTATCGATGCTTCTTGCAGAACTGTTATACCGGACAAAAGTAAAAACACATAAAAAGCAGTTAGTATAATAATAAAAAGACCCTCGATCCTTAGCTTTCAAAGGACTGAGGGTCTTTTACGATTTGAGAAAAGCTTTAGTTCTCCGCAGAAATATCCTGACCGAAATACTTCTCGCTCAGCTCCTTCAGGGTGCCGTCGGCACGCAGATCATCGATGGCGGTGTTGATGGCTTCCAGCAGGGTGGCGCTGGCATCGCCCTTGCGCAGAGGAATGGCAACGTGGGAGGCATCCTCGGTCTGGGCCACCAGCTTGAAATCTGCGTCCGGGTGGACGTTCAGGTAGTCGTAGAAGGAAACATCGGCGTTCAGGGTGGCGTCGATGCGGCCTGCGGTGAGCAGCTGGATGGTCTCTTCCAGCGTGTCGATGCCCTGTACGGTGGCACCATAGCTCTCGGCCAGTTCCATGTAGGTGGAAGCAAGGCTGTTGGCGGTGGTCTTGCCCTTCAGGTCCTCAAAGCTGGTGATCTCGTCGTTATCCTTGCGGACGGCAAGGGCAGTGTGGATGTAGCCGTAGGGCTCGGTGAAATCATAGGTCTTGGCGCGCTCGTCGGTCACTTCCACGCCGTTGCACACGATGTCGTAGCGGCCTGCGTCCAGACCGGCAAACAGGCTGTCCCAGTCGCTTTCGACGTACTCCGGCTCCACGCCCAGCTTTTCGGCAATGGCGCGGGAGACTTCCACATCGTAGCCCACCAGAGTATCGGATTCGTCGTGGTAGCTCCAGGGCTGCCATGCGCCTTCCAGGGCGACGATCAGCTTGCCGCTGGACTGGATGTTGGACAGCTGGTCGCCGGCAGCAGGAGCCACAGAGGCGGCCGTGCCGGAAGCAGCGGTGCTGCCGGAAGAATTGGAGCAGCCAGCCAGAGTCAGCACGCCGGCAGCGGCCATGACGCTCATAAGAGAAATAAAAGTTCTGCGTTTCATAGTTGGTTTCCCTTTTCTCTATAAAAATATTTGTGAAATAAACTCCTTCAGGCAAAGAGGGAGACTTTCTGGTTTTGCCAAAGGCCCCATCCCGGAGGGGGCTGTCTGCGAAGCAGACTGGGGGAGTTGGTTAAACCTCACTCGGTGTGAGCGATCTTCCGCAAAAATTCGCGGGTGCGCTCCTCTTTGGGGTTGGCGAAAAACTCATGCGAGGGAGCCTGCTCCACTACCACGCCGTTCTCCATGAAAACGGTCTTGGAGGAAACATTGCGGGCAAAGCCCATCTCGTGGGTGACCACCAGCATGGTCATGCCCTCTTCGGCCAGCTGCCGCATCACGGCCAGCACTTCGCCAGTCAGTTCCGGGTCAAGGGCCGAAGTCGGCTCGTCAAAATAGATGATCTCCGGGTCGGAGGCCAGTGCCCGGGCAATGGCCACGCGCTGCTGCTGGCCGCCGGAAAGCTGGCGCGGATAGTAGTCGGCTCGGTCGGCAAGGCCCACCTTTTCCAGCATCTTCATGCCAACGGCATCCGCCTGCTCTTTGGGCATTTTGCGGGCAATGATGAGGCCCTCGGTCACGTTCTGCAGGGCAGTCTTGTTGCGGAACAGATTGTAGCTCTGGAACACAAAGGCCGTCTTTTTGCGCAGCCGGGCAATGTCGGCACGGCTGGCCTGGGCAAGGTCGAACGTCTCACCGTCAAAGGTGAGCTGGCCTGCGTCGGCAGTCTCCAGAAAGTTCAGACAGCGCAGCAGGGTGGTCTTGCCGGAGCCGGAGGGGCCGAGGATGGCCACCACATCGCCCTTTTCCACGGTCAGGTCCACGCCGCGCAGCACCTGCAGCTCGCTGGTCACTTTGCGTGCACCGGGCCGGTGGAAGATGCCTGCCTGCAGGCGGGGCTTTGTGTAGGTGAAAAAGGACTTGTGGACGTTTTTGATCTCTAACATGGACATGGTTGCCACACTCCTTTCTTACTGGAAGCCGTGGGCGTTGAGCCGACGCTCCAGCAGTGACTGCAGCTTGGTAATGACCGTGCAGAACAGCAGATACACCACGGCCACCTCACAGTAGATGGGCAGGAAGATGTAGGTGCGGGCGGCCACGCGCTGACCGGCCATGAACAGCTCGGCCACCGTGATGTTGGACGCCAGCGAGGTGTCCTTGATCATGCCGATGAGCGAGTTGGAGAGGGCGGGCACTGCGGTGCGCAGGGCCTGCGGCAGCACGATGCGGCGCATGATCTGCCACCAGCTCATGCCCACGCAGTAACCGGCTTCCAGCTGGCCCTGCGGCACGCTTTCCAGTGCGCCGCGCATGGTCTCGGCACAGTAGGCACCCTCGTTGAAGGCAAAGGCGATGACCGCAGCAGGGAAAGCGTCCAGCATGATGCCCACGCTGGGCAGACCATAAAAGATGATGAACAGCTGCACCAGCAGCGGCGTGCCGCGGATGACCCAGATGTAGAACCGTGCGATCTGCCGCAGCACCGGCACATTGGCGTACTGCACTAGCGCAACGGCCACGGCAATGATCATGGCAAAAAAGAAGGAGACCAGCGTGAGCGGGATGGTCATGGTAAGGCCTGCCGTAAGGATACGGGGCAGGGCCTCCGCCAGCACGCTGACCGTACGGTTGGAAAGAAATGCTTCAAACATGAAAAATGTTCCCTCAGAACGGTATTCAAATACTTTGTAAATCGTAAGAACAAAGGTATTATAAGGCTTGGAGTGCGCTTGAAGTCAAGGGCTTTTTCTAAAATTCCTACAAAACCTACCAGAATACTATAGCATGAATCCGGATGGAGTGCAAACGGTTTGCTCAAAACGCGTGATGTGTACAAAAACGGACGACCCATCTGGAAAACTTTGTGCAATGCGGCAAGCGGTTGACGGCGCACCGGCTTTCGTGTACAATGAACATAACAACGCGCACCGGGCTTGGCCCGGCACAGGCGCAAATTCACCGCAGAGGGCGCAGTGCCCTTTGCGCGGTGCAGACACGGAGGACACGAACGTGACGAAGAAAAAAATTGGCGTTCTGGGTGCAGGTACCTGGGGCATGGCTCTGGCACGGATGCTGTGTGTCAGCGGCAATGATGTGCAGGTGTGGTCGGCGCTTCCGGCTGAGGTGGAGAACCTTTCCGCTACGCGGGTGCACCCCAATCTGCCGGGCATGAAGATCCCGGAAGAGCTGCAGTTTACCAAGAGCATTGAGGAAGTGTGCACCGGCAAGGATGTGCTGCTGTTTGCAGTGCCGTCGGTATTTGTGCGCTCCACCACGGCCAAGGCCCGGCCTTACATCCCGGACGGCCAGATCCTTGTGGATGTTGCCAAGGGCATGGAGCCGGACACCTTATATACCATGACCGAGGTCATCGCCGACGAGCTGAACCGTGAGGGCGGCCCCAAAGGGGTAAAGCTGGTAGCGCTCTCCGGCCCCACCCACGCCGAAGAGGTGGCGCTGGACATGCCCACCACCATCGTTTCGGCCTGCCCGGATGAAGCCGCTGCCGAGTATGTGCAGGATGTGTTCAGCAACACCTGTATGCGTGTGTACACCAACGCCGACATCAAGGGCGTGGAGCTGAGCGGCGCGCTGAAGAATGTGATTGCGCTGGGTGTTGGCATCTCCACCGGCCTTGGCTACGGCGACAACGCCCGCGCAGCCCTCATCACCCGCGGCATTGCCGAGATCGCCCGGCTGGGCGTGGCCATGGGCTGCAACATCCACACCTTTGCGGGTCTGGCCGGTATCGGCGACCTGATCGTGACGGCAACCAGTATGCACAGCCGCAACAATCGTGCGGGCATTCTGATCGGCAAGGGCAAAAGCCCGGAGCAGGCCGTGAAGGAGGTCGGCATGGTGGTGGAGGGCATCAATGCCCTGCCCGCCGCCATGGAGCTGGCCGCAAAGTACAATGTGGAAATGCCCATTGTGCAGACGGTGAACGCCATCGTGAAGGAGGGCATGAGCGCCAGCGACGCGCTGCGCACCCTGATGGACCGCAACCGGAAGAACGAGATGCCGCAGGGCTACGAAAAAGTCTGAATTTTAAGGGAGAAGGCACAGCTGTCTGCAGATGGCTGTGCCTTTTTTGCTGCGCGGCCTGCCCACTGGCCGAAAACACAAAATAATTCAAATTTTTTACCAAAATCAGACGTAAAAGGGTAGAAGGTCGGGAAACTTTCTGCTATACTGAAACAGAACGCAAAAACCGGGGGACGTTTTGTGCACCCTGTCGGAGAGAAAGAGAGGAATCTGCCATGCCGTCAACTTATGCGCACCGCCGCTTTGGCACCAATGTGCTGGAACATCTGCCGGATGAACTGCGTGCTCAGCTGGAACAGAACCGTGAGCTTTACGATATCGGCCTGCATGGGCCGGACCTGCTGTTTTATTACCATGCTGCCAAGTCCAACCCGGTGGGTGCACTGGGCAATGCCATGCACGAGGAGCCGGGGCGGGTCTTTTTTGACCGGGCGCGCAGGGTGGTGCACTGCGAGGCAGACCGGGATGCTGCGCTGGCCTATGCACTGGGTTTTGTCTGCCACTTTGCGCTGGACAGCACCTGCCACCCGTATGTGGAGCAGTTCACCCGGGAAAGCGGCGTGACCCACTGCGAGATCGAGACCGAGTTTGACAACATGCTGCTGCGCCGGGACGGATACGACCCGCTGAAGTTTTTCACAGCCAGCCATATCCACCCGTCGGAACAGAATGCAAAGGCGATCGCGCCCTTTTACGAGGGCATCTCGGAGCAGGTGGCGCTGGACTCGCTCAAGGGCATGATCTCAGTGCACAGGCTGCTGCAGGCGTCCAATCCGGTCAAGCGCTGGGTGGTGCTGACAGGCATGAAGGTGGTGGGCAAATACGACATGCTGCACGGCCTTGTGGCAGATCCGCAGCCGAACCCGAAGTGCGTGGAGAGCGGCAAGCGGCTGGAAGAACTGTATGCGCAGGCGCTTCCGCTGGCAGAAACGCTGATCCTGGAATTTGTGGCAAAGCTGGACACGGACCAGCCCCTGAGCAAGGCCTTTGACCACACCTTCGGGGAGTTTTGAGCGGGCACAAAAAATGAGGGTGCACCGCCCGGCGGTGCAGGGAGAGAGTAAAAATGCAAAGCGAAAAATTCAAGGTGACCCCGCTGGAGCGGTCATGGATCCTGTACGATGTGGGCAACTCGGCCTTTGTGCTGATGATCGCCACACTGGTGCCCATTTTCTTTAATGCGCTGGCCGAGGCCGGGGGATTGAGTCCGGTGAACTATCTGGCCTACTGGGGCTATGCAAGCTCGGTGGTCACGGTGATCACGGCAGTGCTGGGGCCGATTTTGGGCACGCTGGCTGATACCAGAGGCTTTAAAAAGCCCATCTTCATGCTCTGCCTGTTCGTGGGCGTGGCAGGCTGCTGTGCCATGGGCCTTGCTACTACATGGCTGCCGTTCCTGATCATCTTCATCCTTGCAAAGATCGGCTTTTCGGGCAGTCTGGTGTTCTACGATTCCATGCTGGGCGATGTGACCACCCCGGAACGCATGGATGTTGTGTCTTCGCAGGGCTATGCATGGGGCTACATTGGCAGCTGCGTGCCCTTTGTGGTGTGTCTGGCGCTGGTGCTGGGCAGCGGGGCCATCGGCCTGAGCCAGATGACCGCCCTTTCCGTGGCGCTGCTCATCACCGCTGTGTGGTGGCTGGGTACCACCCTGCCGCTGCTGCGGAGCTATAAGCAGATCAACTATGTGGAGGTGGAGCAGCACGCCATCCGGCAGAGCTTTGTGCGCATCGGCCACACCCTCAAGCATCTGCGCGAGGATAAGCAGGTGTTCTGGTTCCTGCTGGCCTTCTTCTGCTACATCGACGGCGTGTATACCATCATCGATATGGCCACCGCCTACGGCACGGCACTGGGGCTGGAGACCACCGGCCTTTTGCTGGCCCTGCTGGTGACGCAGATCGTGGCCTTCCCTTCGGCGCTGATCTTTGGTCGGCTGAGCGCAAAATATCCGTCCAGCCAGCTTATCCCGGTCTGCATCGCAGCCTACACCGGCATTGCGGTGTTTGCCTTCTTCCTGACCAGCCAGTGGCAGTTCTGGGTACTGGCCGTGCTGGTGGGCATGTTCCAGGGCGGCGTGCAGGCACTGAGCCGCAGCCACTTTGCCAAGATCATCCCGGCTGAAAAATCCGGCGAATACTTTGGCCTGTTCGACATCTGCGGCAAGGGCGCGTCCTTCCTTGGCACCATGATCGTGAGCGTGGGCAGCCAGCTGACCGGCAGCGCCAATGTGGGCATTGGGATGCTGGCGCTGCTGTTTGCAGTGGGCTTTGTGCTGTTCCGGGTGTCCTGCCGGACTGAGGGTGCAAAACAGGTGTAAAAAATACGATTTAAAATTGCCGATGCTTTCGCTTTGGCAATATCAGAGGAAATATTATTTTATAATTTTGCAAACAAGCCAGCCCTGCGGGGCCGGCTTGTTTCCTTTTTCACGGGAAGGGGGGCGTGACGGCAAACGGCATATTGTTGCCATTACGCAGTAAAGATGCAGTTTTCGGCAGCGACTCTATTCGTGAAAGTGCGTTTGGAGCGGCCCGCAGGCCGCGACAAATGCGAAATAAAAATAAAATTTCCGCTGAATATGGCCAGAGTGTAACGGAGGCCATTTTAAATCGTCCTTCTGGTTATAATTAACAAACCGGTAATTGTCTTTTTGAGCGGCGAATGATACAATAGTGTCAAACGATTTCAAAACCACAAAGGAGAAAACGAAATGGAACGATTTCCCGGTTATACCCTCGTGCGTACCGAGGACTGCCCTGAACAGCACGGAACCCTGACCGTGCTTACCCACGATGTGAGCGGTGCCACGGTGCTGCTGGTGGAAAATGAGGATACCAACAAGGCGTTTGGCATCGGCTTTGGCACCTTCCCGTCCGATGACACCGGCGTGTTCCACATTCTGGAGCACTCGGTGCTGGCAGGCAGCGAAAAATACCCGGTGACCTCGCCGTTCTTGCAGCTGCTCAAAAGCAGCATGGCATCTTTCCTGAATGCGATGACCTTCCCGGATAAGACGGTCTACCCGTTCGCTACGCCCAATGAGACCGACTTCAAAAACCTGATGGATGTCTACCTGAACGCGGTGTTCTGCCCGCTGGCTATGGTGGACAAGAGCGTGTTTGAGCAGGAGGGCTGGCACCGCAGTGCCGACGGCACTGTGAGCGGAGTGGTGTACAACGAGATGCAGGGCGCTCTGGCTGCACCGGATGCTCAGTTGGAAAATGCACTGGAACGGGCCATGTTCCCGGATACGGCCTACGGCTTTGTTTCCGGCGGCGACCCGGCCAGCATCCCGGCGCTGACCTATGAAAAGTATAAGCGGGTATATCACCGCCACTACAGCGCCGACAACTGCTGCATTACCCTCTATGGCAAAATGGATATGGCTGAAAAGCTGGAACTGCTGGACAGGGATTATCTCTCCAAAATGCCCAAGGGCACCAGCCGTCCGCAGCTGACCGTGCAGCACGAGCAGGCGGGTGCCTGCGTGGAACTGCCCTACTATACCGAAAACCCGGAGCCGGACGAGGTGCAGTGTGCTCTGGCATGGTACACCGGTGCCTTTGCAGACCGGGAGCGGCAGCTGGGCGTGGAGATCCTGCTGGATGCCCTGCTTGGCACCAATAACTCCCCGCTGAAGGCGGCGCTGCTGGCCGAAAAGCTGGGCGCAGATATTGACATTGGCTTTGACGACAGCACCCTGCAGCCGGTGCTGGAACTGGTGCTGCGCGGTGCCACCGAGGAGAGCGCCCGCAAGTTTGCTGCCGCTGTGCGCAAGGCGGTGGACGGCATTCTGGCCGAGGGCATCCCGCAGGAACTGCTGTTGGCTTCGCTGAACGCAGCAGAGTTTGCATCGCTGGAGCGCCCGGGCACCCTGCCAGACGGCGTGCTGGATGCCATCAACGCTTCTACCGGCTGGCTGCACACCGGCGATCCCACTCTGCTGCTGCACACGGACAGACTGTTTGCTTCCCTGCGGGAAAAGCTGGCCGATGGCTGGTTCGATGAGCTGCTGCATGAGCTGTTTGCACCGGCTCCGGTGCAGGTGGTGCAGGTGCCCACCCTGCCTAAAAAAGAGGAGGACGAACCCATCCGCACCGACGGCAAGCTTGTGCTGGAGCACCCGCTGACCGTTGCCGACCTTGGCGACGGAGCAAGGACGGCCCCAGGCGAGCGGGAACTTCTGGCCGGTGCGCAGCTGGTGCATCACCCTTCGGCAGGCAGCCTGTACCTGAACTTCTACTATGACCTTGGCAATGTGAAGCCTGAGGACATGCCGTATCTGGACCTGCTGACCGATGTGCTGGACGAGCTGGACAGCACCGAACACACCGCTCAGCAACTGAACACTCTGCGCAGCACATGGCTGGGCGACAGCCGCACCCAGCTGGACATCTGGACTGGGCGGCAGGAGGGTGCACCCTGCCATGCCAAGCTGAGCCTGTGCCTGAGCCTGCTGGAACGCAGTCTGGAAAAGGCTGTGGAGCTGGGCGGCGAATGGCTGTATGATACCATCCTTACCGGCCCGGCGGCAGAAGCTGCTTTTGCACGGGTGCTGAGCCAGCAGAAGTTGAACATGGAACAGCAGTTCATCCAGCAGGGCAATGTATACGCAGCCACCCGCGCCAGTGCCCACTACACGGTGGACGGTGCGGTGAGTGAACGCTGCAGCGGTGTGAGTTATTACAAGTTCTTGTGCGGCGTGCAGGAGCGCGGCAATTGGGCAGCACTGGGCGAAAAGCTGGATGCCCTGCGCACAGAGGTGCTGCAGCACGCGGAGCTGACGGTCAGCCTGTACGGCAGCGAGGATGCCCTTGCAAAGCTGCGCACTCTGCTGCCGGACAGCCGCTTTGCTGCCGAGGTCCGCGCTGCGGCAAAGCCCTATGTGGAGCCGCTGACACCGCCGGTGAACGAAGCGTTTATCATTGACGGCGGTGTGAACTACGATGTACAGGTATGGCCCATGGAGCGCCGCAGCGACCGCAAGGCGCTGGCCCGCGTGATGAGCTACGAATACCTGTGGCACAACATCCGCGAGGTGGGCGGCGCTTACGGCACCGGAATGCTCTCCTCGGACGGCGTGGAATACCTGTACACCTACCGCGACCCCCATGTAAAGGAAAGCTATGACACCTTTGCAAAAGGTCCGGCAGAACTGGCAGCACGGGAGTACACCGAAAAAGACCTGAACGATTTTATTGTGGGTACTGTGGCCAAGCTGGACACCCCCCGCAAGCCGCGTGCTGAGGCCCGCGAGACGGACCGTCGGTATTTCTGCGGCATCACTGATGAAATGATGGCGGCAGACCGCAAGGCCCTGTGTGCGGTGGATGCCGCACTGCTGAAGGAGCAGGCCGCAGAGCTGGGTGCCGCCATGGCAAACGGCGTGCGGGTGGTGTTTGGCAGCAAGGATGCTGTGGAATCCGCAAAAGACCTGTTTGATACGGTAGAGACCCTGTAAGCAAAGAGCCTTCCATCCCGCCCGGGACATGCTCTGACAGGATAAAAGTGCCTGATGATACGAAAAATGTCATCGGGCACTTTTACTTTTTGTAAAGAAACGGAAAAATTTAAAAAGCAGGGTTGACGCAGCAAAAAAGCAGTGGTAAAGTAATGGGCGGAAAAGGCAAAAAGTGTCTTTTTACAACAGGAAAACGAGGTGGTTGTCATGGAACCTGCTGGCAGTAGCAGCAGTCTTTCTCCCCGATTATTTTATATGGTGGCAGCCGCCGTTTCTGCTTTGCGCAGACCCTGCTGTGTGTGAATGCACACGGTGCGTGTTTGCGTTCCCTGAAAAGAAGAAACGAGAGCTGCCACTGAAAAGGAGGCAGCTTTTTTTATGTCTGAAATCTCGATCGATACCCTCAAGACCATGCTGGCAAATCTGGACGATGCCAAGAAATACCAGAGCCTGCGGGATGTGATGGAAACTCTGCCCGCGCCCGACCTTGCGGCGGTATTTGAGGATCTGCCTGCAGAAAAGCTCCCGGTGCTGTTCCGTCTGTGCCCGAAGGATCTGGCCGCAGATGTGTTCACCGAACTGACCCCTGAGACCCAGCAGAAGCTGATCGACGGCCTGACCGATACCGAGCTGAAGGCTGTTGTGGACGAACTGTTCGTGGACGATGCCACCGACCTTGTGGAGGAAATGCCTGCCAACGTGGTCAAGCGCATTCTGGGTCAGGCCGACCCCACCACCCGCCGCATGATCAACGAGCTGCTCAAGTACCCGGAGGACTCGGCCGGCGGCGTGATGACCACCGAGCTGATGGAGCTGCGGCCGGACATGACCGTGGCACAGGCTATGGAGGCCATCCGCAGGAATGGCTTTGACAAGGAGACCATCAACAACTGCTATGTGACCGATGACAGCCGCAGGCTGATCGGCGTGGTGTCCCTGCGGGCGCTGGTGCTGGCAAAGAACACAGAAGAGCCTATCAAGGACCTGATGGATTCCAATGTGGTCAGCGTGAGCACCACCACCGATCAGGAGGATGTTTCCAACCTGTTCGAGAAATACGGCTTTCTGGCTATTCCGGTGGTGGATGCCGAGAACCGGCTGGTGGGCATCGTGACCATTGACGATGCTATCAGCATCCTGCAGGACGAGGCTAGCGAAGATATTGCAAAGATGAACGCAATCGGCCCCTCCGACAAGCCCTACTTCAAGCAGAGCATGTGGGATCTGTACAAGAGCCGTGCGCCGTGGCTGCTGTTCCTGATGATCAGTGCCACCTTCTCCAGCATGGTCATCCGCGGATACGAGGATGCACTGGCCGCTGTGACCGTGCTGACCGCCTACATCCCCATGCTGACCGACGCAGGCGGCAACGCGGGCAGCCAGAGCACCTCCACCATCATCCGCGGCATGGCAGTGGGCGACATCCAGCCCCGCGATCTGCCCCGCATCCTGTGGCGCGAGAGCCGTGTGGCCTTGCTGTGCGGCGGCACGCTGGCCGTATGCAACTTTGTAAAGCTGCTGGTGTTTGACCGCATCGCGGCTCCGGTGGCGCTGGTGGTGTGCCTGACTTTGATCTGCACCATCCTGCTCTCGCAGATCATCGGCGGCATTCTGCCGGTGGCGGCAGAAAAGCTGCATGTGGATCCGGCCGTGATGGCTTCACCCCTGATCACCACCATTGTGGATACCACCACGCTGCTGATCTACTTCAACATTGCAAAGATGCTGCTGCATCTGTAAAAGATACTCGGATCGGAATGCCCGGAGGCTCAGGAAAGCTTCCGGGCATTTTCTTTGCAAAAGGCGGGCGGAAGGAACCGGGAATGGCAGGCGATTTGCAGAAAATTGCAGAAATGAGGCGAAAAAATGCGGAAGAACAGGGATGAACTATTCCTGAAAATATTTTTCAAGATATACAAGAAATGAAAAAGCTGCAAAAACCGGACGATGCAACATTTTGTAATCTTTTTGAGAGAAAAATGACATAATTTTTTTGCTTTTGTAGGGAGGTTGCAAATGTATGAAAAATTGTGATGTTTCGAGAAAAGAAATTGGCGAGCCCAAAAAGCATTTGTTGAAATAGCACAAAAGAACTCCTTCAATCTTGTGAACTTGTTCTCTTGAACAGTGGGGTGCTGCAAGGGTATAATACGAGCAGGAATTACAGGTGCATGCAAGATTGCTCCTGTGAAAATGCTGAGATACGAATTGAAGGAGAACATTATTATGAAAATGATTTCGCGTCGTGACTTCCTGAAGGCATCTGCTGTTGTTGGTGCAACTGCTGCTATGACCGCCTGCGGCGGCTCTTCCAGCACCTCTACTGCTGCTTCTTCTGTTGCTGCATCTTCTGCTGCTGCTTCCAGCGCTGCTGCAACCAACGGTTCCGCAAACATCGGCGTGTGCATCTATCAGTTTGCTGATAACTTCATGACCCTGTACCGCTCCGATCTGGAAGAGTACCTGAAGGACATGGGCTACTCCGTCACCATCATGGACGGCAAGAACGACCAGAACACCCAGACCGAGCAGATCAACACCTTCCTGCAGCAGGGCGTGGACGTGCTGGTCATCAACCCTGTCCAGACCACTTCCGCACAGACCATCGTTGATACCGTCAAGCCCTCTGAGACTCCTATCGTCTTCATCAACCGTGAGCCCGACAAGAGCGTTCTGGACTCCTACGCAGACAAGTGCTGCTACGTTGGTGCTGACGCACGTCAGTCCGGTACTTATCAGGGCGAGCTGATCCTGGAGACCGAGACTCAGGGCGATATCAACGGCGACGGCAAGATCACCTACATTATGTGCAAGGGCGACCCCGAGAACATCGATGCTCAGTACCGCACCGAGTACTCCATCAAGGCCCTGACCGATGCAGGCAAGGAAGTTGAGTGCCTGTACGAGTACCTGGACAACTGGGATCAGACCACCGCTCAGCAGGACGTTGCAAACGCTCTGTCTCAGTACGGCGACAAGATCGAAGTCGTCTTCTGCAACAACGACGCAATGGCACTGGGCGCTCTGCAGTCCATCCAGCAGGCTGGCCGCACCGTTGGCAAGGACGTCTACCTGGTCGGTGTCGATGCTCTGGTAGAGGCTGTGCAGAACGTTGTCGATGGCAACATGACCGGTACCGTTCTGAACGACGACGTTGGTCAGGCTACCAAGGCTGCCGAGGCTACCAAGCTGTTCGTCGAGGGCAAGGATGTTGAGAAGTACTACTGGGTCGACTACGTCAAGGTCACCAAGGACAACGCTTCTCAGTACCTGAAGGAAGACTAAAGTTTCCCGGAACCAATGCAAGGTGCGCAGCAGGCCTTAACGGCTTGAACGAAAGCTAAAAAGCGCGTGCGTGCGAGAAATCTTCTCCGCGCACGCGCCTTATTTTAGAAAAACCTGCCCGCCTGTAAACAACCATAAAGGAGGCTTTTGCGGAATGTCAGAATACCGTCTGGTAATGAAAGGCGTGGTCAAGACCTTCCCCGGTGTCAAAGCCCTGGATCATGCTCAGCTGGAGCTCCGTCCCGGCAAAGTCATGGCTCTGATGGGTGAAAATGGCGCCGGTAAGTCCACTCTGATGAAATGCATGTTCGGCATTTACAAGATGGACGAGGGCGAGATCGAATACGAGGGGCAGAAGGTAAACATCCCCACCCCGCTGGATGCACTGGATCGTGGCATCGCCATGGTGCATCAGGAGCTGCAGCCCATTCCGGCTCGTACCGTGGCTGAGAATATCTGGCTGGGGCGCTACCCCACCAAGAAATACGGCATCGTCACCGTTGTGGATCATGCCAAAATGTACAAGGATACCGATGAACTGCTGAAGAAACTGAAGCTGGACATCGATCCCCATGCAAAGCTGGGTTCCCTGAGCATCGCCCAGATGCAGATGGTGGAAATTGCTAAAGCTGTTTCCGCCAACTGCAAGGTGCTGATCCTGGACGAGCCCACCTCCTCTCTGACCGCAAACGAGGTCGAGAGCCTGTTCCGCATCATGCGGGAGCTGAAGGAGCAGGGCGTTGCTCTGGTCTACATCAGCCACAAGATGGACGAGATCAAGGTCATCGCAGACGAAGTTACCATCATGCGCGATGGCCAGTACATCGGCAAGTGGGACGTTGCCAACATGACCAAGGAAGAGATCATTGCAAAGATGGTCGGCCGTGAGCTGTCGAACCTGTATCCCCCGCTGGAGAACCATCCCTCGGACGAGGTGATGATGAAGGTGGAGGACTTCACCTCCATCCATCCGCGCTCCTTCCGCCACTGCAGCTTCGAGGTCAAAAAAGGCGAGATCCTGGGCGTGGCCGGTCTGGTGGGCGCACAGCGCACCGAGCTGATGGAAGGCATCTTCGGCCTGCGTGCCCATACCTCCGGTAAGGTGTGGATCAAGGGCGAAGAGGTGAACATCAAGCAGCCCCGCGACGCCATCCAGAAGAGCGTGGCTCTGCTGACCGAGGACCGCCGTGCCACCGGCATCATGGGTGTGCTGAGTGTTGCCGATAACATCTCCATTGCATCGCTGGATGCCCTGCGCAAGGGCCCCATCATGCTGGACAACAAGAAGATCCTGGATCTGGTGGCTACCAACAAGGAAAAGATGGCCATCAAGGTACCCAGCCCCAAGACCCAGATCAAGAGCCTTTCCGGCGGCAACCAGCAGAAGGTGCTGATCGCCCGCTGGCTTGCCAACAACCCCGATGTGCTCATTCTGGACGAGCCTACCCGCGGCATCGACGTCGGTGCAAAGTATGAAATTTACTGCATCATCGCCGATCTGGCCAAGCAGGGCAAGAGCATTATCATGATCTCCTCTGAAATGAGCGAGATCATCGGTATGTCCAACCGTGTCATGGTCATGTGCGATGGCCGCATCACCGGCTTTATCGACGGTAAGGATGCCACGCAGGAGAACATCATGGCGCTGGCTACCCAGTTCGAGACCGCACCTGACGCAGCTGCGGCAAATCAGTAATTAAGGAGGCTGTCTATCGTGGAAGCTACCAAAAAATTGAATGGCAAGGCTGTGGGCAAGTGGCTCAGCAACAACGCCATTATCATGATGATGCTGGCAATCACTCTGATCGTTGGCATCATGCACCCCAACTTCTTCTCCGGCACCAACATGATCAACCTGTTCAAGAACGTGTCCATCCGCTACATCATCGCGCTGGGCATTTCCGGCTGCCTGATCACCACCGGTAACGACCTGTCCGCTGGCCGTCTGGCTGGTTTTGCCGCATGTCTGGCCTGCATTTTTGCGCAGACCGAAGGCGCTTCCGGCAAGTTCTATCCCAATATGCCCACCCTGTCCACCCCCGTGGTGTTCATTCTGGTCATTGCCATCTGCGCCATCGTGGGTCTGTGCAATGGTCTGGTGGTCAGCTACCTGAAGGTGCAGCCCTTCATTGCTACCTTGGGTATGCAGCAGGTGGTCTACGGTATCTGCCTTGTGTACACCGGCGGTACCCCCATCGGCTCTTTGAACAAAAACTTCACCTCTCTGGCCTCCAACACCATCATCGGTGTGCCCGTGCTGATCTGGATCGCTTTGGTGGTGGCTGCATGCTTCTGGTTCCTGTACAACAAGACCCGCCACGGCAAGTACATGTACGCCATCGGCGGCAACGAAGCTGCTGCTGAGGTGGCCGGTGTCAACGTGCACGCTACCAAGATCCGCATCTACATTCTGGCCTCCTGCATGTTCGGTCTGGCAGGCTGCCTGCTGGCTGCAAAGTCCGGCGGCGCATCCGTCAACACTGCAATGGGCTATGAGCTGGACGCCATCGCAGCCTGCACCATCGGCGGTGTTTCCACCACCGGCGGCGTTGGTACTGTGCCCGGCGTTCTGGTCGGCGTTCTGGTCTTTGAACTGATGAAGGTGGCTCTGCAGTTCATGAACGTGAACTCCTCCTACACCTACATCGTTCAGGGCCTTGTCATTATCGTGGCTGTGGCTATCGATATCCGCAAGTATCTGGCAAAGAAGTAAGAGCTTTTTCTGTGGGTCGTCTGCTTTTGGGCAGGCGGCCCGCTTTTTTTATTTGCATTTGTGTGGTATCATAAAGAAAAACACCATCAGGAGGTGTGCTTATGGCACAGGAAAACCGAACAAGGGAGCAGTTCACAGAGGAGCTTGCCCGGCGGGAAGCTGCCCTTGCGGCCCGGGAAGAACAGCTTGCACGGGAGCAGGCAGAGTTGGCCGCGCAGAAGGCGGATTTTGAGGAGGGCAAAAAGAGCCTGCTCAACAACGGTGACAAGAATTTTGTGAATGCGAAAGAAAAAATGTACGACCATTTTCCGCTGACAGTGCACCAGATGGATATTATCATCGGGGTACTGTTTGCACTGATCGCACTGTTCCTTGTGCTGGGGGTGACCCATACCAGCTTCTTCGGGCTGTTCGGAGGGTAAGTGCATTCCTTTTCTGCAGCAGGTGATTGCATTTCATCCGCAATGTGCGTATAATTTAGGATAAAAGCTCTGCCGCACTGCGGCGGCAGGAAGAGGAGTGGTGATCTTGAAAAAGAAATGGCTCGCGGCGGTGCTGGCCGGAGCTTTGCTGGCAGCAGCACTGCTGAGCGGATGCTCGCCGGTGGAGACCGTTAAACGGCTGCGCTTCGGCGTGGCTGGCGAGGGCGGCATCTACCGGGAGTTCGGTGAGCGGTTCGCAGCATTGGAAAATGAGACGGACAACGGGCAGGTGGAGCTGAAGGCTACCGCCGGTTCCGCAGCGAACCTGCGTCTGCTGGCCGGCGAATACCTGCAGCTGGCCATTGCACAGGCAGACCTTGTGCAGGATGCCTATGACCAGACCGGCATCTTTGCCGACGAGGAGGAAAGCCGGGGCTTTGGTGCCGTGGCGGCGCTGTACACCGAGACCTGTCAGGTGGTGGTGCGGGCGGATTCCGACATCCAGTCCATTGAGGACCTGCATGGCAGGACGGTGAGCATTGGCGCGGAGGAATCCGGTTCGGAGCAGAACGCGCGGCAGATCTTATCTGCCTATGGTCTGAACGACAAGATGGTGAGCATGGTAAACCTGAACTATGAGGATGCCGCTGCCCAGCTGAAGGCGGGCAGGGTGGATGCCATCTTTATGACGGTGGGCGCGCCCAGCCCGGTGCTGACCGCTCTGGCAGGCGAGTGCGGCATCCGGCTGCTGAAGGTGGACGGTGCGGCGGCACAGCGCCTGCAGAGCGCTTACAGCGCCTACAGCGGCGTTACGCTGCCGGCAGGCACCTATCCCGGACAGACGGAGGAGGTGCAGACGGTGGGCGTGAAAGCCGTTCTGCTGGCCAGCAACGCGCTGCCTGCAAAGCAGGTGCAGCAGCTGACACAGCTTCTGTTCTCCAGCCGGGAAGGGCTGGAAGAGCAGCTGGGCATCCCGCTGGACCCGGAGGAAAACGCAGTAGAGGGCGTTGGCATCCCGTTTCATGCGGGTGCGGCCGCATATTATAAGGCGGCAGGAATTACGGTCGATGAAGCGGCTGGGAACTGAGGGAAAGTAGAGCAATGAAGATCGAATTGGATATGTATCAGACATTGGCCGTTGCTGTGCTGGTGCTGATGCTGGGCAAATTTTTGCGGGCAAGGGTGCAGGTGCTGGAACGTTTCTGCATTCCGGCTCCGGTCATTGGCGGCGTGCTGTTCGCCATTTTTACCTGTGTGTGCTATGTGACCGGCGTTGCCGAGTTTGCATTTGATGATATTCTAAAGGAAGTCTGCATGGTGATGTTCTTCACTTCAGTGGGCTTCCAGGCAAACCTCAAGGTGCTGAAAAGCGGCGGAAGAGCGATGATCGTGTTTCTGGGCGTGGTCATCGTGCTGATCGTCAGCCAGAACTTTGTAGCCGTGGGGCTGGCAAAGCTGCTGGGCGTGGATGCGCTGGTGGGCCTTTGCACCGGCTCCATCCTCATGGTGGGCGGTCACGGCACCGCCGGTGCCTTTGGCCCGGTGCTGGAGGACTTTGGCATTCAGGGGGCCACCACCCTGTGTACGGCAGCGGCCACCTATGGCCTGATCGCGGGCAGCATGATGGGTGGCCCCATCGGCAAGATGCTCATTGAGCGGCACAACCTGCTGGCCACGGTGGTACCGGAGGATGACAGCCTGCTGGTGGAAGAAGAAATGAAGCACGAGCGCCACACCACCATGTACCCGGCGGCAAGCTTCCAGCTGATCGTCGCCATGGGCATCGGCACGGTGCTGTCCAGACTTCTGAGCCTGACGGGCATGACCTTCCCCATCTATATCGGTGCCATGATCGCGGCGGCCATCATCCGCAATGTGGGTGAGTATGGCGGCGGCTACACCGTGTATATGGGCGAGATCAATGACATTGGCGGTATCTGCCTTTCGTTGTTCCTGGGTATGGCCATGATCACCCTGAAGCTGTGGCAGCTGGCAGAGCTGGCCCTGCCGCTGATCGTGCTGCTGGCTGGGCAGACCCTGTTCATGATCCTGTATGTGGTGCTGGTGGTGTTCAACATCATGGGCCGCGATTACGACGCGGCGGTGATCGTATCCGGCACCTGCGGCTTTGGCATGGGCGCAACACCCAACGCTATGGCCAACATGCAGGCCATCTGCGATAAATATTCGCCCTCGGTCAAGGCGTATCTGCTGATCCCGCTGGTGGGCAGTCTGTTTGCGGACTTTCTGAACAGTCTGGTCATTACGGTGTTCATCAATTTTATCTGAAGCTGATCTTTACAGTTCGGGCGGGCTTCCGCACCGGGAAAGGAGACGTGCAATGTCGCTTTATCACCATCTGAAAACGTGGCTCGGAAAAAAGCGGGAGCATCCCCATGAGGAAGAAACCGTGGCCGTGCCGGAAATCCATACCGGCAAGGTGGCACATCATACGGATGCGGACGGCACTCCGGCGGCAGATAAGCCGATCCACTATGATAACGTGGCTATCCCGGAAGTGCATATCCACCCGCGGCGCAAATAACCCCGATTGCTAAAAAAGAATAGTTCCACGCCGGACAGCCCGGAGCGAATACGCAGGCTGTTCCGGATCACAGGAAGCAGAAAAGCTCCCGTCCATCAGGACGGGAGCTTTTCTGCTTGCGGTAAGATCAGCGGCTTAGAGGAACACGTACTTGAGGATGAACAGCACGGTCAGCACATACATCAGGGGGCTGATCTTCTTTTCCTTGGCCTTGCCGGAGACGACATTGATGATGGTCCAGGAGATGACGCCGATGGCGATGCCCTCGGAAATGCTGTAAGCGGTGGGCATGGCCAGAATGGTCAGGAAGGCGGGGATGCCCTCGCTGGGGTCATTGAAGTCGATCTTGACGGCGGAACCCATCATGTAGAAGCCCACGATGATCAGGGCCGGAGCCGTTGCAAAGGACGGGATGGTGAGGAACAGAGGGCTGAAGATGGTGGCCAGCAGGAACAGGATGCCGGTGGTCATAGCGGTCAGACCGGTGCGGCCGCCCTCGGTAACGCCGGAAGCACTCTCGACGAAGGTGGTGGTGGTGGAAGTGCCCAGCACAGCGCCTGCGCAGGTGGCGATGGAGTCGGCCATCAGTGCGCCCTTGATGTGGGGCAGCTTGCCGTCCTCGTCCAGCATGTCGGCCTTGGAGGCAACACCGATCAGGGTGCCCAGAGTATCGAACAGGTCAACGAACAGGAAGGAGAACATGACGGCGAAGAAGTTCAGGATGCCAACGCCGGAGAAATCGGTCTTGAATACCTGGCCGAAGGTCTTGCCCAGCGCGGAGAAGTCGAAGCTGACGAAGGCGGTGGGAATGACGGAGTACATGCCTGCGTCGGGGTTGGGAACATAGATGCCGGCGATCTCGCAGAGGATGCCCAGCACCCAGGTGATAAGAATGCCGTACAGGATGCCGCCCTTGACCTTTTTAACCAGCAGAACGGCGGTGATCACGATACCCAACAGGGCCAGAATGGCACCCACGCCTACGCTGGAGAAGGTGTCGCCCTTGAAGTGCTGGTAGGTGACGAGGGTGGAATCGCTGTTGACGATCAGTTTTGCGTTCTGCAGGCCAACGAAAGCAACGAACAGGCCGATGCCCACGCTGACGGCGCTCTTCAGGGTCATGGGGATGGCATTGAAGATGCCCTCACGGACATTGGTGAGGGACAGCACGATGAAGATGATGCCCTCTACAAAGACGGCCATCAGGGCCAACTGCCAGCTGTAGCCCATGGTGAGAACGACCGTGTAGGAGAAGTAGGCGTTCAGGCCCATGCCGGGTGCCAGTGCAAACGGATAGTTGGCAAGCAGAGCCATAAGCGCAGTGCCAACAAAGGATGCCAGCGCGGTGGCGATCAGAACGGCTTCCGAATCCATGCCGGAAGCAGAAAGGATGTTGGGATTGACCGCAAGGATGTAAGCCATGGTCATGAAGGTGGTGATACCTGCCATGATCTCGGTCTTGACATCGGTGTGGTTCTCCTTCAGATGAAAGATGTTTTCTAACATGAGGAACCTCCTGATTCAGATAAAACATCCCGTCCGTGCGTGGGACGGGAAAGAACAGAACCTATTGTAACATTTTACAAAAGCATTTGTCCACAGAATAAACACACTTTTTTCATTTTCTGTCCAAAAATCGCAAATGAGTATGACTTTGAAGGTTTTCTGCGGGTCTGCCACAAATTTTGATGGAGAAAAAACACTGCTTTTGAAAAGATACGAAACAGCGATGAATTACAAGGGACGAAAGTATACTAATCGGATTTTTGAATTTAAAATATACGTTATGGCCCTGTAAAAGTGCACACTGTTGGGAAAGCAGCACCAGTGGTATCCTTTTGCCATAGCCCAGCACACCAGGGCGGAAAGGAGCTGATACCCAACACCATGGGGCAGACAAAACAGGCCAGAGGGCTGGCCAGCCTGAGCCGAGCCACGGACACCCTGAGCACCCTGCTGGCACAGCAGGTGCGGGAACTGAATGCCCGGCAGAAGGCGGCAAAAAAGGAAGGCGCATCGGGAGCAGGCACCATGAAAGACCTCAAGGAGGCCACGGCGGTGCTCAAGGATCTGGCCGGTGTAGCCAAGACCCTGAACGATCAGGGGGCACAGGCAGAAGGAGCGGAGTGCGGCGTGGTGCTGCTGCCGACGGTGGAGGAAGAACCATGAGCATTGTACAAGCAAGAGTGCCGGTGGTCTGGAGGCCCCAGCCGCGGCAGGCCGAATTTATGAGCCGCCCGGAACCGGAAGCGCTGTACGGCGGTGCAGCAGGCGGCGGCAAGAGCGACGCGCTGGTGATCGAAGCGCTGCGGCAGGTGCACATTCCGCACTACCGGGCGCTGATCCTGCGCAAGACCTACCCGCAGCTTTCTGATCTGGTGGACAAGAGCCAGGTGTACTACCACAGGGCGTTCCCGCAGGCACAGTACAACGCCACGGCCCATGTGTGGAACTTCCCCAGCGGGGCAAAAATTTACTTTGGCTCCATGCAGTACACCAAGGATCGTACCAATTATCAGGGCAAGGCCTTCGATTTTATCGGCTTTGACGAGCTGACCCACTTTGAATGGGAAGAGTACAGCTACATGATGAGCCGCAACCGTCCCACCGGCCCGGGCACCCGGGTGTACATGCGGGCCACCACCAATCCCGGCGGCATCGGCCACGGGTGGGTGAAGGCACGGTTCATCACGCCCGCACCGCCCGGCACGCCTATCACCGAGGAATACACGGTAAAGCTGCCGGACGGCACCGAACAGAAGCTGCAGCGGGCGCGGGTGTTCATCCCTTCCAGCATTTTTGATAACCCCGCCCTGCTGGCAAACGACCCCGGCTACCTTGCAAGCCTTGCCAGTATGCCGGAAGCAGAAAAGCAGGCGCTGCTCTACGGCAGCTGGGACAGCTTTTCCGGGCAGGTGTTTACCGAATGGCGCAACGACCCGGCCCGCTACGAAGACCAGCGCTGGACCCATGTGATCGCACCGTTCACCATCCCGAAGCACTGGCAGATCTACCGCGGGTTCGACTTTGGCTTTTCCAAGCCGTTCTCGGTGGGGTGGTACGCAGCGGACGAGGAGGGGCGGCTGTACCGCATCAAGGAGCTGTACGGCTGCACCGGCAGGCCGAACGAGGGCCTGCGCATCGACCCGGTGGAACAGGCCCGGCGCATCCGGGAGGCAGAGCAGAACGACCCGCTTTTGCGCGGCAGGGTGATCCACGGCATTGCCGATCCGGCCATCTTTGATGAGAGCCGCGGCGAGAGCATTGCCGCTATGATGGAGCGCAGCCCGAACTTCCTGCGCTGGTCCCCCGGCGACAACACCCGGCTTGCGGGCAAGATGCAGTTCCACTACCGGCTGAATTTTGATGCGGACGGCAGGCCGATGTTTCAGGTGTTCAATACCTGCAAGCACTTTATCCGCACGATCCCGAACCTTGTGTACGACGAAAGCAACGTGGAGGACATCGACACCCGGCAGGAGGATCACATTTACGACGAGTGCCGCTATGTGTTGATGGAGAACCCTATCAGCCCGCCGGTTCGCTGTGCTGCGCCGCCCATGCCCGACGACCCGCTGAACCTGCACAAGCGGGCAAGATTTTACAGAATTTAAAGGAGAAACGCAATGGACGATTACGAGAACGAAGCTTTGCCCGTGGGTGAAGCACAGGTGGCCGAGGCCATGCAGACCTTGCAGCGGTACAAGGCGGGCAAGGCTGCGCTGGACAAGCGCATTGTGGATAACGAGCTGTGGTTCCGCATGGGCCATTGGAAGAACTACCAGAACCCCATGATGCCCGGCAAGGCCCAGCCTTCCAGCGGGTGGCTGTTCAACAGCATTGCCAACAAGCACGCCGATGCCATGGACAACTACCCGGAACCGAACGTGCTGCCCCGAGAGGCGGATGACGAGGACACCGCACGGGCACTTTCCAGCGTATTGCCGGTGGTGCTGGAACAGGCCGACTACGAGCAGGTGTACAGCGACTGCTGGTGGCGCAAGCTCAAACAGGGCACCGGCGTGACCGGCATCTTCTGGGACCCTGCAATGCGCGGCGGCATTGGCGACATTGCGGTGCGCAGCGTGAACCTGCTGATGCTCTACTGGGAGCCGGGCGTGGCGGATATTCAGGCATCGCCGGACTTTTTCAGCCTGAGCCTTGAGGACACGGCCCGGCTGTGCGCGCAGTACCCGCAGCTGGCAGGACACACCGCCAGCGTGCTGGACGTGCCCCGGTACATCCACGATGAAGGGCAGGACACCAGCTCCAAGAGCGTGGTGGTGGACTGGTACTACAAGCGCCCGGATGAAACGGGGCGCATGGTGCTGCACTACTGCAAGTTCTGCAACGGCGTGGTGCTGTACGCCAGCCAGAACGACCCGGCGCTGGCAGAAAGCGGCCTGTATGACCACGGACAGTACCCCTTTGTATTTGACCCACTGTTCGTGGAGGAGGACAGCCCGGCGGGCTTTGGCTACATCGATGTGATGAAGGACTGCCAGACGGCCATTGACAAGATGAACCATGCCATGGACGAGAACGTGCTGCTGAGTGCAAAGCAACGGTATGTGCTCAGCGACACGGCAGGGGTCAACGAGGAAGAGCTGGCCGATTTCAGCCGGGACATCGTGCATGTAGTGGGGCGACTCAACGACGACAGTTTCCGTCCGCTGCAGACGGCGGGCCTGCAGGGCAACAGCCTGAGTTACCGCCAGAGCCGCATTGAAGAGCTGAAGGAGATCAGCGGCAACCGGGACATGACGCAGGGCGGCACTGCCGGAGGTGTGACCGCAGCCAGCGCCATTGCGGCCTTGCAGGAGGCCGGCAGCAAACTCAGCCGCGATATGCTCAAGAGCGCCTACCGTGCTTTTGCAAAGCAGTGCTATCTCATCATCGAGCTGATGCGCCAGTTCTACGACGAGCAGCGGGTATTCCGCATCGTGGGCGAAAGCGGCGAGAGCCGGTTCGTGCCCTTCTCGGCGCAGGCGCTGCGGGCGGTGCCCGGCGGCAGCGTGGGCGGCGTGGAACTGGGCAGCCGGGAGCCGATCTTTGACATCGTGGTGAGCGCCGCCAAGAAAAGCACCTTCAGCCGTCTTTCCCAGAACGAGACGGCCAAGGAGTGCTATCAGCTGGGCTTTTTCAAGCCGGAAAATGCCGATGCCGCCCTTGCGGCACTGGAAATGATGGACTTTGAAGGCATTGAGAAGGTGCGCCAGAGGGTGCGGCAGAACGGCACCCTTGCCCAGCAGCTGGCTAGGATGCAGCAGCAGATGGCACAGATGGCGGCGGTGATCGCCCAGCAGGGCACCGGGCCTGACGAACCGGCCCGCAGTGCAGGCGGTGCGTCTGCGCAGACGGACGGGCAGGCGGTAAAGCTGGCGGGCCTTGGCAATGCCCTGCCGGTGGCCGCCGCTGCACGTGCCATGGACATCCATTAAAAAGGAGGTGAATTTTATGATGAAAGTTTGTTACAGCGAGATGGATACCCCCGCCGGGCTGAGCTGCCGGCTGGAAGCTGCCGGTCATGCAGGCTATGCGCCTGCCGGGCAGGACATCGTTTGTGCAGGAGCCAGCACCGTGATGCAGGGCCTTGTGTACCTGCTGGCCGGGGAAGAGAACGCCCACAGCGAAGCCTTTGATGAGCCGGACGGCCCGCGTCTGGCAGTGAGCGTGGATACGCCCTGCGAAGAATGGGTGCGCGGTGCCTTTGAGCTGGCCAAAGCCTGCTTTGTGCTGCTGGCCGAACGCTACCCGGAGAATGTCCGCTTTGCGGATGTGAGCCGCAGAGGAAAGGAGAGCATGATGGATCTGCAGCTGTTTGCAGCGGAGGCGACCGCCGCCTGCGGCGGAAACAGGGAGCCGAGGCTGGGGCAGCGGCCAGCAGAACACGAGTGCCGCTCAAGGCACGAAGTGGACGCTGGGAGCCGCAACCCGTGGGGAGCCTTTATGCTACAGCTCTTTGCAGAGGGAGAAGCCGCTTCCCCTGCCCTGAGCGAAGCGCAGACCCGGCAGGCGGTGGCCTCCGGCACCATGAAGCCGGACGAAGCAAAAGTACCCGCTGCGCCGCAGGCTTCGGTAGAGAAAACCGTAGAGCTGCAGCCGGAAAAGCCCCGGCAGGAACTGCCTGTGCAGCGCCCGGAACTGCCGCCGCTGTCCAGCTTTGCCCGCAGCACACAGGCTGCTGTGCACAGCCTGCATGCCCGCTGGGCGGCAGAGGAAGCGGCCATGCGCCGCAGCCAGCCGGACTTCGACCTGCAGAACGAGCTGCGCAGCCCGGAGATGCGCCGCCTGATGCAGCTGCCCGGCATGAGGGTGCGGGATGCGTACCGTCTGGCCCACTACGACGAAAACCTGCGCACTGCAGCGCAGGCTGTGGAGCAGGGCGTGGTGGAACGCATTCAGCAGCGAGCCGCACGGCCCACCGAAAACGGCATCCGGCCCGGCGGCGCGGCTACTGTCCGCCCGGATGTAGCCAGCATGACCCGCGCCCAGCGAGAAGCACTGGAACGCCGGGTGCTCCACGGAGCACAGATCGAATTGTGACTATTTTACAAGAGAAAGGAATATGAGCATGAACAAGAATTTCAACATCCAGCTGTTTGCGGAAAACCTGAACACCACCGCTACCATGTCGAAAGAGATGAAGACCTTCTACGAGAAGCGCCTCATCGATCAGGCAGAGCCGCGTCTGGTGCACGACCAGTTTGCGGACTACTACCCTGTGCCCCAGAACGGCGGCAAGACCATTGAGTTCCGCAAGTACGACAGCCTGCCCAAGGCATCCACTCCGCTGACCGAGGGCGTGACCCCGAACGGTCAGGCACTGAATGTGACCACCATCACCAGCGATCTGCACCAGTACGGCGGCTGGACTCCGCTGACCGACGTGCTGCAGATGACCGCCATTGACAACAATGTGGTGCAGGCCACCCGTGTGCTGGCAAGTCAGGCAGGCCGCACCATGGACAGCATTACCCGCGATGTGCTGGCGGGCGGCACCAATGTGATCTATGCGCCCAAGCTGGCCGCAGACGGCACCGAGACTACCGTTGCCAGCCGCAAGGCACTGGACAAGACCTGCACCCTGACCCCGAAGCTGTTCTTTCAGGCAGCGGCACAGCTGGGCGCGATGAACGCCGACCCCATCGGCGACAGCTACATTGCCATCATCCACCCCTACGCTGCCTACGACCTGAAGACCAGCAAGGAGTTCATTGAGGTGCACAAGTACGCCGACCCGGACACCATGTTCCGCGGCGAGATCGGCAAGCTGGGCAACATCCGCTTCATCGAGACCAGCGAGGCCAAGATCTGGAAGGATTCCACCTGCCCGGACGGTCTGGCTGTGTTCGGCACGCTGGTGCTGGGTGCCCACGCCTACGGCGTGACCGAGCTGGAAGGCGGCGGTCTGGAGCACATCGTCAAGCAGCTGGGCTACGGCGACGACCCGCTGAACCAGCGCGCTTCCGTGGGCTGGAAGGGCATGCGTGCGGCAGAGCGTCTGGTGGAGCAGTACATGGTGCGCATTGAAAGTGCGTCCAGCTATTCCGCCACCGCTGCTGCAAACTGAGGAGGCGTGAACCATGGCTGAAAAGAAAAATGTGCGCATCCGGCTGTTCAAGGATAACAGCCGCTACAAGGGCGATCTGTTCGTCAGCGTGAACGGTGTGAACTATAAGATCCGCCGCGGCGTGGAGGTGGAAGTGCCGCCCGAAGTGGCCGAGGTGCTGGAGCACAGCCAGATGCAGGATGAGCTGACCGCCGCCCGCATTGCGGCGGCAGAGAACGCCGCCCAGTAAACCCGAAACAGACAAAAAGCCCGGCTGGGAAGCCTGCCCGGCCGGGCCTTTATAAAAAGGAGAGTGAGCATATGACCGTAGGACAGGCGCTGGAACGCGCCGAAGAGCTGCGCCCGGGCAGCCGCATTGCGCTGGCCACCCGGCAGGCGTGGCTGAAAGAAGCAGACGCGATGCTGCGGGAACGCTTTTTTAAAAACAGCATCACAGATGCATACGACGATGTGGGCGCAGACCTTGCATGGGACGACAGCCTGCAGGACGACGATGTGCTGCTGGCACCGGCACCTTTTGATGCGCTGTATCCGCATTATCTGTGTGCCATGACCGATGCGGCCCTTGGTGAGACCGACCGCTACGTCGGGGAGCAGGCCCAGTACAACAGTCTGCTGGCAGATCTGGCGGCGTGGCTGCGGCGCAGCTACCCGACCCTGACGGGTGCCCAGTGGCGCTGGTAAGGAGGTGAGAGCATGGTTCTGGCAAACAGAGCGAAGCTGCAGAACAGCCGCAGTCTTGTGCGGGTATTCGGCGGGCTGAACGAGACCTATGCCTGCTCGGAAGCAGAGTACAGCGCGGGCGTGAATTTTTCTGCCCGGGATTTCCCGGCGCTGAGCACCCGCAAGCCGCGCCGCAAGCTGAGGGAGTTGACCGGGCTGAACGGTATGTATCACCTGAACGGGCTGCTGACCGTCTGCGGGAAGGATCTGATCTACACGCCGGATGCCGACGGCGTGAACCCGGTGACCTGCACCGAGGCAGTGACCGACGGCAAAAAGGCACTGGTGGGCATTGGTACAAAAATCCTGATCTTCCCGGACAAGGTAGCCTTTGATACAGCGGACGGAAGTGTTTCGGCACTGGGAGCTGTATGGCAGGCAGAGGGACAGAGCGTGCAGTTTGCACCCTGCGATGCCGCGGGCAAGACCTACGAGGTGAGCGGTTACGGCAAGGAGGAACCGGAGAAGCCTGCAGACGGACAGCTCTTTTTGAAGGTGGAGGACGAGGAGCACCCATGGGCCAGCACCAGCACACTGGAAGAGTACAGCACATCCTCCGGCAGCTGGACGGCAGTGCCGCTGGAATACTGCCGCATCACAGCGGCGGGCGCGCAGAGGCTATTTGCCCAGTGGGATACCGTGACCGTGCAGGGCACGGCAGCACAGCAGGCTGGCATGTGGACAAAGCTGGACGGGGATCTGGTAGTTTACGATGTGCTGGAAAACGGGCTGCGCGTGCGGGTAAGCCCGGAGGGAGATCATGTTTACGGCACGCTGGTGCAGAGCGCCGAGAGCGCCCAGTGGACCAGCCTGGACGGCAAGGATACACGCAGCTTTGCGGTGAGCACGCCGGTGCGGATGGAACGCCGCGTGCCGGATCTGGACTACGTTACCGAGTGCGACAACCGGGTATGGGGCTGCAGCAGCAAGGAAAACGTGATCTATGCCTGCCGCTTAGGCGACCCCACCAACTGGTTTTCCTACCGGGGCATTGCGGCAGACAGCTACGCAGTGACGGTGGGCAGTGATGGTGCGTTTACCGGCGCGGCCACATGCATGGGCTATGCGCTGTTCTTTAAGGAGAACACACTGCACAAGCTCTATGGCTCCAAGCCTTCGGATTTTCAGCTCACCTCGCTGCGCTGCCGGGGCGTTGCCAAAAACGCGGCGCGCAGCCTGTGTGTGCTGAACGAGACGCTCTATTATCTTTCGCCGGACGGTGTGATGGCATGGGACGGCAGCATTCCAACAAAAGTGTCCGGCGCGTTGGATTCGGGCCGGCTGGCCAATGTGCAGAGCGCGGTGGGCAGTGCGCTGGATGGCCGCTATTACCTGCATGTGGCCCGCACGGCGGCAGGCGAAAATACGGCAAGGCTGCTGGTGTACGATACCGAGCGCGCGCTCTGGAGCGAAGAAAACGTGTGCTCCTACGAGATGACCAGCACCGGCGGACAGCTTTATCTGTGGGACGGGCAGGCACTGTGGGCCGCAGATCCCAGCCGCGAAGCGGACTGGCAGGCCACCGACGGTGTGGAGGAAAAGCTGAACTTTGAGCTGACCACTGGTGACATTGGGCTGGACGGGGCCGAGGACCGGTATCTTTCCCGACTGACGCTGCGGCTGGATGCCGAGTGCAGCAGTACGGTGGAGGTGGCCGCCAGCTATGACGGCGGCCCATGGGAGACGGTGGCAAGCCTGACGGCACAGGACAAGCGGCGCAGCTTTGATCTGCCGTTCGTGCCTCGGAGGCACGGCACCCTGCGGCTGCGCCTGAAGGGCAGGGGACAGATCACCCTGCGCAGCATTGCAAAAACAATGGCCGCTGCCAAGGGCGGCATTGCAGGCGGGGAGGTGTGACGAATGGCAAGCGTGATGGGCATTAACAAGATCGGCCTGCCCAAGCTCAGCGAGAACATGGACCCGGAGGATGCCCGTGCCCTGCGCAGCTACCTGTACCAGATGCAGGAACAGCTGCAGTATGTGCTGAGCAATCTGGACGTTGAGAACATGTCTGACGAGATGCGCACGAAACTGCAGAATTTATAAGGAAAGGATCATATATGGCAAACAGAAAGAAAAAGGACGAAGCGCTTGCCGTTGTGCAGGCGCAGACGGAGGGCAGCGGCCAGCCTGCCGTGCAGAGCGGCTATTCGGCAGCGGGACTGGACAGCCGCTCGGAGGTGGAAAACGCGCTGGCAAATTCCAGCTACAAGCCCAGCCAGACCGTGACGGATGCCGCAGATGCGCTGAAGGAGTGGCAGGCAAACCGCCCGGGCGATTATCAGAGCAGCTATCAGGAGCGGATCGACCAGCTTTTGAACCAGCTGCTGCAGCGTGAGAGCTTCCAGTACAGCTACACCAAGGATCCGCTCTACCGCCAGTACGAGCAGAACTATTTGCAGAACGCCCACAACGCCAGCGCAGATGCTGCGGCGCAGGCTGCAGCCCTGACCGGCGGTTATGGCTCCAGCTATGCCACGAGCGCCGCCCAGCAGGCGTATCAGCAGCAGATCGGTGCGCTGAGCAGCGCCATCCCCACGCTGTACAGTCTGGCACTGGATACGTATACCAGCGGCGGCAACGAGCTGGTGAGCCAGCTGGATCAGCTGAACAACAGCGAACAGGATGCCCAGCAGCAGTACAACAACAAGCTCTCGGACTACTACACCCAGTTGAAGCAGAAGGGCGAAGCATACAACAACGCCTATGCGCAGGACTACGGCGCGTATCAGGATTATCTGAGCCAGCTGGGCACCCTGCACGATTATTACTCCGCGCAGGAACAGCAGCAGGCAGCACGCCGCCAGCAGGTGTTCAGCAATGTGATGACCGTGCTGGGTGTGCTGGGCGATGCGGTGCAGATCGTTCTCAGCGGCACCACGGGCGTTGGCTCCATGCTGAGCGGCTTGCTGAATACCGGCTACAACATCTACTCCGGCAACCGTCAGTACGAGGCAGACCGTGCGGACACTCAGTGGAACCAGCAGCTGCAGGAGCGTCAGTATCAGGACAGCCTGAACCAGCAGCGCTACGAGAACGAGACGAGCGAGCGGGAGTATCAGGACAAACTCAACCAGCAGAAATTCAACAACGATGTCATAAGCCAGAAGCTGAACATCGCACTGGGCGAGTGGAACCTGAAAAAGTCCAATGCAGCGCAGAAAGCAAGCCGCGCTGGCAGCACGGCGGCAGGCAGTAAGACTGGCGGCACTGGCACGGGCAGTACGTCCTCCGGTACAGCCAGCCGCAGCACGGGCACTGCCACCCGTCTGGGCAGTGACACCTCCCGGAATGTGACGGTGCCCTACATGGCCATGCTGATGCGCAGCCAGGGCAAGAGCGATACCAGCATCAGCACCGCACTGCGGCAGGATGGCTATTCCAGCGCAGAGATCGCACAGATCCTGCAGCAGATGAGGCGCTGACCGTTCGGGTGGATACCAAACAATAAAAAGCATGTGCAGAGCACACAGGAGCCGTTCCGGCCAGAGGTGTTCTGCACATGCTTTTTTAGCAGAAAATAATGGTGTGCTGTTCGAGTCCCACTGAGCACGCCCACCAAATAAAAAATCCGCCGATGCAAAGCATCAGCGGATTTTTTGGTGGGGTGCCCAGTGGGACTCGAACCCACGGTCTCCAGATCCACAATCTGGCGCGTTAACCGACTACGCTATGGGCACCACATAGATGCGCCCGAAGGGACTCGAACCCCCGGCCCACTGCTTAGAAGGCAGTTGCTCTATCCACCTGAGCTACGGGCGCACGTTGTTATCCCAATGGGTTCCATTATGGCGGCAGTTCTGTGTCGGCACAGGCTGCGAGAGAAATAATACCATACCCATCGCATTCTGTCAAGGAAAATCTGAAAAAAGTTTCAACTTTTTTGCGCTGCGGGCAAAAATGACCGTTCCAGCGTGTAGGAATGGCCTTACAGCAGCCACATTCCGGCACAGCCCAGCGCAAAGCCCAGTGCAAAGCCGCACACCACGTCCCGCACATGATGCACCCCGGTGAGCACCCGCAGACAGCAGATGAGCAGGGCGATGCCCACCATCACGCAGCCTGCAGCGGGGTAGAAATACAGCCACACCGCCGCCAGCACGGCGGCGCTCAGCGCGTGGCGGGAGGGCATGGAGTGTCCACGGCTCTCCTTTGCTACCAGCGGGGTAAAGCCGGGCTGCTCGTAGGGGCGGGGGAAGTGCAGCCGACTGCGCAGCAGCGTGCCGCCCCAGAACACCAGCCCCGGTACAAAGACGGAGCGGGCGATGAGCACCATAAAGTCCAGCGCGGCCTGCTTCTGGGTGAGGAACAGCCGCGAGAGCCGGATGTTCAGCAGGCACAGCAGCACCGGATAGCACACAAAGGGCACCAGCGGCAGCCACCGGTCCAGAAAAACGACCAGCCGCTTTACGGCCGGATGGGCGCTGAACCAGTGATAGATGGGCTTATACTGTTCTGCGGTCAAAGCAGCTCTCCTCCTGTCGGGACGGACATCAGAAACAGGTGTCCAGATAGTTTTCCACATCAAAGGGCTCCGGAGTGGAATCCTTGCGCAGATACAGCGGGTGGTGCGGGTGTCCCTTTTTGCTGCGCTTGCCAAAGGTGACCCACGGGATCTCCCGCTCCCGCGTCAGAGCTACCATCTCCCGCATCAGACCGGGCAGGTAGTCACGCTTTTCGATCAGGGTGCCCCATGCCGCCCACATGGTGGGCTCGGTCTGGGCCAGAACGGCCTGCAGCCAACGCAGGTTTTCATCGCACAGGGCGCGGTCGGGGGTCTTGTCCATATCGTTGGGGTCGGTGGCGCGCTGGGGGTAGACGTTGAACATGATCCAGCTGTCAAAGCCGTTGGCGGCGGCCAGCCGCTCCACACTTTTTAAGGTGGGGTCCAGCGCACCGGGCTGGGCGGTACTGGGATTGATGCCGATGCACACCAGCGGGTGCTTGCCCACCCGCCCCAGAACGTAACGGTAGCTTTGGTAGGTGTGGGGCTCGTAATACCAGATGCCGCCGGCGTATTCGCCCGCCTCGAGCGCGGGCAGAGAAATGGTCTGCATGATCGTAAACTCCTGTCGGTTTTGAATATCATTCTTATCGTACCTGAAACCACCGGGAAAATCAACCGTTTTAGCCCTAAAATACTGCCTTATTTCTGTTTTTGTGGTATACTGGAGGTGTTCCGGTGCGGCAGGGGGACTGCGGCACCGCGCTTCGCTTACAGAAAAAAGGAGTTCTTATGCTGGAAGATTATAAAAGTGCACTGCGCGCAGGGCAGCGCGCCTATCGTGCCCGCATAGCCCGCGGCCAGTCGCCCTATCTGGCTGTTCTGGACGATGTGCTCAAGGGCGTGGATATCGTGGCGCAGGAGCCGCTGGGTCTGGTGGAGATCCCGTCGGACAGCCTTGTGGGCACCAAGACCAGCGGACGGCACACCGCTTTTTCGTATGACTTTATGCCCTTGCTGGAGCCGGATACCGAGTTTGCTGCCAAGTGGTCGAACCTGTGCGACGCGCACTTGGAAGAGGGCATCCATACCCCCATCATCGCCTTTGAGTACATGAACCGGTTCTATGTGCAGGAGGGCAACAAGCGGGTCTCGGTGCTCAAGTATTACGGCGCCGTCAAGATCCCGGGCACGGTCACCCGGCTCATCCCCGCCCGCACCGAGGATCTGGAAAATAAGATCTACTACGAGTTTCTGGATTTCTATAAGTTGTCCAAAGTGAACTATGTGCATTTCTCCAAGCTGGGCGGCTACAGCAAGCTGCAGACGCTGGTGTGCAAGGCCAGCGGCGAGGCATGGTCGGAGGATGACCGGCTGAACTTTGCCGCCTTCTACACCATGTTCCACCAGCAGTTCGAAGCCTTGGGCGGCAGATCCCTGGGGCTGACCACCGGTGATGCGCTGCTGGTGTACCTGTCGGTGTACCGCTACTCCGACACCTACGACGCCACCCCGGCGCAGGTGCGGCAGAACCTGGAAAAGCTGTGGAACGAGGTGAAGGTGCTCACCGAGCCCCATGGCGTGGAGCTTTCGCTGGAACCGCCCAAGAGCCCCGCAGAGCCGCTGCTGTCCAAGCTGAATATCTTCAGCCCCAGCAAGCAGCCCAGCGAGCTGCGGGTGGTGTTCCTCCACGAGTACAACGCCAAGATCAGCGCATGGGTGCGTGCGCATGACGAGGGGCGCGATGCGCTGGCCAAGGTCTTCCCGGACAAGGTGTATATCAGCTGCTACGAGGATGTGAACCCGGAGGTGGACGCGGAGCAGATATTAGAGGAGGTAGCCCACAACAATGCGGACGTGGTGTTCGCCACCAGCGTGCGGATGTACAACGCCTGCCTGAAGGTGGCGGCGCAGCACCCCAAGACCCGCATCCTGAACTGCTCGCTGAACGCGCCGCACCCGCTGGTGCGCACTTACTACCCCCGCACCTATGAGGTGACCTATCTGCTGGGCATGCTGGCCGGTATCATGACCAAGACCGGGCACATCGGCTATGTGGCGGCAAACCCCGTGTACGGCGTGCCCGCTGCGATCAACGCCTTTGCGCAGGGGTTGAAGAGCGTGCGCCCGGCAGGCCGTATCTGGCTGCGCTGGGCCTGCCAGCCCGATACTGCCCATCCGCTGGATTTTGCCGACTGCCCGGAGATCGACATGGTTTACGCCCGGGACAGTCGGGAGCCTGCCGACACCAACCGGGACTACGGCCTGTGCCGCAAACTGCCGGACGGCAGCTTACAGCCGCTGGGTCTGCCGATCTGGCGGTGGGATACCTTTTATGTGCAGATCGTGCGCTCCATTTTTGACGGCAGCTGGGACAACGCAGCCACCACCCGCGCAGTGAACTACTGGTGGGGTCTGCGCAGCGGCGCAGAGGATCTGGAGTATCAGGAAGCGCTGCCCAGCGGTACGCGGCAGCTGCTGGATCTGCTGGAAACGCTGCAGGGCTCGGATAATGTGCACATCTTCCCGGAAAAGCTGTATGATAACGAGGACAACCTGCACTCCCCGGAGAATAGAGTTTACAGCCCCAAAGAGCTGATGGAGATGGATTGGCTGGATGCCTGTGTACACGGCAAGCTGCCCCATTACGATGAATTGGACGTCAAGACTCGTACCGTGCTGGCGATCAACGGACTGGACAACGTAAAGGGTCTGGAGAAATGAGCCGGCCTGACCGGAAACAGAATGGAGCATACGAACGTGAAGATTCTTGCCATTTCAGATGTCCCGTCCAAGGCGCTGTGGGACTATGACACCCGCGCCCGGCTGGAAGGCATCGACCTGATCCTCTCCTGCGGGGATCTGCCCAAAAAGTATCTGGAATATCTCACAAACTTTACCGCTGCGCCCATCCTGTATGTGCACGGCAACCACGACGGCAGCTACCAGACTCAGGGTGAACCCGGCGGCTGCATCTGCGTGGACGATCAGGTGTACACATGGAAGGGGTTGCGCATCATGGGGCTGGGGGGCTGTCAGCGCTATAATAAAGAGGATACCTACCAGTACACCGAGAAAGCCATGCGCCGCCGTGTGCACAAGCTGAAGCATCAGGCGCACAAAAGGGGCGGCATCGACCTGCTGCTGACCCACGCCCCGGCCAAGGGACTGAACGATGGGGACGACTGTGCCCACAGGGGCTTTGAGTGCTTCAACGAGATTTTGGACGAGTACCAGCCTAAATGGTTCATCCACGGGCACGTACACCTGAATTACGATGCAAAGCTGCCCCGGGTATGCACCCGCGGCAACACCACCGTTATCAACGCCACCGAGCGTTATGTATTCGAGATCCCAGACCCGGACCCGGCCGAAGAGCGTAAGACCCTTTGGCGGATGCTGGGGTTCTGAGCCGCTGCCTATGCAAAAAAGACACCGCACAGCTGCGCGGTGTCTTTTTTTGTTGATGGAGCCTTATGCGGGAATGGCGGGCGCGGCAGCAGTGCGGTGCTGCCTGTGACCCTGTGAAAAATTACAGATCCAGTTTGCCGGAGAATTTGTTGATGACGTAGTAAGCTGCGCCTTCCTCGGGCTTGACGTACACCTTGCAGGACTGTACGCCGACCTTGTGGGTGGTGCGGTAGTCTGCCTTGGCGCGGTCAATGATGTCGGTGATGTTGTACTGCTCACCGCCCATCTCTACATACAGCTCGGGTGCCAGCGGCGGGCGGCCGCGGCGGGTGGGAGCCTTGGCGGATTTGCGGGTCTTACCCTCGGCAGCCGGAGCATCGGCTGCAGGAGTAGAAACTTTCTTTTCAGGCATGATGCATAACCTTCCTTCTGTATTTGATCTGGTGCAGCGGGGCTGCACCGGCGGGCTCCAATGATCTATCGTAAGGCAGAAGCAGTGCAAAAAGCACAGACCCGGCTGCCCCATACGAACCGGTACGAAACTATTTGCGTAAAGAAGTTGAACCTATAATTATATAATATGTTTTTGAAATTCATTTGTAAAGCCTTTTTTGCAAAAAACATTGTAAAATCGGTAAGAAACGGCGGAATAAATGGCCGAAGCAGTCTTCCGGTGCTTTTTCCCGGGCAGAGTACGACTTTTCGGCAAAACGAACGGCCATTCCCGGGAAAGCCGGGCCACAAATGCGGCGGGCAAAAACGCCCTTTCGCAGAGGAGGAATAAGGCGGAACGGAACTGTCGGCACACGCAGGGGACACAGCAAATAAAAAGCAGAAGCTGCCGCACCGTATTTTTGTGCGGCAGCTTCTGCTTTTCGGTTTTGATATGTACCCCCAATACTGGGTGTCCAGTATTGGGGGTACATATCATTTTTGCTTATTGCTCAGTCTGTACTCGGAACAGCATTTCCGGTGCTTTCAATTTGTTTAGCAATCATGCTTTCCAGTTCCTGCGTGATCGTTGCACAATTTGCAACACGGTAATTCCAGAAATAAGAAACACCTTCGCACTCTTCCACGGACAAATCGCTGTTGACCAAAAGCAAGCTTTCTGGTGTCACGTTCAGCTTTTCGCACAGAGAAGCATATTTTCCATAATCAATGCTTCGACTGGATGATTTGGCTTCTACCCAGAAAAATTTTCCATTGATGGAGAACACGACATCCAGTTCATGCGTGCTCCCTACGGATGCTGTTTCTGAAAGAACCACATTGGAGCAAACCGAAACGTCTGCGCCCTGCTCCTCCTGATAGCGGTTCAGGATCTGCTGAACCTGATGTTCTACAAAAAGCTCCAGCCACTTTCCGCTCAAAAAATGCCGGACGGTTTCATTTTGTGCAAGTTCATAGACGATATTCTGCGGATAAATCACAATGGCCGCAAAAAGCCCCATTTTGTCCCACGTCTGAGCAATCTCTGAAAGTGTGGCAAACGATTTTTTGGACGCACCCTTTGGGATACGGAACGAAAAAGAGCCGTCGCTCTGCATATGTGTTCGGATAAACTGCAAGAAATCCACCACCACCGGGTCGCAAAGAGCCTCGCCTGTTTTCCATGCCATCCGCTGAACAGCAATCGGTGGGAGTTTTTCCGGCACGACCTGCTGAACGATTTTATACCCACAGCGTTCCAGATGCTCCAATGCGGTCAAAGGCTTCTGGATCTTTGCCTTGACTTCGGGCTTTTCTGCGCCGGATGTATTCTCGGCCAGATAGTTGAACTTCCATCCGTATTCCCAAGCAGGCGAACGGGTCAGTACTCCGACCGCATGAAATCCGCTGTCATGCTCCTCCATCGGAAATGTGAACTTGTTCTTATGAACATTGGTTTGGAGCGTTTTGTTTTTTAGCGCTTTCTGATAAGCGTCAAGAAAAAATTCCTTTCCCTTATACGCCAGCTCACTGGAATTATTTGCAGAAAGACCAGCATTTTTTGCCAAAGAAAGGAGCAGACAGGTCGCTTTGGGCAGCTCAAGGATCTGTTCCATCTGCGCACCGTCCGGAATATTTGCATTATCGGACTGCGACGATTCGTCTGCCGGAATCTCCTTTGCTGGTGCAGAAACCTCGGGTGTCTTTTTTGAAGCAGTCTCAGATTTTCCAGACTTGGGCAAAGGCTTTGGCTCCGTGTAAACTTCCGCAATGAATGATTCATAGAAATCGATGCACGGAAGTTTTCCTGCCGCTGCAAGTCCTACATAGATTGCAGCCGCCCGCGAGGAATCGCCATAATACTTTTTAGAATCCGCTGCGGCAGCAATATCAGAAAAGGCATTATATCTGCTTAGCTGCGCAGCCTTTTCCGGGAGCTGCTTCAACGCACGGCAGTAGAGCCACTCAAAAAATGAATCCGGGTGCGGCTCTATCGGATACTCACTTCCTTCCAAAGAGTAGCGCAGCAACTTTCCATTGGTTCGCAGCCGAGTGTCCTTATGGACTTTGGATGGCGCACAGGTCAGAAGGTCAGCGAATGGCCCACCATGTTCAAATACCTTGGCAGCTTCAAAAACCGTGCTGATGGGCACATCCTGCGCAACAGAATCCAGACGCAGCAGAAGCCGCAGAGAAGAAACAGCCTCACCCTCCGGCTGAACGGATGCAGAGCTGACTTCCAGAATGGAAACATCCGGGTCTGTTGTATGGACGGCATCATGGACGGCACGGATATTCTGCCGCTTGCTACCTTTTATCCATGTGAATGTCACCGGCTGTTCTTTGCAATAGGGGTAGCCGGATATGGGAAAACAAATGGTTCGTGTAGCCATGAACACCTCCAACTTTTTAGGGCAAACAGGTTTATGTAAATCAAGTATAGCACAATTCCGGATGTGCTGCATAGCACTATTTTCTGCTTCCGGGAATTCATCTGTGCAAAAAGTGCCGATACCACAGGCATCGGCACTCAGATCAAAAAAGCATTTTGCAAAAATGCGCAGCCTGCATCCACCGGATGCAGAACACAAGGGGTTTGGGCACAGCCCAACAAGCATTTTGAATTTGGATTTTGAAAAATCCGATTCAAAAATCGCAAGTTGGTACCAAGTTGCACTGCTTGCGACGTAGATGCTTCCGTCAACTACTGCGTTAGAATTTTTTAAATCACTTCAACTTTGCGAGGATATCGTCTGCGCTCACGCCGCTTGCCAGCAGCTTTTTCAGCACATCCTCTGCTTCGGCTTTCTTTGCGGATTCCGCTGCTTTGGTTTCCGCCTTGACCTTTTTGGCTTCGATTCTGGCGATTTCCTTGTCGATAGATTTCAGCTCTGCCTTCTTGGCTTTCAGGTCAGCTTTCAGCGCATCGATATTCGCGGTGATGGATTCGATTTCAGCGGCAGCGGCTTCCTTTGCGGACTGCTTTTCAGCAATCTGAGATGCAAAGTCAACGGTTGCTTTTACGGTCTTGGGCTTGTTCTTGCTTCCTTTGGGACGGGGCATAGGGGACACCTCCAATGTTTTTTGATGGTTTCAGTATAACACGCGTTTTTTGTGTTCGCAAGAGGTGCATTTTGTAGAATAAAAATATATCTATGAGTTAAGCAATAAATCGATTTTGGAATATGCGCCGGCGTGGGTTGCCAACTTGTTGGGGAATATCTCCTGCTGGTCGTAGAGATGTTCAAAGCATTTGGCAACGGCATCTTTTACAGTCGTGATGAAGTTCACCTCACTATGATGTTACAGAAATCCGTGCAGCTACGCATACGCATCTGCGTATGATGCAAAAGTATTTTATGATACAGAGAATGTGCAGCCGCGTAATTGCAAAGAATGTATTTAACAAAAAAAGTATCCTCCATAGTGATAATGGAGGATACCAATCTTTCGACATCGTTGTTTGAATTCTTCTCTTATTTTATCATGGTTATATCTGGGAATCAATAGAAATCCTTACAAATGCATCCCACCTGACCTTAGAAAAAACCTCGCAGAAGCTGAAAGTTTTTTGCACATTGCCCAGTTCTGCATGAAAAATCCAGCAAAAAACGAAGGTGGACAGAATAAGTGGTCAGAAGGGTGTCCAAGACGCAGGAGGAAACAGAAATGGCACGACGGGGAGAAAATATACGCAAACGCAAAGATGGTCGGTGGGAAGGCCGCTATATCAAAGCGCGCACACCGGAGAGGAAAATCCAGTGGGGCTACGTCTATGGCACAGTCTACGCAGAGGTCAAACGGGTGCTGATTCAGAAAAAAGCGGAGGCAGGGTTCTACAACCTGAAAAGAACTGACCTGACCTTTGACGCATTGGCTGAGGTATGGCTGCGTTCCCAGCGGAATGCCGTAAAAGAATCCACCTATGCGCATTACTCGTACACGCTGCACAAATATCTTCTTCCAGTTTTGAGTAAAGTGCCAGTTGCATCCCTTGAGGAAAGCTTTCTGGAACGGGCTATGCAGCAGATTATTGCGCCGATAGATGCCGCACACAAGCCGCTGGGGAGCTCCTCTGCCCGGGAATGCCTCTCGATGCTGCGCCGTATCTGCAAATATGCCGCGCACTTGCGCCTGATCCGTCCGATGGAGCTAGAAGTAGCGCTGCCAAAAGCCATCGACAAAATTTCTGTACCCCTCTCCCCGGCGGAGCAGCAGCGGCTTTATCAGTATGTACAGGAGAACCCCACGCCCCGCAAGATTGGCTTATTATTAGGGTTGGAATTGGGTCTGCGTATTGGCGAGATTTGCGGCTTGCAATGGGGTGATTTTGACCTGAAACTCGGAACGCTGAAAATCAGCCGGACAGTCTGCCGAATTTCCTGCGGAAATGGACATACAAAGGTAGTCATCCAAACGCCTAAAACCCGCACCTCCCGCCGGGAAATTCCAATCCCGAAGCAGCTGCTTATTATGCTGAAAAAACTGCGTGGATGTGTCAGCAATGCCACATGGTTTCTGTCCGGCAACGAGTCCAAGCCCACCGAACCCCGTTGCTACCGAAAAAGCATCAAGGCATATCTGAAACAGTCAACTATCCGGCAAGTACGTCCGCACGCGCTGCGCCATACCTTTGCAACGACCTGTCTGCAGGCGGGGTGCGATGTAAAGACCCTCAGCGAATTGTTAGGACACGCTAACGCCAACATCACCTTGCAGCGCTATGTGCACTCTGACCTGACCCGAAAGCGCCGGGAGATGAACCGAATTTTCGCCCATCAGGTGTCCATGAGGGGCGGGGATGCGCCAAATACAACGTAATAACGTATGATTTATACGTCGTTCCTCCATTTTCCATGTGGAGGATACCCCTTTATTGCGGAAAGGGGTGAACAAGGTGGCATTGCGCCTGTTTGAGCACAACGAGAAAGCGTATCGTGCGGCAGTCCGGATGATGGAACAGTATGGAAAGGCTGCCATTGTCCATCCCACCGGCACCGGGAAAAGCTACATTGCGTTCAAGCTGATCGAGGACAATCCGGAGAAGGTTGTAATCTGGATTTCTCCCAGTGAATATATCTTCAAGACCCAGCTGGAGAGCCTGAAAAAGAACGACCCGGATTTTCCGTTGGCAAACGTTCACTTTTATACCTACGCCAAACTGATGTGTTGCACGCAGGCACAGCTGGACGAAATAGCAGCGCAGAGGCCTGCCTATATTATACTCGATGAATTCCACCGTGCCGGTGCCGAATGTTGGGGCGAAAGTACGGTGGCTTTATTAAAGTTATGCCCGGATGCAAAGCTTCTGGGGCTGACGGCAACAAACATCCGATATCTGGATAATAACCGCGATATGGCCGAAGAGCTTTTCGATAGCCGTGTTGCGAGTGACATGACCCTTGGCGAAGCAGTCGTCAGGGGTATTTTGCCTGCCCCGAAATATGTGACCACAGTTTATCAGTACCAGAAAACGCTTGCAAAGTATCAGGCACGGGTGGACAACCTGCGAACACCGGGCATTCAGGATGTGAATCAGAAATATCTGGACGAGCTGCGCCGCGCTTTGGAACAAGCAGACGGTCTGGACAAGGTCTTTGCCCATCATATCACAAACAAATCTGGTAAGTACATCGTGTTCTGCGCCAACAAGGAGCATATGGACGAGATGGTGTCCCATGTGCCGGAGTGGTTTGCAGGGGTCAACCCGGATGTGGCGGTGTACGAGGCTTACTCGGATGATCCGAATGCCAACAAGGCCTTTGCGGACTTCAAGACGGATGCTAGCAGCCGGCTGAAGCTGCTGTTTTGCATTGATATGCTCAACGAGGGCGTTCATGTGGAGGGCATTTCCGGGGTCATCCTGTTCCGACCTACCATCTCCCCTGTCGTCTACAAACAGCAGATCGGACGGGCCTTGACTGCAGGGGACACTGCAATACCGCTGATCTTGGATGTGGTCAACAACTTTGAGGGCCTGACCAGTATTTCCAGCCTGCAAAACGAGATGCAGGAGGCCGTTCGCCGTCTGTATGCCAACGGTGAGGGCGATAAGGTCGTCACGGAGCGGTTTGAGGTCATTGAGCAGGTGCAGGACTGCCGGGTGTTGTTTGAACGGCTACAGGCGAGTTTGTCCTCCAGTTGGGAGCACTATTTTTCTGAGGCGAGCATCTACTATGCGGAGCACGGCGACCTGAACGTCCCGAAACGATATACCACGCCTGGAGGTCTGAGCCTTGGGGTGTGGCTGATCACCCAGCGCCGTGTGCGTGAAGGGCAGATCCAGGGCGATCTGACCCAGCAGCAGATCGCACGGCTGGACAGCATTGGCATGGTTTGGGGCAATCGGAAGGAAATTGCATGGCAGCACGGGTTCGAGGCTGCAAAGAAATACCATGACACCTACGGAGATCTGCTGGTGGCTGGAAAGTATGTGGACCCGGAGGGCTATCCCTTGGGCCAATGGATCCTCAAGACCCGGCAGCAGAAGTTGAATGGCTGCTTGAAGGAAGAACGCATCGCACAGCTGGATGAGATCGGTATGGTGTGGAGCATCTTCGACGCCAAGTGGGAAAAGGCCTATGCCCTGGCTGTGGCCTATTACGAGGAAAACGGGAACTTGAATATTCCCCGCTCCTATGTAACAGCGGCCGGGGAACGGCTTGGAGTATGGCTTGCAAATCAGCAATGGTCGTACCCGAAAGGAAAGCTGACGGAGGAGCAGATCGAACGCCTCAACAGAATCGGGATGTACTGGGGCAACCGCAATGACCGCCAGTGGAACCAAGGATATCAGGAAGCAAAACGTTATTTTGAAGCCCACGGGGATCTGAGGGTCCCGGTCAACTATGTTTCGCCGGAGGGATATGCCCTGGGCAAATGGGTCAAGCGGCAGCGGTACACACGGCTGAATCCCGAAAAAAGCGGTGCTGTTCTGACAGAGGAGCGTATTGCAAAGCTAGATGAGATTGGGATGCGGTGGGACAAAAGCAACCCGGAGTACTCGCCTAAGCAGGCAGCACAAGTCGGAATTGTTGTGGCAAAACTTGGATGAGCAAAGTTAAACGAAAAACAGAAGCAAGGACTTTATGCGTTGTTGGGGACGATTTGGGCTTATAGAGAGACGAACAAAAATACGCATAAACAGGTTAAAAGTGTGAGGAAAATATGGAAAAATTGGAAGAATTGAATTATCACGTTGATTTTGGACCGTACTATGTTCATTTGACCCGGAAACAGAAAAAATACCTTGCGGTGCGATCCATAATTGACCGCATTCTGGCGGTGCTAGCCTTGGTTTTGCTTTCGCCTTTGTTTTTGGTGGTTAGCCTTGCACAAAAAATTAGTGCACCAGATGAACCGATTTTCTTTTTACAGAAGCGCGTAGGTAAGGGAGCTCATTGCTTCAACATTATCAAGTTCCGGACGATGAAGAGTTCTGCGCCGAAAAATGTGGCAACTGGTGATCTGGAAAGCCCGGAGACGTATATTTCCCAGCTAGGGCGTTTTCTAAGGGATACCAGCATTGATGAGTTGCCGCAGCTGGCAAATGTAGTTCGTGGTGAAATGAGCCTGATTGGCCCTCGTCCGCTAGTGTATACCGAACGTGAGATTCGCTTCCTGCGGCGTTGGTATGGTGTGTATCAGGTGACGCCGGGTATAACTGGCTGGGCGCAGATCAATGGTCGGGACACAGTAGATGTGTATGATAAGGTCTACTATGACCGTGAATACGTCCAAAACGTCAGCCTAAAATTTGACCTGAAGGTCATATGGAAAAGTATTCAGGTCGTGTTGGGGCGTAAGGGCGTTGTGGATGGAAAAATTGATCCGGAATTCCGGAAGGAAAGCATTGTATTGTTGCGTGAGAGCAAAGTGGTGCCTCAAGAAGCAATTGAATGTAAAAGTAAGATGCAGATGGTGTAAGGATGCAAAATTATAGTGTTTTGATGTCGGTTTATTTTAAGGAGACGCCGAAGTATTTGAAGCAGGCGATTGAGAGCATTCAAGCACAGACATTCCCGACGGATGACTTTGTGCTGGTGTGCGATGGTCCGCTGAATGATGGGTTAGATGCCATTATTGCTGAAAAGCAGCAGGAGATGGGCGAAACATTAAATGTTGTCCGACTTGCGAAAAACGGTGGGCTTGGCAATGCGCTGAATGAGGGAATCAAGTATTGCAAAAATGAGTTGGTTGCCCGGATGGACAGCGACGATATTGCGTATTTTGATCGCTGTGAAAAACAGATAGCGGTGTTTAATATGCGTCCCGAAGTAAGTATTTGCTCTGGCATCGTAGAAGAATTTACAACAGAACCTAACATTGTCGATTCGAAGCGAGTACCGCCGGAGACCAACGCCGAAATTGTGGAGTTTGCAAAAAAACGCTGTCCATTTAACCATCCTTGCGTGATGTATAAGAAATCCGCCGTTGAGGCAGTTGGTTCTTATCAGGACTTCTACCTGTTGGAAGATTATTACCTTTGGCTTCGGATGCTGATGGCAGGGTATCAGGGCTATAACATTCAAGAGCCGCTGCTCCATATGAGAGCTGGCTCAGATATGTACTTGCGGCGTGCTGGTTGGAAGTATGCCAAGACGCAGGCCAAGTTGTTCAAATTTATGAAACAGCAAGGCTTTATTGGAAATGGTCAGTACATTAAGAGTTGCGTAATCCGCATCGGGTCGGCGCTGGCTCCCAACTGGCTGCGGAAGTTTATGTTTGAGAGGGTATTAAGAGATGCAGGCTAAGGCAGAGAACAGAAACCAATTTGTTGATATCATGCGTGGCATAGCGATGCTTCTAGTTGTTTTGGGGCATACCATGACAGGATGTACCGTTGATTCGCAGAAAAGTTTTCTTTTCAACATCATCTGGTCATTACAGATGCCGTTGTTCATCTTGATTAGCGGCTATGTGACAAAGTATAGCCGCCCAATCTCTGACGGCAAGGGACTGTGGAAATATGTGAAGCGCAGAACGGTTTCCTATATGCTGCCCTGGGTTGTATGGAGCTTTTTAGTTAGAGGCATCATCTTCGGACAGGATGGTTTCTTAAATGTTAAGCATCTCCTGTGGAATATGGATTCAGGCTATTGGTTTCTCGCAACGATTTGGACGATTAGCATGATTTTCGGCGTGGCATCTTTCGTTGCAGAGCGGGCGAGCAAAGAAAACCTGCTGAAGAAACAGATTGTACTTCTGGGGTGCTACTTGGCAGGAATGGTTCTGCTGGTTGGAATTGGCGTGATTTTAGGACTTTCGTTCTTTGCAATCAAATTGACGCTCTATTATATGCCTTTCTACTATGCAGGATTTTTGTATGGTCAGTTTGATGATAGGATGAAGGAATCTGAGACTGGCAAAAAGATGATTGATAGCGTAGTTGCTATCTGTTTTGTAATGTGGCTGTTCGTCATTCTCAGATTTTCACTTTATGAGATGTCGGATGGCGGTGCTGCGATTATCTTGCGTGCGGCCACATCGCTGGCTGGGTGTATTGCTGTATGTGGACTCTGCAAGGGAATCTTCTCCGAAAAATGGGGGGGGGGTACCCTTGCATGGGTCGGAGAGCACTCACTGGAAGTGTACCTCACTCACTATCTGCTACTCAGCTTAATCAAGCTGGACGAAGCACCAATTCTATACAGTCCGACAGGGCTGAGCATGGTTCTGGTCAACTATGTGATTACGGTAGCACTTACTGTGATGGCAATAGTGATGATGAGTCAAAATGCCATGCTGAGATTTGTATTAACCGGAAAGAAAAAGTAAGGGATTTTTTCCTTTGGGCGGGAAAACAAAGCTTGGAAATTTACATGATGCACGGCCTGCTTCTCAATATCTTCAAAAGCAGTGCTGTAATCCAATTTAGCAGTATTGAAGGGTATTTACTGGCTGCCGGAAACTTTGCCCTGACAATAGGGCTATGTGCAGTGGTTATTTGCCTGCTCAATCAAAATGTTGCACTCAAGAAAGTATTAAATATTCGATAAATGGTCAAAGGAGAAACGATATGCATCCGAGAGTGTTGATCGTAGGAACAGTTCCATATAACACAAAATCAACATCACGCGCTTTTGATGCGTACTTTCACTATTGGGAGAAAGAGAATATTGCACAGATATTCTCCAATACAAAGAAGCCGTGCAAGGGGCATTGCGAGACGCTTTTCCAGATTACGGATCACCATGTCTTGCAGCGGTGGATGGGAAAGAAAATCGATACCGGTGTAATCTATCACTATGATGAGCTTGACACCGAATGGAAAGACAATGATTTGGAACTTGGTGATGCAAAAGCAGAAGCCGCCTACAAGTTTGGTGGAAAGCATACGCCCCTTACGCATTTGCTCAGAGGAATCCTCTGGCGAAAGAGGTTTTGGTGCACAGAGAAGCTAAATAATTGGCTCGACAACTTCAAACCGGAATGTGTATTTCTGGCTTTTTCGGATGACTATTTTATCCCGCAGATTGCAATGTATGTCGCCAAGAGGTATAACGTCCCGATTGTCTCCTGCATTGGTGATGACTACTATTTCAATGTGGAGAAAACGCTGAATCCAATCTATCACCTTTATAAATCGACTTATAAAAAATTGATTGATAAGGTTCTGGCATGGCCGGGCAGCGCAATTTACATCAGCGACAAGATTCGGGATAAGTATAATTCGGAATTTGGACTGGATGGCGAAACGGTTTATTTGACTTCTACGGTTCAGCGTAAACCGTTCAGCGTAATTAACAAAGATTGCCCTGTTATTACTTACTTCGGAAACATCGGTATGGGACGCAATAATTCCCTGAACGATATTGGCTACGCTCTTGGGAAAATCAATCCGGAGTATATGCTGGAGGTTTATTCCAACGAAAAGGACGAGCAGGTCTATTCTGTATTCAAGGGCAACCGAAATGTCAAATATATGGGCTCTGTGCCGTACACGCAGGTTCAAAAGCGCATGGCAGAAAGCGACATAACGGTTATTGTAGAGGGATTTGAGAAAAAGGACATCAACCTTTCACGGTATTCACTCTCTACGAAGGCAGCTGATGCATTAGCCAGTGGCGCATCTATTCTCACATATGGCTCGTTGGAAAGCGGCATTGTTGAGTATATGCAGTCAACGGATGCGGCAATGGTTTGTACGGATAAAACCAAATTGGCGGATTCGATTGCACATCTGATTTCGGATCAGGAACTTCAAAGGAAATACTACGAACAGGCGATTGTGATGACAAGAGAACATCACAATCTGCAGGCAAGCTGCAAGACCTCGGAAGATGTGGTTGCAAAGGCAATTCGACATATGAAATAAGTGGCAGAGGATGCATGGTGATGGAGAACAACTTTTCAATTATTATTTCGACGTGTGACAAGTTTTCGGATTTGTGGGACGCACATATTTTGCTCCTGAATCAGAACTGGGCAGACCGAAATGTGGAAACATTTTTGGTGACAGACAAACCCACTGACCGGACATTTAAAAATGTAACGGTGGTAGCAGCAGGCGAAGGAACGGAAATAACGGAACGTCTGAAAGCTGTGATGCCGCTGATTAAGACAGAGTATATTCTCTTCACCTTGGATGACTATTTCCTCACGGAGAGTATTTCTACCCAGGCGATTAACGAAGATATTCAGATCATGGAAAAGCATCAGATGGATTATCTGCGCCTGTTTGTTATGACCATGAAGAGCCTGAGGAACAGAAAAGCTGAGGAACTCGAACCGGATATTTTTCTGCTGGACAATTATGCAGGCGATTACATTATCAGTCTCTATGCGGGTATTTGGAAAAAAGACTTCATGGAGAGAACACTGACAAAAACGCTGAATGCCTGGCAGTATGAGGTTGCCTTGACGAATATGGCACGTCAGTTGAATGCTCGCTGTGCTGATAGCCGACGTGGTGAATTTCCTATTCTTGACGTGATCCGTAAGGGAAAGGTGCTGACGAAGGCTCGTAAGTATTTCGATGAGAATCCTATTTATAAAGGTAACCGAGAAGATATGCGAGCCAAAGACGAATGGATGCTTGAATTCCGGACATGGCTTCGTGAGTGGCTTCCGAAGCCGCTGTTTAATCTCTCAAAGGCAATCATGAGACGCAGAGGGTATACATTTTTTAGCGATAATCAGTGAGGAGTACAAGGAATGCGGATTGTGCAAATTAACGGTGGGGCAAAAGGAAGCACCGGAAAAATCATGATGGGGATTGCCGACATAGCAAGAACACAGGGACACGAAGTAATGTGCGCATCGCCTATCACTACAACGAACCGTGATGCTGGTGAGGACTGCGGCTATTATCGAATCGGAACATTCAATAGTCGCAGGGTAAATGTTGCGCTTGCCAGAATCACAGGATTCAATGGGTGTTTCGCATGGTTTGAGACATATAAACTTTTGAAGAAGATTGATGAATTTCAACCGGATATCATTCATTTGCATAACTTGCATGATTCTTATATCAATCTTCCGATGCTATTTTCATACATAAAAAAGCATGATATCCCAGTGGTATGGACATTGCATGATTGCTGGGCATTTACTGGTCACTGCCCGCATTTTACAATTGCAAAATGTGATAAATGGAAGACAGGCTGCCATGGATGTAAGCAGTATAAAGATTACCCCGCATCAATATTTGATAATTCTAAATTGATGTGGAAGTTGAAAAAGAAATGGTTCACCGGTGTAAAGAACATGACCATTGTAACGCCTTCAAATTGGTTAGCGGGTTTGGTAAAAGAGTCATATTTAAATGAATATCCGGTTCAAGTTATCAATAATGGTATTGATTTGAATGTATTTAAACCTCGCCCAAGTGACTTTCGAGACCAGTATAGGATTCCACTGGAAAAGCGCATTGTTTTAGGCGTTTCTTTCGCATGGGGGCATCGTAAAGGTTTGGATTGTTTTATTGAAATGGCAAAAAAGTTGGATAGTCAATATCAGATCGTCCTTGTGGGCACCGACGATAAAATCGACAAAATATTACCTGAAAACATTATCTCAATCCACAGAACACAAAATCAAAAGGAGCTTGCTGAAATTTATACTGCTGCAGATGTATTTTGAGCAGG
>OOCG01000163.1_pt1 | contig 47639 bp, 45 predicted proteins | sample 1671521 | NCBI WGS metagenome assembly OOCG01 (sample SAMN06348165, study PRJEB24527) | human gut metagenome | biome: human gut; feature: ankylosing spondylitis patient; material: feces | host: Homo sapiens | place: China | collected 2015-10
TCAAAACTGTATTTTGCCATTAAAAAACCGACCTCCTAAAATTAGATTTTTAGGTCTAACTTTAGGGGGTCGGTTCATTTTGCTTCTGATTTTAGTCAGACGGTCGCTTAACTAATTTAAAAACATCTTATCTTCTCACATATCTCTGCTTGGAGCTTTTAGGCTTGTCCGGCAGCGTCAAAGCAATTTTGCCGTCATCAATCAACGGCTGCACAATTTTTGACATGGAATAATAGCGCGAAAAGCCCAGGAATTCAATAATCTCCTGTCTGGAGCGCGGCACTGTGCAAAACTCTATCAAGCGTTCTTCTATGCTATATGCCCGCTGTCCATTGTATTGCTCCTGCTCCTCCTGCACACTGCTGACAGTTGCATAAGGTGCATCATAAACCTGAGAAATTTTGCTCTTGAAGGTAACTACAAATTCGCCATGGCGGATACAAAAAGCCGGCGGTGGCAGCTGCGCCTTCTGCAGCTCGTGATAAATAGTCGGAATGCCGCTGTAACGGTTTTCCGTAACCTGCATCAGCTCCAAAATATTTGCCAAAGCACTGTTACGTGTATCCGGACGCACTTTGCCTAATGAATCAATCGTCAGCTTGCCATATAAGCCACCACTGGAAATAATCTCCAGACGATTACGATATATTTCCAAACGCACAGGCACGTTTTCCGAGTGAATACTGTAATCGCGATGTACCAATGCATTAAGAATCGCCTCACGCACTGCCTTCAGCGGATATTCATCCCTGTCCGCACGCTTGCCCTTATCATCTATAATCGTACTGTGGCGGCTGTTGCGGTTCACAAAATCAACCGCCTCGTCTACCATTTCATCTATCGTGCCAGTAATACGCTCATTATCAATAAAGCGCTCTCCCTGTAATCCCGGCTCGCCCATTACATTGCCGGGCAAAGCAACAGCCGTAATGCAAAGCTGTGGAAAAGCTCCCTGCGGATATTTAGAAAAACACAGCTCGCCTGCCAGCGTCGGCTGTCCGTTTACCGTAACACCCATCAGCTCTAAAATTTCTTCATCACTGACATGCTTAGCCAAATTTTTGCGGTCTTTTTTTACTGCCTGCAAAAAGCAAGCCAGCTTTTCTTCATCAAAAAAGCTTCTGCGTGCACCAGTTGCTTCGCGAATATCGTCTCGGATACGCTTGCGGAAGGCATCATAGCTGTAAATTTCATATTCACTCATCGGTTCATCAGCATCGCCCACACGTATATAAGCGCCTTTCAATCTGCCTGTACCACGATAAAAACACGGTCTTTCTGCGACATCAAGCCCCGGAATCTCTGCCGAAACTACAACCTTGTCATCTATTTCGCAAACAGTAAATAAAGCACGCACACACGGCGACATCTGATTACACTGTTCCGTTACCTTTTTCTGCAAATCCTGCGCATCATAAACGCCGACAACATCAAAGCCTTTTCTTTCATCTATGCCGAACACGATAACGCCGCCCTCGTCCTGATTGGCAAAGCTCGACAATGTATCGTATAAACGTGTAGGACAGCCCTTGTTGGCAGCCTTCAGCTCTACTGTTTGCATTTCACATTGCAGATGTTTTATTTTAGCAACCAAATTGCGCAAAGCTTCAGTTTGCATAGTACGCCCTCCTTTTAATTGCTATTGCTCTTACAGTTTAGCAACTTTTTGGCAACTAGTCAATTGTTTTGCCAACTATTTTGACAACATTAACAAAAAAAGTCGGCAAGCAGCATTGCACCGCTCACCGACGTCATTGATAATTTTATTCACTATATACAGCGTCCGCCAAATCCTCTACAGCGTTGACAATGTACTGCGACACGCACAGCACATGCTTCGCCGGCACTGTATAGACCTTTCTGTTTTTCACTGCGTCCGTAGTCTGGTAACCGGAATTGTTCAGCAGTTCCTCCTCCATCTGCTTCGGATCATGCTGACCATCATAATTCCAGCCTGCGAGTAAAAATACCTCCGGATTGAGCTAAACCACGGCCTCCTGATTGACGATACCAGGCTTATCATAATGCAGCTCCTCCAAGGCATTGCGCACCTGCGCATATCTGCAGACATCGTTAAACGAAGCCTCCGGACTGTAGTAGGCACCGTTACTGCGCATAAAAACAATGCGCTTCTGTTTTTCCTTAGGAATTTTGCCTATTTTATCCTGCACCTTCTTCAGATGCTCGTCCATCGCGGTAACCATCATTTCGCCGCGTTCCTTTTCGCCAACGGCCTCGCCCAGAAAGCGTATGCACTCACGTACATCTTCAAAGCTTTTGGGAGTTTTATAAACATAAACCTGCAGGTTCATATCGCGTAGCGACTGAATAACCTCCGGCTTAACAAAATCCGGTATCAATATCAAATCAGGGTGCAACGCCATAATTGTCTCCGAGCTTTGGCCATCTACTCTGCTGCCCACACTCTGCGCCCGCTCTACAATATTGGATATCCCCGGGTCGTCCACCAGACGTGAGAAGGCAGCAATGCGGCTGCTTGGTACAAGGTCAATGAGAATTTCATCAGTGCTTATAGACATAGATATAATGCGTTGCGGCTTTTCTTTAAAATACAGCTTATGCCCCTGCGAATCCGTAACAGTATAGGCTGCAGTACTGTTCGATTTTTGCGCACTATCACTGCTACAGCCTGCAACTATTAATAGTATACTCAAACACAGCAGCAGTGCTGTTATTATCTTTTGATATTTTTGTTTTGGCATATTTTCTTCATCCTTTATTTTCCTTCAGTATAGCTATTATAGCACGAACATCAGCTTTCGACATAAGCAAGTTATAGCAGTTTGGCATATGAAAAAGGCAGAACAGATTTTGCTCTGCTCTGCCTTTCTCAAAGGAGTTAAGTGTATATGAATAAGGTTAGGGCCTGATTATTTACATGCTCTCCACTCATGTTTTATTCGCATCAAATTCACTACTTCAAAGCAAACTATCTGCGATTAATTTTTATGTGAAATTAATATAAGCATAACCTTTTACTTCAACCTTAAATGCTGCGCACCCTGCACAGCGAATGCTTCGCCGTAGGCAGCATGAGCGATTTCCTGTACGCCGAAGATAACGTCCTGCGAGCAGTTGTAAATATAACCCTCATTAGGATAAAACAGCTGCTTGCTTTTGATGGCGCGCATGGTCTGCAGCGACGGATCCTCTAAAAATTCCTGATTATATTTTTTGATATCAAAATTGCCATGGTCGTTATACACCGGCATTATCAGTAAATCCGGATCAATCTTCACCAGCATTTCCTTAGTAACCTGCTGGCCGTTTTTGATTCCTGCAGCCGAAACGCCGTTGATAACGCCTGCTTCCTTACACATATCGTCAAAAATGCAGCCCTTGCCGCCATAGGAGCTCATCAGCGAAACAAGAACGATTTTCTTCGGCTGCTGCAGCTTGAGCGCCTCTACCTGCTGCTTCACCTGCGTCAGCCTGCTGTCCATCAGCTTAACCAGCTCTTCTCCCTTACTGTCGGCGTGCATGGATTTGGCGACGATGCGCACGTTCTGCCTGATATCCTCAATAGTCGCCGGCCCTTTCAGTACGATAACATTCATGCCCAAGTTACGCAAATTTTCGACACGGTTCATGTCGCTCCAATCGTAGGCAAAGACTACGTCCGGCTTCAGCGCCAGCACCTCTTCAGCCGAAGGATTTTTGATTTTGTGCTGAATTTTTTTAGCCTGCTCTACAAGGTTAGAGCTTACCGGATCATCGGCCAGATAATTGACGGCAACCAATTTATCTTCCATGCCCAAGCCCCATTATTATACCATCACTGCTAAGCGCCAGCGTCAGCACCTTTTGCGGTGCCTGCTTGAACGTAGTCACTGTTCCATGCTCGTCAGTTACAGTGTAGTTGCCGCCTGCGGCAGCGTCTTTACCGCCGCTGCCTTGTCCGCAGCCTGTGAGCAAAACCAGCAGCAACAGCAATAAACAAAAAATTTTCTTCATGCTTCAATGCCTCTATTTTCATCATTTTATTTCAGCAGTATTGACTCATATGCAGTAATGCCGATAATACAGTAATTTATATTATAAAGTATATAGCGCTATGATAGTCAAGAGGGATTAAAGAGAATGTTCTTCCCATATACAAAAAGGCGGCGCAGTGCGCCGCCTTAAAGGTTAAACTGTTATGCTATTAAAAAGTGTATTCTGCGCCGATTATGAAGCGTCTGCCCTGTGCAGGATACTTGTAAGTACCACCATCAATACCAGCACTTTCAGCATAAGCCTTGTTGAACAGATTGTAGCCCTTAGCATAGAAGGAAAGGTCTTTCGTTGCTTTATATGCCACAGACATGTCCAAGGTCATGTATTTGCTGTCAACATAGGCACTCTTATCTGCACCACTGCCGCCACGCAGGAACAAATCAGCATTCCACAAGTCATCGTGATAACGAACACCAAAGCGATACATATTAGGAATGTAGTTAGCATCACGAACATAGCCACTGCCTTGGTCATTATTTTTTACACGTATATAGGTGTAAGAAGCCTCTAAATTCCAGTTATCGTTCAGCTCATGTCCAACACTCACCTCCATACCATTTTTCTTTTGCTTATCAACATTTCTTACAATTGATACAGAACCGTTATCACTATAAGTAGTATCCCAATCAATAGCATCTTCAAGCTTGCTTTGGAAATAGCTAATGTTAATAGATGTTTTGTCTGCTATCTTAGTTCCATAACCAATAGTCCAGGTATCACCTTTTTCGGGCTTCAGATTCGGGTTACCATAGCTTTCATATTTAGAGTCATTATAATAATACAAGTCATCTAATGTAGGTGCCTTGAAAACTTGCCCCCAGTTAAAGTATGCATGACTGTTTTCGTCAAATTTCTTGTTCAGACCTGCACTCCAGGTAGTTTTACTGCCTGCAGTACTGTGCTTATCATAGCGTACACCTGCATCTAAAGTCCAGTTAGGCGCGAACTCCCATTGGTCGCTGACAAATAACGCTTTATTGTTAATCTTATCATTATAAGAGGCAGTTACAGCATTTACATGAGAAGAACGATAAGACGCACCAACAACAAGTTTATTATTTTCTGCAGTACTTATTGCCTGCTGTGCTTCAAAGCCGGTTACTTTTTCATCAATTTTACCGAAGTTATCGTATTCATATTTATTACGATAAACCTGCAGATAACCCTGATCAGTATCGTTCATTAACCAATCATATTTCATATAAATATTATTAGTCTTTTTGTCAATCAAGCTAGGCCAGGGAGAAGTAACAGAATATTGGCTTATACCGGAGTATTTACTAAAGTCATAACCCACTTCTAAGTTGCTTGTTTCAGTTAATTCTTGTGCTATCTTCAATGAAACCTTTTCATTTTCAAATTTTGTATCACCAGGCCATCTTTTCGTACTGTTATCAGCTACATCTTTGTATTTATAATATCCTTGTTTATACTTAGATGCAGCAACCATTACACCGGTCTTGCCTTCTTTAATGGTGTACATAGCCTTTGCATCACGTGCCTGTTGAGAACCAAAACCCATGGAAACCTTACCATAGCTATGGTCCATCTTCTTAGTGATGATATTAACTACACCGCCAACTGCATCGCTTCCATAAAGCGCACCACCATGACCTTTAACGACTTCAATACGCTCGATAAGGCTTACATCCGGAATTTGATTTAAATCATAACTGGCACGAGACATAGTACCAACATCAAAATTTACACGTCTACCATTGACTAAAACTAAAACACGTTCGTCACCATTAAGAATAATCTTCTTCTCATCGGCACCTTCACCACTATCAATAACTGTCGCTCCCGGCACATCCTTCAGCGCATCAGCAACATCCAAATAATGTCTGTCAGCAATTTTCTCCGCAGAAATAACAGTTGCATTTACAGGAACATCAACCATTTTGCTTTCGGTTCTAGTAGCAGTTACCACCATATCATCCAGCGCGAACTCCTGCAAATCCTCCTGTGCAAACACTGTGCCCCCCCATACTACAGTTGTACCTGCAAGCAAGGACACCATTACAGCATTACGTAAGCTTTGAACCTTTTTCATACTCTAAACCCACCTTTGAATAAAATTTATAGCAAACCATCCGCCTCTATACTTTCAAGACAGGCGCACGGCAAGGCTAACTTTCTCTCTCATCTATCAGTTTATCTGGTCAATATTCACTCGTCAACGGCAAAAACAGGGGTATTATTTCGCCGCGAGTATTTTTTACTTACTTTATGTAGTGAACATCATTGGCAATTGACTGCACACGCTTAGCTTCTGCATCATAATCAAAAAGCAACACCGCAGGCTCACCGCTGTACGCCAGCTTCAGCTCGCCCCGGTCAATAACCACGCTCTGCCCCACGTTCATATCCATCCACTGCGGGGAACCGGTCTGATTGCAGACAATTATCGTCACATCAGTTACCTTAGATGCATGCTGCCAAGCGGGAAGCGGATTACCGCATACCTGTGTCGGTGGCCAGGCTGCAATATCAACAATAATTTCAGCCCCCTGTGCCTTCGTCCCCTTGTAATATTCCGGGAACCACAGGTCAGCGCACACCAGCACTCCTGTCTGCAGTCCGCTGCAGGGAAGCACGGTAAAACTGTCACCCTTGCGCGCCCAAGACTCGGATGCCATGCACTCGCCAAAGAGCTTGCGGTGACGGCCGATGATTTCACCATCAGGACCAAAGACAAGACAGCTGTTGAAGTTTTTATCACAGGCAGCATCATATTCGCCGCAGCCTAAAAAGAGGGTAATGCCATATTCACAGCACAATTTACGCAGCGGCTCCAGCTCAGGTGACGGTTGTGGCACTACCACAGCGTTTTCATCTATGCGATAAAAATAATATCCCTGTACTGCCATCTCCGGCGTTAATACCCAGTCTGCGCCCTGCTCCGCAGCAATGCGCACTGCCTGCTCCAATATCTGCAGATTGCGCTCCTGCGGACCGCAGCTGAGCTCTAAATGACATAAAGCAATTTTCATTCCATTGCCTCCGAAAATTCTAAACAATCATTTTTTCTATTTTATTGTATATACTAAGAATATAGTCAAGCAAAAGATACTACCAAGCAGCTTAGTTATGTCAAAAGATATGTAGAAAATACCTGTTAGATGTCAGAAGCATTACCTGACGCATTATTTATTAACAAAGAAACGTCAGCGAAGCGAAATACTTTGTTAAGCACCCGACGCTGACGTTTTTTTACTTTTGTATGCGTTTTATCGCTTCACGCTTCATGCTGCATTCCGCGCCATAGGCAGACTTATCCTCGAAGCCATACCAACGCGCGAAGCAACCGCCGCCGCACAATTTAAAATCACCGCATTGACGGCAAAAATCCATAGACTCGGCAATCACCTGCTTAGTTTTTTCTACCAAAGCAGGCTCTAAGCCGTTATAAACATTGCCAAGGTAAAAATCCGCATTGCCTACCAGCGAGGAGCAGGCGTAAATATCCCCCTTGGCATCCACAAAGGCTGCTTCACCGTTCATGGCGTAGCAATGGCCGAAGGTCAGACTGCAATCCTTGCACAAAAGCTGTGCGCGCTCCTGCTGCGCAATCGCTATGCGCATTTCTGTGAGCTTCGCCATCTCATCGCAGCGTGCAAAAACGCGCTGCATAGCCTGCTGCATCGCTGCAGGCGTTGGCGGCTGCAGATTGCGTCCGCGTCCCTGCCCGCGCAGGATGTCAAAGCCGATTTTACGGATGTTGCCCAAAAAGTAGGCAAAATCCACAATGCCTTCCAGTGTATCTACATTTTTCGATGTCACTACACAGGTTACGCCGCAGGCAATATTGTTGCGGCGTAAAACCTCAATACCTTTGAGGATTTCTCCGGTCGCACCGTAGCCATTCTTTTTCAGCCTCAGCTTATCATTGACAGCCGGTCTGCCGTCAAGGCTCACGCCGATAGCAACCTTATTTTTATAGAGATACTTGGCAATCTTATCAGTAAGCAAAGAGCCGTTAGTCTGCAGCTGCAGTACGGCAGGCAGCTTTTCCTGATGCACATAATCTACCACTGCCTTCAGGCAATCAAAGTTCAGCAGCGGCTCGCCGCCGCTGAACTGAATTACGAAGCGTTCACCGCCGTCCGCCGCCAGCTTAACTGCTGCCAACGCTGTTTCCGGTGACATCATACTGCGTTCATGCTCGGCAGCATAGCAGTAACGGCAGGCAAAGTTGCACTGGCCGGTCAGGCTCAGCACTAACATTTTAATGCCCATCTGCTCTGTCCTCCAGCTCGCCCTCCATATCAAGGTAGAGCTTTTGCAGCTCTTCTTTGGTTTCCGGCTTAGCCTGCCACAGTCCGCGCTGTTCTGCCTCCAGCAGAATTTCCGTCATGCGCTGCAGCGCCCAGGGGTTCACATCACGCAGCCATTCCTGTACTGCCGGGTCAAAGGTATATTTTTCAGCATATTTTTCGTACATCCAGTCCTCCATAACGGCGCTCGTCGCATCCCATTGGAAGCTGTGCGCAATCATGTTGGCCATATCGGCAGCGCCCTTATAGCCATGCTGCATCATGCCCTTGATAAACTTAGGATTAATCGCCTCGCTGCGGAACAGGCGCTTTGCCTCCTCCTGCACGCTGTGTCCTGTCGGTACTATCGCCGCAGTAGGAGCGCGGCGCGCTGCCCTTAATCGAACGCACTGCTGCAATCATGCCACCATGATATGCATTGTAGTCATCACTGCTGAGCATATTTGTTTCGTGGTTATCCTCGTTTTTAATCGTAATATCCAAGCTGCCCATACGCTTGCGGAACTGCTGCGGCAGGAATTTACCCTTGGTTTTGCCGCCATAGGCATGACCGCCCCAACGTACATAAACATCGGCAATATCATCAATGGTTTCCCAGTTCTTGCTTTCCAACAGCGCCGCAACGCCTGCGCCATAGGTTCCCTGCGCATCGCCAAAGACGCGGAAGGCCGCCTGACGCCATGCTGCAGCGTGCTCCATACCCTCCTGCTGCTCCAGCTCCCTGGTATCCTCCTGAATATGCTTGCGTACAAAGTTTAAGTCATCAGGCTCATCCTGCTCCGCTGCCAACAGCACCGCCTTATCCATCACTTGCATTACCGACGGCATAGTATCGCGGAAGAGGCCGCTGATACGCGCCGTAACGTCAATACGCGGACGTTTGAGCTCCATCAGCGGAATGACCTCCAGGCCGTTGATACGCAGGCTGCCGCTCTGGTACTTGGGACGGATGCCCATGAGATAGAGGAATTCAGCAATACACTGGCCATGACTGCGCATATTCGCGCCGGACCAGAAGACCATACCGATATTTTCCGGATAATGACCTTCCTCCGCAATGAAGCGCTCTACCACCTGGTTGCCCAGTGTCTGGCCGATTTCCCATGCCGCCGGAGTTGGCAGGCAGCGCGGGTCCACACCGTAGAAGTTGCGTCCTGTCGGCAGCAAATCAGCGCCGCCGCTGGAGGGCGCACCACTAGGACCAGGCTCGATATATTCGCCCTCAAAGCCACGCAGCATATTGGTAATTTCCTGCTTCGTTAAAAGCAGATTGGGGTAAAGTGTATCTACAATATAGTTGCATACCACTTCCAGCTTTTCTCTGCTTTCCGCCGGTGCCTGCTGCACCCATGGGAGCTGCAGAGCGTCGGCAACAGCTTCCTTCACAAAGTCACGCTGCTGCAGGCAGCGAATCAGCTCGCGGCACTGATTGGCGATACGGTCAATCAGCATACCATAGGTGATATTCAGCGGTTCGTATATCAGGCTGCTGTTTTCCAGCAGATAGTAATAATCAAAGCCATACAGCGCAGCAATTGCCTGCGTCAGGCTGGGGATATTGCCGTTATCAAGACGCAGCAGCAGCCACAGATAATCCTCCAGCTGCTGGTCCTCCGGCGGCTGTCCCATAATATGCAGGCCTGTGTGTACCTCCATATTCTTCAAATCCGTAATGTAATTATGCAGATTCATCACGTATTCGTCGAAGGGCTTTTCTTCATCGTAAGTAACCTCATCCTGCAGGTTGGCCTCGGCAACCTTCGCCAGTACAAGCTCCTGCAAGCGCGGCAGATTATCCGGCTGCGTGCTGCTGAAGTGCACGTATTCGTCCATGAGCTTTTCCAGCTCCTCCAGCTCGTCGTACACTCCCGCTTGTGTCTGCGGCGCCGGCAAATGCTCAATCAGGCAGGCAGCGCCACGGCGTTTTGCCTGAATGCCCTCACCGGTAATAGTGATGTTATAAGGATAAATATTCGGCAAATCTCCCAGCGCCAAATCCGGGTAGCAGCTGCAATCAAGGCCGGCGTTCTTGCCCGGAAGCCATTCCAGGCTGCCATGTGTACCGATATGCGCAACAGCGTCTGCCTGCCAAACATCGCGTACCCAACGGTAGAAGGCAAGATATTGATGCGTCGGTGCAACGTAAGGATCGTGGTAAATTTTCTCCGGGTCCTCGCCAAAACCACGCGGCGGCTGCACGGTTACGAAAACATTGCCGTTCATCGTTCCCGGTACCAGGATATCGCCGTCATATTCCATGACAGTGCCGGGCGCTTCGCCCCAATCCTTCACCAGCTGCTCCTGCACCTTTTTGTCCATCAGCGCAAAGAATTCTCTATATTCTGCTCCCGTCAGCTTATAGGCAGCATCAACCTGCTTTTCCGTCAGCATACTGCGGTCATTGGTGGCATTAGCCGTCAGCTGTTTGATAAATTCCTTCGTATCCTCAGGAATCCAATCTACCTTATAGCCACGCTCGCGCATAGCAGCCAGCACGCGACGGATGCTTTCGATTGTATCTAAACCGATAGCACTGCCGATATTGGAATTACGTGGCGGATAGTTATGGAAAATAATAGCGATTTTCTTCTCGCTGTTGGCCTTGTGGCGCAGCATCGCCCACTTCTTCGCCTTGGAGGCCATGCGCTTTACACGCTCCATATTAGGCAGATAGCGGACATCGCCGTTTTCCAGAATTTTTTTGTGTGCTATAGGCACGCCGTGAATAATACCATCAAATTCCGGCAGAGAAACGCTGATGGAAACCTCCATGGCGTTCATGCCTTCAAAGCTGTCCTTCCATTCCTCAAAGGGCGCAATTGTCGTATAGGCAGCCAAAACCGGTACGTTAAGCTTTTTCAGATAATCAAGGTTAATCGAACCGCCGGTAGTCATGGAAAACTTCATGACATTCAGCAACACATCGATTGCAGGCACACCGTCCGCATTGCAGAAGAAGCTGTTGAAAACCTGCGTCAGACTGGGCATGCCCATCTCCTCCACCGGCATGCCGTTGCTGAAAACGCAGACAGCGTTGACGCCCTGTGCTTCCAGCTCTTCTATTATCGCAGTCTGGTAGGTCAAATCGCCCCACACCCATTCGTCGCGATAAAAAAGAATACCGGCTGTCGGACGGCCGCTGACGCAAAAATCACGCTGGTATTCCGCTAAATCGGTATATACCTTTTTCGCGCGCGGGTGATAAATACCGCACCAGTGAATCGGGTTAGGCTCATCGACTGTAATAGTCTCACCTTGCAACAGCTGCTGCAGATATAACCACAGATTGCTATAGTTGATTTCGCCGCCGAACATGCAATATTTTTTGATAACAGCAAGCTGCTCTGGTGTCAGTCCCTGCGCCAGCTCGCCCTCCTTGCTGCCGGCAGCATCAATATAAAAGGGCAGGCGCAACTGCTTCAGCAAGCTTACACAGCGCTGCAGAAACGGTGTATCCAGACCTGTACCCATCCATTTCATAATGACCAGCTTGGAGCCGGCAAGCTCCTTGTGCCATTTATCATCCCAAGCCGTCGCATCTGTAATCCAACGGCAGGCGCAGGCATTATCTAGCTTGCCTTCCTGCTGCAGCTTTTCCATAGTCTGCTGCATCATACCCATGCGGCGAATAACATTCGTCAAGAAAATAACCTTCATAATTTCCACCTCATCTTAAAAGAACTGCTTCTGCATTCTGCGCAGCAGATACAGGAAGTACGGCGTACCTAAAAACGCCGTCATAATGCCTACACGCACCTCTGCCGGCGGCATAATAATGCGTCCCAGCGAATCGCAGAATACCAAAAAGGCTGCGCCGCCAAGTGCGCTGGCAGGCAAAAGCACGCGATGGTCAGGACCGATAAGCATACGCATCATATGCGGAATAACCAGGCCGACAAACCCGATATTACCACTGACGCAAACGGAGGTAGCAGTAGTCATAGCTGCTACAAAAAGCAGCCCCATGCGGAAAGCAGTAACAGGCATACCAACGGCTTTGGCTTCCGTTTCGCCCAGCACCAGAATGTTCAGGTGACGTGCCAGCAGGCACATAATAATAATGCCGCACAGCACAGGTCCCACTGCCAGATATACGTGCTCCCAGCGACGGTAATCAAGCCCGCCGACCATCCAGAACAGATATTGCTGCAGCTTCTGCTCGTTCATAAAGGTGAGCAGACCGGAGGTAATGGCACCCAAAAGCATACCCACGGCAACGCCTGCCAAAAGCAGCGTCATAACAGGAATTTTGCCGTTACGCATCGCCAAAAACACTGTTAGGCACACAGCGCAGATACTGCCGCAAAAAGCGAAGGCCGGCATAGCAAACATACTGCCGGAGGCTGCACCCAAAGCAATAGAAAGCACCGCACCTGTAGCAGCACCGGAGGAGATACCGATAAGACCGGGATCTGCCAGCGGGTTGCTGAAGATGCCCTGCATTACAGCGCCGGAAATACCCAGCGCCGCACCTACTAGCACACCTACCAGCATACGCGGCAGGCGGATATACCAAATAACGGCAAGTTGCTCCCTGCTGTAATCAACCCCGGTAAAGCCTGGCAGATTCAACTGAGAGCCGATAACTACCAGCGCTTTGCCCACAGGCACATCTATCTGACCGAAGGTCAGCGATACACAGGCAATAACAACTAAGAGAACTGCTAAAAGAATAATAGCCAATGGACTCCGTTCACGTTTAATAATCATCTACAAACACACTTCCTCAAAAAATTTCCGGATATACAGCATGCGCGATGTTTTCAATAGCATCGACAATATGCTGGCTGGCAACATAGCGGTATTTGTCCGAAACAAACTTAATCTGCTTGTTGCGTACAGCCTTGACATCACGATAAGCAGGGTCATTCATTACGGCATAAGCATAACCCTGCACATCCTGTTTATTGTTATAATTCCAGGTCGGCAGCATAAAAATATCCGGATTTATGCGTACCACCTGTTCCTTGCTGATAGCAGGCATACCATGCTCACTCTTGTTTTCATCGGCAACAATGGCTGCGCCGTTAATTACATGCGCCATCGTCAGCATGCTGTCGAGCAAATCTCCTCTCCGCCCCATGGCAGAGGTAAAATTAAAGGCTACAGCAACGCGCCTTTCGCTTGACGGAATCTGACGCAAGCGTTTTTGCAGCTGCTGCAGGTGCGTATCCATCTTCTGCACCATCAGCTCCCCCTGCTGCTTTTCGCCTACCGCTGCAGCTATACCGCGGATTTTGTCGCACATCTCCTGATAATTATGCGGACTGCGCGCTATATAAACCGGCACGCCCAACCCCTCCAGACTGCGTACCAAGTCGCTAGAGGTGGCCGTTGAAGCAACAACAAGGTCAGGCTGCAATGCATAAACAGCTTCGGTATTTTCCGGCACCTTGCGTCCCACAGTATAGGCCTGCTCCTTGGTAATAAAGCTTATTTCGCTGTCGCCCGCCCAACGGCTGTAGGCCATAATGCGTTTGATATCAACCAAATCGGTAAGAATTTCATCCGTACCATAGGTAAGCGAAACTATCCGCTGCGGCCTATGCTCAAAGCGCAGCGTCCTTCCGGCATCGTCCGTAACGCTGTAGGCTGCATCCGCCGCCGGCGGTGCAGGAACATCGGCAGCCTGCTGTTTGTTGCATCCTGCAGTAAATACCAAAAGCAACAGGCTGATAATCATCAATAGCTTTTTCATAGACCACCTACTCTACTTTATTCTTTTTCCTGCGGATAAAGCAATTCCACAGACGCTCCAGCATATAGGCACTGCCCTGCAGGCCTACCATCGGCTGCTTGGTAATAAACACCTCATCATTCGTAGGATAGCAGATATTGCAGGCATCAAAGCTGCACTGCTTTCTGCGATAAAGAACCGAGCTTTCGCTGCTGCTTGCCAGCAGCAGTACATTTTCACAGGTTTTAAAATATTCACTGATGGCAGCATCGTCCACGCCGACAGTGTAAATCGCCTCTGCAGTGTCGCAGGCAGGCGCATCTTTGAGCGGTTGCTGGCAGATGACCGTCAGACTGCCGATATCGGTCCATTCGGTGCGCAGCGTCTGTGCGAGGCACAGCGCCTGTGTAGCAGGCGCGCTGACGAGCACGTTGTCAAACCACATGCTGCCCCAAAGTGCAATCGCTTCATTATTACGGCTCAGCAGATAATTATCCTGCGCCTGAGCTTCTGCCGTCACCTTATCCATAGCGGGTGCAGGCAGCTGCGCATTTATCTGCTGCAGCCAGAGCAGCGTTCCCTGCACCCCGTAAGGCAGTCCGGCAAAAATATACGGCGTGCCGTATTGCTTCTGCAGATATTCGGCAAGCGGCAACCCCAGCTCCGCATTCGTAACAATGTTCAGCGCAGCTTCAGGCAAACGCTGCAGCTCCTCCAGCGTGCATTCGCAGCCGGGAGTGCACAGCACCTCATAGCCTGCCAGCTGCAGTAAGCGTTTTAATTCCCGCGTATCGGCCGCACCCTGCAGATAAAATTCCGATTGTCCTAAAATATTCACTGCCAAGGACTTTGCTGTCGCAGTCTGCGGCAACAGCTGCGCAAACAGCTTCTTGGCAGCCTTGGCGTAGCCCTCGGCAAAGCCGCCGACCATACCGCCGCTGTCCAACGTAACTACCGGAAACGGCAGCTGCAGCTTGCGCGCCATGCCTGCCAGGTCATCACCGATTAAGCTCAGCGAGCAGCTGCTTTCCAAAAGCAGTACCGAAGGCTTATGACCATTCTCCAACATGCGCTGCAGTTCCTGCGTTACATATTCCTCGGAGCCATAAATAACAGCGTTATTATCAGGCTGTGAGCCGTAAAAGCGCGTATACATATCGGGACGCGCCTTTTCCAGATGGCGTAAAGCATAAAAATAACACCACAACGGTCCGTTAATCAAAACCTCACTCTTATCAATAGCAGCAAAAAAGGCTCCTGCACCTGTCAGCGCACAGGTATCCACACGCTCGCAGATATTGCCCCAACCTTGCTTTTCAGACATAGCGCACGCCTCCCTTCAGCCTGCTGCACAGGCTCTGATAGATTCCCTGCATCATCTTGACCTCACCGGCAACGGCAACCTGCGGCAGCATCGGCAGGAAAATCTGGCGTGCCTCCTTATTCTGCAGTTCGTGCGTTGTCAGCACAATGTCTGCATCCGCTACCAGCTTTTCACCCTCCGCCGTAGTATAAACAGGCACATCGCTGTTTTCCTGCACAACCTTCAGCATCGCTTCGCGCTCATCACCGTCATAGGAATCCAAGAGAATAATGCCGGTAAGATTCAAGCGCAAAAGCTTGATGGTCTGCAGGATATTCCCCGGATGAAAATATCTCAGGATACGGCCGATGCACAGCACTGTTTTCTTGCCTTCCGTTACCGGCAGAAAATGCTGCAGATGCTCACTTAAGCGCTGCTGCTCCAGCCTCAGCACCTGCTCTGCCAACGCCTCACGTCCCAGCATACGGCCGATGCTCATAATCCAGTCCTGCGTTTCCTGCCAGCCGACAGGATAAATATCGGCCAGATAATGTGTGCCGTATTTTTCCTGCAGCTGCTCCGCAACCTTACGCAAGCCGATATGCGTCTGCCCGCGGCCGCCAAGCACAACCGCATATTCGGCAGCCGCCACCTTTTCCAGCTCATCCATAGCCATATAGCCGGGAAACTGACCGATAACCTCTACGCCGAACTCCTGCAGAATACGGGTAACCTCTTTTGCGTAATGGCCCCACGGGCCGCCGTTATCGCCTAAAAGCAGGACGCTGTCCTTTTGCTTGGTACAAGGCTTGACGAAGCGCTCCAACAGCTTCTGCGTAATTTCAAAATATCCGTCATAATATTCCGCACCCAAAAAGCCGCAGCATTCCACAGTAAGGATAGGAACATTGTATTCCTCCTCCACCTCGCGTGCCACAGATTCCACATCGTCACCGATAACACCGGCAACGCAGGAATTGGCAATCATCAGGCATTTTGGCTTATAGGTTTCAATGGCAAAGCGCAAACATTTTTCCAAACGCGCCACACCGCCGAAAATTGCGTCCTTTTCCTGCATCTGGCTGCTGAGCAGCGGAACGGAGCCCCATTGCTCGCGTTCATTCTCGGAAAGCGTGCGGTATTGGGAATTGATATCCATCGTGCGTGCTACATGAGCACAGGCACGCGGGCTGTGAAAAACTACTACAGCGCCGTCCATGTAGGCAACAGCGCGCCACACGCCCGGCATGCTGCAGCTGCAGCTTTTGCGTGCACTGTAAAAGCGTCTTGTTTTAATTGCCATATTCGGCCACCAGCTTTTCAAGCTCCTCAAAGCTCATCGGCGTAGGAATAGCCATGTTTTCATTATGCCAGATATCATGCGCCAGCTTGCGGTAAACACCGGCCTGAGCGCTTTCCGGTGCATATTGCAGCACTGTCTGGCGATTATTTTCCGCCTTATTGACGATAACGTCACGCGGAATAAAGGCAATCAGCTGAGTGTGCAGGCGTTTGGCGAATTCCTGCAGCAGCTGCTGCTCGTTCGGTGTATTACGGCCGTTGCCGATGATACCGCCCAAACGCACACCGCCGCGCATAGCAAAGCGCTTAACGCCCTTGGCGATATTGTTGGCAGCATACAGGCTCATCAGCTCGCCGGAAGAAACAATATATATATCAGTTGCGTAGCCCTCGCGGATTGGCACAGCAAAGCCACCGCAAACTACGTCACCTAAAACGTCATACATAATCAGATCCTCGTCCGTCAGCACCTCCAGCGAACGCAGCTTTTCCAGCGCCACAATAATACCACGGCCCGCACAGCCTACGCCCGGTTCAGGACCGCCGGCCTCTACGCATTTAATGCCGTTATAGCCAGTATGGACAATATCCTCTGCCGCAACCTCATCATTATCGCGCACCATGTCCAGCACAGTCTGGCTGCAGATACGTCCCAGCAAAAGTCTGGTAGAATCATTTTTCGGATCGCAGCCGATCTGGCAAACCTTAAGACCATCCTCACTGAATGCAGCCGACAGATTTGATGTTGTTGTGGACTTGCCGATACCGCCCTTACCATAAATCGCAATTTTTTTCATTAGACATTGACCTCCATCCTATACTCAAAAACTTCTATTCAACTAGCAAGAAAATATGATATAATTTACTAGATAAAAAGAAGTGATATTACTTCTTTTAATATTAAACTATATACTAGTATTATAGTCAAGCTTATGAGGAACAATTATGATTAATAAAGACAAGCGAAAGTACTTTACTGCCGGCGAGCTGGCAGCAATTTTTAATATATCTAAGCAGTCATTGCTCTACTACGACAAGGTTAACCTGCTTTCACCGGATTTTGTCAGTGAAAATGGCTACCGCAATTATTCTATCCAGCAATTTCTGGATTTGGAGATAATCGTCAACCTGCGTGCGCTGGATATCAGCATTGCCAATATCAAAAAATATCTGGAGGACCGCAGCAAGGAGCATTTTCTGCAGCTGCTGCAGGAAAAAACAGCGGAATGTCAGGCAATCATCCACAACAATCAGGAAATCTGCGACACCATCGAACGCATCAAGGAGGATATGCACGTCAAGGAGCTTAATACATGTCGCCACCTGACGCTCAGCTGGCAAAATGACCGTCTGCTGCGTCTGACGCCGCTTGCGGAAAGTGATGACGGCAAAAGCCGTATTACCAAATTTGCCCGTCATGGTCAAAGACGCGCGCATCACAAGGGAGCACTGCCTAATCATGCAGGCTGGGTTTTAGACCAGGAAAGCTTTTTTAAAAAGCATGAATTTCAACGTTCACAGGCATATTTTTCCTGCGTCACCAGCGCCACCAAGCATAGACAGTCCATCAAAATGACGTTGCCTGCCGGTCTGTATCTGGAAATTATTTTTTCTGGTACCTTTTGCGAGAACGCTGAAAAATTATCCCAGCGCATCGAACGCTTTCTACAGACCAATGATTTGGAGCCTGTCGGCAATATTTATATCCTTCCTTTGGAAAATCATTGGTTCTCCTGCGACTGCGAGCAGTACGTCAACAAAATCTTTCTGAAGGTTGAGGATAAAGATACTTCCTCTCTGACGTAAAAATTCTCCCGCGTTATGCTTAAAACTACACCTTTACGTATAATGTCTAAGATAGCCTTTACTGAGTCCGCTCCATGTGAGCGGACTTTTTGCATGCAAAAAACGCTAAAAACTTCAAAGCCTTTAGCGTTTTTGTTTACGTTTTACATTCTTCAATTAAGTGCCTTCTACACAGCCTCACAGCTGCAGCTGACTCAAAAAGTTTAAGCTGTTCAACGGCTTATCTGTCTGAAAGAAGATAAACTTGAAGAGAATTTTTTCCAGCTCCATGAGCGCGCCGCCTCGCACCTTAAAGGGCGTCGGCTGCTCGTAATCGAGCTGCGCCAGCCACTGCCACAGCTCGCGTGTTTCTGCACCACACGGCTCCAGCCCGTCACCATTATAGCTGCTTCTGCAGCTGCTGCAGATAAGCCCGCCCTGCAGCGGGCTGAACCACGCATTCTCCTGCGCCGTCACAGCCTCACCGCAATGCACGCAATGCGTAAGCTGCGGTGCAAAGCCAGTAGCCGCCAGCAATTTTATAGCATAAGACAAAACAACCAGACGCGGATTGCGCTGCATCAGCGCCGCCAGGGCAGCGCCCAGCATTTCATAAAGCTCCGGCTGCGGCACTCTGTCCTCCGTCAGTACGGCAGTAAGCTCCGATGCTACCGCCGCATAAGCCATCTGCTGCATATCCATAGACTTGGGCATCTGCAAAAGCTCACAGCTGCGCAGCTTGTCTATCTTCTGACCCTGCTGAACCTCAATATGCAGATTGGCAAAGGGCTGCAGCAATCTGCCATGTATATTTTTTTCATAGCGGGCACCATAGGCGATAAAGCGCAGCTTGCCATGCTCCTTCGTAAAGCAGACCGCATATTTATCAGCCGTCTGCCAGTTTTTCACATGCAAAACAAGCGCATCATCTGCCAAAAGCTCCCTTTGCGACTCACTCATCCTGCTGTTCTTCTTTCTGTTCCTGCTCCTGCGGCAGCTTCGCAGCCAGCACGCGAACTACGCGGAAGCCCTCCGTGCGCAGCACCTTAAAGCTGTAGCTGGAAATCTCTACAGCATCGCCAATCTCAGGCTTGCGCCCAAGCAGACCGAATACATAACCGCCGATGGTATCCTCCTCCGGATCATCAAATGCAATCGGCAGCTGCTCTGCCACATCGTCCAGCAACACCATGCCGTCAAATTCAATACTGCCATTGGGAAGCTGCAACACGTCCGGCGGCTCCTGCGCTTCATGCTCGTCCTGAATATCACCGACGATTTCCTCTACGAGGTCCTCCATAGTAATCAGGCCTGCAGTACCACCGTACTCATCTGCCACAAGCACCATCTGCACATGACGTTGCTGCATCAGGTGCAAGGCCTTCGGCACCGGCATAGCCTCCGGAATAACGACAATCGGACGCATCAGACGGCGCAGGTCAAATGTAGTCTGCCCCGGCTTAAGCTTCAGCAGGTCGCGCACATGCAGCGTACCCACCACCTGATCCTTGTCCTCCATGCAGAGCGGATAGCGCGTATGATGGCTGCTGCGCACAACAGCCATATTTTCTGCCAGCGTATCATCCAAAAACAGGCATACCATATCCTGACGTGGCACCATGACCTCGCGCGCTACACGGTCGGCAAAGTCAAAAACATTGCCGATCATGCTGCCCTCGACATGGTCAATTTGGCCGTGGCGCTCGCTGGCGCTCACCAGCTGGCGCAGCTCGTCCTCACTGCTGGCGCTGCCCTCCTTGTGCCAGGTGCCTGTTTGCAGGTAATGCCAGGCAAGCGGCAGTCTGTGCCAGAAATCAATCAGTTTCTGAAAAAAATTGATAAGTCCTCACTCCTTGTAGCCAAGCTGCTTCAAGGCTTTATCCTTGTTACGCCAGTCAGCCTTAACCTTAACCCATAAATCCAAAAAGACCTTGCAGTACAGCAGGTTTTCGATATCAGCACGCGCCTGCTGTCCAATTTTCTTCAGCAGGCTGCCCTTAGCGCCGATAACAATGCCCTTTTGCGATTCTCGCTCTACAAAAATTGTTGCTCTGATATAAACGTTTTCTTCGTCGCGCTCCTTGAATTCGTCCACCTCAACCGCTACGGAATGGGGAATTTCATCACGCGTCAGGCGCAATACCTTCTCACGGATCATTTCAGCGGCAATCACGCGCTCCGGCTGGTCGGTAATCATATCCTCCGGGAAGTACGCCGGTCCCTCCGGCAGATGCTTAGTGATTTCCTGCACCAGTCCGGAGAATTCGCTGTCATTCAATGCAGAAACAGGTACAATCGCCGCAAATTTATACAGCTTATTATAACCTTCCATAATCTGGAACAGCTTTTGCTTGTCTGCCAGCTTGTCAATTTTATTTACTACCAAAATTACCGGTGTTTTTACCTTCTGCAACAGGTTCAGGATATAATCCTCGCCTGCGCCGTATTTTTCGGTTGCATCCACTACAAAGAGGACAACGTCAACCTCCTGCAGGGTGCTTTCTGCCGTGCGCACCATGTATTCGCCCAGCTTGTGCTGCGGCTTATGAATGCCCGGTGTATCAAGAAACATAATCTGTGCGTTATCAGTATTCATAATGCACATAATCTTATTGCGTGTAGTCTGCGGTCTGTCGGACATAATAGCGATTTTTTCACCTATCAGACTGTTTGTCAGAGTGGACTTGCCCACATTCGGACGTCCCACCATTGCCACAAAGCCGGCATAATGTTTAGCTTCTTCGTTGTTTACCTTCTTTATCTTAATCAGCTCCTGTTATCATAATTCAAAACCATACGGCAGCAACTCTTCTACCGTGGTAATTTTAAAGTCACCCTTCATATTTGCCAAAATCACGGTCTGGATACCAAACTCGCGCATTACCTGTCTGCAGGCACCGCATGGAGAAACGGGGCCGGAGGTATCTGCAACTACACACAGGTCTGTCATCTCACGCTCACCGGCGCAGGCAGCGTGGAAGATTGCGTTACGCTCGCCGCAGACACAAAGTCCATAGGAAGCGTTTTCCACATTACAGCCACCGTAGATTTTTCCGTTGGCACAGCGTACAGCCGCACCTACAGCAAAGTTGGAATAAGGAATGTAAGCATTCTTACGGGCAGCAACCGCTACATCGTACAATTCGCGCCAAGCCGGGGATAATTCATTCAGTTTTACGTCTTTCATGGAAAGCACCTCCTATGTTTTTTGCAGGTTAGTTATAAATAATTGTGCACTAAGCATCAATGAATGCCTGTGGGATGGTCAAAATATTCTTCTGAAAGGTTAATCGCACGCAGAGCTTCCTCCTCTTTCGCACGCATTTCAGCCTTATCCTCCTCCGTCATATGGTCATAGCCCAACAGATGGAACATACCATGCACTGCCAGATACGTCATTTCGCGCTCCAGGCCGTGCCCGTATTCCTCTGCCTGACGCAGTGCTGTTTCCGCCGAAATGATGATATCACCGAAAAGATGCTCCTCCGGTCCGCCAATCAGCTCCGGCTCATCTTCATCCTCGCAGTCCTCGTCCAGCGCAAAGCTCAAAACGTCGGTAGGTTTATCCATACCGCGATACTCACGGTTCAGCGCATGGATTTCCTCATCGTCGACAATAGTTACATCAACTTCGGACTCCTCCGGCAGCTCATTCAAGCGTGCTACTGCCTGCAAGCCCTCCTGCAGGCGCTCCAGCACCTGCGCGGAAAGCTCCAGCTTCTGCTGGTCATTTTCCAAATTAATTATCATGCTTGTTTTTCTCCGTTATATTTTTCTTTTTGTTTTTCAAAGCGTTCATAAGCCTTGATGATGGAACCCACGATTTCGTGGCGCACAACATCCTGCTCGCTGAACTTTATCACGCCGATTCCCGGAACATTTCCCAGAATACGCGCAGCGTCCTTCAGGCCGCTGTTCTTGCCGCCCGGCAAATCTATTTGCGTGATATCGCCGGTAATAACCATCTTACTGCCAAAGCCGAAACGCGTCAGGAACATCTTCATCTGCTCCGGCGTAGTATTCTGCGCCTCGTCCAAAATTATGAAGGCGTCATTCAGCGTGCGTCCGCGCATATAGGCCAGCGGTGCAACCTCAATCGTACCCTTGGTGAGATACTTTTGGAAGGTTTCCGTGCCCAGCATATCATACAGGCCGTCATAAAGAGGACGCAAATACGGGTCTACCTTATCCTGCATATCACCCGGCAAAAAGCCCAGCTTTTCGCCTGCTTCTACCGCAGGACGCGTCAAGATAATGCGCTCCACCTCTTTTTTCTTCAGCGCCGCTACTGCCAGCGCCACTGCCAGGTAGGTTTTGCCTGTGCCTGCAGGTCCGATGCCCAAGGTTATATAGTTATGGCGGATGGTTTCCACATACTGCCACTGTCCCAATGTTTTGGCCTTCACCTGACGGCCACGGTTGTTAACGATAATCGTATCAGCGTACATGCGATGCAGACTTTCCAAATTTCCTGCCTTCACCATATACATGCTGTAACGCACATCATGCGTTGTCAGCGGCAGTCCCTGACGGTACAAAAACAGAAGCTCCTGCAGCAGCTGTTCCAGCTGTGCCACCTCTTCGGCACGTCCGCTCATTGTAATCTGATTGCCGCGCGCGACGATTGTACAGTCAAAAGCACCACGGATTAAACGCAGAAATTCATCATTACGTCCGCAAATGCCAACCATTTCCTGTTGGTCAACAGTTTCGAGTATACCTTGCATTTTTTCTTCTTCACTAGCCAAGCAATTTCCTCCTACCTGTTTTAAAAGGGGTATTAACGTTTTTCTATCGTAACCTTCTTAATGATAACAGGCTCCAACGGTTTATCATTGGAATCTGTTGCTGTTTTGCCGATTTTATAAACAACATCCATGCCCTTGCTTACCTTGCCGAAAACAGCGTGCTTACCGTCAAGCCATTTAGTTTCACGCAGGGTGATAAAGAACTGGCTGCCGCCGGTATTCGGGCCGCGGTTTGCCATGGAAATTACACCGGGGCCGTCATGTAGCAGCTTACTGCTGAACTCATCCTTAATAGTATAGCCGGGACCACCGGTACCGTTACCGGCAGGGTCACCGCCCTGAATCATAAAGTTATCGATTACGCGGTGAAAGGTAAGGCCGTTATAAAAGCCCTTTTCTGCCAGCGTAATAAAATTCTTCGACGTTTCCGGTGCATAATCTGTTGCCAGCTTCACCTCAAAATCGCCCATGCTCGTGTTGAAAACAGCCGTCGCAGACTCTGCCTTCGGCGCCTGCTCCTGCTTTTCCTGACCGCAGGCTGTAAGTACCAGTGCGCACACCAGCATCAGGCAGATTATTAAAAATTTCTTCATGATCTTTCCTCCCATAGAAAAGGATATAATTTCTCAAGTATATTATACAACTAACAAGCGCCGCATTTCAAGCGTTTGCCCAGCCAATCGCTCAGCAACGCGCCTGCCTGCTCACTGTACTGCGTAAAGCTGTGGTCGCCGCCTTCAAAGATATGCAGCTCAGCCGCATTGCCGATGGCTGCGGCGTTGCGCTGCCCCTGCTCCGCCAGCACCACCTCATCCGCACTGCAGTGCAGCAAAAGTACAGGCAAAGGCTGCGCTTTTTGCAGCAATGCAGGCAAATCGTATTGGTCAAAGTCCGTCAGGAAATCCGGTGTCAAATCGCATTCGCCGCGTTCATCGTTAAAATGCAGGGTTTCGCCGCTGTCCAGACGACGATATTCGTCCTCCGTCATCACATAGCGGAAGGTAAAGCGCAGATTATTCGGCGTTGCCCACAGAATCAGGCCGGCGAGAGCTCCGTCCTGAGCCGCGGTAATGATGGAGGCAGCGCCACCCAAGCTGCGTCCCAAAAGAAACAGCTTACAGCCGGGCTGTCTGCGGCGTACCTCCGCCAGTACGGCGCGCAGCTCCTCTACCTGACGCGAAATTATCTGCGTACCCGTAAAGTTAAAGCGCACTACGGCAGCGTGTGCAGCAGCCTGCTGCGCCACTCCTGCAGCGCGCCCGCCGCTGTCGCGGCTGCCGCGGAAGCCATGCGCCATAACAAGTACAGCATTATTCTCACTCCGATTCGGTTCTACAACACACTCTATTTCACCTAACGGTCCTTGAAATATAAAGGTATCCTTCAGCATCTTCACTCACTCTTTTCGTAAAATTTTAACGCATTACCTGAAGCATTCAGCGACTCGCTGCATAACGCATTTTTTAACGTATCACCTTAAGCTTCTAAGCTCACGTTCAACCCTAAGTCTTTTTCACGCGTAGCACTTAAGCGTTTTTATTGTCAGACATTCTATACAGGCACACGCCCATGCGCCCTGTTTTGCCCTGCTCCGCGCGGTAGGAACAGAACATTTCGTGGTTATGCTCTGTGCAGACGCCGGCAGTAAGGATATTTTCCGCCTTTAATCCTGCGTCCAGCAGCACCTGGCGGTTATACCCCCACAAATCCAGCAGATACTTGCCGGGCTTTTCTGCTCTGGGCGCAAAGAACTGCTCGTAGCCTGCTGCCTTGCCGCGCACAAAATCGTCCACCTCGTAGCAGCATTGGCCGATAGACGGACCAATCGCCGCAATGATATCTTCGGGACGGGAGCGGAAGGATTGCTGCATAGCTTCTACAGTTTTGCGCCCAATCTGTGCTACCGTACCGCGCCAGCCTGCGTGCGCCACAGCGCACACGCCTTGGCGCTCATCGGCGAAAAGCAGCGGAACGCAGTCTGCAAAGAACAGCAGCAGCGGTACGTTTGCCAGATTCGTAACCAAAGCATCCGTATCCTTAATCGTATCTGCAAGCGCTGTCGCACCGGCGCCGACCAAGGCTTCATCTACCACCGCAACATTACTGCCATGCACCTGCTCGCAGGTAGTAAATTTTGATGCGTCCAAACCTAGAGCCTGCGCAAACAGGCGACGGTTCTGCAGCACCAGTTCCACCTCATCACCCACATGCAAAGCCAGGTTCAAAGTACCCGGTACCATGTCGCTTTCTCCATGCAGACGACAGCTGCAGGCATTACCGAAGCCCGCCTGCATCAAACGAGGGAACATTCCCCACCAGATATTATTTTTTTGCGTAATGATAAAATCCTGCATCAAAACCGCTCCTTTTATCTCTAATACCAAAAGAGACGGCTACTGCCGTCTCCCTTTGCAAGTGCCTGCGGCACCCTTTTGCTATTTACTTTTGATATGCTGGCACACCTTCCGGTATATCCAGCACTACGGTGATAATCACCGTGCTGTCGGTAGCCTTGGCTGCTGTGTCCATAAACACAACCTTGGCACCATTATCCAGATAATAATTAACCTCTTTCACAGCTCCGTTATTATTGTTGGAAAATGTGAAGAGTCTTTCCTTAGCCAATGCCGAGCCGCTGAAGCCGGCCACCAGCATAAGAGCCGTTAAAGTAAGCAGTAAATACTTCTTCATATTTTGCACCTCTATTTTGCGTCTTTAGATTTCTGCATGATGCGTTCCAGCTCCTGCATAAAATTACGCACATCGGCAAACTGACGATATACGGAAGCAAAGCGTACATAAGCAATCTGATCCGTCTGCTCCAGATACTTCATAACCAGCTCACCAATCTGGGCGCTGGGAATTTCTGCATCCGCACTCATCCGCAGCTCTCGCTCGATGCTGTCGGCAATCTCTTTAATCTTTTCATAAGGAACTGGGCGTTTTTCGCAAGCCTTCAAAAGACCTGCCAGCAGCTTTTTACCGTCAAAAAGCTCGCGACGGCCATCCTTCTTGCTGACAACAAGCGGTGTTTCCTCATATTTTTCATATGTAGTAAAGCGTTTGCCGCAATTAGGGCATTCTCGTCTGCGACGGATAGAACAGCCTTCCTCTACAGCACGGCTGTCGATAACACGGCTGTCTCGGTAGGAGCAAAACGGGCACTTCATATTACTGCCTTCCTTTCAATCAGTGACGCAGCCATGGCGGAATTTCATTCGGATCGGAGAAATTCTTGATAACACCGCTACTGTTGCGGTTGATAGATGCTGGACCGCCAACTGCATTTTTGGTAACAGGAGATTTCTTCTCAAAGCCTGTTGCGATAACCGTAACACGGATTTCGTCATTAAGGCTTTCATCAATAACAGCACCGAAGATAACCACTGCATTGGGATCTGCTGCTTCATTGACAATATTGGCAGCTTCGTTAACGTCAAACAGGGACAGCTCCTTGCCGCCGATAACGTTAATCAGTACGCCGCGAGCACCATCGATAGATGCTTCCAGCAGCGGGCTCTTGATAGCAGCTTCGGCTGCAGCCTTGCCGCCGCCTTCGCCCTTAGCGGTACCAACGCCCATCAGAGCGCTGCCTGCATTGGACATAACAGTCTTGACATCGGCGAAGTCAACGTTAATCAGACCGGGAACAGCAATCAGGTTGGAAATGCCCTGAACGCCCTGACGCAATACGTCATCGGCCTTTTTAAATGCTTCCAGCATGGAAGTACGTTTTTCGATAATCTGCAGCAAACGGTCGTTAGGAATAGTTACCAGGGTATCAACCTTTTCCTTCAGGTTGACAATGCCTGCCTCAGCCTGCTTCATGCGGCGAGGACCTTCAAAGCCAAAGGGTTTGGTTACAACGCCGACAGTCAGCGCACCGATTTCTTTGGCACATTCCGCAACAACGTGCGCAGCACCGGTACCGGTACCACCGCCCATACCTGCGGTAACAAATACCATATCTGCACCCTTCAGGGATTCCAGAATCTGGTCACGGGATTCTTCGGCAGCTTTTTCGCCGATTTCAGGGTTTGCGCCTGCACCCAGACCTTTAGTCAGCTTTTCGCCGATTTGGATGCGTTTTTCTGCCTTGGAAAGCATCAGGCACTGCTTATCGCAGTTCACTGCAATAAATTCTACGCCGCTTACGCCGGCGTCGATCATACGGTTTACGGCGTTATTGCCGCCACCGCCTACACCAATTACTTTAATATTGGCCAACGGTTCAAAGGTTGTCTCTACGTCATCAAACATATTCTACGTCCCCCTTAGCTTTGGGTAGCTTATTTATAAAAAAATCATTTTTATATTGTTCAACATGAAAGTGCTATTTTCCTGCTTATTAATGAATTTTTTTCTTCATCTTCCGACAGGACACTTATTTGCCCATATAAAGGCGACGGATAATTCCCAGATTCTGGAAAATACGCATACCGAAAATCAGTACCGCTACCAGATATAAATCGATACCGATCAGATTACCTGCATAGCACAAAAAGGCAGTCAGGATACCGTTGATAAAGAATCCGGAAATGAAAACCTGAGTATCATAATTGCCTTCGAGTGAAGCACGTACACCGCCCAGTACTGCATCCATACCGGCCATAACGGCTACGGCAAGCAGACGTGCGTATTCGGGCGGCACTCTGAAAGGACAGTAAACACCGAGTATAAGACCAAGCAAAAGGCCGGCAAATGCAAATCCAATCATTTCGCTGCCTCCTTGCTTTCCACTGTCTTAGCGTATTCAAAGCTACGCGGTGCTTTAAGCGCCGGAATATGCAGCTTTTCAACAGTCTTGATTTTTACCTGAATGCCCCAGAACTCAAAGGTTTCTACAACACCGCCACGCAGACGCAGGGCACTGCTCAGAGTTTTAGGAGCGCCTATAGCCTTTATAACATAAGGCGGAGCGCTGCGGACATTGTTTACCGAAATAGTAGGTCCGGCACAACGAATCTCGCTCATAGCTACAATGCGCTGATCGTTGACAGAAATTGCTTCCGCACCGGCAGCACGCAGCTCGTTGAGTACACGCAGCAAATCTTCATCATGAATAATGTACAAATTAGGATTTTCGCCGGACTTTTTGGCAATATTGCTGTCATCCAGCAAAATCTCAATGCCTTCGCCCTCTACGTCAGTCGTGCCTGCCATCAGCTTCATACGGTCATCAGCAGGATCCTTGGCAGCACCTGCTCGCAAGGTTTCCAGCTCCGTCAGCAGCTGCTTGTTCTCGGCTTCCATAATCTTCAGGCGTTCCGACAAATCCTCTACGCGGTCCATACGCACATTGCGTTGAAGCTCTGTAGTTTTATACTGTACCGAAAGCATAAATCCCAACACCATGAATACCACGGCAATCAACAGCTTGCCCTTTAAATCCATAGTAAAAATTTCTTTCATTATCTCACCCTCACTGTGACATCAGCTGCAACAGCTTTGCAGCTGTAACAAGTTAACAGCAATTTATTTTGGCAAAAGCTTGATATATGGCTTACCGAAGGTCAAATCAATATATTCAGCCTTAATGTTTTTCTCTTTAATCTCGTTGAACACAGTCATAAACACAGAAGCCTTCTGTGATACCTCCTGCACCCTGCCCAGACGCACCGGAAAGCTGCCGCTCAGCTGCAGCTTGACATCCTGCTTATCATCAACGGCAATTTCACCGATACGCTGCAGTGCCTCCGGCGTCAGCTGCTGCAAAAATTGCAGAATCTGCAGCACACCCGTATTGGCAACCTTATCGCCCAGATAAAGATTACCGCATTTTATGCCGGCCAGCACAGGAGCCTTAGCATCCGGAATAGTAGTCGTCACACTAAGAACAACGCCGTTATAATCCACCTTCAGATAGCTGTGATAGGAATTGGCAACATAAAGCGCCGGCTGCCGTTCCTCTACGCTCACCTGCAAGGTTGCCGGAAAGCGGTAAGCCACCTCTGCATTCTTAAAGCGGACATCATGCAGCAAAGCCTCACGCAGACGGCCGGAGCTGGCATTGAAAAGATTCAACGGGCCTTGCCCGCAGCCTGCAAGCGAGATAACCTCTGCCTCCGTCAGCTGACTGCTTCCGTGAATGCTGACATTGCCAAAGGCAAATGCAGGATTATGCACATAGCGCCAGGCATATGTACATGTTACAGCAAGTACAGCCGTAGATACCAATAGGCGCACCAGATGCCAGAATTTCCGGCGTCTGCGTCTGCGCAGTTGTTCGCGTATAGTCTGCGATGAATCCATGCTGCACCTCCTTTGGCTCCTAGTAAAACTTTTTTATTTAGCGCTCAGTAAAATTTTCTCGCACAGCTCCGGGAAGCTGATGCCAACAGCAGCAGCAGCCTTCGGAACCAGGCTGGTTGCCGTCATGCCGGGAACAGTATTTGCTTCAAGTACATAAGCAACACCATCCTCATCTCCCAGCATAGCATCTACACGCGCTACACCGGAAAGTCCCAGCAGCTTGTAGGTTTCTACGGCAATTTTTTGGATATAGGCAGTAGTTTTCTCATCAAACGGTGCCGGGCAGTGGTAATCCGTAGCACCCTTGGTGTATTTGGAATGGAAGTCATAGGCTCCGGAATGCGGTGCAATCCAGATAACCGGCAACGGCTTAGGCTCGCCGTTCTCTTCCATAATAGAAATCGTCAGCTCCTTGCCCTTGATGCACTTTTCTGCCAGCACATTTTCGGAATACTTGAAGGCTTTCTCCAGTGCAGGCACAACCTCTTGTGCAGTCTTGGGAATTACCACGCCGATGCTGGAGCCCTGAGTTGCTGCCTTAATAACTACAGGCAGACCGAACTCGGAAATAATTTTTTCTGCCAGCGTCTGCAAATCACCTGCATCATGCTTGTTGATAATCATGCAGGGTGCGGTAGGAATGCCTGCAGACTGCAGATAACGCTTCGTAGCGGATTTATCCATAGAAACAGCGCTTGCCAGTACGCCGCAGCCGGTATAAGGAATACCTGCTGCCTCCAGAATACTCTGCAAACGGCCATCCTCACCGTACATACCATGAACGGCGTTAAATACTACCTTAGCGTTCATATCACGCAGCTCGTTAATCAGATTAGACGGATTCAGCTCTACTTCCTTAGCATTATAGCCCTTTTCGCGCAGTGCGTTGGCAATAGCGCCGCCGGTAACACGCGAAATCTCGGCCTCAGAGGAAGGCCCGCCTAAAACAACAGCAACAACATCCTGCTTATTAATCTGCATTTCTTTCCAACTCCCTAACTAATTCTTCTCCAATTTTAAACACATCACCGGCACCGATGGTCATCACCAGATCGCCGGGACGTACAACGCGCTCCAGGTATTCCTCAGCCTTGGTCAGCTTGCCGATATACAGCACCTCCTGACCGGTCGCTGCTTTGATACCCTCCGCCAGATGCATGCTGCTCACGCCGGGAATTGCTTCCTCGCTGGCTGCATAAATGTCAGTCAGAATCAGCTCATCGCAATCCTTAAAGCATTCGCAGAACTCAGAGAACAGCAGCTTGGTACGGGTGTAGCGATGCGGCTGGAATACACACAACAGACGCTCAGGCTTCGTCTGTCTGGCAGCCTTCAGCGTTACGCCGATTTCTGTCGGATGATGCGCATAATCATCAACAACCCAGACACCATTGACTTTACCCTTGGTTTCAAAACGACGTTTGGCACCGCCGAACTTTTTCAGGGATGCAAGAATTTTGTCGGTAGCAATGCCCATCTCATGTGCAGCAGCAAACGCGCCCATAGAATTCAGCACATTATGTCTGCCGGGAACAATCAGATGAACCTCTGTCACAAATTCTCCCTTGTAGTACAGCTTGTAGCTGGTGCCGTCAACACCGTAGGAAATATCACGAGCAATGTAGTCAGCACCCTCGCCTTCTACGCCGTAGGTAATTACCTCTTTATCGGTTTCGGCAGCCAGACGGCGTACCTTGGCATTATCAAAGCAAAGGACTGCCTTGCCGCCTTCCTTGATGTTGCCTACAAACTGTTTAAAAGCCTGATATATATTTTCTTCTGTACCGTAATGGTCCAGATGATCATCTTCAATATTAGTTACTACAGCAAGATACGGATACAGCTTGAGGAAGGAGCCGTCGCTTTCATCCGCCTCCGCTACCACAAAGCGACCTGCGCCGTTGCGCGCATTACCGCCAAGGCTGCTTACCTCGCCGCCGATGATAACAGTCGGGTCAATACCGCTTTCTGCCGCAATGCAGGAAATCATCGCACTGGTAGTAGTTTTGCCGTGAGCGCCTGCAACAGCTACGCCGTCGGCAGCATTCATCACTGCAGCCAGCACATCGCTGCGGTGCAGCACGGGAATACCGCGCTTTCTGGCCTCCATCAGCTCCGGATTGTTGGGATGAATCGCTGTGGAAATAACTACAGCCTCGGCATCCTCCACCTGACTGGCAGCATGGCCCATATAAACCATAGCGCCTTCTTCCGCCAGATGTGCCGACATATGACCGGCATTTAAATCGGAACCGCTTACATCATAGCCGCGCTTAATCAATACATAAGCAATCGCGCTCATGCCGGCGCCGCCGATACCGATAAAATGTATATTATGCAGGTTTGCTAATTTGTTTTCAGCCACTCGAGGCCCTCCCTTATTGTTTAGTCAAGGCCACAGCCTCTTTGGCTATAACCTCTGCAGCCTGCGGTCTGCCAAGCTTTTGGGCCGCCGCATGCATCTGCTGCAATTCCTCTTCATGTACTAATAAATGCTCGATAAACTCCAACACGGTGTCGCCCGTCAGGTCCTTATCAAGAATAACCTTGGCAGCACCCTGAGCCTCTACCGCTCTGGCATTAAACTCCTGGTGATTTGCCGTAGCATACGGATATGGTACCAGAAGCGACGGCACTCCCTTAGCCATCAGCTCTGCCAAGCCGATTGCACCGGCACGGAATACTGCCAGATCGGCCGCAGCCAACGCTACCGGCATATTATGCAGATAAGGCTTGATAATAATGTTATCTGCCACACCGCCGCGCTTTTTGATTTCCGCCATATATGCGTCATAATTCACGTCACCGGTCGCATGCAGCACCTGTACCTCGGCTCTGCCAGAAAGCGCCAGCTCTGCCTCCAGCATAGCGTTGTTAATGGTGCGCGCACCACGGCTGCCGCCGGAAACGAGAATCGTTTTCTTCGCCGGGTCCAGCCCCAGCTCCTTAACAGCTTCCTCACGCGTATGCTGCAGAATTTCACTGCGGATAGGATTGCCGGTATATTCCAGCTCTGCCTTGCCGTGAAAATATTTGCCGCCCTCTTTATAACCTAAAAATACTTTACGCACATAACGTGACAAAATTTTATTGGTTACACCGGGCATAGCGTTCTGCTCCTGAATGCAGCAGGGAATTCCCCTTAACGCTGCCATGAAAACAATCGGGCCGCAGACATAACCGCCGGTACCGATTACCAGGTCCGGTTTTTCGTTACTGATAATCTTGTAGGCATCATATAAGCCGGCAAAAAGCTTTGCCGCGCTGCGCAGGGTATCCAGGCTCAGGCTGCGCTTAAAGCCTGCTACCTCAATGAACTGCAGCTTGTAGCCGTAGCGGGGAATGATATCCTTTTCCAAGCCCTGCTGTGTGCCCACGAAGCTGATTTCCGCCTCAGGCTGCAGTTTTTTTATCTGATCCGCAATGGTCAGGGCCGGATAAATGTGTCCACCCGTACCGCCGCCGGAAAGAATTACCTTCACTTAACGTTACCTCCCTCCAGCTCGTGTACCAGCTTTTTAAAATAATTTCCGCGTTCGGGATAATTCTTAAACATATCAAAGGATGAGCAGGCCGGCGAAAGCAACACTACCTGTGGCTTATGTGCCATCGAATGCGCCTTGCTCACTGCATCCTCAAAGCTGTCAGCCAGCACGATATTCTGCACGCCGCAGGCAACAGCTGCCTTGTTAAAGCGCTCCTTGGCAGCGCCCAGCAGAATCAGAGCATCAGTCTTTTCCTTAACAAGCTCCATCATCGGCTCCAGCGGCGTCAGCTTATCGTGGCCGCCTGCGAGCAGGATGATGTGGCCATCCTTGAAGGCCTCCAGCGCTTTAATTGTAGAATCGGTGTTGGTAGCCTTGGAATCATTGTAATACGGTACGCCATCAATCGTAGCAACGTATTCAATGCGGTGCTCAATGCTGCGGAAGTTACGCAGCACATCAGCCATATCGCTGATGCTCACACCGGCGAAAAAGCCGCAGGCAATGGCTGCCAGCACGTTTTCTTCGTTGTGACCGCCGAACAGATGCAGCTCGCTGATATTGCAGACAGTTTCCTGCTTGCCGTCCCAACTGATGATAAAATTCCCATCCTGCATATAGATGCCCTGCTGCAGTTTTTCCTTACGGCTGAAGTAACACAGGCGGCCTTTAGTTTCCGCACCCCAGGTACGCACAATAGGATCATCGTAATTAAGCACCGTAACCTGCACTTCGCCCTGCTGACGGAAAATGTTCTTCTTCGCCTCGCCGTAGGCCTCCATCGTATGATGGCGCTCCAGATGATCCGGAGTCAGGTTCAGCACTACTGCGATGTCAGGGCAGAAGCTGCTTACTTTTTCCAGCTGAAAGCTGGAAAGCTCGGCAGCGAGCCAACCATCCTGAGGCAGGCTCTCTACCTCCTTGGACAGTGCCAGGCCGATATTGCCACCTACTGCAGAAGGCTCCGGCAGACGTTTGAGCATCTCGCCCACAATAGTAGTGGTAGTGGTTTTGCCGTTAGTACCGGTGATAGCGGCAATGTGACCGCCATACAGCCTGTAGCCAAGCTCAACCTCGCTGATGACCTCCAGTCCGCGCTGCTCTGCGAGCAGCACATTTGCGTTATCGCAGGCGATACCCGGAGAAAGCACCAGCACACCTGCAATATCAAGCAGGCCTTCAAATGCAGCCTGACCGATGGCCAGCCCACCGCCAACGCTCTCTAAAAGCTGCAGCAGCTGCGGCTCTAAAGTACAGTCCATATCGTTATACAAATATACCTGCTGCTTTCTATCTGCCAGCACCTGCGCTGCGCCACGGCCGCTGATGCCTGCGCCGTAAACGATTACAGCATCCTTTTTAGTCATCAAGAAACACCCTCTATTCATGAACATACATAGGCTATAGCCCTTTCACCGCAAAATTTGCGACAAAACGGTTATAGCCGAAGATTTTTTATACAAATGCATTAAGCCACAGGCATAAGCCAATGACAGACAATACGCAGCTTACTGCTGTAAAAACACGCACAACCTTAACCTCAGGCCAGCCGCCCAGCTCAAAATGATGATGCAGCGGAGACATGCGGAAAATACGCTTACCGCCGCTAAAACGGAAGTAGGTAACCTGAATAATTACCGACAGCGCTTCCGCTACATAGATACCGCCGACAATAACCAGCAGCAGCTCTGTACGTGTCAAAAGCGCTAAAGCGGCAATAGCACCACCCAAAGCCAAGGAACCGGTATCACCCATAAATACCCTGGCAGGATGACGGTTAAACAGCAAAAAGCCCAGGCAGGCACCGGTCAGTCCCAAAGAAAAACCGCTCATATCCAACATGCCCTGCATGTAAGCAATAAAAGCGAAAACCATGGTAACGGGCAGACTGACAAAGGAAACCAGTCCGTCCAGACCATCCGTCAGGTTTACGGCATTGGTTGTGCCAACCAAAAGCAGGAAGGCCAGCACATAATACCCCCAGCCTAAATCAATGACAGCATTGATGCCGGGAACCCACAGCTCCGTATTGCGGATATGAGTTTCGGCGAAATATACATAGGCACCGGCCAGAATGAACTGCAGTAAAAATTTCTGCTTGGCAGTCAGGCCCAGATTACGCTTCATTACAACCTTGATGTAATCATCTATAAAGCCTATGACCGCATGGCCTACTGTCAGCACCAGAGCAATAATTACATGGGGAGTAAAGTTGCCCCACAGCAAAGCAACCAGCAACGCTGCCAGCATCATAAGTCCGCCCATCGTCGGTGTGCCGCTTTTCGCCATATGGCTTGCCGGTCCGCACTCGCGGATAGACTGGCCGAACTTCAGCTTATGCAGATAAGGAATCAGCACCGGGCCGATTAAAGCACACACGATAAACGCAGTCACAGGAATTCCGATTAATTTTAACATCTACTAAAATCTCACTCTCTTAAGTTTACTTGAACAGCTCCAGCATTTTGTCAACCTGCATGGAATGGCTGCCCTTAAGCAGGATAATATCACCTGCGGAAGCCATCAGACGCAGAGCATCCGCTGCCTCCTGACGGTCAGCGCAATGCTTGCTCTTGCCGCCAAGCTCTGCAGCCTCATCAGCAATATAAGCAGCCTGCGGACCGTAGGTCAGTACAAAATCTACACCGTTTTCTACAGCCCAGCGGCCTACACGGCGATGCGCATCCTCACTGATATCTCCCAACTCCAGCATGTCTGCCAGCACAGCAATAGTGCGGGCCTTGCCATGCGCTGCCTTCTTGGCCTCCGCCAAGGTTTTCAGTGCCGCTTCCATAGAAGCAGGACTTGCATTATATGCGTCATTGATAAAGGTAATATCGCCGATATAAACGATTTCCTGACGGCTGCCTGTCAGACGGGCAGTTGCCAGCGCCTGCGCGCTTACTGCCATCGGCACGCCGTAGCAGAAGGCGCCGGCAATAGCGCTCAATGCGTTATAAACGTTATGCTCGCCAATCAGCTGCAGGCTTACATTGACAGCTTCACCGGTAGCCTTATGGGTACAGGTAAAGGTAGTACCTGCACCGGAGGTCACAATATCACTGCCGCGGAAGTCGCAGTTTTCGCCCAGGCCGAAGTAAACAACTTTTGCCTTGGTTTTGTCTGCTGCCGGCAGTACGTATTCGTTATCGCCGTTGAGCACAGCAAAGCCATCCTCCGGCAAATTAAGTACGATTTCGCTTTTGGCCTTGCCGATGTTTTCCATGCTGCCCAAAAGCTCCATGTGGGTTTCGCCCACGTTGGTAATCAGACCGCTGTCAGGCTCGGCAATGCGGCACAGCTCGGCAATCTGGCCCAAGCCGCGCATGCCCATCTCCACAACGGCAATATCGGTATCAGGCTTAATACTCAGCAAGGTTTTCGGCAGACCGATTTCATTATTGAAGTTGCCCTGAGTTTTGACAACGTTATATTTGCAGCTCAGGCAGGCAGCCAGCAAATCCTTAGTAGAGGTTTTGCCGTTGGAGCCTGTGATAGCAAAAACCTTCAGGCCCTGCTTACGCAGACGGTAGGCATGCGCAAGCTGCTGATAAGCAAGCAGCGTATCCTCTACCATGAACACAGCAACGCCCGCAGGCAGGCCGCTCACCTCATGGGATACGACAACGCCCGCAGCACCCAGCTCCACAGCCTTGGCGCAATAGTCATGGCCGTCAAAATTATCGCCCTTCAGCGCTACGAATAATTCTCCCGGCTTTACCGCACGGGAATCGGTGGTTACGCCGGTAAACTCAAAATCTGCACAAACAGCCTTAGTAGCTGCTAAAACTTCACTGGCCTTCAGCATTTTTTATCACTCCAGTATTCCATTACAACTTCTTTATCATCAAAGTGAATAGTTCTGTCCTTCAAAATCTGGTAATTTTCGTGGCCCTTGCCGGCAATCAGAATAACATCATTGTCAGCAGCCTCTGCCAAAGCATAGCAGATTGCCTCACGTCTGTCGCTCAGACGGGTAACGTGCTTGCCTGCAGGCACATTTTGCAGTGCCGTAAAGATTTCGTCGATAATCAGCTCCGGATCCTCGGTACGCGGATTATCGGAGGTAACAACGATATTGTCAGCCAGCTCCAGCGCCAGCGCACCCATCAGCGGACGCTTTTTGTTGTCACGGTCACCGCCGCAGCCGAACACAACCCACAGCTTACCGCGGGTAATGGAGCGCGCTGTTTTCAGCACGTTCTCCAAACCGTCGGGAGTATGTGCGTAGTCTACAATAACAGTATAAGGCTGTCCTGCCTCAACAAGCTGGAAACGTCCAGGGACGCCGTCAAAACCGTCGAGTACGGAGCCAATGATATCCTTGTCAATATTTTCAGCCAGCATTGCACCGATAACACCCATAACATTATACACGTTGAACTCGCCGGTAATCTTCAGCTCCAGGTCCATTTCGCCCACCGGAGTATGCAACAGCAGCTGCATATGCTTAGGTTCTACCGTAAAGCTCAGCGGATAGATGTCATTATCATGGCCTTCGCCGTAGGTCAGCACGTTGGCCTTGGTACGCTCGCGGATAATTGCGGAGCTTGGATCATCCATATTGAAGACAGCGTTTTTATTCGGCTTACTGCCGTCGGTCAGATGCTCAAAGAGCAGGCTCTTGGCATCGCGATAGTTTTCCATTGTTTTATGGAAGTCCAGGTGATCCTGGGTAATATTCGTCAGCACAGCGCAGTCATATTCAATGCCTGCCACACGCTTCAGCGCCAAAGCATGGCTGGAAACTTCCATTACGCAGTAGTCACAGCCGGCGCAGCACATAGCGTACAGTGTTTTCTGCAGGTCAACTACGTCCGGAGTAGTGTTATGAGATTCGGTAATCTCATCGTTAATCATAATATTGATAGTGCCGATCAGACCAACCTTATAGCCTGCCTTACGCAGAATCAGGCGAATAATATTCGTCGAGGTTGTTTTGCCGTTAGTACCGGTCACGCCGATCATTCTCAGCTTGCGTCCCGGATAATCATAAAAATACGGCGTTACCAGCTCCATAGCCTCACGCGTATCAGCAACCTTAATAAGAGTAACACCCTGCGGTACTTCAGCGGGAACGTCCTCCACCAGCGCAGCAACAGCGCCCTTCTCGGCAGCCATCGTCAAAAATTTATGTCCGTCTACAGTTGCACCCTTCAGGCAGATAAAAAGACTGCCGGCTACCACCGCACGGGAATCGGCAGTTACATCAGTAATAACTTTATCGGCACTGCCAATTACCTCAGCCTGCGGCAATAAGGCAAGGAGTGAAGCTAATTGCTTTTCCATTTATTAACCCCCCTGTTTTACGTTCTGCCCTTCAAGGAGCAAAGCCGTAAATTACTTCTAGTTTAATTATAGTATAGAATTTAAATTGAAACGGCAGCCAAAAGGCTGCCTCCAAAAAACCCATTCAAATTATATCACAATATAAACTGAATGGCTATGTTTATTTGTTATGCACAGCCAAAGAATTGCTGCTTCCGCCAGCCTTAACATAAATATTGCTGCGGGCAACACTCATACCCAAATACTGTTCGGCCAAACCGATAATACGGTCAGGACCCTTCAGCTGCTCAACCTCGATTTTCAGCTCGTTGTTTTTGGTGATAAGCTGAGCCTCCTGCTGTTGCAGGCTCACCAGCTCATTGCCATATTGCACCATAGCGTTACTGCGTAAAACAACAATAAAATAAGCTGCCATAATAAGTAAAAATGCTTTAAGAATTCTGTTGCGCAGCACTCTTCTCGGATCAGGTCTATGTACTTTTCTGCGGGCAGGCTGCTGAACCTCATATTGCTCGGCAGGCTGCTCCTGCCAAGCATAATTATCGTATTTTCTGGCAAGCATCAAAATCACCCTTCATCAAAACATCAAAATTTATCTATGTGCATTTGTCAAATCTTAATTGCATAACGCAGGCGCGCACTGCGGCTGCGCGGATTTTCTTCCACCTCTGCCTTGGATGGAACAATATTGCCTGTTTTGCGCAGCAAAGGCTTTTTACCGCATACGCACACCGGCAGCTGCGGCGGGCAAGTGCAGCCCTTGGCAAGCTTGGCAAAGGTCTGCTTAATAATTCTGTCCTCCAGCGAATGGAAGGTAATGACACCGATACGGCCGCCGCTCTTTAAGCGGTTCACGGCTCTTTCCATAGTATCTGCCAAAATTCCCAGCTCGTTGTTTACCTCTATGCGGATAGCCTGAAAGGTACGCTTCGCCGGATGCGGACCGTCAAGTCTTGCTCCCTTGGGAATAGCCTTCTTGATGACATCCACCAGCTCAAAGGTAGTAGTCAACGGCTTTTCTTTGCGTGCCGCCACAATAAACTGTGCGATACGCTTCGCCCAACGTTCCTCACCGTAACGGTGAATGATATCCGCCAGCTCTTCTTCCTTATAGTGGTTTACAATGTACTCTGCATCCAGACTTGCTTCTTTATTCATGCGCATATCCAAAGGTCCGTCATGCATATACGAAAAACCACGCTCCGGTGTATCCAGCTGATAGCTCGAAACACCAAGATCAAAAAAGATACCGTCAATTTCATCAATTCCCATAGAATCCAATACCTGGGAAAAATTTTCAAAATTGGACTTGGCAACTGCGGTTTTGCAGGTAAATTTGTTCAGCAAGCGTTCGGAACCGGCAGCAATAGCATCATCATCCTGATCAATGCCAATCAAAAGACCGCCTGCCTCCAGCTGTGCGGCAAACGCACTGCTATGACCTGCACCGCCCATAGTGCAGTCCACGTAAATACCATTTTTATCTGTTATCAGAAAGTCCACGCTCTCAGCGAGCAGAATACTTGTATGCTTAAATTCCATAGCCAACACCAATCTTATATTCCTAAGTCAGCAAGCTGCTCTGCAAGCTCGCTCACATCCTCGGCATTTTCTTCGTTATATTCGTTCCAACGGCCTGCATCCCAAATTTCGGCTCTGCTGCCTACGCCCACAATCACAGCATCCTTTTCCAGACCGGCATGACGACGCAGGTTTGCCGGCAAAAGCACTCTGCCCTGCTTGTCACATTCGCCCTCGCAGGCACCGCCAAAGAGAAAACGTGTAAAATCACGCGCTGTTTTGCGGCTCATCGGCAAGGCTGCCAGCTTCTGTTCCAACTGATGCCATTGCTCCATATCGTAAACAAAAAGACAGCCGTCCAGACCTTTGGTAATTATAAACTTACTGCCCAAACTTTCACGCAGCTTAGCAGGCATAGCAAGACGACCTTTTGCATCCAGAGTGTGTTCGTATTCACCTAAAAGCATTTTGTCGCCCCCTTTTTACCCACATTGCACCACTTTTCTCCATTATATCGTTTATTAGCCGTAAACGCAAGTATTTCACGGCTTAATGTGAAAAAATAATCAAAAAAACGTGAACTCTGTCAAGCTTATTTCGCAAAAAATTTTCAGTAATAAATTTGGCTTTTAGAAGCACAGATGATATAATGAATGAGTACGGATTTCGTGTACAATTTTTATAAAAAGGAGACTTATACAATGGTTACTAAAGATACCGGCATTATTGAAGCCGTTCAAAACCATCCTGAAATCATGGAGGTTTTCGCTGAATATGGTCTGGGCTGCATCGGCTGCATGGCTGCTCATTTCGAAACCATCGGTCAAGGCGCTGGCGCTCACGGCATTGATGTTGATGCTCTTATCGAAGATATCAATAAAGTTATTGCCGAAGCAGAAGCAAACAAATAAAATAGCGAAGCGGGATAAATACTGCACCGGCATATTTTCACCGCATAGAAAAAATGAGGGAGCTATCTCCAGCACAAGTGGGGACGGTTCCCTGTGTTCATAAGGAGGTCTCTGTTATGTTCAAAACTCGTAAGGTTGTAATCGTCGGCGCAGGTCACGTCGGCTCTCACGTTGCTTTAGCGCTCATCCAATCCGGTGAAGCAGATGATATTGTACTGATTGATATTCTTAAGGAAAAAGCTGCAGCACAGGCACTGGATTTGGACGACTGTGTCAGCGGTGCTCTTTGCGGTCACGACGCAAAAATCCGCGCCGGTGAATACAGTGAGCTCAATGACGCAGATATTCTGGTAATGGCCTTCGGCCGCAGCCGTCGTCCCGGCGAAACTCGTCTGGATATGTTTGATGATTCCATCAAGATGGCTAACGAAGTTATCAGCCACCTGAAACAGGTTGACTTCAAGGGAATTATGATCAGCATTTCCAATCCTGCAGATATTATCTGCGAGCATATCCGCCGTCAGATGCAGTGGGATTCGCATCGCTGCTTCTGCACCGGCACCAGCCTGGAAAGCTACCGCCTGCTGCGCGTACTCAGCGCCGCTACCGGCTACAGCCGTAAATCTATCCAAGCCTTCTGCATGGGTGAGCACGGTAATTCCAGCTTCGTTGTCTGGTCCCGCATCCGCATCGGCAGCAAGAGCTTTGCCCAGCTGCGCAGCGAACGTCCGGAGCTGGCTGCCCTCAGTCTGGATGATGTGCAGCTGCAGGTTAAAAGAGCCGGTGATATTGAGGTTGACGGCAAAGGCTGCACAGAATTCGGTATTGCCAATGCTGCCTGCATGCTGATTAAGGCTATCTTCCATGATCAGAAGCTCATCTGGCCCTGCTCCACCGCTCTCAACGGCGAATACGGTCAGAAGAACGTTGCTGCCGGCGTACCCTGTGTCATCGGCAAGAACGGTATCGAAGAGATTCTTGAACTGAAGCTGACGGAAGAAGAAGAAGCTAAGTTCGCTGCTTCCTGCGACATTCTGCGTGGCTTTTTGGACAGAGCAGGCAGCTTGTAAGCTTCCGCCTTACCCCCAGCAAAAAACACCGGCATCCGCCGTACTCCAAGTACGGCAGACGTCGGTGTTTTCATGTTTTAGCATATATTAAACTCTTGCAGACTTTATGCTTAATACTCCCAGCTCAGGCCAACAGCCACCAGCTTGCTGGTGTCATCCCCCAGCTTGCCATAGCCAACAGCAGTATGCAGCAGCAAATCCTTCTGAAGGCTCTTACTGTAGCTCAGCTCCACCTCCTGCAGCCTGCCATCATGCTGCGCCGTCGGCTGCATATCAGCCCAGGTATAGCTCAGTCCCAGCTTGCCGCCATCAGCCAGATAATGGTTAACCTCCGCATAAACGCGTTTCGCATCTGCGCCCAGCCAGTCTCCCAAAATAGCATCCTTATATGTCCAGCCATTCTTCAGCACCCAATGGCCATACCAGGCGTCATTAGTTTTGGCAGCCTCCACGCGCAAATCCCAGCTGCCGTCCGGCACCAGCTGCGGAAAGTACATGCCAACATTATAAGCATTTTCACAGGGGAAGGCATGCGCCTGATCCTCGCCATACAGCGAAGCATAAACCTGCACGCCCGGGAAGCGGTATTTAAAATCAAGGCCCGCAATATCGTTCCAATTATCCTTTTCAGCATCATCTGCATTATCGCCCAGCAGCCAATGCTTGTTGAACTTCTTGAGCATCGACATACGCTCCAGACCAATCGTAAACGCATCCGTCGGCATAATATCTACGCGCACACCCACAAAAGCTGCATGATCCTTTTCTAGCGCCGAACCGGAACTTGCAACTCTGTTGCCCTCCAGCCTGCTGGCGAAGACGTTGACATTCGCCTTGCCCAGGAATTTCAACGCACCGTTGTCAAAGGTGTGCGGCTCCAGCAAATTCAGTTTAATTGCTGTCTGCGGTGTTGCATTACTGCCAAAGGCCAGCTGTCCTGCACGCCCTACGCCCCAGGACATCGGCTGCCTGCCGGCAGTAATCCCCCACACGCCCAAATGCGTTTTGGCATAGCCCTCAACAAGGCTGGCATCGCCATGCTCGTCCTTGTCCCAGCTGAAGCGTGGCGTAATGCCCACAGCCAGGTCCTTGCTCAGGCTGCCGCTGATGTGCAGCGTGCCCACAGCGTTAAAGCCATCGCCATAAAGATAGCCATTATTATTGTGGTTCAAAAGCTGCCAATGTGCCTTGGCGTTATTATACTTATACGCAGCACTGTCCTGCTGCAGATAGGAAAGGTCAACGCTCGCACCACGCAGCTTCACATTATTGATTTTCCCTGCACCCTGCAAGTAAGCAATCTCCTCTGCCAATCCCTCGCGCATTGCATCCAGCCTGTTCTGCAGGTATGGCGGCAGCGGCTTGCTCTGGGCAATTGCTTCAGCCTGCAGCACCCATTTGGCCATGTCCAGGCGGCTATAAGGCTTGGTATTGGCAGGCATATCCTGGATATAGCCCATGCCCTCCAGCTTATCAAGATAACCGTAATAGCTGCTGTCCAGCGGCACATCAGCCGTAACCAGCGGGCTGGCGGCGGCACAGCTGCAGCCCAAGGCTGCAGCAATTGCTATAGCACTAAGTAGTTTCTTCATCAGTTAACATCTCCTATGCTTATAAATTTGTTCATTGCAATTGTATATTATATCGCTTGCTTATCGAAAACAGTCTACAGTAATATATTGTAGCAAACTATATTCTATGTTTCAAGATTATTTTATATGCTGATGGCTAAACCTGTATATCGCAATATCATCTCGTTTGTACGATTTTTCAGAATTTTCGTTTGACTTTTGTTGCCCTCTTATTTATACTTAGCTTAGCTTCACATTTACAACAAAATAAGCAGGGCCTACCGGCTCATGTCGGTAGTATTTAGCAGTACCTATGGTATCCGAACTTCCGGATGCTATGTGTACTGCTTTTTTCTTAAGCACCTCATGTTGTATTTTGCTGAAGCAAAGATTATAATTAAAGGAGGAAAACAGTATGCCGTTAATATCTTCTTTTTACGGTATGTACATCAAGATGTATTTTCAAAGAAAAGAACACAACCCACCACATTTTCACGTCATATACGGTGAATACACAGGCGAAATCGAAATCAAATCATTAAAAATGCTAGAAGGAGATTTACCACCTAAAGCACTGGAGCTTGTCAAAGAGTGGGCTGCATTGCACCAAACTGCGCTGATGCATATTTGGGAAACACAGGAATTTATTAAACTACCACCATTAAAATAACAGGAGGTGCTACCATGTTTCATAAAGTTCAAGAAGTAAAAGCAATGCCAGATTTTATTTTAAAGGTTGACTTTATCAATGGTATTTGCAAGTATTACGATGTAAAACCGCTTTGGAAAATATGGCAGCCCTTTAGAGCTTTAGAATATACCAACGGTCTTTTTAACTTGGTTAAGGTTGATGTTGGTGGTTATGGTATCAGTTGGAATGATGAGCTTGATTTGAGCTGTGAGGAACTTTGGGAAAACGGCTACTGACCAGGCCATGGATATTTTAAAAACACCGCCTGAAGAACACCAGTACTTCAAGGACCTGTTAGCTAAGGAGCAGTAGGCTCCGCCCACACAAAAAAGCACCTGTCCCAAAATGACAATACCCATTTTCTGATGCCAGAAAATGCACCAGTTGAATGTCGTTTATATTTTAAGCAATAAAGATTTTGACCAGGACCGCCGCTATGCGGTCCTGATTTTTTTGTATACGCAAGATTGGGAGCTTATGGTAGTACATAAAAAACTTCAGCATCTACAGTAGCAATTGTACAGCTGATTTATTTTTGTGATTTTTCAGAATCTTTTCTTGATTTTCTTCTCCTTTTTCTTTATACTTAGCTTAGCTTCACATTTACAACAAAATAAGCAGGGCCTACCTGCTCATGTCGGTAGTATTTAGCAGTACCTACGGTATCCGAATTTCCCGGATGCTATGTGTACTGCTTTTTTTCTTAAGCACCTCATGTTGTATTTTGCTGAAGCAACTATTATAATTAAAGGAGGAAACTATGACCAAAAAACTATCCAAAAGCAGTCTTCTGCTGACACAGGAAGAGCTGCAAAAGCACATCTTGGGCATGACCTTGTTCAACGACCTGCTTGCCAGAGCTGTTTTAGAGGACAAAGAGGCCTGCGAGCATATCCTGCGTGTTCTGACCGGTATCAAAACACTGGTAATCAAAAAGAACAAAACGCAGTATGTCATCAGCAAGCTCTCCTCGCACAACATCATCATGGATGTACTCGCTGAGGATGCCAACAACAAGCTTTATGAAATTGAAATTCAGAAGGCAGATGGCGGCATTGCACACGAAAAGAGGATGCTTTATTACGCATCAACTATCATCAATGAATACTTTTTTAAGGGTGACCAGACTTATGCATCTGTACCCGAGCTGCACATTTTTTATATCAGCCAGACAGATATCTGGAAGCTCGGCAAAACCTGCTATCCAATCTTAAAATTTTTAGGCGATACCAATACTCCCTACAATGACGGACTGCATATGTGCTATATCAACGCAGAGGTTGACGATAACAGCAGTATTGCTCAGCTTATGCAATATTTTGCTACCGCCGACGCAGGTGATTTTAGCCAAGGAAAGCTTTCACAATGTATCAATAATCTTAAAACCACAAAGGAGGGACTCGCAACTATGGATAATTTCAGCAAGCAAATTTATGAGGCTGGCATTAATGACGGAAGAGCTGAAGGCAAGGCTGAAGGCAAAGCTGAAAGCATCAAAAATCTTATGTCTACAATGAATGTCTCCATTGACCAAGCCATGGATATTTTAAAAACACCGCCCGAAGAGCACCAGTACTTCAAGGACCTGTTAGCTAAGGAGCAGTAGGCTCCTGTTCAAAAAGCGCTTGCCATTTGGCAAGCGCTTTTTCTATTGCACGATATTCGAGTATATATTTGCTCTTCTTACTCTTTTCTCCAGACCATCTTATTCACCACACCTGTGTAGCTTTGGATAATCTTCACAACCTTAGTAGATACGTTCTCATCTACATAATCAGGCACCGGCAGTCCGTCTTTGCCGTTATGAAAGAAGACACCATCGACTACTGCACCAGTTGCCCGGCCATCGTCGGCAAATGCACAGTCAAACTGCTCTACTACATGCTCTAAAGCCACGCGTCCAAAGCCACCTGCACCGACTAGAAGAAGTTTTCTTTTCATGATTTGTTAACTCACCTATTATTGTCAGAATTCTACTTGACTTTATTTGATTTCTCCTCTATACTTGACTATGGATACAACATTTACAACAACATAAGCAGGACCTCTCGACTTACGTCGTTAGTATTAAGCTATTGATGCAACTTTAGCTTTTAGCAGTACCTATGGTGCTCGGTTTTCCGAGCGCTATGAGTACTGCTTTTTTGTTTTTTTGCGTGCTCCATACACACAATATATCCTGACGAACTGTCAGTTTATATATTTTCAAACACAAATATGTTATAATTAAAGAAAGGAGTTCTTCTATGGGAACCAAAGACACTACTCAAAAGCGTTTAGAAGACTTTGAGGATATCTTTGCGGATATCAGTAACGTTCTTCTCTACGACGGTGAAGACGTTATCAAGGAAAACGAGCTTGAAACCGTCACTGTTAAAGACACCTACACTGTTGAACATCAAATCCACGAGGTGGAACGCGATGTAGCCAAAAGGTGGAAACACCACTCTCTACACATCTCGTTAATCGGCTTGGAGAATCAAACTGATCCCGATTACAAAATGCCGCTACGCGTCATCTGCTATGACGGTGCGTCCTACAGAGCACAGCTTAACGCAGAGGAGTCTAAGAAAACTTATCCTGTAATTACGCTCGTGCTTTACATGGGTACAGAAAAGCACTGGACTGCCCCTAAACAGCTCACAGATTGCTTTAAGTATGATGAAAGACTAAGCAAGTTTATCAGCAATTATAAGATTAACGTTGTAGAGCTTGCCTGGCTAAGTGACGAGCAGATTATGAAGTTCAAAACAGAGTTCCGAAATTTCGTTGAGCTACTGCGTGATACGCGCCTTGGCCGAAAGCCGCAATACTCCCCTATCCAGCTCAAGCATGTACATGAGCTTTTACAGCTTATGCGTGTTATGAGTGGTAACGACGAATATGAACAATTATTAAACCAAACTACCAATAACCTTAAACAGAATAAACTCAAAGGAGATGAACTCACTATGAAAAAGATTGTATCGCTTGGTTTTGATGAAGCCAGAGCTGAAGGCAAAGCTCAAGAAAAATTTGCTACCGCTAAGCGTATGCTTGCTCTTGGTAAAAGCCTTCAAGATATTATGCTGATTACTGATTTACCCATGAGTAAAATTCAAGAGTTACAGTCTGAAATTAAGTCTGCATAAAATTGTTTAGTTTTAACACCGCCCTGCGCATCAGCGTGCGGCGGTATTTTGTTTATTTACACCCCTTTTACTATATTGGCAGCATTTCTCTATAAAAGACAAAAAATCAAGTACTTCTATATTGCATATTGCCGATAAATTAGCATGTTGTAATGTTAAAACTCACACGAAAACGGTGTTTTAGCTCCGGAGGTAAGTGTTGTTGTATGTATTCTAAGACATTTAAATTCAGTTCAATAAAAGTGTTTACTACACTTTTAAATGCTACAAAGTTATACGGAACGATGTTCCATTCACCTATTATATATTATTGAATTGAGATTTTATATCCGCGTTATATTTGACGCTTACCCATGGTCTCGCCCAAATCGCTGCCTACGGCGTTCAGATGCACTTCAGAATCTGCCAGCTCCAAATCATGGAAGAAGACACCGTTCAGTGTATAATATATATTTAAGTGCTTTAGATACTTTTCAACGCTTTTTATCAAATTCGCCTTAAACATAACTATTGCTTGAACGCAAAGAAGAGATCGATTGTTTCATTGAATATAGTGTTATAAGCAAACGACTTGCTAGAATAATTCACTTTATAACCCATTATTTCTCA
>OOCG01000172.1_pt1 | contig 46891 bp, 46 predicted proteins | sample 1671521 | NCBI WGS metagenome assembly OOCG01 (sample SAMN06348165, study PRJEB24527) | human gut metagenome | biome: human gut; feature: ankylosing spondylitis patient; material: feces | host: Homo sapiens | place: China | collected 2015-10
TTTTCATCTGGTTGAAGCTTATTTGAACGATATGATTTCTTAAACTCAATGAGCCAGTCATAATCCACTGCCTCATCTTTACAATACTTGCGCAGGCTACGTCCCTTTCGGTTCTGGTTGTAGTCCTGCATCACCTTTTCAAAATATTCTTTGCTTTCCATTTTATATGAATTTTAAAACGGTTGCAAAGATAATATTTTTCATTTACCCCACCTTACGCTGTATTGGTGGTTTACGGATTAAGCACTAGAGAACATGATACATATTGCTTTTCCATTTCACTACACATATTCATTCTCTATAATACTAATATTTATAAAAGATGAAGAAAATACCAATAACAATAATCTAAGCCATAGGACATTCCAAAATCTGGGTGTGCAATAAATCCAAAAACATAAGTCTGGTATAAACAGGAGATGTTTCCGGAAAATGCTGTTCTGCTCTTTCTAATTCTTCTGTGGCATATAGATACTTAAACTTGTTACGCTCATAAAAGCTAAGAACTTTTGGCTGATTATACGCATCAACAACTAAGAATCTACATCCTGTTTTGTTATCCTCCTGTACAAACCACGTCTTGATAAAGTTCATTACTTGTTGACCAACTAAGAAATTTCGTCCTTGATATTTCTTATTAACCCCTAGTCTTCCCAATAATACGGCAGGATAAGTACGAAGATGTTTTTGACCTGGTATAGTTCGTTGAACCTTATTAGCAGAAGGCTTTGGAATAAAAGTTGTCTTTACACTATCATTTGATACAGTAAAGAATGCAACGATTTCAGAGAATTCACCTTCATTGTTGACAAAGCAATAAGTCTTACCAAGCCGCTCTTGAGCATACAACAAGGCATTGTGATGAAAGAAGTCTTCCAAGTCTTTATCTCCTTCTGTTTCACCACAACAAAAAGGCAAAGATGCAAGTTCAGCGGTCAAAGGCATGAAGTCGCATCTTTCCATAATATCAAATTGATAATTATTCACTAGCCTATTTTATTAATGAGGAAGTTTAATCTTTACATTTTTTGAGCGTTCCATCATACGACGGATTGCATCTTGTGCTCCTTCAGGAATCACAGTTGTGGCAGTATTTCTACTACTCTCTGCAATCTCTATAAAGCGCTCTGCAACATCACCTGTCAATACAGGAATTGTTTTAATAGCTATTGCCATAATCTTATCTCCTATTATTTAGTTTATATAACTTGCCGCCAAAGTTACGCTTTTTTCCCGAAACCACCAAGAAATCCACAAGAAATCTGCAAGTTATCAGAAAATTAGCCTCAAGATCAGTAATCTATCCTCCCATTATAGCAAGCCCACCCCATATTGTCTCCACCTTTCCCCAGGCGGTCCCATCCCGCACAAAAAACTGACGAGACCTCTGATGGTCCGTCAACCCTAAAGCGAAGCGGTTAAGAGCGACAGGAGGAGCGGTTACATCCTCTCCCTTCTGAGAAGGGCAGAGGCTTGGAGAGGGATGTGGAGCTCCCTTTGGCTAAAGGGAGACGGAGGGATTCGAAAAAATATACTTTTCTTTTCAAAAGCTTTTTCAAAGCATTTTCCCCTTCTTATACCACACCACCATAACCTGAGCCTTTTCCTCCCAGGAAAGCTCCATTTGTCTTTCCTTGCAATTCTCCGAAAGGAGTTTCAGCAAAGACCTGTCCTTTTCAAGCTCATTGAGCAGATTGGCGAAATCACGAGCAGACTGGCTCGGAGAAGAAAGAGGAACCTTCCTACCAACCTTGTCATCAATAACCGCAGACATGCCGCAGGCATCAAAACAAAGGACAGGTAAACGATTGCTAACAGCCTCCAGCACAACAGTAGAAGTATCCTCACTCACACTGGTGAAGAAGAAAAGCTGAGCCTTTCGCATCGCATTCATCACGACATCATTCGATTGATTACCATGCCATACCACTTTGTCAGAAATACCCAAAGAGTCTGCATATGATTTAGCAGCAGCTACCTGATCATCAGAACCGCCACCATATACATCCAATACAATCTGAGGATTACCTGTCATGGCAATAGCCTTCAATGCCAGAGGCAACTGCTTTCTAAAGTCAAACTTGCCAACCCACATTACATGAAACTCCTGATTGTCAAATCGCTCTGTAGGAATATCCTCAGATAAGAAACAGCCAGTCTCAGGAATGACAACAGACTCCAACCCCTTATACTTCTTGATGGCACGATAAGAGTCTGGGATGGAACTAACCAGAACCTTAGCTGTCTTGAATGCCTCACCTACCCTTTTATCATGCTTCAATTGCCAGATATTCAGGAAGTTCTTCAAGCGGTTGAATATTTTCATTTTCAAGCCAGCGCCCTGCAGGTAAGCCGTAGGAAACTGTTTCAGTCCACCGATAGGCCCCCACACAAACGGCACACCATTTTCTTGCGATAGTTTCCAGAGATAGCCCGGTTCACGGAATCCGATCATGTTGAGCTGATGCAACACATCAATCTTCTCCACCTTACAGATATCCTTAGCCATGAGATACGTCTTCCACTGCCACTCCTTATAATATTTATAGAAGCGCCAGTCACCCTGGTTCCAGCACATCTTCCTGATTTCCTCCGATACCGGATTATAATAGAAGTGCATGTTCTTACCCTGTTCCAGCGTAGGCACCACCTCCTCTATCCTATCCCGAAACTCCCCTTCGGTGATAATATACAGTTCACAGAACTTGGCAAGATTGCTCACCCAGTTCCATGCCATTCCCGGCTCACTTCCCATACCAGGAGAGCAAGCGTATGCATTAATTAAGATTTTCATCTGGTTTTAAAATTTATTCTTACTCCTCCTCCACATTTGCTTCAGGACTCTCAAGATGAAAGCGAAGAGATGATGGGATTCAATATCCATATCCAATGAAAAAACACAGCGGAGCATATCCTTATCATAAACGATATGTGTATCAAGAGTCATTTTTACATCATTATCCACATTCTCTTCATGAATGATCTCTATCCACATCGGATGCATATTTTCCTTGATGTGATGCACCTTGACCAATCCACGCTTCTCCAATAGAAAGTGACTTCCATAACCATAGCAGGTTCGTAGAGAGGATAGAGAAGAATCTGAAGACAGTAGATATTCAGCTAAAGTCAGGAAATGATTATTGGGATAATAGATACGGGTAGAGAAATGTCCAAACTTAGTATAGGTCTGCAATCCATAATCAAAGGAAAGAAAGCACTTTTCATAAGGATTTAGATGGAAAGAAAGACATTCAGACTGTACACGCTCCATAAAGTTGTTGGCGATACTATCATCATTATCAAGATAAGTAGTTAGGCACAAATCACCATCTTTCCATCCCTTCTGTTTCAAATCCTGCATCACCACCTGACGGAATATATCAGCAAACTGGTAAGAATATTCAGCCTTAACTCCGACAAACTTGATTTGAGAACAAAGCTTACGATAAGTCTTAATCCTCTCCCGATATACAGCAGGCGTATTTGCATCCACCAGCAAAATCCAGCTGAAATTCTGGCAGCTTTGATTTTTTACAGAAGGCAGACAAAATGTTTCAAAAAGAGCCATTCGCCTTTTAAGCCATTCCTCCCGATCTATAGCTGCCCCATTCTTATCTTCTATCCAGAGAGCTAAATTAAATCGAGTTAGTAGATAATGATAAATCATTTTCGTTCTCCTTAATCTAAAGTAACGTAAAAAAATACGCCTCTCTTTGTCTATTAATCTATTAAATTATACCTTTATAAATCAAAACAAAAGTGTATCTCCAAATTAAACTTCCAACGCAAACTTATCCTTCGATAGCAGCGAAAGAAAAGCAGCGGTCATTACCTTTAGCAGATATGCAGCTAAGCAAATGATAGCAAACACTATAACGATGTTCAATGGGAACACACTATTCCACTTATTCGTAATAAGCATAATTACCCTGCACCCCGAAAGTTGCAAAGGCGGTGTTCACACCCTCATACAGCAGTTGGAAATGAGAATTCGTGATGAAGATAGCAGCCACAAACTTCATCATGTCCAATGAATATAAACGATTCTGATTCATAGTATCACATTTTTACTGTCAACATTCTTTCATGCTCCTTGAGCTCCTCTTCCGTAAATCTCATTTTGAGCAGTTTGGCAGGAATACCACCGATGATACTATAAGGAGGAAAGGATTTAGTGACAACAGCACCAGCAGCCACAACCGAACCATGACCGATAGTCACACCTTTGAGGATAGTAACATTTGCCCCACACCAAACATCATCCTCGATGACGACAGGCAGGTCATATACATTCACCCCATCCACAAACTTTTCCTCTACGGTAACATCCGTCATATACTTACCCAAGATGTCAATACGATGATCACCAGTGATGATTGTAGGTTTAGGACCGAAGAGTACCTTTTTGCCAATAGTACATGCAGCATCCGTACAATAGATAGTACTACCTTTAGGAATCGAAGTACCATCTCCTACTGACAAGTTCCACAATCCCTTGAAATCCGAAGACATCGGACGGATATATACCCCCTTGCCACAGTGCTTCATGCACCGCTTCCATACAGGAGCCCACATCTTGTCCCACAGATACGAAGGCACAAGACTTATCTTTTGTAATATCTGAAAAATATTCATGATTTCTAAAAGTCAAGATTAATCATTTAATATCTCCTCATACAACTTCTCTATGCTCTCATTCACCATAACAGGAGCAAACACCCTTTCTCCGAAGCTCTTGGAATATTCAGCCATATTTCTGCAAAGTTCAGGAGATTCCATCAGCTTGCGAAGCTGCATAGTAAGCGTATCCACATCATCAAATGGGAAAGTGAGGCAGTTCCTTCCTTCTTCTATCACATCAGGAAGACCACCTACAGGAGTAGTTACCACAGCAATACCTCTTGCCCAGGCTTCCAAAACCACCATAGGGAAACCCTCATGACGAGAACACATACAATAAATACTTGCTTTATTCCAAATATCATCTTTCTGTTTGCCAGTGATATATCCAGTAAAAGTTACACTATCGTCTAATTCCATTTCATGACATAAATGGCTATATCCTTCTACATCACCATTACCCATAATTGTAACATACCAATCGGGATAATCAGAAGAGAGAACTTTCCAGGCTTGCAATAACAAATCGGCACGTTTATTTTCATCCAAATGAGCTGCAAAAATGATACTCTTCTCCTTAATAGAATAATCCACAGCAGGAGTTGGAGCACAGGCATTATAGATAACGGCAGTCTTAGCTTTCACATTAGGATAAAGAACCTCAAAGAGGTTCTGCCACTTCTTTGCCAGCAGTACCACACAATCAGCTCGGTTCAGACACCATATAAACAATTTATTATGCGTATGATCCTCCAACTGATTACCCATGTGGATATGCATGATAATCTTCTTCCTGCCAAGCAATGCCAATAAGAGCACTGGCATTTGAATAATCAGGCAAATCTTGTCAGGCACCGTATGGAAATGCACAATATCGTACTGCCATATCGTAAACAGCGCCCTGAAGTAAGCCTTCAATGCAAACCACAATTTCACACCATATCCTCTCTGAATTTGTGTACCAAGCCATCCGCAATGATACTTCTCCCAGAAAGGCATTGTCTTCATCAGGCGCAGCACACTCGCCACGCCTCCACCACTCTGCTCAGCAGAGCCGACCATTAAAACTTTAGACATTGATTACAAAAAAAATATTTTCTCACAATACTTCTCCATATCACGGAAGCATAGGTGTTGATTCTAAACCACATTTTTACAATCAGTGGTGGTTGGTGATTATTACTCGACCATTATAAGTAGCCATACATATTAATGTCAGCCTTTTGAGTCTTCAAATTGATCGTTTGAGATATTACATTCTCAAACTCCAATTGATTAGGCAAGGGAATATCATCATAGTAATGCTTCTTGCGGTCATTGCAATAATTGCAAGCGATAAATAGATTCTCCCATTCGTTCACCTTTTCTTTGTTATTTGTGCGCGATACAATATGCTCTACCTGATAATCAGTAGTTACCTTTCGCTCACATAGATAGCATTTGTCTTTTTGATCATTCAATATCGCTTGCTTCACTTCGTCGCAAGTATATCCTGCTTCTGCGAGTTTTTCTGGAGCCTTATCTGATTTATATACCTTTATCATACAAACTCCTTTCTTGTATTTGGCATAACTGCCAATGCTGCATAATATCGCTCTTTGATAGTAGGTGCAACCGCATCAGGAACTTTATCCAAATCCCTCTTTATATTTTTCAATTCATCCTTCTCCAAAAGAGACAAAGAACTCTTCTGCGACAACTCTTCAAATCTCGCAACACTCTCAAGCAACTTTCCTGATGCCAATTCCACGCCGAAATACCCCTCTGCCAAAGCATCGTATGAGTAATCTGTCAAATCAGAGATTACCTCATGGCGTAACAAGTCATATGCTACGGCATTGTTCAAGGAGTTGAGTACAAAAGGAGAATGAGTCGTCACAATCAACTGGATATGAGGGAACAATGTTGTGAGCAAAGGTAAAATCTCCCTTTGCATTTTAAGATGCAAATGAGTTTCTATCTCATCTATCAGCACGATGCCTGGGGTATTGAAAGCTCTATTCAACTTGTCCTTGCCTTGCATCTTCAAGATCAAATCCACGATAATGTCAAGAGCAGCCGAATAGCCTGCCGACAACTCTGTGAACTTAAACTTCTTGCCAAATGAATGGATGTAAAAAGCATAAGTCTTGAAATCAAACTCTAAGTTCAATTCGTCATCCTCAAACAAACGACGAAGGATATTCTGAAATACCCCAAACCATTCGTCTATCTCATGGGCATATTCCTTAGCATTCTCACCCTCCGCTAAAGCACGCTGCACCTTCAAGTCCACCAAGAACTTGATGAATTCACCCACTTTGTTGACTTTGATGTCACGATATTCCAAATTTGGCTTCTCTGGGTTCTTGACCTCCTTAAACTCAGAACGTCTTTGGTCGCCATAGTATGCCAACAGAAATTGCTTATCCGAAATTGCTTCAGGCAGTAACTCGACCTCGTTCAGAGATAAACTTACCTTACCAGATAAATTTTCTATTCGTTTAGTCCAATCTTCGACCCCTTTTTGGCCCTTAATTCTCTCTTCATTTGTTTTAGCGGAAGCCAAAAATCTTTCATTATCTTTTAAATACTTTTCATAATTTAAAAAAGTCAAATCTGAATCTTTTGAGATTTTTTCAAGATAATCCACAATTGCCCCCAACAACAAGGTCTTACCAGTACCATTTGGACCGGTAATCAACAAATGTTTCATCTTACCTGCTTCACAGACATTGATGTCAATGCCTGATAAATGAAAGAGTTTTTTAATATGAATAGACTTTAAGTATATGCTCATAACTTAGTTGTATTTATTGATTATAAAACAAAGTTAGTACTTTTATCAATAACTTGCAAATTTTCAGCAAATTTTATTTTTGTTTTTAACGTTTACTTGCAGTTCTTTCAGTTAAGGTAACCATTCTGCAAAACACTTCTGCCACTTCTTTGCCAACAGGAGCACAGGCATCTGAATAATCAGGCAAATCTTGTCAGGCACCGTATGGAAATGCACAATATCGTACTGCCATATCGTAAACAATGCCTTGAAGTAAGCCTTCAATGCAAACCACAATTTCACACCATATCCTCTCTGAATTTGCGTACCAAGCCATCCGCAATGATACTTCTCCCAGAAAGGCATTGTCTTCATCAGGCGCAGCACACTCGCCACGCCTCCACCACTTTGTTCGGCAGAGCCGACCATTAAAACTTTAGACATAAATATAAGCTATTTTATCACCTTTAGCCTTTTTAAAAGCCACAACAATCCAAACAATAGAAAACCAAGCCGATTACGAATTAAAAAGAGAGGAACTGATATTCTTAACGGGCAACTACTTAAACATATAGATTTAATTGCTGTTTTAACATCTGAAAGAGAAACATAAGTACAAATAGCCTTCCATCCTAAAATAAAAGAAAAATCACTCAACTTAACATATAATTCCAGTAACGATAAAACTAAACTCCCTGAATAATAACAAAATATATCAGTATCCTTTTTCTTAATGAAAATATCTCTTACAATTCCTCTCTCCCTTACACCATCTATTTTATTACTTAAAAGAGCTTTTGGATTTATTAGACCTTGAGACATACAACCTGAATCACGAATGATATAATGATAGAGTTGTTGATCAATTGTTACCACCTTATTTGCATAACATAGAAATCTCAAAATAAAGAATCTATCTTCAGACATTTTTACGCCTTTAGGAAATATAATGCGATTATTTTTAATAACAGAGGATTTAAAAAGAAAACGCCAAACAGATGCCCATTCATTGGTTTCATAAAAAGCAGATTTCCCAAATTGTTTTAAACTATTTCCAGCATAGCCAATAAAACGAGGAACAAGCTCTTTCAATATTTCATTACCTTCATAAATTGCATTTCCTTTGTTACCATTGAAATCAGTACCATTTGATTTATAATGAAATTGAATGGCATCGGCTTGATTTTTCTCACACTCTTCTATGGAAATTTCTAATAATCGAGCATCTATATCATCATCTGGATCCATGAAATAAATGTATTCACCTTGTGATAGTTTGATACCTTCATTTCGAGCTTGGGCTACACCCTGATTTAGGAAATCATAGACTTTAAATTGACTACGGAAACAATGTTTTTTAATAACCTCTAAGGTATTATCAGTACTTCCATCATTTATAAATATTACTTCATAATCCGTAAATGTTTGTTTCAAAATAGCATTCACAGCATTATCTATATAACATGCTACATTATAACAAGGTAAAATGATACTTACCTTGTATTTATGATTCACTACATTATTCATGAATTTTATATTTATCTATTTTTATGTGTTTCCAACATTTTTTTCCTCATTTCCTCTCTTCTTCTCTGTTCCATAGCATTTCTATTAGCATTCAGACACAATGCTATCAGCATACAATATCCCATACCTTTACCAGAAAGCCAAGAAGAATCAGCTGTCTGTTCTATAGCAAGACAACAGAAGGTAATCATAGCCACACGATAATAGCGCATATCTGCAATAATATCAAAAGCAGCCAAACGACGCTTCCAGAACCAGCAGAAGAAAAATACACCGACGATACCAAACTGTGCTAAAGTTGGATAATAGGCATCACAGATAAAACAACCTGAACCAACTGTAGCATCTCCTAATCCCCAGATACCATTTAAATTATACTTATAATATAAAGGAGAATAAAACTTCCAAGCACCATTACATGCAAAGCTGCCCATACCAGAACCGAAAGGCAAATAATCCCATAGGATTCGTAACGAAGTTTTATAAGTCATAGGACGAGCTAATTCATCGTTGCTTAATCCAGAAACATAATAAGCATCAAATTTTGTCCATGTTACCATCAATATGACAGTTACCAACAAAACTACGTATATCATAGTTTTTGGTGATTTAAAATTCAAACGCTGTTTAATAAAAAATACAAATGCTATAAAGCAAACCACCTCGCCCATGAATTTAAACTTAGGTGCTAACATACCAGTTAAAACCAACAAAAGAGCGATATTTCGATTGCGTTTTGTTTCTTTAGTAAAGAGATACCACGACATACCGGTACATATAGCAAGTTGACCAAGAACTGGGAATTCAGCTTCAACCTGAGTATCTAAGGTCTGCGGATGATAGAAAATCCAAGAGAATAAAGTTATAACCATTGTACCTAACATCCATTTCTTTTGCTTTTTAGTAAAGCGAGGATTCAAAATCCATGTACAATATATAATTGCATATGGGCGGATTTCCTGCATTAAATCAAGCCAAACTGCACCAGCTACGTTTGCGCCAAAAAGAAGAGAATAAACGGTATAGAAGGCTATCAGACTAATACAAACCATAAACTCTTTCCATGGTCGCCTGTTGATACTGCGATTATTACCATACATCCACAATGTATAAACAAATAATAATATAGTCATCACCTCATCTACACTGGAAAAACCAGGAAGATCATTATAAGCTATACAAGTTGGGAAATAGATAATCCAATAAAGGGTAAAAAAACGAGATATATTCTTCATTTTTCAAAATTTAATTTATCTTTAGTATTTATTCTCAAACGGTATTTGGAACCAGCTATATTTCTTACGAGCCCAAGTCTTTTGACCTACAACATAGACTAATTGTACGAACCATTTGGGTAGCATATTTTTAATAGACCTATTCTGAGTCTTTTTCTGCCAACTACCTGCATAATTATGAGCACAAAAACTCTTTGTTGTCTGATGTACCTCTATAGAATTGCGACTATTGAAATAATCCTTATCAAAGACAAACATTTGTTTCATCTTGAGATTATAGTCCAGAATATTCAAAGACGAGAAATCCCTAATTCTCCAGAATTTATAGCCCAGACCTGTTAGTACATGATGAAAACGACAAGGAAGAGGCTGCATATCATAACTTCCATCTTCTTGAATGAAAGTCCTGCCTGTATAGGAATCCAACATATCCTTTACCCATTTACATCCAGGTTCACATCCTATAACAGCAGCTTCAAAAGCGCATATTTGATCATGACCAATAAAATAAGGTAAATTCAACAATGGATCAAAACTTTTATACACCAAAACATCTGAATCTAAATATATACCACCATAGTTATATAAAGCAAAGAGGCGTATATAGTCTGCTGCAAAAGCATATTTCTTTGCCTCGAATGCTTGCTTTGTCCAAATAGTACTATTTATATCGAATCGTTTGGTATCCCATACCCAGACTTCATAATCTGGCAGATACTTCTTCCAAGTATCTAAACACTTTTTTATTTCTGTTGGGTAAGGATCACCCGACAACCAACAGAGATGAATAATTTTTGGTATCATATATTTTTATGTTATTATCAAAATCGTTACTATTTACGCATCATATCCCAAGCCCACAAGCCATTTCTTGACATGCTGCATTCTTAATTTCCAAGGCGCCATCTTTACTGCCATTTCCCTATTTTTGTCAACCAAAGGTTGGTAGTCCTCAATATGCTCCAGTATATTTTTCACCTCATTTCTAAAATTCGCTTCCGAGTTGTAACCTATCGGCACCTCTATTACGGGGTTGTAACCTATCAAATCGACCAGTTCCTGCGGAGCATGTCCCACCATCACAATGCGCGAAAGCATATTTTCCCAATAACGCTGCGTAAGCGTCTCCACGTCTGCCCCTATAGCAGGATCCGTATAATTCTTTGTCAACACTATTGTTATCTTCGCATCCGCCATCGCATCTTCAAGTTCCTCGTCAGTCAGGCGCTTTTTCAGATTACCCGTACACAGATGGTTTATCCCCTCAAAATCCGATTCGCCAATCACCAGTTTGTTTGTTCTTCCATATTCCAGAAGATCTATTTTCCTATCTTTCAGCAACTTTCCTTCATGATGCTTACTCGTATCTACGCCCTCCGTCACTACAAGGATATTCATATCAGGGAAACGCTTCTGTATGCGATCAGCATTTTGTCTCGATGTAAAGATAGCAGTCTTCACGTCGTGTTTCTTCAACCATGCACTCATCCTGTCATCAAGACATGGCCAACAATCCCATATCATAGGAATTATCTCATATCGACAATAATCTGGGAATGCATCAAATTTGCGATTTATAGGTTCAATAAAACGAAGCCTTGCTTCTTTATTGGAAATACCAAAAGAAGGTAACTCGTAATTATGAAAGAAACCTACTACCTTTTTCAAACAAGGATAATGTGGTTTTGCGACCTGACCACCAATCTTTATCCATGCTTCATAAGGGCCCATTTTAAAATTAATAATACCTTTCCTTATATAAGGCATTACAGCCTTTACCTTTTTTTTCATTCTACTGAATTAAAAGAATTATTATCTCAAAAATTTATTTATAACTTTCTTTGCTATTATGCTCGGGAAAACAACTAGACTATATAACTTTGCAGACCAAATTCCCAAATGAAGACATAGCCATAATAATCTTTTTGCCTTAGCCATTTGTTGAAGAGAACGATAATCAAAAGAATTTAATCTTTGACGATTAATCTCTGAACTGTTTTTTGTATCTTCTACCAATACAAAAGATTCTGATGTATCTATTGGTTGATTTGGATAGTTATATGTGCCCGCTGTTACTCCATTAATAGTTGAATCAATTTTCTGACAATACAAACCACTCCCATCAAAACCTTGATTTTTAACTTTAGTTATAACAGGAGTTATTGCGTATTTGTCATATACAGCAAGTAATGATCGTCTGGAAATATCAGACTTGCATCTTAGCATCTGATTGCCAATTCCTGTTATATTACAAGCAGCTTCCATATATTCTTTCAAGCAAGCATCTATCATCTTTCGATAATTTCCTTTCTTGACGAATTCCTTTAGTTTTTTCAACAGGATTCCCTGATAGTAAACATCATTCCAAGCCTCTTCCTTTTCTTTCCATAAGCCTGTGCCCCACATAGAAACATTTATTTGCTGTTTTAAAATGGTAGCTTCCTCGGAAACATCCCATTTTACAGGATAACTATAACCGCAAACTGCCAAAACATCAGGATCATCCTTATATTTTTCCAAACAAGCATTCATATATTCCAAAAAGTTAGGAGAAAAGACATTGTCGTCTTCTGAATAAATATAAGTATCAAAACGTTCTTTAATAACATTCTGTAATTCCTTACTATTTTTGCCCCCTCCATAGTTTACCTCTCTCAAATAAACATGAATCTTCTTAAAATTCATATTCCCTACTTGTTCAAGGTAACTTTTAATTTTTTCATAGCCCGGACGATGACTCTCTTTTGCAGGATAATCCAATCCTACAAAGACTTCTGTCATGTCCGCCCCCTTACAAAGCGAAAGAGATTCCAAACACTCTTTAAAATGTTCGTACCTACATAAAGTAGGAATCATTACTGGTGCGTATATCATTAATAGATAAATTAAATTATTATTTTCCAAGTAAGAGAGGTACATACCTCTCTATTAAAATTGTACTCAAATAGGATATCCATACAATACCTACATAAGCTATCAGGAAGCTAACGATCCAATACAGGGAAGCCGGCTCAAATACACGATTCAATATCACTGCTGCCGTATGACACATTGGTGCATGAAGAAGCATGATTCCTAAAGAATGCTGACCTAAAGATACTAACCACTTCTGATTCTGTAATTTCTCAGATATAAACAAAAAAGGTACAAAGCACAGCAACATCAAACCCAATGCAACAAGATAATAGGGAGTGAAGTTTCCATTAGATTGAGGAACAATCATAAAAGAAACCAGATGCCATAGATACAAGCATAAGGCAATGATACCAGCTACTAGCAATCCTTTATTCTCCATTATTTCCCTGAGATAGGGATAAGACAACTTACCTGTTACATAAAGAGGCAAAGCGGCACATCCTTCATCGAGAAGAAGAGGCATATTGATATTCATGCCCGCATAACCAATTAAAAGACTGCCCCCCCAGAGGACGAACTTAGGCATTTTTATTTTCATCAATCCCCAAATCAATACTTTGGCATATAGAAGGGCGAACAAAAACCAAGCAGGACCATTACCTCCTGTCATGTTATACAATGAAAAAGGATTCTCGCCCCAACTTCTATCTTTTACATAACCTAAGAGCTTTCCGTAAGTAGTTGCTATTAATATCCAAATGATAGCTGGTAAAATCAGTGTTCTTAAAGACTTTGGAAACCATTGACCAATATTTCTTTCTGCACGATCATAGAATCCGCTCATAAAGAAGAATACTGGTACAGCAATAAATGACAGGGGATACCCCATTACCCCAAAAACTTCTGTATGAATACTAATAATCAGCATGATACCAATACCTTTGGCAACATCAACATAAGTATCTCTATTTTTAGTCATTTTCTAAAGCTTAATTATTTAATCTTTATTGTACTAATATCAAACATAAAAAATAGGAATAAAATTTATTTTTTGCAAGAAACACTCTTTACCACCAAAATTCCAATTATTCCAATCTTTCTTTTTTTCTTCTTCACTAAATGATACCCAAGGAGTATCTACAATTTCTATTTGAAAGCCTTCTAACATTTCTTTAAATTCCTCAGGAGCCTTTTCGCAAGATGTCCTTTTTGCCCAAAGATCAAAAGCCAACTTGGAACATTTATCAAAATGACATATCTCTTTTGCCTTTCCACAAAGAGAATCTGTCGGAAAAAGAAGTTTTCCTTTAGCCAAATTATTATAAATCATTTTAGAAACATAACCATCATGCTTAAAGAATAACTTCTTTACTCGGGGTTCAAGATTCAAATCTTTATTATCACTTAACATGTAAGCATATCCACTTTGAGCACCAGGTCGATTAAAGAAGCTCATACCGAGCGGACGGCTGTTTGTATCGAAATTCGATTCCATTACATCATAATAATATAGCACTCCATACCGATCCTCCAATTTTGAATTTTCATTTGGAATATACGGGGCATAAGTGTCTGTGATAGCATCGTATGTAGTAACCGCAAAAAAAGCAGCAGTAGTTAAATCATTGGAAAAATCAAAAACTCTTGTCGGTATTCCGTAATGCTGCGCTAATCCCTCAAAATCAATATAAAACCAAACGGCTCCAATCTTTTCAACATTTACATATGAACTTCCAAGGAAATTGATAACAGGATGCGTGTTTAATAATACTTCAAACTCTGCAAAATGTAATTGAGCAAGCAACTTTTTTCTCTCGTCTATTAGCCTGTCATATGAAGAAAGGCAAGTAGGGTAATAATACCGTTGTCCGCGAAATCTCATATTAGCAGTTAACCCTTGTGGGTTTAACACCACAATATTGCTTCTCTCTTTTATGGCACAAGCATTATACCAACCTTTGTGCATGTTTCCCAAAAAGAAAGCCTCATTTCCAATAGTATTCATAGAGAAATCTAACAAAATAGAATCTAAAATATCTAACATTGTTGGGTATTTCTCTATATTGTCTACGGTAGGAGGTGTACTAAACTGAGAATTTTTCCAATCAAACATCATATTGTCAGCGGTCTATAAACTTTCAAAAATCTTCCCACTATTCTTCAACAATTCAGAAACTTCATTATGACAGCCTATAGACGAGAAAATACTTGCTCTAAGACTATCTGCTATAGCACAATCTATCGGCATCTTATTATCATAGGCAAAAGTACTGGCATTCAACAAATATTCTAATGCTATGCCAACATTGCCCATCAAATTCCATATAATACCCAACTTCAAGAGCGCCCAGAATGTTTCCCTTGGTTTTTCTAATTTTTGTGCAAGAGTGCGCATTTCCGCATATGCTTCAATTGCTTCATCGTATTTTTTAATATCAAAATAATACTTGCCTAAAAATTCTCTGCCTTGCATAAGATAGAATTCATTATTTCTATTTATACTTTCGTCAACTAAACATCTCCCCAAATTATACCCTTGATCCGTTTCTTCATTTCTCATATGATAATTTGCCTTACATAACATCGCCTTGAGATATGAATCATTAGTCAAATCTAAAGAAATAATCTTATCCAAAAAGCCCAATTCTTCTTTTATTGCCATTTTTTCAGAAATGGAAGCAAGGATAAACAAAGTCTGTATTCTGACTTCATCTGTTAATTTCATACTTAATAGTTCATCGCCTCTTTTTAATATGGCGCATCCTTGGCTTACATCATTACCTAACAAAAACAAATTTGTTAAATAACAAAAATCATATATCTCTTTCCAAATATTATTTTCCATAAAAAACACCTATTTCCTACATTTCAGAGTCACTAATAATTTTTCATATCGTTTTTATCACCTTACAAGGATTTCCTGCTGCCACACAATCAGCAGGAATACTCCTTGTAACAACACTTCCTGCCCCTATAATACTTCTTGCCCCAATGGTCACACCTTTCAAAATGATAGAATGAGCACCTACCCAAACATCATCCTCTATTTCAATTGGAGCAGATTTCGTTCCATCGTTGGATGTACGACGAGCCAAATAGTCTAAAGGATGAGCATCCGTATCAGTAATCAGCACACATGCTCCAATCTTTACATTGTCACCTATAGTAACACTATCATGTATCCACATGCGAGTACTGCTCATGCCGACATTGTTACCTATCTTTAGAGATGCTCCATTTTCCAAATAGATAGCACCTTGGAGATTGCTTGATATAGGATTAACGGCATCACCAGAAGAGAAATAGAAATTGTCACCTATGCCAATATCATTGTTTCCACTTGTCACCAAGTTCAGTTTCCCTGGTATTTGTACCTTCCTACCCAAAACAGCACCTTTCTTTTTCAAAAACGCACGATTCAACATGGGATAGAATCGCATACGGACCAATGCTGGAATATTCAAGAGTTTTCCTAAAATAGCAATCATGATATTACTTCTTTATTTGTTCATAGACATCCAACAATTCTTCCACAATCTGCCTCTTGTCATGACGAACCAAAGCAATTTCCCTTGCCTTTTTGCCAATAGCCATATTTCCCTCCTTATTATCAATCAATCGCTTGATGTAATAAGCAGCTATATACGGGTCTGTCACAGGATACAAGAAGCCTGTCTTACCATGCTCAACCATCGAGTCTGTACCACCGACTCTACTTGCCACTACAGGAACCCCTACCATCTGAGCCTCACCCACAGAATTAGGACTGTTCTCTATATATGAGGAATGAAAATACATCGTACTACTTAACAAGGCATCACGCAGTGTTTCTGCAGAAGCGACACCACATAGATTGACATTTAAATCTTGATGACTCAAACCTATATGTTTTTCCATAAAATCAGGATCAATGTTACCATAGACATTCCATTGGAAATTCAAGTGCAACTCGTTTTTCAAAATGTAAGCCACCTTCAAGATAACATCATATCCCTTATAGGTAGGGAAAGAGATGGTTGTGGTAATCGTTGGAACTTTCGGGATTTGCCTTTCCCTTGCCTCATAAAAGACATCACGCAAGATTTCCCCACCATAATAGTATTTCGCCTTTGGATTGAGAACTGCCATGGCTTGCCTATCCCACTCCGTCCTTCCGATGACATAGGGAACTGCATTCAAAATCGCTTTTTCACGATAAGCACTACGTTTCCAGTAAGCCAAGTATTGAAGATGGTGGAACTTACCCTGCAATCCATTACCACTCATGATATATTCTCTACGAGAAAATCCTGGAGGAAGGAGTATATATATAGAGAGAGAGAGGAGCCCTTGGATGTGAAGCACCATTGGGATGTTGCCTGCCACTCTTGCAGCAAGACCATGATACAACTCCGAGCCGAAGATATGTATCACATCAGGCTTGAAATCCTCAATCACTTCCTTGAACTTATGCTCGTAATAAGGCCATAATACTTCATCCCTTGCCGCATCGTTGAGTTTGAACAAATCAAGAATTTTGTCTTTCTTTGACTTCGTGTGATGTGGGATAGGATAATAAACCACACCATCTTGTTCCACCTTTGCAGGTTCTCCGTTTCGACAAAAGGCAATACCCAGTTTGATGTCATCGCGCTTTGCCAACTCATTTTGCATGGATGAAATCCACCCACCACCATTATAGCCACCACCACAAGAATGAGGTGACTGATAATTTCCTGCCGTAGCAGCAATCCATAATATTCTCATTTTACAAACTCCTCCTTTTATCTATAATCTACACCCAACAATCTTCGTACAAAAGATTTTAAACGTTGAAATAAAACTTTAACTGTAACTTTTCGGCCTTTTCCGTAAAATCGTGAAAAGGCTTGATACATCAACTGATTTTCCATAACAGGAATATCAGAAAGCAATATAGGCACTTGACTTAATTTCATATTGCTGTAAGTGGAACTTATGCCACTATGTGTTCCTGTTCCATCCATACCTGATTGAATCGCCATCGTTTGATATGGAAACAGATGCAGCTTGTTTGCCAGGAAGCATGAAGCATAGAACCGTACTGCCCATGAGTCGTTTAGACCTACCTTATCACAGTACAAAATTCCATAAAATGGACCAGTTCCTCCTATATTAAACTCATTTGTCTTCCAGCGGATCCTCTTCAACAATTCCCTGGAGTCAGGATTGAACAACTGCCAAGCACGTTTCCACGTCGCCCATCCCCAACAGGCAAAATACCGCAAGAAGAAAGTCTCGGAAGTTTGTGTGTCGGTGGGATTCAAAAAGGCACTTATGGAAGCAACTCTGTCATCATCCTTATACTTCTCCAAAGCATCATTCATGTATTTCAAGAAATAAGGAGACAATATCAAGTCATCCTCCACGACTATGACTCTACCATATTTGTCCGTCAACTCTGTGATGCCCGCTATCAAACTCTTGGACAATCCCCAATTGCTTTCACGCTCCACAATGGTCACAGACTTAAAGCCCGTTATGGTATGGATGTACTCTCGATTTTGCTTTACGCCCTCTATTTTCGTCTCATTCTTGGGACCATCCGAAAATACAAACAAATCGCTTTGAGAAGCCTCTGTATTTCTTATCAAGGACTCTACTGCTGACTGTGTATGGTCAGCACGATTGTATGTAAAAAGGGCTATCGGTGCAAATTTAATATTATTCATTACCATCTGTTTTAAAATAAGAGTTAAATGTTTTTATATCTTCAATTGAGAATACGATATCCCTCTTGCATATTTTAACTTCATCTCCATAAGAATACTTCTTTATGAACCTTTACTGATTTTATTTCTCAGGTAAAGTTATCTTAGAGCCCATTTTCAAGCAAAATTCTTTGGTGACATCCCCATCATAGCCTCCTTCCGACGTAAAGGTCATTTCACCAAAGTAAATTTTGCCTCCAACTATATAAAAATCTACACGAACTTGCGGATGTCCTTGAGCCAATTTTGATGCATAATCAAGTAATTGTGATAGATTATCTGGTTTAGGTATCTCAATATCTGTTCCTCGAAGCTGTTTATTTAATACTTCTGACATCAGATGCCAATTACAATCGTAATAAGAAAAACGAGATTGATGTCCAATCACTCTATCGGTGCAAACCAATATACAGAAAGGCTTTCCGTCAAAGCAGTAGACTTTATAATCTGCCAATGATTTTGAAAATTCACAATCATTTTCCAGTAATTGTTCTGCTATAATCAAAGGCTCTATTTTAAGATAATGAGGTTCCATTGTCTCATAGCCAAACCTTAGTTTCAACCATTCATTTAATTTCGACCTTGTTGCAGGTATATCCAACTTCGATTTATCAAATACTGGCAAGATAGTTCCTGCACCATGATTCGTCTTTAGGATAAACTGATTGGGAAGTTTATCAAAATCTATATCGTTAGCATCTTTCCAAACACCATACATTTTAACCAAAGCATCTTCACCTATGCGTTGCTTAACATAATCTCGAACAAGATACTTGTCAGCCAAACGTGTCCAAACAGAAGTGTCATAATTGAATTTCATCCAATTAATTTTCTCGTTTAAGGTTTGAGGACTCTTCCAATTTATATCGTACCCAACCAAACTTCTATGTAATTCATTCGCAATGCCCTTTGGAGCGAAATGAAAACGCAGCCAAAATTTTGTATTGGCATAGATGGAAAGAATAAATTCTGGACAAATCTTTCGTAAAATAGCACTCATTTTTAATCTCTGTATTTAAATTTTCGAATTAATAAATGCAACATCTTGTTTTTTAATGCAGAATTAGATAGCATCAGGTAAAGACTCAACAATAGTTTCTCAGTAAAGGAACAAATTGATTTAAAATTAGAAAGCATTTCTTTCAAATCTGCATCTTTCACATAATACTTGGAATTGATTACGGTAATTAAGTTATTGAGCAACCATTCCTTTTGAATTCCTATCAAAAATGGATCAATGCTCCGACTACAGGTTTGAATAATATGCTTATAAGCAATCGTTTCCTTTATTACATTTACGTTGCCTGTTATTGAATTAGGATTATATCGATGGTAATAAGTACAAACATCGCAATATGCCATTGTTCTAACATATTTTGATAAGAAAAATGTCCAAAGATTATCCTCATGTATGATTCCTTCTTCAAAATATAAATGATGCTCTTTCAAAAAAGAAAGGTTGATGAGTCTACTTTGAGCACCCACAATATCACCTAAGTACTGTAAAAGAAAGGTTTTAATCTCTGCTTGACATGTGCAAAATTCAGGAAACTTTATATTGCTGATGGAATTTGCATATTTCTCATCTTCAAAGAAAGCCCCTTGAACAAGGTTTACCTTTCCATATTTTTCCACTAGACTCCACATTATTTCTAAACAATTGGGAGTTATCTCATCATCACTATCCAAAAAATAGACATACTCGCCACTGGCGACATCTATTCCTGAATTACGAGCAGCAGAAAGACCTCCATTTTTTTCTCGCTCAACTATTCGGAACAAAACATTGCCTTGATAATGCTCAATAAAATCCTTTGCAATGAACAAACTTCTATCGCTACCACAATCATCTACAAGTATACACTCAACACCATCTGTCATAGTCTGATCAGTAATTGACTTCAAACATATAGCAAGATATTGCTCTACTTGGTACATCGGAACTATTATAGATATCTTCATCATTGTATCATTTGTTTTAAGTGTTCAACAACTCTCTTTGAGGCATAACCATCATCAACACTACCATAAACTTTGTAGAACTTTTGAAGCTTTTTTGAATAATCAGCCATATTGAAATTTTTAATAGCGGCCTCCATCTCATCATTATTTTTACATAAGGCAAACGGCAATTGATAATACATAGGCTTCAAGCCACGCATAGCCGTATATTTGTTTATATCGGAAGCATAGAGGAATACAGGCTTACGAGTATTGCTAAAATCCAAGGCTACACTGGAGTAATCGCTTATAGCTATGTCCGCAATCAATAATAGCTCATGGATATCCGTATAATATGTCATATTCCAAATACGCTCTCCAAAATCGTATGGAGGATGCTTGAACCATTCAAAACAAGGATGCAATGTTATAAAAAACATCCACTTATCTCCAGTCTTTTTCTCTAAAGTATCCAAAACACGATGAAGGTCCAAATCATAGGCTTCCGTAGTTCCACTATCACGGAATGTCGGAGCATAGAAAGCTATCTTCATTCCATCCGGAATATTTAGTTTACTGCGTATCTCCGCTTGCTTCATAGAAGAATCGTGATAGTATTGATCATTGCGAGGAAATCCAATTTCCCATATCTCTGCATTTTTAGGAACCCAAAAAGTATCTTTCAGTACTTGTGTATGATATGTCCCCATTGAAATAAAAATGTCTGTCAAGGCAGAATGCCGTTTGCTGTTCTTAATCCAATTCTCTGGCAAAACCGCATCACCTTCAGCACACTTACAACCTGGTTGACCATGAGGAATGTAAATGAACACCTGCCCTTTCTTTTTCTTTACAGGATACAACGACTTAGAATTATTAATCATGATATGGGCTGTCGCCAACTCATAAACAGCTCTTATCCTATTGTATTTTACCTTGCGAATAAAGTTGGGTATCTCTATATCATAATGCTCTACCATCCACACCATATCGTATGGAAGTTTTTGACGATGTATCTCTTCCGCTATGTATTTGAGGTTACATTTATATCCACCACCATTTCCTTGAATAAACACGATTTTGTTAGACTTGACAGGAAGATAATAAAAACATTTTATGCAAAATTCCCTTACCTTATTATATAAAGGTTCTATCAAATACTTTAGTTTTTGAAAAATCATCATTTTTTATTTTTTAAAACGTTTGCGATATTGTTCCAGTAAAATACCCCTTGCGAAAATATATGCCTCAGGTTTTATTGCTTCTGACAAGCCTACATAGATAGCAATGCCCAAAGGAATCTGAATACACAAAGACAGAACAATGTTGCCAACAAATAATCCTACGCCATATACTACCAGCGCCATAACAAAAGAAAATATAAGTCCATATTTTACATCATTCACTTGCTCTAATAATGAATAATTCAAGTACTTTACATTAGGTCTTGTATTCATATAAAATACATAAAAGCTATACAGAAACATGGCTGCCGAAATGCCAATTGGCCCGAAATAAATACCTCCAAACAACAAGGCTATCATTACCGGCTTTTTATAAAACTCCAGCTTCAATACTTCACCAGATTTCCCTACAGCAAAAATCGACTGCAAATTCGCATTATTCAGAACGACAACTATACTTGTAAAACAAGCCAACTGCATGAAAGGTATCGCTGGATTCCATTTTGATGAATACAATAAAGGGACTATCTTGTCTGACGTTGCAGCCAAACCAATAAATATAGGAGACAATATATAACTACTTGTCATCATTGCTCGTCTCATACCTCGCTTTACTGCCTCCCTGTCATTTTGCAACTGAGATAAAGCAGGAAATAGTACAGTATTTATCGTACCCGAAATATTAGTATTAAACATCTGGGGAAGTCCTTCGCCTCTATTGAAAAAAGCCAAGTCTGCAGTCGTGTATTTAAAACCTATCAAATAACCTTTTAGCTGGTCACACAATGTCCCAATAAAACTGGATGCCGTTTTTTTCCATGCGAAATTAAACAATATCTTAAACCGATTCCAAGAGAATATCAATTTGGGATACCAGCGAACAATGCAGAACATGACTAAAGTATTTGTAACCGAGCTAACCATTTGCTGAGCTACTAATGCCCAAGGTCCAAACCCTTGGTAAGCCATCACAACTCCTATAACAGCTGAAATTACCTGTCCTATAAGACTGGAGCAAAAGAACTTTTTAAACTCCATCTGCCTAGAAATGACTGCATTTTGTACCATCGCCAAAGCACCAATTGGCATGGTAAGAGCCAAAACACGCATCACAGGGCAAATCAAGTCGTTATGATATAGACTTGCAAAATATGGCGATCCAAAATATACTACACCATAAATGACAAAACTCATAAAGAGTGAAGAGTAAAATACTGTATTATAGTCCAACTCGTCCGCATCTTTCTTTTGAATCAAGGCTGCATCCATACTTCCTGAGATAAATATACCCACAAGGATGTTAAACATACAAGCCAACGCCACCACACCATAATCTTCAGGAGCTAGTAATCGAGCTAATACTACTGTTATAACGAAACTAAACAGCTGAGAAATTATCTTCTGCAAAAATTGCCACACTAATCCTGACAATGTTTTTGATTTTATATTATTATCCATTAAAATAATCCTTTACATATCTTGATTTGGGAAGAGAACTGTATTAGACCATGCTGGCTGACCAAAGATTTTGTTGATTTTGTTTCTTATCAATGTATAGTAAGTCCATAGACGACCTTCTCTCACATGTGTTCGCAAATAAAAAGGAGTTATGTTTTTTACATAAGGAACAAAACGTCCTGGAGGTACAATAGAAAAGAAATCACTAACAGGAGTTGCAACATAAACAGGTCTCTTTTGGATATGAACATACAAAGACTCATCTTTAACCACCTTTCCATCTTTGATTCCATATCTAAACAACTTGCCATTTTCAAAAGAGAACATTATTTTCTTTATGCCCAAGTTAAACTTTCTAACAGTTCCTGAGAAAAAGCCATAATGATAAGGAGCCAGGTTATCAAATACTTTGTCTAACCAAACCTTATCTTTTAGGTTATTCATCCAATAATGAGCCGTACCATTATGACATAGTCCCCATTCATCAAACCCAAAAGGTTTCTGTTCTGTAAATATCTTAGTTATATCATCAGCCTTTCGATAAATAGCATTTATTTCTATTGTGTTGCGAAACAAGGAAAAAAATCCATCTACACCTAACCGATCATATTTATTAAGTATATCATCGGTCACAAACTTACGAATATCCCCAAAAATCAAATCTGCATCACAGTGTCCCCAAAAATCATAATCTTTGATATATTCTTGGAACATCTCCCCATAAGCCACTTTATAATCACACATTTTATATGGCTTGGAAATAATACATCCTTCCCATACATTTTTTTTCGCCAAATTTTCCACGAAAGCCAAGTTGGTTTTGATAACCCTTAGGTTTTCGGGGGGTGCAACTATCGACTGGTCAGTAGGCATCAAAAAATCCACAGAAGGATTATGCTCCACTGACTTCAACCAAAAGGAAAAGTCCTTCCTAAAAGGACCAAACCAAGGAATTATAAATACAATTTTCTTCATTCTTATATTATTTTTCTTCACAAATCAATTTAATCAAACCAAACAAACTATAATTTACCATATCCATGTAATTAGCATCTATACCTTCTGATACCAATGTTTTTCCATTATGGTCTTCAATTTGTTTGGTGCGTTTTATCTTCATCAATATCAAATCAACATAGCTTGAAATTCTCATTAGTCTCCACGCCTCCCCATAATCATGATTTTTCTTATCCAATAGCTCTAACGTTTTGCATATATAAGAATCATAAAGTTCAATCACCTTATCATTGTCCATATCAACATCATTGGCATATCCAAACTTCAGTTGGATAAGTCCCATAATGCCATAGTTAACAATACCTATAAACTCAGGAATTATGCCTTCTCCGACAAGACACTCTCCCGTTTCCTCCAAGGTTCGAATTCTATTTGCCTTGATATAAATTTGATCAGTTATGGACTTAGGACGCATAATGCGCCAAGAAGCGCCATAATCCTGAGTCTTCTTCACGAACATCTCTCTACATTGAGATGTCACCTGTTGTAATTCATCTTTTGTTGTCATTTCCATAACGTCATTTCATAAAAAATCATTTGAGTCTACTCTAAAAAGTCAGAGTGGTTTCAAATTGCAAACAATATGCTTATTACATACGTTAAAATATGTTTTGCCAACAATTCTCCCCGACTATTATACTTAAATCTGCATCTGTCATAAAGAGATGCAGGATAAGCAAGGTAAGCCATTTATTCCAAAGATTATAGGAAATCGTGAATAGCCTGGCCCACGCCGAAAGATACTATTTTTATTCTTGAAAAATTTTCTACCAATTAGTCTCTTCTAAATATATCTCTTGTATAAACTTTTTTCCTTACATCATCTAAACAGGCATCATAGCGGTTGGCGATGATGGCATGGCTCTGTGCCTTGAATGCCTCCAAGTCATTGACAACTTTGCTGCCAAAGAAGGTGCTACCCTCTTCCAATGTTGGCTCATAGATGATGACCTCAGCACCCTTTGCCTTGATACGTTTCATGATGCCCTGAATGGCAGACTGGCGGAAGTTGTCGGAATTGGATTTCATCGTCAGGCGATAGACACCGATGACGCAGTTATGCTCCTTTGTCGCATCAAAGCTGTTGTCTTCGGCATAGCTGTAATAGCCAGCCTTCTTTAGAACGGCATCGGCAATATAGTCTTTGCGTGTGCGGTTGCTCTCTACGATAGCCTCTATTAGGTTCTCTGGTACATCGGCATAGTTTGCCAAGAGCTGCTTGGTATCTTTTGGCAAACAATAACCACCATAACCGAAGCTTGGGTTGTTATAGTGGGTACCGATACGTGGGTCGAGTCCTACTCCATCAATGATGGCCTTGGTATCGAGACCTTTTACCTCTGCGTAGGTATCAAGTTCGTTGAAATAGCTTACGCGAAGAGCAAGATAGGTATTGGCAAAGAGTTTGACTGCCTCGGCCTCCTTCATGCCCATGAAGAGTGTATCGATATCTTCCTTAATGGCACCTTCCTGCAAAAGGGCAGCAAATGTCTTGGCTGCTTTCTTCATCTCCTCGACATCTGTTACCTGCATGATAGCCTCGTTCTCCTCAGCAAACTCAGGGCGGTCGATAATCTTGGGATAGCCTACGATGATACGGCTTGGATAGAGATTATCATAGAGTGCCTTGCTCTCACGAAGGAACTCTGGTGAGAAAAGGAGATTGAACTTCTTGACACCCTTCTTGGCATACTTCAGGTACAGACTGCGGGTATAGCCCACAGGGATGGTACTCTTAATAACCATCACAGCGTCTGGGTTCACTTCCAATACCAGGTCGATGACTTCTTCGACATGGGTTGTATCGAAGTAGTTCTTTACTGGGTCATAGTTGGTCGGTGCTGCAATCACCACGAAGTCTGCATCAGCATAAGCCGATTTGCCATCAAGGGTAGCTGTAAGGTTCAGTTCCTTCTCTGCCAGATACTTCTCAATGTAATCATCTTGTATGGGTGAAACTCTATTGTTGAGCTTCTCTACCTTTTCGGGGATTACATCTACTGCTGTTACATGATGGTGCTGAGACAATAGCGTGGCGATGCTCAGACCGACGTAACCAGTTCCGGCTACTGCTACTTTTATATCTTTAAAATTATTCATAGATCTATGATTTTTGTTAGCTTATCGGGACATGGAAATAATACGCTTTACTTAAGAAAATCTTCCTTCTTTCCCCAAATCTTAGCCATTGGTTCTGTCTCCATGTCATGCTTAAAACCTTCAAGTAATTTTACAAAATCATACTTTGGCTCATAACCAAGTTCCTTTCTTGCTTTCTCAATACTCAGCACAAACTGAGGAGAAGACGGCTTCTCAGCTTTATAGATAATGTCTGACTTCTTGTCGCTATTGAAAACCTCTGCAATCTTCTTTATCTGGTATTCTATTGAAACAGGATGTCCACATCCCATATTGTAGACACCACCATCATGCTTTGCTTTGATACAGCATTCCATCATGTTCACGAAGTCGCCCACATAGACCATCTCTTTGATTGAGTCGGGATTTCCCCATACTTCCAGAGTATTGCCCTTCATGGCTTGATCTATAATATAACGCCAACCAAGCCAATGCTTGACACCATTCACACTATAAAATGGACTTGGTTTATAACAATAAATTGTAGGAAGACGCACTACAAATCTTTTAAATCCATACTGAGCATGATAATGCTCTATGAGATTAACAGCAGCATTTTTGCAAATAGAATATACAGAATGATCAGTTGCCAATGGAAACTTTCGTTCTACATCATCATCTATCGGTTCTGTCGTACCGAACTTATAGAGGATATCAGCGATACTCTGTGTAAAGACTATCTTTTTGCACCCATGTTCTCTCATCCACTCTAAAACGTTAAGAGTACCAGTGATAATGCTATCAACATACTCTTGTGGATTATAACCCTTCATCTGGGCAGGCATCATACCAGCAAAATGCAAGACCACGTCAATATCAGTTGGCAACTTGGCAAATGTTTCCTTTTTTCTTATGTCTATAGAAAAGTACGGTATCCCCTTTTCCTCAAAGAAACCATTATCCGATGGTCGGTGTGCCACCGCCACCACATTATATCCTTTACTTTTTAAGCCGATTGCTGTATATGAGCCGCAAGACCCAGTAGCACCGATAATCAAAATTTTTTTCATTGCTCATTTTTTTAAAACAGAAGCTCATGAAAAAATTACAATCAAAGTTCTTTCTGCATCAAGAACTTCAAGCCTCTGTCTTCTTGTTCTACAAACCCGTATTTTTTATAAAATGTATATGCCTTTTTATTTGTCTTGACAACTTCCAAACCGATACTGGAAAAACTTTCCTTCTTCAAGGAAGCTAACAGGTCTAACATTTTTCTGCCCAAACCTCGGCGTTGAAAATCTTCAGCAACACATATAAGCGACACATACAGTTGTCTTGCCTCCTTGTTTTTATAGTATGCCGTGAAAGCCTTTAGTTTACCAACTTCCCAACAAACGGCAAAAGAGGCACGTGAATATAGTTTATGACTATATTCCTCTATATCTATTACCTCAGATATGGGGGGGTAAATAATTTACTTGTTTTTTCCATCAACTTCAAAAATTCATATTCTGTCTGTGGAAAAGTATCATATAATTTAAATTCCATATTATCTCACATTATGATGAACTTGCCACTTACTCTCTATCACATCATCTGCATATTGCCGAACTATCATTATCTCGTTTGGTACTTTCACTACCGAGCAATCAGGAACATTCCTCTTGACTATTGTTGCGCCACCTATCAAACATTTCATGCCAATATGCACTTCATCAAAAACTGTCGCATTGGCACCAATATAACTTTGTTCGCCGACAACTACAGAGCCACAAACGGTTGCATTTATTGCTATGAATGCATGGTTAGCTACTTTTGACCAATGAGCAACAACAGCATTATCCTTAATAAAAACATCGCTACCCAATTCGACACGTTCTTGTACAATAACATTATCACAAATCCAACAATTATCGCCTTTTATTTCTCCACGAACACTAGCATTAGGAGAGACTATGTTAGCCAATTTGAATCCCATAGACTTTACCTTTTCGTACAAATAACGCCTATCAGCATTCAAGCGATTCCACAAGACTGCAACAAAGAGCAAGTCATTTTCTATATCTATATATTGATTTAAATCTTCGAGAGGGAAAACTTGTCTAATTTGCCCCCCCACTTCAGCTATGCCACTTTCCGGAACATACTCCTTATTCACAGTACAGCCGATTATTTTATATAACGAATATCTTTCTACAAAACGAGCTATTCTATCCGCAGTATCAGATATTCCAACTATTACCAAATTTTTCATAACTTATTGAACTATTACATTTATCTTACTTTCTATATTCTTAATTACATCAAACATTTCGTCCATATTTTTGTACTTAAGAATAAACTCGCCTATGCAATCTTGAGCATCTCGAAAGCGATGTACTTCATCACCAACATGTAAGTCATTTACAAATTCTACAAGATGATTTTTCTCAAATTCCTCATCAAATTTTATGCTCTGGAATTTTCCTGTAGCATTAGAATGAACCATATAATTAGACCAATAACCTTTTATTGGCATCTCCTTCTTCCCCTGCAATACAGATAAATCAATAGTATCACCAGCTGCTGCTTGTACGACCCATGTTACCATATCAACACCTGTAGCATATTTGGTAACCTGAGGGATAAGACTACCGCCTGAACGGGCACCTAACTCCAAAAGATAAACCTTATCATCTTCTCCTACAATTGCCTCTACATTATAAGCATTGCTCTTCATATCGAGAAGAGTCATCAATCTTTGGAGTTGTTCTTCCAAATCTTCTATATATTTATGATCCATTTGGAAAGGCCAGCATTCTCCTAAAGGAGCAAAGTCCTTATCACAATTTGGGTCATAGAATTCATTACCCAAACAATGAAATACAAGCCTACCATCTACAGAAAAAGCATCTCCTGAAATCTGATGACCTTTCTTTACGATAAATTCCTCAATCAAGAATCGCTTACCTCTCGAATAGTTGAGTGCATCCTCAACAAAGGCTTTCAGCTGTGATTTATCGGTCATTTTATTTATACCTTTACTACCTGATGAATCAACAGGTTTTACCATAACAGGAAGTTTAAACTCATCAATATGAGCAAGAGCATCCTTATAAGTAGTAAAGCCCATTGCCTTAGGACAATTAAATCCTTTGTCCTGTAAGAACTGCCGGAACAAATCCTTATTGGAAAGAATTTCAACCGACTTAAATGGGGAAGTAGGCAAACCTAATTGTTCACAAACGTATGCGGCCGTAGGTGCTGCAGGATCAGAAGCATAAGCCACTACTCCATCTACTTGCAAATCCTTTGCAAGTTTCAGAACAGCTTCCTTATCCGTTGTACTTACATTATAATATTCATCAGCATACTTATGTCCTGGATTACTTGGCAAATAATCACATGAAATGACATAATAACCCAAATGTTTTGCCTCCTTTATTGCGTAAGTCTGATAAAGACTTCCGCCAAGCATCAAGAGTTTCTTCATTTTTCTAAACTTTTTATAAATTCTCCTATTCTTCGAACACCTTCTTTTATCTTGTCCTCTTCGAGAGTAAAAGCAATTCTAATATACTTATCACAACTCTTTCCATAAGCAACACCAGGAACAACAGCAACCTGCTGAGCTTTCAAAAGAGCAACAGCAAAGTCATACGATGTAAAGCCTGTAGCAGAGATGTCAACCATTAAATAGAATGTAGCCTGAGGAGCAGTGCATCGTAGTAACGGCAATGCCTGTATTCCTTGAACAAGAGTGTTTCTTCGTGAAGTAAAAATTTTGACCATATTTTCAGAATAGTTCTCTTTTCCACTCAATGCCTCTATAGCAGCATATTGAGAAGGAAGCGGAGCACAAGCAACTACATTCTCCTGTAAATTCGTCATCGTAGCTATCAACTCTTCTGGTGCCAGAACATAACCAATACGCCAGCCTGTCATACAAAATTCTTTGGATAAAGAATTAATTAAGACTGTACGTTCGCGCATACCTTCAATAGCAACTATACTTTTAAAGTGTGCCTGATCGTATATTAAACATTTATATACTTCATCGGAAATAACAACCAAGTCATTTTTCTTTGCCAACTCAGCTAATGCTTGTATTTTTTCCTGTGATATAATTCTTCCAGAAGGATTGGAAGGAGTATTTATAATGATAGCCTTAGTCTTCTCTGTAATTGCCCTTTCAACATCTTCAATATTGAAGCTTAATTCTTCTGCATCTGGATTATCAACAACTACGGCTTTTGCATGGCAAAGATTTACCATCTGAACGTAATTTACATAATATGGTGCTGGAATAATCACTTCATCACCAGGGTTTAATAAAGCCAACAAAGCCAGATACAAACCCTCCATTGCTCCTACGGTTACAATAACTTCTGAATTAGGATTATACTCAAATCCTTCAGTTCTTTTATAATAATCTGTTATTGTTTCTCGCAATGGCAACAAACCTGCATTCTGAGAATATCTTGTTTTTCCTTCTTGAATTGCTGCACAACCTGCATCCTTAATTGCCTGATGTGGCTGTACGTCAGGATCGCCAAGGGTAAAATCTATGACATCGGAATATTCCTTAGCCATGTTAAATAAAGCTCTTGTCAAAGAAGGTTGTACCGTTTTCGAAACTTCTGAAACCTGTATCATTCTTTAAATAAAATTAGTTAGAATCAATTATTTTAATATACAATCCAATGTTCTCTGAATATCCTCATCACTTAATGCATGGTGCATAGGCAAGCAGATTACGCTATCAGCCATCTTATGCGCATTTGGAAGCTTTTCCGGTGCTGCACTTTCCAATCCACGATAGGTTGAGAACTCGCTGATCAATGGATAGAAATAGCGACGACCAAGGACATTGGCAGCCTTCATCTTGAAATAAAGTTCGTCACGACTCATGCCGTACTTCTCTGCATCAATGAAGATTGGGAAATAGCAGTAGTTGTGCTTCACGCCTGACATATCATCGAAGAAGCTGATGCCCTCTACTGGACGCAATGCCTCACGATACTTGATGGCTACCTGATGACGAGCCTCAATAGCGGCATCTACCTGCTTCAAATTGAGCAAACCGTATGCGCTTCTGATTTCATCCATCTTACTGTTGATACCAGGACCTACCACTGTTACCTCATCAGCGATACCGAAATTCTTTAGGTAATCAATACGCTTCTTGGTCTTCTCATCGTGCATCACAAGTGCTCCGCCCTCAATGGTGTTATATACCTTTGTGGCATGGAAGCTGAGCGTACTCATATCGCCTGCGTTCAAAAGTCCTTCACCATTCACTTCTACTCCAAAGGCATGAGCTGCATCGTAAATAACTTTCAAACCATACTTGTCTGCGATGTCCTGGATTGCCTTGGTATCGCATGGTTTGCCATAAACATGAACAGGCATAATGGCGGTAGTACGTGGTGTGATGGCCGCCTCAATCTTATTAGGATCCATATCGCCTGTTGCAGGGTCTATATCTACAAAGACCGGCTTGCATCCGTTCCACCAGATACTATGGGTTGTTGCCACGAAGCTATAAGGGGTTGTAATGACTTCGCCTGTAATGCGGAGGGCTTGCAATGCCGTCATCAGTGGCAGGGTGCCATTGGTGAACAAGCTCACGTATGGCACTTTGAGATATTCTGCCAATGCCTTTTCCAACTCCTTGTGGAAGCTTCCATTATTGGTAATCCACTTACTATCCCAAATTTTCTTCAACTCTGCAGTAAAATCGTCAAGATTTGGAAGAAGTGGCGATGTTACTGTTATTAATTTATTATCCATAAGCAGGAATTTATATTCTTTTATTTAAATTTCTTTTATATATTGTTTCTCATCGGGTTTCAAAACCGCTTAGGCTACTGCTACTTTTATACCTTTAAAGTTATTCATATCGTAGCCAGGATTATGTTTAAGTCATGATGTTTGTTCGAAAACCTACCAGTCCTCCCTTACCCTTAAGGGAGGATCCACCTCTCATCTCGGTCTTCTCCCCTCAGGGAAGAAGAGGAAACCGCTCCTCACCGTCGCTCTTAACCGCTTCGCTATAAGGTTGACGGACCATCAGAGGTCTCGTCAGAGGGGGTATGCGGGATGGAACCGCATGGAGCTTACCGAATTATAAATAACAGAAAGACTCTATCAAGAATCGTTACTTTTATCTGCGGGTACCTGCATATTAATGTTTGTCAGAAGATTGCTGTGAATTTAGCTCTACCCTATCTTTATTATCAATCTGTGTTGTACATTGCTGTGCAAAATTATTCTGCATCACATTAGCAAAGGCAACAGCCATATTATTTTGATTTCTTACACTTTGGTAAGCCTCCCAATCCCAGAACAAATAGGTATCCCATAAACCTAAATCTATTTCCTTTTTAAGTTGTTGCATTTTAGATTGGATAGCATTTCCTGTCCCATCAAAATAGGTGTCCAAATTTGTATGATAACGAAATACGTATAATACATTTAGTTCACCAGGAGTGAAAAGGTTGGTAGCTAAGCCCGGATGATTTATCAGTTGATTATTCTTCTCTAATTTACACTTTGATAAATCTATATCTACGTATTTCTTTGCTACAGCACGAATAGCATACAATCTACTATTTGACGAGAAATATTCATCAACATCGGCAAAGAACATCGTATCACAATTGCCTTTATTAATTTGTTCTTCCATCAAATATAGTGTTTCCTTAGATATTACCACATGTTCAAACCGTATGTGAGCTATATCGAAAACATTATCCACGGGCTTGACTACAGGAAGACCTAATTTACATAAAGCCACTAATACTGCACGCTTTTCTACAATATTTAACTCATTATTAAAATCTGAGGTCGCAGTATCATAAGTCTGCCCATCTTTGGCATACTTCTTAAATACTCGCAATCCTCTTATAGCTATATTACGCACCTTATTAGTCTTATGTAGCAAGAACATATTTTGAAACCATGCGCCAAAGAATCCACCTAGCAAAGCAGCAAGGATAGGAATCAATATTTCAATCCAATCTGTATTCATAATGGTAACGTATTAATTCTTAACTCAACACAATATAGATATAAGTCTGAAAAGTTACATTAGGAGCGTCAAATTGCAAAAATATATTTACGTAATAATCAGGAATCCTACTGCAGGACATCAAGTAAATATGCTTACAATTCAATTTCGAAATATAATATTTTATACTAATAAAGTTTCAAATCCGGTACACTATATGCTATACCAACATTATTTTTATTCAAACATCTCATGACAATACCTGGCATCTGAGAAAGAATCTCTTTCATCAATGGCAATAAACATCTGTATTTATCAACGTTACTATACGTTATATGGAACTCACTTTCTTTGTTGTGGACAATAGCACACCGAACATCGTAAATAAATGTTGCAATTTTAGAATTAATGGCTGACTTAGGAGTAGCCGCATCCGTACTTTGTAAATAAGGATTTTTACTATCATGCATCCAATACTTTCGAATAAAGGCTGTGACTGTAGGATCTATCTTCGTGAATTTATTTTTAAGTGATTCTATATCATTTAAAAAAAGTTCCTTCAACGCTGACCTTTCATTAAAAGTTGTATTCAGATTCTTAACATGCATCAAAAAGGAGCATTTAATATCTGAGCCCTTCACTATATCTACCATCTTTCTCCTATATCCCATATATTCTAACACTTGATACATTTTCAAAAAAGCTACCAAAACATCGTTTGCATGATGCCACTCGTTTATGACATCATATATATCATAATATTGAGAATAAACGACAGTATCAAAAAAGTTTAAGTTTATAGAACCAATAGCGCTATTCCACGACCATATTAAATCTACATCTATTTCCACATTTTCTGTTTCCAAAAATTTAAGATAAGCATAAGAATACAAGTCTATTCCGGAACCTTTAAAACGTGTAGTATCAACCAATAAGACATATCGGTTAGAATCTTGATTTTTCATTAAATTCAACAAATTTGTCTGACGTTGTTCGCTACTAGCCAATGCCTCTATCACAAAGAACACATTGTCCAATACAGGTTTGCATAGGCTGTCTGTGTTTGCAACCATCAAAGAATTTTCCTTATATGTAAATGCTCTCTTATAACTAGCATTGGCAAAGGATTCATAAACATAACTATTAAGATGAGAATAATCTACTTCCTCATCAAGACTTAATGATGTATGTAACAAGAAATAAAACAAATTCGATAAATATGAAAACTGTGTCATTGTTTGCATACAAGTTATCCCATTGAGCAAATCATATTCTAGAGCATCATGTAGTGTTATCTTGTCCACGTTATTCAAACTCATTTCCTCATCAATAGCTTTTTTGAAAAGACTTTGAAATATCTCAGATCTAACCATCGTATTCCTCCTTCGTTGCATTTATAGTATTTGACATCAGAAATGCCTGCTCCCAGGTTATAGGGATTTTCTCTATTAAACATTTACTATAATGAAATATAGCCTTGCGAAGTACACTACCAATATTTATTCTAACGCTAGACAATCTAGAATATTGACGTTCAAAATCGACAAGTTTAAAAATGGATGACTTTCCAAACACAGTAGATAAGATTAACTTTAGTTCTTGAATGGTCTTATTTCTAAAGTCATTCTCGTCAGTATATTTTTGCCTAATACAATATCCGATTGCTCCTAATATACTAGAAATAGAAGTGTCCTTAACAAACCATTTCTTAAATGCCTCATCTGACACAGATAACTTTATATCAAATTGATATATAAGATTAAGGAACTGCTCTAAAAAACTCTTATCAAAATAGAAAGAAGCATCTTCCTCCGAGATGCAACATTCCTCACTTAAATTGAATTTTCTGTCTAATCGTACAGGTTTACATTCAATAAAAGAACGAAGACCAATAACTAATGTTGTAAACAAGAACTGCCCTGGTTGCCGCATTCCTCGCTTTACTTCCATATAATTTGGCTCCTTAGTGCGAACTAAAGTTATTGGCGTATTCAAATCAGAAAACACCCGCAAAAACATAAGTTCATATTGATGCTGCAAAGATACACGCATTTGTCCAGCATTCAACAATAACATTTTGTTCACTACCTCCTTTTCGTCAAGATTTCCCCAAACATAGAGATATAAATTAAAACTCTTAAATGCTTTCTCTAACTTTTCCAAAAAAATATTGCTATCCGAAGAAAACATCTTTCTCAATACCGCATAAGGTATAACTTGACTGGCTTCAGGAAAACGTTTCCGCATCTCAAAAATTACATCATGCAAACTTTTCCAAGAATGCCCAAAGAAATCTGTAACCTTAGACATTTCAATAATTTGTTTATAAATCCACAGTCGATATGTTCTCTGTAAGCCATCCAATATACAGAATTCGTCTATATTTAAAGAAGAACACTCAACTTTAGAGTTTTCTACCAACAAAGTGAGAGGAGGAAAAGGTTCACCTGAAACTATAGAATCCAAAATTGTATCCAAATATATATTTTTCACAATACCTCTTTGGATTTCAAAATCGAAAGCCGTTTCAGGTTTTACAGCCTCTAAGTAATCCCAAAGAGGCACCTTACATAGCCACCACTTTTGCACATGTAAAGTATCTAAAATTATTGGTTTCATAATTTATATTTTGTATATCACCAATACAGCGTCCCCACTATATTACAAGCAGTTACGCGTATTGTTTTTTGAAAAAAGTTATTTTATTATCGTTTTGCATAAGATAAGCTGCACTCGGCAATTAGAAAGCCAGCTTTCATTGTTTCAGCTTCCAAATCTCATCCAGCACCTTCTTCACCACTTTCTTGTGTAAACCACCAATACAGCGTCCCCACTATTTATCAGCGGGTTAGCCATACCAGTATTTTTGAATAAAGTTTTGATTTTCTAAAATTTAACTATCAAGCGACGGCTTGGGATGTCTTCGTTACCTCCGCATCCGTACCATCTTCAAAATGGCGAACATAGTCACATGGCAGGAACGAGGCATCAACCTCCTCGCCACAAAGTATGCGAGTAAGGATATCCTCAATGTACTCACCAAAGTTCACTTTGTTCAATTTGCAACTTTCCAACAACCCGAACATAAATGCCAAATTCTGGGCAGAGAAGTGACTTCCTGTCTGAAGCCAATTGCGTCTTCCCATAGCGATATGTCTAAAACATCTCTCTATGGCAATATTGTGTATGTCGATTCGGCCGTCCGAAAGGAATGTTCGGAAGGCATCTTCGTCATCAAGTATGTAATCTACGGCTCTGTGAACCATCTGTCCATATTCGTCACCTGCAGCACGCATCTTTTTGAGCATTTCCATGATGCGATCAACGATAGGCTCGCTCCACTCTTTACGGAACTCCAGGCGATGTTCTGGACTTTGGTCATCCTCTTGTAGGAAGACTCGCTCGATATAGAACAAAGCATTGACCAATATCAAAAGCATTTCCATTCTCGAATCTACCAAATAGGCATCCACCAAATAATGGCGAGCGTGGAACCAACAGGCCTGGCGCAACAACTCTTGTCCTTCCAAGTCTTTGACTATAGCCGGATATTGAGGAGCTCTGTCTGCTACGAAACCTGCAATGGAAGAATCCTTGAAGATTTTCTCTTCTTGCAACATGTGGTCGCGGGTACCCTCATCATAGAGCATCACACAAAGCTTTTTCTCCAAGGAGAGAACTGCCTGAACATACTCTATTGTATATTTCAGAGGGTCATCAGGTGTTTCCCTGCTACGTACCAGCAAACGAGTTGCATCATTGTTGGTAAACTTAGACTGTCGGATAGCTTCCAGCATCAATGGTTCAAGTCTTTCCCTCAACATCTCCATAATCTGATGCATCCATAAGTTCAAGGAAGACTGAGGTATGTTCGTCTTCATTCCCTTCAACATCTCAAGAATACGATTCTCGCTAAGGTTATAGCAAAACTTTGACTCCAAATAGAATCTGGCAAAACTTGGCATAACAGGATTGCTCTCCAAGATTCTAACCGGGCGCTTGCTACACATTGGATCACTCTTAGGAACATTGAATCGACCAATCTTGTATTCACGGCAAGTTACCTTAGCTGGAGTATGAAAGAATAGCTGGATATACCACGTATCCTCACCTGTCACCTTGTCCTTTCGTTTTATCAGCTTGGAGCCTTTAGGGAGATTACTGGTATCAATGCCAATTTCTTCCAAGATGGTTGCTGTATATACACGACGGCGACTAGGAGTATTTGATTCGGTATCCAAAGAAGGCTTGGTCTTGTCGGTCTTTTGTTTCGGAACCCGAACCTTTGGCCTATTTGTTTTCTTTGTTGCAGAATCATCCATTCCGTTGCGATCCTTTCCACTGGTTACAGCCATTACATGCTTGACAATAGCAGCGAGGCCATTTTCCTCTAATAATGGACAGTTAGGATCTATCTCACCGTTTAGGAAACGAGTGGCATCACTGTTGCGTTGGAACACTCTACGGTTAATCAACTCGACCACTTGCTTGGCGTCCAACGCAGCCTTATCGGCAGCGTCAGCCACGTCCTTCAAGTCATCAATAGTCTTCACTTTCTTTGACAGAACAGATATTCTTTTATTGCTCTCCTCAAGAGCCTTGCGTGCTTCGCCCAGCATTTGCTCTGCATTATCGGCACGCATTTTTTCCTTTTCCGCCTTGGCTTTTGCGTTCTTGGCTTCTGCCTTCGCCTCATTGGCTTTACCCAAGGCATTATCACGTTCCTTCTCCATCAAGGCTAGCTTAGCCTCATATTCCTTACGAGTTTCTTCCTCTATCGCCTTGTTTTCATCCTCCAAGAAACTGGCATAATCGTTACGTTTGACCAACTCATTGGTCAAACGAACGTTCTCCATGCGTAAAACTTGGAGCTCAGCCTGTATGTTGTCTCTTGTATTCATGTATGCAAAGGTACTAAAAATCAGTGAGATACGCAAATGCTTACCGTTAAATATTGTATATAAACAACTGATTTTCAATTAGTTAAGCACAGCTACACTTTACTGCCAAAGGCTCTCATCTTAGCCAAAATGCGTTGTTTCTCAGCCTCTGGGAAATTTGGACTCGAAAGTAACTTTAGCACTTCATTCTCGTTTTTGGAGGCACGGGCACTATGCTCGGCAGCTCTCCGCTCGGCAGCAGCAGTTTGGGCTTTTGCCTTAGTTATACGGGCATTGGCGGCAGCAATCTCTGCCTCCAATGCTGATATTTTATCTTGTATACTCATATTCTAATTTTTGTCTGAACCGACGTAGACATTATCAATATCAAAGTTTCCCTTGATAACTCATGCGTTATCTTGCATTCCTCGAACTCCGGCTTGAGAAACTTACCGTCAGTAAACCACTTCGAGCAAAGAACCCAACCATTTATATCATAATGCAAGATTTTTACCTTGCGATAGTCCTTGGAATAAAAGACAAAAGCCTCATTGTAATTTCGAGGATTATGTCCCATGACATCACGCACTATAGAAGCCAATCCTTCATATCCCTTACGCATGTCGGTAGGAGTGGACTTCATAAAAAACTTAGTTCTGCTATCAAAGTTTATCATGGCTGCGACATTTTATGCAGCAATTCTGCCACGACAAACAAACTGTTACTCTTTATCTCTATCTGCTCTCCGTCTGGAGATTTCAAAATCAACTTCTCCACTTGCCATGTTGTTGGCTTAGGAGTTTCATCCTTTATAGTAATAGGAATGAAAGCATCTTGCGATGGCTCCTGCTGTTTCTCCTGTAAAGGATAGTTCTTCTTGTACTGGATGAGCCAATCATAATCGACTGCTTCATCTTTGCAATACTTACGCAGGCTACGTCCCTTTCGATTCTGGTTGTAGTCCTGCATCACCTTTTCAAAATATTCTTTGCTTTCCATTTTATGCGAATTTTAAAACGGTTGCAAAGATAATATTTTTCATTTACCCCACCTTACGCTGTATTGGTGGTTTACAAGTTGACATTTTAAAATTAGTCTTCAGATTTATCACTTAATAAAGGAATATGTACTGGGGTATTTGGGTATCTTCCAATTTTTATCATCTTCACCAAATCGGCTTTTGATATGCCGAAAGAATCAGAAAGGTAATGCAAGTGAGGCCTGCTTCCTTGTACACCAGATTCCATCCCTTTCAACCCTTTATATGTTTGCAAAAAACAATGCCAATGACTACCATTATCGAAAATTCTCACAATCAGCACATCTGCTTGGTTTATAATTGTTCGCATTTGTCCCTCAGTAAGAGTAGTTTCACCAATATATTCTATGCTCCCATCATCTTTCATATGCATAAATGAAGGTAATTTCTCTTCTTTTACACTTTTAGGATCGCCTTGCCATATATAATGGCTGAATCTATATCCGCATTCTTCTGCGAAGTTAAACAAAGATGATAATTGAGGCTCTGTAAGTTGAACCCCTTTCAATAAGCGTATCTGCTCCTTTTTATTTAATTCTTTTTGAAAGATATTTTTTAATTTACCGTCAACGGATTCTTTTGATAATTCATTATACGATTGCTTTGCAAACATCAATGCAACTTGATTGATAATTTCATCGTTACATGGCAAGTTAAAATTCTTGTCTTTTTCTAACATTACTTTTATGGCTGGAGCTATAGATGATGCATGAAACTTTACCATTGTTTCTCTATATGATACATTTTCCACATCTTCCATTTGGTTAGCTATAATTTCCTTATCCCCATCTTTATATATATATGTAGTCATATTATTTTAATTGTTCTTTAAAATATCTGATAAAATATTATACATACGCAAATTTTCCTCGCTCAGGCAACGTTATGAACCGAGAGTTAAAAAGTGTATCAGGAACTTTCTTTTGCAACAGTTCAAAGAAGTTGCGGTCGTGTGTAGTCAAAACAATCTGTTTGTCCATTGAAAAGGCTACGTTTCTCAAAAGGTCTATGATGGAAAGAATATTGATGTCATCCAAAGCTTGGATAGGATCATCAATGAATATACAATCCATGCTTTTTCCTTCATCATCGGTTGCAAATAATGCTTTTGCTAGAAATATACAAAAAGAAAGAATGTTGATTTGGGCAGTACTGAAATACAAGTTTGGCACAATACTTTCCTTTCCATCTTCCCTGCTATTTACTAAAACTTTCAATCGTGGATTTTTTAGCTTGAAATCACATTTGAATTGTATCTCCTTGTAATCGGGATGAGGATCAATGGCATTGTACAACCTATTGATAAGGTCAAGCTCAAAATAACTATCCACGAATTTTTCAAGGTGTAGTTCAATGCCCTCTATCTCTTTCTTGCAAGTATTTCTTAAAAGTTTTTTCTCTGCCTCCTGTTTTCTCAAATTAGAAAGCTCTGCCTCAATGCGTCTGTTATCGAGAAATTTCTCAACAAGATGCAGAACCGATATATAATCATCTAATGCCGTTTGACGTTTCTCTTGTTCTTCCTTCAATGACTTCTGTTCCTTGAGACTTTGCTCAAATATTAGAATGACATCTTGGTCACAACTCTGAGTAATCGTTTCGTTTAAACTGCATCCTGTTTCAAGATAATCCAATATCCGTGCTCGCTGCTTCTCTATTTGGTGTATTTGTGTTGTTTTCTCATCATGTTGCTTTTGTAGAACTTCAGTTTGCTCAATAGCAACATTTCGTTCTTTCAGTTCATTCAATTCTTGATTGAAATTTTGAATTTGTACTTTGAACTTGTTTTGTTTTACTTTCTCTTCTTTAATCGAATTTTTCCATTGTGATAGCACTTCTTCTGTCACATGAGCATTTTCTGATTTGCTAATATATTCAATATAAAAATCGCCAGATTTGATGGTTGAGATTTCTTTGTACGCTGTTTCTAAACTCTTGTTGATAACAGCAAGTTGCAAATCTTTTTTAGTATGCTCCTCTTCAATAGATTTCAAACGATTCTGTTTTTCAATTATACTATCAGAGTACTGCTTCTTGCTATCTTCTAAAACTCGACGCATTTTATCCTCTGGCATTTCTGCCAGTTCTGTATATGCCTCCTTTAAGCGACTTTGGATTTTTTCTATACTAATAGTCTGTTCCAATATACTTTTAACAACTTTGTCATGATTGGATTTTGTTTCCTTAATTTGAATTTCTGCTTTCTCCAAGTGTTCATCAACAGTGGCTATTAAATCCGTGAAAAGTTGTTCTTTCTTTGTATTGAGTTCTTCCTTGGAAGATACAAGTTGTTCTTTCTTCTCAATATCCAACTGTAGGGATTTCTCTACAATTGTATTCGTTGAGATACTTTCTAAAAGCGCTTCATGCGAATGATAATCATAGCCACACAAAGGACATACACCTCCTTCTATTTTGGAAAGAATAACACGTGAGTTGGTTACTAATGCCTCTATATCTCCAAGATAGCTTTTCTTTTCTACTATCGCTTTATCAACATCTGCTATTTCTTTATCTTTATCTCCAATCTCATGCAAGACATCAACAATGTTCTTCAATTCTTTCACGAACAAGCCATCTGCCAAACTTGCCTTTCGTTCGCATAGAGATTCGTACAAGGAATGAAACTTGTCTGACTGGATGCGTAGCGATAATAGCTCCTTGTCTAAATCTTCTTTTTTTGACAGAGTAACCGACAACTTCTTTGACTCATCATCAAGTGATGTTCTTAACCTGTTCATTTCCTCATAATTTTTATGAAGATGCTCCAGTTTCTCAATCACTATAATTCGTTTTCTCGCAAGAGTTGACAATTCGTCTTGGAAAAGAGACAATTGTTTGGCGGTTATTTCTTTGCTTTTTAAAATCTCTTTGATTAGAGCATTTTGCTTTTCTACATATAACTGCTTGTTTGCTAATTCGTTATCAATCTCGCAGAATTGTGCATAATGCTCAATCAAGAATGCCTGTCTTTCGCTTTTTTCTTTAGATTCTACTTCCTGTTCTTGCAATCTGCACAACAGTTCGGACAGTTCTCTATACCTTTTAATATAGGAAAGACTATGCTGAATTTCATCAACTTCTTTTTGGATAGAGTTCTTTCTTTCTGCAAGTGCTGGGAGTTGATAGATACTGGGTAGTTCATCTGTACCGCTTTTCGCTTTCTGGTAAGCAGTAATTAATGAGGTCAAACCTTCATGACGTTTAGTAGATTGTTCCTGCCAAATCTCTGCTTGTAGTATAAGTTCCTTCAAGTATTTGTCAGAAAAAGAATCTTTGATGTCAACTGGGATGCCTACAGATTTTAAAGAGACTAAGACATCTGATAGTTTTGCCTTCAAATCTACATTTACAATTTCTTGATTCAATTGGGCTGTTTTATCCTTTATTTGTTTGCTCAATGAAGTGATTTGGCGCCCACTGCTTGTGTACTTCTCTTTTAACCAAAGCCTATAATCCAACAATCCTTCTGTCTCCTTAAACCTTTTTGTAAATATCTCGAATCGACTTTTGGCATCCTTGTTTGAAATAAATTCAGAGAAGAAATCCTGTGACAGAATGGCATTTGTGAAAAATGCGTTTTCTCCATCACCTTGTAATATCTGATATTCTTCATCTGGATTGCAAGTTCTAACGATAGAATTTCTGTCGTCGAAATCCATTTCGACTTTTATATGCTCTCCTGGTAAATCCTTGTTATGTATAAAAGATTTATTGCCAGAATGAGATTTGTCCTCACTGGCATTTTCTGAAAGATTATCATCAAGACGATGAATTTTTCCTGTCATACAGAATTCCATTGAATCGAAGAAACTTGTTTTGCCAAATCCATTCGGAGCATAAAGTGCAACAAAGTTTGCTGTTTTTCTTCTATCTTTTTTAGCAGAAAAATCAACAGACTCGTCTCCAAAAAGGCGGAAAGCATGTATGTTTACCTTATTTATCTTCATTGCTTTGATATATCTTTAATAGTTCTGGATTACAGTCATACATTGCAAAGTCCTCTTTCATTTGCTCTGTAGGTTTTATAATATACCTTATGTATAAGTCTATTAATTTTTCTGCACCTTCTTTTAGGTCATTTTCGTTGACAATGATTTTACGAGAGGATATTGTATCATGCTCTATTTTATATTTCAGCGAACGGTCTATCATGTTTTTGTCTGGAACAACATAAAAAAGATAGAAGTTCCAACGAGTAAACTCATCTATATCTTCAATTTGGTAGTCATGAATAAGAAGATTTCTGAAATCTTTCCAATACTGACGCAGTTCTTCTTCTGTTAGAACTGGGGTTACAGCAACTACAAATTCCCGACCGATTCCAAAACAGTCTTTTTTACAAACATCAAGAGTGATTTCCATACCTACACTTCTATAATTTCTTTCAACTTGTTACGATAATGTTCTATCGTAACTTCCTTTATCGTATTGGCGCAATCCTTGACAGCAGTCTCAAAGATGTTATTATTGATAATTGTCATCTGATTGAATACATTTGAACGAGACCTTGAAATATCATTTTCTTCTATGATTTCCGCCTTTCTGAGGTCGGGTACCTGTGCTTTTGGAGCAGCATAGTTTCCATAAAATACGGTTTTATTGAGTCCACCCACTACAAGAAATGCTCCCTTAATTTTTCCAACGACCAACTTGGCTTCAAGTTTTTCCCTTACATCATATACATCCAACTCTTCGTTGGAATAGCAATAGTGGAATTTCTCATACAAAGAGACTATTGCTTTTTCGCCATCAGGCTCATTCATGTCAAGCAAGGCTATAACACCAACTATAAATAAGGTGAATGCTTGCCAATATCTTTGGTCTAAACTTTCCAATTTAGTCTCTTTATTGATTTTCCCCTCCTTTTTCAAGACATCAAATATGCGAATAGGAGACCATTGCTCAACTATGGCTTTATATTGGTCTAAATCAGATGCAAATTGAGCCGTTCTATCGTCCACAAAACGTTCACGACTGAAGTCAAACACCCATCCAACCATCTTACCAAACTGACTTAAATCAAATTTAAGGACTGGCGGTAACATTTTTTCATCAATAAGTTGCAAAAAGAGAGATACTGGAAGCATTCCACTCTTGCCAAGCATTTCCTGCTTGTCATGCATAGCAGACTGAGTATGAATACCAACCAATTTGCCATCTTTATTGAAAATTCCTCCTCCAGACATACCTTTGATCTCCTTTTCGTTATTCTGCACATCATATTGATATTCAACAACATATAGTTTACTGTTACTATCAAAATGCTTAATATGCAGTACCAAGATATTTCCTATTTTATTTTCTGCGTCCTTTCGACATTTAGGAAAGCCTATATGAAAACATTCTATTCTTTCAGATGATATATAAAGATGAGGAATATCTATGTCACGTTTCACAACCAATACTGCAATATCGTTGTCTCCTCGATCAGAGACTTCAATACTTTGAATGGTAAAAACATGTGCCTGTTTACTATTTATCTCATCATAGCTGATGGAAATTTTGTCTAGTGGCAATATGTTTTTACCTTCATCTAACACAACATGCCTGCATGTAAATACATACAATATGTCCTTATCTAATGGAGAAACAAGGACACCTGTTCCATCATTAACCCTAACTGTAAGTTTCTGTTTTATATCGTCTATTCCAAGCATGATATAGTGGTAAATACACGTTCCTTCAAATTAGGAAAATCCATAAAGTCCTGCTTGGTAAACAAGCTATCCTTACGTTCTCCGTAATTGAAGCCTATAATTGAATCTGTATTACAGATTATTTGAGCAATCACCTCTTTATCTGGATGCCCAAAGAAATCTCCATTGGTAGAAACTAGAAAAATATCTGCATGTACCTTCTGTATAAAGGCTGGACAAAAATTGTTCTTACTACCATGATGTGAGAGTTTTATAATTTTGTATTTGATGGGGTGTTCTTGATTTGGATAAAAGCAATCAAGCCCATTCAGAATATCTTTAATATGAGCATCACCAAGCAACAATACCTTATCACCTTCTTTGGTAGAGAGTTCAAAAGCAATGGAAGCTCTATTCTCTTTTGTGAGGGTTCCATTCTTCCATGGTTTTGCTGCCAGTTCTTTTAATGATACAGAATCAGCGCCATTGGCTGTGCCTGTATTATGCAATGAAGCACTTATCTTCTCGGCAATGCTGTTTCGATATTTTGACAATGGAGCTAATATTTTGATATGAAAGGGGCCTCTATCAAATTCTTCTCCTTGCACTATGTTGTTGTTATAGCACCGTCCTTTGTCTCTCCACAATTCAAGTAGTTTCCCAGCTTGGGTTGGAGAATTTTGCAAACTGGATTTATCTGATAGAATAACATCGTCATTCATCCAGATTTCTCTCACAAAATTTTCTTTAGGAAACTCATCTTCAAACCATTCTATGATTCCTCCTATATGATCATCGTCAACATGCGTAACAATAAGTAAATCTATATGCTTATTCTCTTCATGCAACTTGTCTATCAATAGTTTCAATGGTTTATCAGGATTTCTTCTGTCATGCAAATCCTGATAAGTTTGGGCGACACCTCCATCTATGAGAATATTGTAATCGTATGCAGAAACGAATATACAATCACCATGTTCGGCAGGAAGTAAAGTTATATTTATTGCCATAACAGTTTATATAGAATTTCATTCTCCCATTATCCTCTTCATCGCTGCCATCATGCGAAGCTGTTTGGCAGTAGAACCTTTCTGGCCTTTCTCTGCCAAATCAAGATAGAACTTGTAGTTGCTTGATAAAGTCTCACGCAGTTCATCAGGCATGAGCATGTGCCATTCCTGCTTTTCCTCATCGCAATAGGTGGCGACCAAGTATAGTTTCTGAAGTTTGTACTGGGTCTTGCGCATCTTGCGAACGACATAAGTGTTAGCACCGCCTTTGACAAATTCATCAATAATTTGCAACTCTTGCCTGTTGAGGTTGCTCAATATCTGAATGGGACTGTCAAGCAGTTCTCGTGCAACTCGGCGTGCAGTCTCATCCTTCTTCAAGTTGGGGCTGACATACAAATCGAGTTTGTCGCACACTTTCAGCATATTCACTTTGGTTACTCCTCCTACGAGCTGCACCAAGCGTATGCTGGAATCATAAGTTGTGGTATCTGATAAAACTATCATAGTTTATCTTTTATTTAGATTTATACAAATCGATACTTGTCTTATACCTTATTTCCTTTTTATACTGGTTTGATTAAGGATGCTAAGGTTATGTATTATTAGGTAGCTATAATTACCCATAAAAAATATTGGCAACTTTAGTCCAAAATATCATTTTTTAGGAAATTACACTATTATTTTCCACATTATTACTCTTCAGTGAGACAACGATTTTCTGATTGTCTTTTCTCTTTGTAAATCACCGTTAGAACGTAACTACTGATTTTCAGCAGTTAGCACATCCAACATTTTTCAAAAAAAGCATATTATTAATTGGTATTGCCAGAGCTGCCAATTAGGCAGCCTTGACATTCACCTTTTTGTTCGAGTTATAATTACATGGGATTAGGGACATGAAGTCTTGCTCCCCCTCCATCAG
>OOCG01000175.1_pt1 | contig 46674 bp, 43 predicted proteins | sample 1671521 | NCBI WGS metagenome assembly OOCG01 (sample SAMN06348165, study PRJEB24527) | human gut metagenome | biome: human gut; feature: ankylosing spondylitis patient; material: feces | host: Homo sapiens | place: China | collected 2015-10
AATATGTACAATAAAATGAATTTTGTCGCTTTGCAAGCAAAATCCCACTAAACCCTATAGGTTGCGGATTTGAGGTTCTTATAGTTTTAATTATGATTTCTGGGTGCAAAGATACGAAGAATCTTGAAAACACGCATTACCCAAACTACAGAAAAAATGAATAATTTTCCGGAAATCTCATCTTGGAAAATTTCTTAAAAATCTCATCTTGGAATATTATCCGGAAATCTCATTTTGGAAATCAGCCTACAGCCTTCTCCCTATCCTTCAGAATCACAGCCATGTTATCCATCGCCCATTCTATCAGGTAATCCACAATAGGAACAAGGGTTTCAGCACGGGGTGTGAGAGAATACTCCACTCTTGGCGGCACTTCGGCATAAGCCTTGCGGGTAACGTAGCCATCAGCCTCCAACGATTTTAACGTGCTGGTAAGCATTTTCTGCGAAATATCCGGAATCAGCTTACGCAGGGCATTAAACCGGAGGGGACCATCCTGATGATTTTTCAGGGTGTAGATTATCAGTAGCGACCACTTGTCGCAAACACGCGCCAGGACGTTACGGATGGGACAATCCTGCACTACCATTTCTTTTATCATTCTTCCCATAATCTATCTTCTTTTTATTATTATACTTTAATAATCTGCAATAGGCTACAAAAGTAACTAATATCCGAAAAGATACCAAACATGCAAAGTTAATCTAAGTTAACGCTTTATTTTTCTTTCTCCCATTCCCACGCAATAGTTACCTCTAGGTAACCATCTTACCCCCAAGTGCCTTCTTGCAGGAACCAGTTTTTCGCAGTATCTTTGCAGCGCAATTCAGAAATAAAAAGAGAAATATAAACATTTAAAAATAACAGAAAAGATGAAAGAAACAAAGCTTATTGCAAAGGCTGAGAACTTCACAGCCACAGATTTTGGTAAGATGAGTGAAATCAAGGATTACACCTTAGAGTTGGGTCCTGAGATTAAGATTCCAGGAAAGGTATTCGGAGGTCAGAGCGTAAACGCAACCGGCAGCGAATTCTCATTCCAGTTTATGGTTCCAGGTCAGGAGACTGGTTTCCTCCACACCCACAAGAACCACGAGGAACTGTATTTCTTCCTCAGCGGCAAGGGCGAGTTCCAGGTAGATGGCAAGGTATTCCCTGTTCAGGAGGGAAGCGTAGTGAGAGTAGCACCAGACGGCAAGCGCTCTGTTCGCAACAACGGTACAGAACCACTCGTGATGCTCTGCGTGCAGTATAAGGCCGAAACCTTTACAGCCGAAGATGCAACCGACGGCGTGATTCTGAATGATAAGGTGGAGTGGTAGGAACTACTCCACCACCACCATGATTTCAGGATGCTCAAGCTTTTCCTTTTTCTTGAGCTTCTTCACCACTTCGGAATAGCTGTGGCGAATCAGGGCCTGGATGAAATCATCTTCCAGCGTGCCATAAAGGTTTACCTGATTCCAGTATTTCTTATTCCAATGCCATGCGCCTTCTATTTCGGGATGCACTTCCCGGAGTTCGAGGGCGTAATCGGCATTACATTTCATCGTAACCCACTCGGGGCGCTCCAGGTCAACACAGGCAAAGATTTTGCCCAAGATGCGAAACACCAAGGTCCGCTCATCAAAAGGAAAAGCCTCGGTTACGAGGGGAAGCGAGAGGCAATACGCTCTAACAGATTCTATATTCATCATTTCTTCTGATTATTTCTGATTAAAATGTTTCTATGTTTTAGGGGACAAAGATAATAAATTCTGATGAAACGGCAAGCCTTATTCCATAAAAAAAAAAGAAAAACTTTAAAATAACTCCCTTATGGGATACCTGAAAGCAATCTTTTTGTAACTTTTTCAAGAAAATATTTGGTAGTTACATAATTTTATTGTAGATTTGCTGCAGTTTTTTTTAAGAAGGAGTACTTATGCAGAAGAAAAAGGATAAAAACCTGATGAAAACGGATGTAAAACCGATGAAACAAGGACTGCTGTCCCGGATTTTCCATCTCTATTACGATGGTTTCAGGACGATGACCCTGGGCAAGACGCTCTGGACAATCATCCTCATCAAGCTTGCCATCATCTTCCTAGTGCTCAAGCTCTTTTTCTTTCCTGATTTTATCAATACAAATGCAAAGAACGGAGACAAGGCTGGCTTCGTTTCCAAGGAAATTCTAAACAGATAAAGCTATGGATTTCAATCCTATATTATCGAGAGAAATACAAAAACATTATATAATAACAATTTTAAAACCATTCAACTATGATGACAAATCTATTGTTAGACATTACATCAGCCACCATCGACTGGTCGAGGGCGCAATTCGCACTCACGGCCATCTACCATTGGCTGTTCGTGCCGCTCACCCTGGGACTGGCAGTAATCATGGGCATCGCCGAAACATGCTACTACCGCACCAACAAGCCGTTCTGGAAGCACGTAACCCGTTTCTGGCAAAAACTCTTTGGCGTCAACTTCGCCATGGGCGTTGCCACAGGCATCATCCTGGAATTTGAATTCGGCACCAACTGGAGCAACTACTCCTGGTTCGTGGGCGACGTATTCGGCGCTCCCCTAGCCATCGAAGGCATCCTGGCATTCTTCATGGAGAGCACCTTCGTAGCCGTAATGTTCTTCGGCTGGGATAAGGTGAGCCGGGGCTTCCACCTTGCCTCCACCTGGCTCACGGGACTTGGCGCCACCATTTCTGCCTGGTGGATTCTCGTAGCCAACGCCTGGATGCAATATCCTGTAGGGCAGGAATTTAATCCCGACACCATGCGCTTCGAGATGACTTCGTTTATGGATGTGGCACTCTCGCCATTCGCCATCAACAAGTTCACCCATACCGTTACTTCCTCCTGGATCATCGGTGCCACCTTCGTAGTAGCCGTAAGCTGCTGGTATCTCCTGAAGAAGAGAGAAACCCAACTGGCGAAGGCGAGCATCAAGATGGGTGCCGGAGTAGGACTCATCGCCACCCTGCTGGCTGCGATGACCGGCGACAGCTCTGCCTATCAGGTGGCACAGGTGCAGCCGATGAAACTGGCTGCGATGGAAGCATTATATAATGGTGGCAAGGGCGAGGGTCTTACGGCTATAGCAGCCGTTCACCCCTTCCAGCAGCCCGATTATGAAAACGAGCAGGAGCCAGCCATGCGCATCGCCATCCCTAACATGCTCTCGTTCTTAGCCACCCGCACAGCCGATGGCTACGTGCCAGGCGTGAACGATATTATCAAGGGTTACACTAAAGAGGATGGTACACGTGAACCATCCGTGCAGGAAAAGATAGCCTGGGGCAAGAAGGCGATTGTTGCCCTGAAAACCTATCGCGAAACCAAGGCGAAAGACCAGCTGCCAATCTTGAAGGAGAATATGAAATACTTCGGATATGGTTACATCAAGGACGCCAAGGAACTGGTACCGAGCATCCCGATTTGCTTCTACGCCTTCCGCCTGATGGTGGGAGTAGGCTGCCTGCTCATCCTCTTCTTCGCCCTCAGCCTATTCCTGGTCTATAAGAAGGAAATCGCCCAATACCGATGGTTCCTCATTTCCGCCATCATCATGATTCCGCTGGCTTACATCGCCTCAGAATCGGGCTGGATAGTAGCAGAAATCGGTCGCCAGCCTTGGACCATCCAAGACCTGCTGCCAGTAAGCGCCGCCATCTCCGACATCGAGGCAGGCAGCGTGGCCACCACCTTCTTCATCTTCCTGGCACTCTTCACCACCATGCTTGCCGTAGAAATCAGCATCCTGGTGAAGCAGATCAAGAAAGGACCGGAATATGAATAAAAACTTAAGATTATGAATTAACTTTATGACATTAGCATTATGGCATACGAATTTTTGCAATCATACTGGTGGTTCCTCGTATCATTATTAGGAGCCCTGCTGGTGTTTCTCATGTTTGTACAGGGAGCCAACACCTTGATATTCTGTTTGGGAAAAACGGAAGAGGAGCGTCGCCTCATCATCAACTCTACGGGACGAAAATGGGAGTTCACCTTCACCACGCTCGTCACCTTCGGCGGAGCCTTCTTCGCCTCATTCCCGCTGTTCTACAGCACCAGTTTCGGCGGAGCCTACTGGCTGTGGATGATCATCCTGTTCTCGTTTGTGATTCAAGCCGTGAGCTATGAATTCCAGAACAAGATAGGTAATTTTCTTGGACCGAAGACCTTTCAGATCTGCCTCATTATCAACGGCATCGTGGGTCCGCTGCTTCTTGGCGGAGCCGTAGCTACCTTCTTCAACGGCAGCAATTTTCTGATAGACAAGGGCAATATTACCAACAGTCTGCAACCCGTTATCAGCCGCTGGGCAAACGCCAGTCATGGTCTTGATGCCCTGCTCGACCCATGGACCGTGGTGCTGGGACTTGCCGTACTGATGCTAGCCCGCATTCTGGGCATGCTCTACATCAAGAACAACATCGAGCACCAGCAGATTCAGGAGCGCTGCACCCGCCAGTTGCCATGGAATGCCCTCCTCTTTCTATTGTTCTTCCTGCCATTCCTCATCAGATTACTGGTAAAGGACGGATTCAGCACTTCTTCTTCCGGCATTACGATTGAGAGCATGAAGTATCTTCACAATCTCCTGGAGATGCCAATCTTGCTTGTAATATTATTAATAGGTGTAGTACTCGTTCTTTTCGGCATTTTCAAGTCATCGAGGAGCGTGCAGTATAGAAAGGGAATCTGGTTTACGGGCATCGGAACCGTGCTCACCGTGCTGGTTCTGCTGCTGATAGCCGGCTGGAACAATACCGCCTACTATCCATCCAACATCGACCTTCAGAGTTCGCTCACTCTCGCCAACAGCTGTAGCAGCGAGTTCACGCTCCGCACCATGGCGATAGTCTCCCTCCTCATCCCGTTCGTGCTCGCCTACATCGTCTTTGCCTGGCGCGCCATCGACCGCAAGCGCATTACGCAGGAAGAGATAGAGCAGGGAGAAGCGTATTAAAAAAGGCAGAAAAAGTGAGCCTCTTCAAAAGTCCCACAGATACCACAGATTTACACAGATTCATTCTTGCCATAAACGGGAGGAGAATTCCCCAAATATCCAAACAAAAAAATCTGCGAAATCAGCGTGCCTTTTTATCCAAAGACCGAACAGGTCAAAAATCTGTGTAAATCTGCGAAATCTGTGGGACAAAGAAAATCCTACAGCTCTATCACCTCCAAATCATCCGGAACGAAGATTCTACCCTTGAAGTTCTCGGCAGCTTCACGGGTATAATTTTCTTTACGATTAGCGAGCGTTTTCTCCTCCGTATGATACAGGATAAGATTCTTCACGCCCAGTTCCTCCGCCAGTTTTCCGGCATCAAGCGCCGTGCTGTGGCATTTCTCATAAGGCTTGAACGTATCGCGATCGGCATAGAGGCAGAACGCCTCGCACATCATCCAGTCAGCCCCCACTATGTAGCGTCGGTTCTGCTCGTTATAAGGTTCATCGCCCAGGCACGCCAAGACCAAAGGCTTACCCGATTCATCAGAAGAAGAAGAAGGCAGCTCCGCCCGGAATCCAAACTGCTTCTCCTTAGTAGACTGAATATCAAAGCATTCCAGCTTCATATCCCCCACTTCGAAACAATCGCCATCTTCCAGCTGATGGAACACCACCCTTTCAGCCACCTTAGCCAGTTGCTTCTTGGCAAGAATCATGTCGATGATGGTTTTGATCACCTTCATCACCTTGTCGTTTCCATACACATGCAGCAATCCCTCGTAACCCTTGCATTGTGCCACCATACGGATTACCCAGATTACACCCAGCACATGGTCGGTATGCGCATGTGTAACGAAGAGGTGATGAATATCAGAAATCTGAACATTCACCTTCTTCAGCTGCGCCAGTATTCCGTTTCCTCCGCCCGCATCCACCAACATTAGGGTGCTGGGAGTCTGGAGCACAAAACAGGTATTATAAATCTGGGAAACCGTAGCATTTCCCGTTCCGAGCATCGTAATTTGAGCCGTAATCTTATCCATTGTCTTATTCGTTATCTATTTGATTCACGTCCACAAAACTACTCATTTTCTGATAAACCACCAAGAAAAAGCCCCGAAAACTTTGCGTATTCCAAATAATAATCTTAACTTTGCGGGAGAAAAAGCAAAAAAGCTTCGAATATGGCAGAAATAGAAAGAAAAAAAAGGATTTATCGCAAGCGCATCCCATACGGAATGCAAAACTTCGAGGATGTAATAGAAAGAGATTGTTACTATGTTGACAAGACTCCCTTCATAGAGAAAATAGAAGAATCTAACATGTATTTCTTCTTCATACGCCCTCGCCGCTTTGGCAAGAGCCTCACCCTCTCCATGCTCGAAAACTATTACGACATCAATAAGAAAGATAAATTCGAGAGCCTCTTCGGCAACCTTTATATAGGAAAGAATCCTACTCCCGAACGCAACAGCTATCTCATCCTACACCTCAATTTCGCCATGATTTCAGCAGGATTGGATAATTATAAAAAGGGACTTGATGCCCATTGCAACAACAAGTTCAATTCCTTCTGCAGCAGATACGCCCACCTTTTGCCACCGGACATAAAGGAAGAGATGAACCAGAAGGAAGATGCCGTTGCCCAATTGGGATTTCTATGCGACAAATGTGCTGAAGCAGGCTTGAAGATTTATCTCTTCATCGATGAATACGACCATTTTACCAATCAGATTCTTGCCCACAAGGAGCATGAATCCCGATACCGCGAACAGACTCACGGCGAGGGGTATCTGCGACATTTCTTCGACACCATCAAGGGAGCCGCTGGAGATTCATTGGGCAGAGTTTTCGTTACAGGAGTAAGTCCTGTAACCATGGATGACCTGACCAGCGGTTTCAATATCGGCACCAATTATTCCCTATCTCCGGAATTCAATGAGATGGTAGGATTTACCGAGGATGAAGTGCGTGAGATGCTGGGGTATTACGCCAGCATACTGCCATTCCGCCATAGCGTGGATGAGCTGATAGAAGTGATGAAACCTTGGTATGATAATTATTGCTTCTCAGAAGAAGAGTACGGCAAGACAACCATGTACAACTCTGTAATGGTACTCAATTTTGTGGACAATTATATCCGCAACGATTACGATATTCCTGATAGCATGTTGGAAACCAATATCCGCATAGACTACGACAAGATTATTCGCAAACTTATCCGTTACAACAGAGAATTCTCCCACAATTCCGGTATCATAGAAGATATGTTAGTCAAAGGGTTCGCCTTGGGAGATTTAAAGGACATTTTTCCATTCCCATCCAATTGCACTAATGACCCCGATAGTATTCTTAGTCTGCTCTTCTATTTCGGCATGATTACTATAGATGGTTCTTATCAGGGCTACAACAGATTCGTGATTTCCAACAAAGCAACACGCCAACAGATATACAAATTATTGAGAGAAGAAAATGTACAAATAGGTGAAAATCATTTTTAATTGTACCGAATTCGATACAATAAGAAAAAAACTTAATAACAGCTTTGTGCTTTTCGACCATGGCAGAAATAAAAGACAGAATATTACCCGTAGGCATTCAATCTTTCGAAGAAATCAGAAAGAAAGGATACCTTTATGTTGACAAGACAGATATCATCTGGCAACTTGCCAACAGGGGCAGAAAATATAATTACCTGAGCCGCCCACGCCGCTTTGGTAAATCCGTTCTCGTGGATACACTCCAGGCATATTTTGAGGGAAGAAAGGAACTCTTCGAGGGACTGAAAATCATGGATTTAGAGACAGAATGGACCAAGCATCCGGTCATTCGCCTCGACATGAGCCGGGCAGGATCCTCGGCTCATGAGCTCAACGCTTATCTGAATCAAGCATTCAAGGAATATGAACAGAAATATAACATAGAGACATCCCCTGCCGACTCCTTGCCCAATCGTTTTGATGCCATCATCCAATCTGCTTATCAGCAGACCGGACAACAGGTAGTCGTTCTCGTCGAAGGATACGACTCTCCCCTGCAACACTCCTGGAATACGCCTCATCACGAGGAATGTGTTTCCATCTATCTTAACGTATTTACCATTTTGAAGGCAGATGACGAATACGAGGAATTCGTCTTAATAACAGGTACTACCAAATTCACAAAACTATCTCTATTCTCTGGACTCAATAATCTGAGCAACATCAGTTTTGAGCCAGAATATGCAGCCATCTGCGGAATTACAAAAGAAGAATTGCAGAATGACTTCAAGCCAGAAATAGAGAAGTTAGCAGTTTACGAAAATTGGACATTTGATGAAGCCGTAGCACAGCTTCAAGCCCATTATGGCGGTTATCATTTCAGCCAAAGAAATATGACAGAAATATTCAATCCGTTCAGCCTCATCAAGGCTTTATCATTAACGAAGATTGACAACTACAGGGATTCATCAGAGACCGCCGCTCTCCTTCCACCCTTAGAAATAAGTCTGGAAAACCGATTGGAAGATTTAGAAAACTGCGCTCTTATGAATACCATTATTGAGACAGCTGATGTTTCAGAAGGAGGAGCAGAATTGTTTCTCTATCAGTCAGGTTATCTTACCATCAAGGGTTACTACGAGAGAGTTTATCTTCTCGGTTTTCCAAACCATAAGGTACGCCAAGCATTATACGAAATGGTATTGCCGGTCCACACCTAAAAAACATCGATTGCTCTAAGGCAATTAGAAAAGAAAAATACAACATATTGCAAAATAAAAGTTTGCAGGGGTAAAAAATAAATCTGACGAATCTTCTTACTTTTTACCCCGTACACTCTTTCTAAACACAATATATATGAGAATTTTACAATCTCCAATCTTTCTTAGAATGGTAAATTATTTTCTGGCATTTCTTCTCCTGTCATAAATCCAGGAAGCACACCCTCCTGCAGTTCCATTTTTTCCATTACTTCAATATCTTTAATACGATGGCGATAATCATGGAATACCGCCAGCGATTCAAGTTCCTCTCTTCTTGCCTTACTTAGTTCAAGGAATTGCTTTTCTTGATCAATTCCAAGAAAGCGACGACCAAGGAGATTAGCAGCAATACCCGTAGTACCGCTGCCAGCAAATGGGTCAAGAATCCAAGCCCCAGGTTTGGTGGAAGCCAGGATGATACGAGTGAGGAGAGCAAGCGGCTTTTGAGTAGGATGCTTTCCTTGCGATTTCTCCCATCTTGCGATGGCAGGCAAACGCCATACATCCGTCATTTGCTTGTCATCATTCAATTTTTTCATCAACTGATAGTTGTAATAATGCGGTACCTTCTTCTCCTTTCTTGCCCAAATAACGAACTCAGTAGAGTAAGTGAAGTATCTGCACGAAATATTGGGTGGCGGATTCGTCTTCGCCCACGTTATGACATTCAGGATTTTGAATCCTAGTTGCGTCAGTTTGTTTGCCACAGAGAAGATGTTGTGATAGGTTCCCGATATCCAAATGGTACCATCTTCCTTCAGATGTTCCCGACAAGCCGAAATCCACTCCTCGTTGAATTGGTCAATATGTTCAAGCGAACCACCCTTATCCCATTCACCTTTATCCACGCACACCACTTTTCCGCTCTGCACGCTGATTCCTCCATTAGATAGGAAATAAGGAGGATCAGCAAAGATCATGTCGAACTTGAAATCAAATTCACCCATCAACTTGACACTATCTCCATGTAGAAGAGTGAAATCGCGGTTTTGAGATTTATAATAAGACTTTATCATTTTAAATCAAATAAACTTAACGGTTCTCCCGTAGGTATTGTTGCTATCTGCTTTATGAAATCTTTTAAAGTTGTTAAATTATAAATATGAGGAATTTCATTATAGGCCTCATGTAGCTGTTCCTTTGCCTTTTCCCATCCAGGTCCATCTGTTATCCAAACAAACTCATATCCAGATACAGAGTTAATTTTTTTAGCAACTTCCATATAGGAACGAGGAATCTCCGTTACCTTGGAACCATTAGATCCATAATAGTTTACCTCTATTAAGTATTCTTTTTCAGCATTTTTTATAACAAAATCAAATCTTTTGCTATCTTTTCCTAAAACTTTTTTAATGGAAGGAATACTTTTAGAAACTACTTCTTGTTGATAGATAATTCCTGCTTCATCAAATTGGTGAGCTATATTTGAAGCCATAATTGTTCCTATTCTATTTTTCCGTGTATGGGTGTCTAAACCTACCTCAACTCCAAAAACATAGTCAACTAAGTTCGTTACATGTTTGTCTTGCAAGACTTCTAAAAGCCCTGATTCATTTAAAAAATCCATAATCTGATCTACACTTCTAAAATAGTCATATACAAGCTTTTTCTGACCATCAGTATTCCAAGCATACTTTTTTTGTTTTTTTCTAACTGCTAAAAGAATTCCCATAATCGAAAAAGCATTAGGATTTTCATCCCAAATTTCTTGAACGGCTTTGCGCATGTCTTTTTTCCCAACTAAATAATTTAGCTGGTTAAGTTTTACCATTAGCTTACCTTCATTAATGTTTGATTTTACTTTTTCAAAATCTGTATAGTAAACTAATCCTATCTTCAGTTCAGACATACTCCTGAAGAATTTTGAAAATGATTTTTTTGCAGCCATATTGGATATTTTAAAATATTATTTTTCAGAAATATAGTATATGTATTGGCAACAATACAGAATCAGTTTCTATTTTATACTTTCTATAAATTGGTATATAGAAGTCAGATTATACACTCCAGGTATAATGCTGAAAGCCTCCTGCAACTTATTCCTTGCAGAATTCCAACCCTTACCATCGGTAATCCAAATAAACTCAAAGCCGGGAACGGAATTGATTTTTGGAGAGATGTCTGAATAAGAACGTGCTACTTCATTTAGCTTAGAACCACCACCACTATAGAAATTAACTTCCATGAGATAAACCTTTGATGGGGTTTCTATCACAAAATCGAAACGTTTCTCATCGTCACCCAGAACCGAGGTGATTTCTGGCCACTCTCTGGAATATACTTCACTACGATGAGCAATTCCTGCTTCCGTCAGAATATTGTGTACGGTTGCTTCCATTATCTTACCGCTTCTGTTTTTACGAGCGTTGGTATCAAGTCCAGTTTCTATACCAAAAACATAGTCAACTAAGTCCTTTACTTTTCTTGAGGTGAAGATTTCTGCTAACCCCGTTCCTTCTAGAAATTCCATCACGCTATCTACAGAGTTAAACAACTCCTCTACTGGAATACAGTTTCCGAGAGAATCTATAACCTTCTTCTTGTCCTTCTTTCTCACAGCTATGAGAATATCCATGACAGAGAAAGCAGACTTGTCTCTATTCCAAATAGTCTCCACAGATTTGCGTAAATCAGTAGAACCTATCATACTGTTGAGGATACACAAGCTAAGCTTGATTTCCTCAACGTTATTATTTATCTTATCAAAGTCACAGAAAAAATCCAAAGTTTGATTTGTTTCCTTTAACTGTGACATAAAGAGATTAAACTCATCTTCGGTATGTGCACTCATGATTGTTATAACTTTAAAATTACTATATTAATATTGCCTGTCTTCTGCAACAAAAGCTGCATCAAATATTCCTTGATTTTCTACGTGTTCATAATTTCTAACGAGTATTTCCGTTAGTTTGCCACGCTTGCTTGCATTGGCATTTACATTACGTTTTGCCCATACACGTTCAATGTGATAATTGGCGTACAAATCATCAAAGAATCTGTCTTTGCCATCTTTGCCTAAACAATCAGAATTACTCAACATAAACGAAAACCCAGCATCGTTTACTTGATCACAGAATTCCTTAAGCCTTATTTGAGCATCATCATTAAATGGTTGTTTGGTATAGTCGTTAAAGCTAGACGTATTGCTCAATGGTCTATAAGGAGGGTCAAAGTAGAATAAAGTCTGACCGCCAGCTCTATTAAAAACCTCCTGGTAATCACCTGTCAATATGTGTACATGCTGCAATATTTCGCTATCTTCCAAAATTGTATCTTCATCGCAAATCGTTGGTGTGCTATACTTGCCAAAGGGAACATTAAATTCTCCTTTTTTATTCTCTCGGTATAGCCCATTGAAGCATGTTCTATTGAGGAAGATAAATAAAGTACACATTTCTAATCTATCTAATTCCCCATTAAAAGCCTTTCTTTTTGCCATAAAGAATTCTTTTTTCATTTCTTCATTAGGCAGCTGATAATACTCTTCTTGTATATTTTTCAAGGAAGCTATCAGTTGATGGGGAAAATCTCTGATAATCTCATAACATGCAGTCAATTTGGGATTTATATCGTTGATGACAGCATTAGTAATGTTTCTGTGTTTTTGCAACATATAGAAGAGCATTGCTCCTCCGCCAACAAAGGGTTCAATATACGTTACATCATCCCAATTATCAAAGTCAGCTGGAAGTTGTGCTTCAAGTTGTTCGATGAGTTGGCCCTTACCTCCAACCCACTTGATGAATGGTTTTGCTTTACTCATTTTACTACCTTATTTATATTTTAGTTTACAAAAAGACAATTTGTCCTTTTTAGTATTATATCGAATGTACTGTTATCTTAGAGTAATTTAATAAGCATATAAATGCTATACTCTGATATATTAATATACAAAATAACAAAAAAAAATATAGAAACAAGGAATTAGATCAATCTTTTACCTTTATGATCAAAAAAGATCATTTAAAAATAAAAACCAAAAATATACAACCTATCCGCTTTAAGTTTTACTGAATAAAATGAAAAAACAAGAAAATGGGGGTGAACTCCCCCCAATAGACATATTTTTTTTATATATTTCGGTTTTCGTAAAAAAAATAAAAAAAACTTTTGGCTATATAAAATTTTTATTGTACTTTTGTCGTAATTTATAAAAAACACAAAAATAATGAAAATAAAGAGAAATAGATTTTTCGGGAATTTCCTTCAGGAAGTCCCCAGTCTTGTGCCAGAAAAAAGACCACCGAAAGCCGAAATCACAACGACTTTGGAAGCCATTTTTCTCATGGGCGAGATATGGAATGTAATTAACAGAAAATGGAGAGCGAACTACGATGATGTAACCTTGATATCCTTGATTGCAAAAATCGCTAAAGAAAACACCCTCTATTTCAAGTATAAAACAAATACTAATATCAAGAGAGCATAAACAAGTAAAATTATGACAAACATAAAACTGGAGATTAACGGTTTGGAAAATGTCGAAAAAGAGGTTGATATTCGCAATTTTCCAAATGTAACAATCTACCAAAACAACAATTCGGATGAAAAGTACAAATCAAATCATGTTCAGGAGGAGACTCTTGAAGCTAATTTGAAGTTTCCTTCATTCATATTTGATATTACAGAACTTCACCATTCTTACTGGAAAGAGTTCTGCGATGCTTACTATTCTAGTCTTGGCTTATTACCGAATGAAAATAGTACTTACGAACAAAAATACGAAACCTTCTGCCAACTCATAGGAAAACGAACAGAGAGAAAAGGCGAAATAGAGAAGGGATTGGCTGTAAAAGAAGAAGATTTCAAATTTCTTAAGATTTTGGAGAAAAGACTTTATACTCTAAAAGAAAGAGAAGAATTGATTTCTACCTTATACTATTATGTCCGGACTATTGGAAGTGTCAGAAGAAAAATAATCAACGATATTTGGGTAATAAAAAACATCAACCCATGCTATATAAAAACTGATTATTCCGAGTACATCCTTGACGAGACACAACGTTTTGCCGAAGGAGATGAATACTGGCCTATCATCAGAGACGTTTTGAAATATCACATGAATGTAAAAATGCTAGAGGAGATGCTGGGAGAAAAAGCATTTTTTGAGTATACTGAAGATAGCACACGAACAGAAATAATAGATGAAACCGGAGATACATTTGATCACAATCCTGCCGAGGGAAGCGTTATTTTTCTTGTCAATGAAATTCTTGAAGGAAAAGTTAAAGAATTTAATCATGACTTACACGAGTTAACAGCTCTTCTGTCTGAAAACAACAAGTACTCCGATGGAAAAGAACAGAAATATTTTCTTTATCGTTTATTCATGTCATACGAAAGTTCATTACCAGAAATCAAGAATATGCTTGAAGAGCTACCTTCTCCACTAAATCTTATTAGGTTACAGAAAAAGCATAATCGCTTGATTCGTGCTTTCAGCAAATCTCCTCTCGGCAACCAATGGATACGATGTATGGAGTACGAAGATGGAATCAAGTATATTGCAAAATATTTCATGAACAAACAGAATAATCTCACAACGGAGGAGAAATCTCAATTCTTCTACATTCTTGATAAAATTTGCATTATCGAAGATGTGCTGAAGGGAAATGCTAAAAAATACGATTTGGATATAGCTTATCCTGATGATTGGTTTACCCAGAATACATCTGAAAATACAGATGTTGCTCCTCAGGAAAAAAGCATCCCACAAAGCTGTACTGATGCCATCAAGAATGTTTTGTATCCTACTTTCACATCTGCTCAGAAAGAAGTACTGAATTCAAGAGAGCAAATAGCAAAAGCTGCCAAAACGATCAATTTGAATCGTAATGTAAATGTTGCGATGCTGATGGCTGTTGCGTTGGAAGTAAATGCAATACGTCCCGACACGAATACTCGTGATTTTATCCGTACACTCATCGGGATGGGCGTGATAAAATATAGCGGCGATAAAGCGATTGGAAAAATGGCTGATGTGGTGAATAAGAAATTACACGGCTACAAAAGAAAGGGCAAGAAGATTCCTCCACTTCCGGCAAATCATCGTTTTTGGAAGGAAACAGAGAGAGCTATTGGAGATAAAATTTTTCGGGCTATGACTATAAAATAATATTCTTTATTGCTCAAAATTCAATTTTTTTTGCTTATTTTCCAGCCAAATACGCAACAATAAAGCGGCAATAATTATCTGACAAGGATAATGGTTGCCGCTTTTTATTTGTTCTGTGTTCTTTTTGATTCTTTGATTTTATTCCGATTGGTTCTTATTGGTTCTTATTGGTTCTGAAAACGTTGATTTTCAACCTTTTACAACAGACATTTTTGCATCTATGAGATTTTTTCACCCTAACTTTGCATCAACTTTCTGCAAGATCGGAGTAACTAACCAATAAGCCTTAAAGGGAAGGTAAGGTCTTGTTTTTTTCAGAATTATGAATACAAAAATAGATAATTAAATTGATTTTTATTTACTAACCCGAGTGGAGTGAGTGAAGAAATCTCCGGAGGTAAGTAGCGCTACGTTTCTCGCTTTCTTTGCTCTCAATTTCACTAAGGTTATGACAGAAAATATCAAAGACATCCATCTGTTGATGGACAGCAGTTCACGGTCAAATCACATCTTGTTCCCTAACACGGAATTGGGAATTGACCTCAAGTTGATGACACGCAAGCCGGGACGCTTGGCTGTCGGAGAATACCTGGACGGTACCATCACACGCGATGGCGAAGACCACTTCTCTTTCATCCAAGACGACTCCAACAAGAAGAAAGTGAAGGTGATACAGAGAAATCCGCACGTGTATGAAGGTACGTTTATCAACATCAACCGCAAACCGGACGGAACACTCTACCCTACTTTCAACCGTCCACGATACACAAAGAAGTTTACCTTCCAGGATTTCTGCTGGGAAGCTGCCAACGAACTCCGCATGGTAGTGGGCGAAATGGCAAAGAAATAAAACGGAGTTTTGGGCTTTATAGAGAAAAGGGAACTGGGTGGGATGGCTGACATTTCATTAGTTTCAGACGGTTCTGCCGTTCCAGTTGTTCCAGTTGTTCCAGTTGTTCCAAAAAGCAATTTTAGGACAATATTCCTTTTTATAGATTCTATAAATACTTAATAATCAGATAGTTATATATAGATGAAGTGGAATTGGAACCCTCAAAAAATTAATTGGAACAACTGGAACTGGAACGCTCCAGCCCTACCCCGTTTCCTCTAAAAGGCTCATTATCAATAATTTAAGTTAAAATGAAAGCAACAAATTTGAAGTACGACATTACAAAAAGCACCGCTCCGGCGATGCCAAAACTGGGAAAAGGCACCGAATGTGTGCAACTTTTGCTCTCTCAGATATCAAAAGACATGCACGAACCCCTCGTTCCGATGTTTTTCCCTATTCTCGGAGCGCAGGTCAGCGAGACGGAATTCCAGTATCCCGACCTCAGTTGGAAGGAGTTATGTGGCATGATGGGCAATCTCGTAGCCGATTCGGGATGTAATAAGGGGCAATTGTCCAACATTGTGGAAGCTATCTGTCACAACTTGCGAGAGCACGACAGTACGGAACTGGAGAAGCTCGTGGAATGGCAGAAGCAGATGAAAACCAAATCGGCCAACAAGGAGAAACCGGCTCGCCCCGACGTGAGTTTCTGGTTTCCACCAGCCGATGTGACCAATGCTGCCTTTATCCAGAATGCCATGACTTGCGAGAAACTTGGCGGACGCACACAATACCTCAATCTGCCCGAGGTGGAGATGGCCGACAGGATGTGTGGCGGACATAAGCAGATTTCGCAGATGCTGCGCAATATCTACGACCGCCAGCGTTCTGGTGCCTTGCGAGCCACAGCCGAGGGAGTGACCGGCAATCCCGTGCTCCGTGCCAATCTTACGATTTCATCCACCCCGTATGCCGCCCGCAAGTTCTATAAGAACGAGCTTTTCAACGGTACTTTCGGCCGAATGGTTTTCTCCTACAAGGCTCGACAGGGACGCGAGGGAAAGATTCCGAGACAGGGTAAATACGACGATGCTTTCTATCAGAAGCTGGACGAGTATCTGGTGAAACTCAGCATCTGCAAGGGGCGATTCATCATCAAGCCGCTGAACAAACTGGCCGACCATCTGGCTGCTGACATGGCTTCGCTGGCCGACCTGACGGATGATGATGTGCTCTGGGACATCTCGAAGCGCTCTATCGTGTCGGCATGGAAGGCCGGCTGCCTGCTCTGGGTTTTGAACAACCAGACGTGGACGAAGTCGATGGGCGAGCTGGTGGAATGGATGGTTTATCACGACCTGTGGAGCAAGATGCAGATATTTGCTGATATGCTGAGCCAGGAAGCCGATTCTGTGAGCGAGGCGCAACGCAGAGGGCCGAAGAATCTGCTCGAGGATTTGCCTGATTCTTTCAACGAGGCACAACTGGAGGCGCTCCGTCTCTCATTAGGTAAATCGAAAGACGGCACGAAAGGACAACTCAGAAAGTGGGTGTTCCGCAAATTCATCACCTTCTCTAACCAGACAGGACTTTACTCTAAGACACAGGAATACCTGAAGGGAATAACGGTGGGAAAGAAACAATAATTTTTTCCTACGGGGAATGAATTCTAAATCGGGAAACTGGTAAAAATTTAACGGTTGAAATTGAAACTGGTAAAATTTTAGAGAACAAAGTGGAAACTGGTAAAATTTAACGATTGAAATTGAAACTGGTAAAATTTTAGAGAATAAAGTGGAAACTGGTAAAATTTAACGATTAAAATTGAAACTGGTAAAATTTTAGAGAATAAAGTGGAAACTGGTAAAAATTTAACGATTGAAATTGAAACTGGTAAAATTTTGGAGAATAAAGTGGAAACTGGTAAAAATTTAACGATTGAAACTGAAACTGGTAAAATTTTAGAGAATAAAGTGGAAACTGGTAAAATTTAACGGTTGAAATTGAAACTGGTAAAATTTTGGAGAATAAAGTGGAAACTGGTAAAATAATATTTGAAAAATGGAAAAATACGAAATAGAAAAGCTGCGCGATCTCCCGATAGAGGAGGTTGCCAGCCAACTGGGATTGCAAGTGGCGAGACATAAGAGTCTCTGCCCTTTTCATAGCGATCATCATGCAAGCCTGTCGTTCAATACGAGGAAGAACCTGTGCCGCTGCTTTGTCTGCATGGACGAGAGCCTCGACTCCATCGGACTGGTCATGAAATCGCTACACGTGGATTTCCCTAAGGCGTGCTTCTGGCTCGCTGAAAGGAATGGCATTCTCCTGGAAAAAGGCAGGGGAAGGATTTGGCGGAGGATTTGCAGGTCTGCTTCAGCTGATTCTCCTGATTCGGCTGTATCTCCTGCATCTGCTGCTTCTCCAGCATCTACTGCATCTCCAGCATCTACTGCATCTCCCGTAGCCTCAGCATCTTCGGCTTCTTCTCCTGCTGCACCACACGCTTTTGATGCGGCACGATATGCGAGATTCTTCGAACATCCGTGGCTGAACGAGGCTGCATGCAGATTTCTTTTTGATGAGAGGAAGATTGACGGGAGAGTGGCGAGATGGTGCAGACTGAGTTCGTGGACCGACCGCAAGGGGGTGAACTGGCTGCAGATTCCTTACTTCGACAAGGAGGGACGATTAGTGGGGATTCAAAACCGCAATCTGGATTTTCATCGAAAATCTCGTCCCACAGATTCTATGGATCCTGAAAAGACGGGGAAAAGTTCTTGTCCCACAGATTTCACAGATGACACAGATTCTAAGGTCTCTATAGGTTCTAAGGCTGGCACAGATTCCGAGGAGGCGCCACGATTCCGATTTCCCTACGGCAGCCAATGCGGAATCTACAATCTGCAGGTGCTGAATTTGCTGACACAGGGCGAAAGGCTTTTCATCACGGAGGGATGCAGCGACTGCTGGGCGATGCTTTCTGCCGGGCATAAGGCGATTGCCATTCCGTCGGCCACGCTTCTCAAACCTGAGGACAGGGATGTGCTCGCCTATATCGGCGAAACGTTCGGAGTGGAATGGCACATGTTTCCCGACAGGGATGCGCCGGGAGAAAGGCTCTTCCTGCAACTCAAGGAGATTCTGCCCTCGCTCATCCATCACCAGTTGCCCCTGGGATGCAAGGATTTCGGAGAGGCTTATCTGAAGGGATTCAATCCCGCTGAAGAAATCAATCTTTTATAAAAAATGTCTTATAAAAATTTAGTAATATGGAAGATTTTATCATTCGTTCGTACACCAAGAAGGAACTGGCTCTGATGTTTTTTCCCCAGAGCAATCCTCGTACTGCCGTCAATCACCTGATGGTTTGGATTCGCCGCTGCACCCCACTCTGGGATGAGCTCCTGCAGACGGGTTACAAGACTACCAGCAAGGAGTTTACGCCCAAGCAAGTAAGGGCCATTATCGAACAGTTGGGGGAACCGTAGAATCGCTGGGGTGACCTGAGAGGAATAACAAAAACATCTGAAGTGTATGAAGCCTCATCATACACTCCAGATGTTTATATCAAGTTCATTCTAAAAACACCCCGTATAATGGCATGTTGGTAATATTAGCCTGCTGGCGATAAGGCAGCATGGAATAACGGATAGCCGAAATATCAGGATGCTCCATCAGATAATGATGAAGCGAGATAGCCTTGACACTTGTACCCCCTTTTACCTCAATTGGCAATAAGACACCATCACGCTGAATCAGAAAATCCATCTCCATACGAGAGGTATCAGAACTGTAATAATAGACATGTTGCAATCCTGTTGCAAGCAACTGCTGCAAAACATACTGTTCGCTAAAAGCACCTTTATATTCCGTAAATATCGTATCTCCCAACAATACCTCCTTTGCAGGCGTATCAGCCATGGCACCCATCAACCCACAATCACACAAATAGAGTTTAAATACCGATAAATCTTCATAGAACTTCAGAGGCAACTCTGGCTTAGAAACCTTTGTTATCTTATACACCAAACCTGCGTCCACCAGCCATTGGATGGCAAGTTCAAATTCCTTGGCTCTACCACCCTTCTTCAACACGCCATAAACAAACTTTTTGTTCTCCTTCGACAACTGTCCCAGAATGGATTGCCAAACCATATCGATTCGGGGCACCTCCTGCGATGGAGCATGCTTGGAGAAATCGCTGGCATAGTTGGAAAGAATCTCATTCTGCAGGCTGCGCACCTGATTGAGCAACTTGTTTTCAACAAATGCCTTTACCACTTCAGGCATACCACCCACATAATAATATTGTCGCAGCAAGTTCTTCAGTTTTTCATGAAAGGCATTCATCAGTTCATAGTCATGACTATGCATCAGCTTCAACAGCTGCTCCTCGCCCATCGCCATGAGAAACTCCTCAAAATCCATTGGGAAGAGACGCATGGTCTGCACCTTGCCAACTGGAAACGAGATGCCTGCATGCAAAGCAACTCCCAGCAGAGAACCAGCTACTGCAATATGATATTCCGGAGCATCTTCACAGAAATATTTCAAAGCCTCTAAAGCCTGAGGGAAAGCCTGCACCTCATCCAGGAAAATAAGTGTTTTACCAGGGATAATATCTACCCCTGTCAAAGCGCTTAAACCTTGAATGATTCTGGCTACATCAAAATCACCCGAATAGATGGCCTGAAGGTTTACATTTCTATCGCAACTTACGTAAGCTAAACTTTCAAATTCACGACGACCGAATTCCTTAAGAACATAGGTCTTTCCACATTGCCTTACCCCATTAAGAATCAGAGGCTTATGATGCTCCTGACTTTTCCATTCCAGTAGCTGGTCATATATCTTTCTCTTCATATCTTTACACTTTTCGACACATAAAAATGCCAGTTCATTACACTTTTCGACACATGAAATCATGCTATCGTTACACTTTTCGACACATGAAATCATGCTATCATTACACTTTTCGACACATAAAGTTAGCGCAAAGATACACTTTTCGACACATAAAACCAAGTTCTCGTTGCCTTTCCGAGATTCATTTAAGAGTTTTTAACCCTACAACACGAAAATGGTAAATTTAGCTCTACAAAAAGCGAAAATGGTAAAATTTATAGAAATTAACCTTGTAAGACGAAACTGGTAAAATTTTGCTCTATAAAAGCGAAAATGGTAAAATTTACAGAAATTAACTCTGCGAGACGAAACTGGTAAAATTTAGCTCTATAAAAGCGAAAATGGTAAAATTTTAGGGGATTTCAGACTAAATGTTTCACAATCGCACGGCATCGCACGACATCGCACGACTGGGGATGAGGAATGCCGTATCTTTGCATCGTGATTCAGAAAGCGCTGAAAAATCACTTTCCCAACTGGAAAAATATTTTTCTCTAACTGGGAAGCTGAATTCAAACCAAAATTCGTCAAACCAGACTCCAAGCCCTGCAACGAGTCCTTCGAATCTCTTACCGGAAAATCTTCTGCGAGAGACGAAGCTAAAAGGGGGCAAAATGCTTATGAGCCAAAACATGAAAGCATTCATCAGGTATCTCATCGTGGCCGTGTGCTCTGCCGTCGTCACATTCCTCTCCAACTCGTGTACTGCGGGTCTCGTAATCGGAAAGAACCAGCGACAACATCAGGAGAACAACATCTCCACCCGGGCAGATTCTTCCCATTTCGTTCCGACCATTACCATCCGGTAAAGGCTGCGAAGGGAAATCAACCAATTATTTCAATCAATCCAATCAAATTCAATCCAGACTCCAAACCTCGAAACGAGTCCTTCTCCCTACCCTCTACCCCCCAAGATTCCTGATTTTCTGAGGAAGCGTAATACAAGAAAAGTCTTGACAGGCGGAAAGGAAGAAAAACAGATTTTGGGAAAGACGGGAACACCGGAAAGATTTCCGGAAGGGAGAAGTTTACAGGAGGTCTTATCATTATGGCTATCAATTTGAAAGCAAAGGAAACCCTCATCCAAGTGGGTGAGCAGAAGGGAAATTACCGTTACGTGCTCGGTACTGATTTGTACAGTAAGCTGACTGAGAGCAAGGTGATTCAGGAGGCTGCACTCCGAAGTGGTGTGAGCCGAGGCGTGATGCAGGCATGCTGGGATGCAGCCGGCAACGTGATCATGGCATGGGCTACTGAAGGTCACTCTGTAGCCATCCCCGGTTTGGGAACCATGCGATTTGGCGTTCGTGCCAAGAGCGTAAGTAATGTGGCAGAAGTGGCAAGCAGCCTGATTACCAGTCGTCGTGTTATCTTCACTCCTAACGTGGAGATCAAGAACGAGCTCCAGCGTACCGCCATCCAGATTACCTGCTACGACCGAAACGGCAAACTGGTAAAGAAAGTGACCTCTGGCGACAAGGGCGATGTGGAAGACCCAGACAAAGAGCCTAATGGCTCTGAGGGCGACAACAGCGGCTCTAATGGCGACAACAAGGGCGACACCGGCTCTGAAGGCGACAACAAGGGCGATACCGGCTCTGAAGGCGACAACAAGGGCGATACCGGCTCTGAAGGAGATGGTGACTACGAATTGAAGTAGCCCAGCCCTCTTCTAAAGGAGGGGCATCTAAACAAAGTCCCCAATCCCATGACTCATAGGTCTCGGATTGGGGATATTTTTTTACAACTCGATTACCTCCAAGTCATCAGGCACCACAATCCTGCCCTTGAAATACTCAGCAGCCTCCTGGGAATATTTCTCCTTGCGAGTGGCAAGCGTCTTCTCCTCCGTATGATAAAGAATGAGATTCTTGACACCTAATACATGGTCGGTATGGGCATTCCAGTTCTATTTTAAAGTATATCAATTAATAAGGAAACAGCAGCGGCAGGACGAAAGTCATCACCACGCCGATGATGATCTGCAGAGGCAGACCCACCTTCACATAGTCCATAAACGAGTAGCCACCCGCCTTCATCACCAGCGCATTAGGCGGCGTGGAGAATGGAGAGGCGAAGCACATGCTGGCTCCCAAGGTGACCGCAAAGAGGAAGGAATAAGGACTCACACCCACCTGCTGGGCTGCCACCAGAGCGATAGGAGCCATCAGCACGGCCGTGGCGGTATTGCTGATAAACATCGTCATCAGAGAGGTGGTGAAATAGATGCCTGCCAAGAGAGCCGTAGGTCCCATCGCCCCCAGACTGTCCACTAAAGTCTGCGAAACCAGCGCAGAAGCTCCCGTCTTCTCCAGCGCCGTGGACATCGGCATCATCGCCGCTATCAGCACGATACTCTCCCAGTTGATGGTCTTGTAAGCCGCCTCCACATTACGGAAACAGCCTGCAAAGACCGTGAGCAGACCGGCTATGATGACCGCCGTAACCGGAGCTACAGGGATGAAATCAAACACCATCATCGCCACCATGAGCAGCATGATGGCCGCAGCCACAGGAGCCTTATAGTCGAGCAGCACCTTGTCGGCAGTCTTCTCAGGCTGGTCGAGCACCACCCAGTTGGAAGTGTCAGAAGTGAGATGAGCCAGATTGGTCCACTCGCCCTGCACCAGGAGCATATCGCCCACATGCAGTTTGGCAGCTATCAGATTATCCGTGATATATTCCTCTCCTCGCTTCACACCCAGCACGTTGATACCGAAGCGCTTACGCAGATTGGCTTCTCCGATGCGCAGGCCTGCGAAATTGGAGGTAGGCATCACGACAATCTCCGTGAGTCCGAGGTCGTAGAAGTCGATTTTCACGTCCTTCATCTTTCTCAATCCATAGTCGTGGGCAAACTTTTCTATCTTCTCCTCATCGCCCAGAATATAGAGGATATCGTGTACGGAAATCGTGCTGCTGCTCTTCGCCATGTTCTGGTTGACATCCTTCACGAGTCCGAGTTTCGACTTCTTCTCGTTTCTGATTTCGATGATGCTCACCCCGTATTTCTTCTGTATGCTGAGGTCCTTGAGCGTCTTGCCCACGATGTCCATCACCCCGCCATTTTCATCGGCCGCCCCATAGCGCTTGCTGGGCACGATGTAGCGATGCAGATTGTCGAGCAGCTGGTATTCGTCCACCAGGTCGTCGAGCGATTTCGCCTTGTCCTTCTTCTTTCCGTTCTGCTTTTTGCTGAGGAAAATCTTGCTGAGAGGCATGAGTACGATGATGCCGATGGCGATGACGATGAGACCCACGGGGAAGAAGGAGAAGAAAGCGAGCGGCTGATAACCGGCTTCTGTGAGCACCTCGTCGATGACCAGGTTGGGCGGCGTACCGATGAGTGTGAGCATTCCTCCGAGACTGCCCGCAAAGGCCAGGGGCATGAGGAAACGGCTGGACTGCATGCCCGATGCTGCCGCTAAGCTCACGATGATAGGCATCATGAGCGCCACGGTACCGGTATTGCTCACGAAGGCTCCGATGAAAGAGGTGACGAGCATCACCAGCAGGAAGGTAATGGTTTCGTTGCCGCGCGAAAGGGCCATGAGCTTATTGCCCGTGAGCTTGGCAAGTCCCGTCTGCATGATGGCTCCACCCACCACGAAAAGGCCTATCATCATGACGACGATGGGCGACGAGAAACCTGCCAGGGCTTCTGAAGGAGTAAGAATTCCGAATACGAGTAGTGCTGCCAAGGCGGTAAGAGCTACGATGTCGGCCCTCACTCTGCCCCAAATAAACATGGCAACCGTAATGATTAAAATACTAAGCGTTATTGTCATGCTATAAAATTTGAATTAAAATCATGTTTTCGAAACGAAATCACGTTTGGATTGCAAAGATAAGCACTTTTTCAGAAAAAACAAAGAAATTGGTAAAAAAACTTTGCTCATATCAAAGTATTATACTAACTTTGCAAACGGAAAAGAAACTTTAACTGAACTTTCGCATATCAGGAAGTTAAAGGAGTTAAGGAAGTTAAGGAGTCAAGACGTATGTCTTGCAGCTTAATAACTACGCCAAAAAGACTATTGTCTTAACTCCTCAGCGACCGTAGGGAGCGATAACTCCTTTAACTTCATTAACTTCTGAACTGGCGAAACTTGAAAACATTTAAACTCCAAAATGATAAAGAAAGGTAAACATACAGTATTATTTATTTGCCTCGGCAATATCTGCCGCTCTCCTGCGGGTGAAGGCATCATGAAGAGTCTCGTAGAGAAAGCGGGACTGAGCGACGAGTTTGAAATCGACTCTGCCGGTATCGGAAACTGGCACGTAGGACAATTGCCCGACAGCCGTATGAGAAAATGTGGCGCGGAGCACGGTTATGATTTCAACAGTCACGCCCGCCAGTTTAAGAAATCAGACTTCGACCGCTTCGACACCATCGTGGTGATGGACAACGACAATTATCGTGCCATCACGTCTATGTCATCCTGTCAGGCTGACAAGGACAAAGTGGTTCGCATGGCTGATTTTCTGACCCATCATCGCCAATACACGACCATTCCCGACCCATACTATGGCGACTATAGTGACTTTGAACTGGTCATCACTCTCCTGGAGGATGCCTGTCAGGGATTGCTGCAGTCTCTCACGGAATAATTTTCCTTTGACCTACATCAAGCCGAAAACGGATTTGGTTGATATGAGTCAAAAAAAGTCCTCGTTTCATCATTTTGTCATGCCTTTGTGACAGATATTCAAAAAATAGGCATTACCTTTGCACTCGAAAAAGGTAAGATTGTAAAAGGATAATGTTAAACTGGAGCCTCAAATGGAGACTCCGCAAAATGAAAATGATTATGATGACAACAGTAATGATTCTCGCAGTAGTAGCAGTCATGATTGCTAAAGCTGTAAATGTAAACGACAAAATGGAAATGGGTAAGTAATTACCTGCTCCATGAGTGGTAAAAAGATTCAGGCTGAAAGAAGCCTGCAGTATTAATTAATTAAAGGATAACAAGTATGAAAACAATTTTCGAAAACATCAAGAAGGCTTTCAAAGCTTTCCTTGAGAACTACATGAACGCCATGGAAATGTATGGCGAGGCATTGAGTAAAGGTCGTGGTTGCTCTTGCGCTTAAGGGGGTTACCTCTGGTGCATCTGAACCAACGGAAAGGATACTGCTTCGGTAAGCTAACTTCAGAAATGGAGTTGCTTCTTCAAGCGGGCATTCATTTGATAAAGAAAGTAATTACGTTTGTAATATATGAAAGAAGCGTGCAAGTCTCTAAAGCTTGTGCGCTTTTTTTTGTTTTTCTCTGCTGAGTTTTGTTCTTCTCACAGATAATTGTTTTTTGTCCCACAGATTTCACAGATCTACACAGATGTTTTTTCCTGATTTTATACTTTATGTTTGGTCATTTCATTATTTTATCATACCTTTGCAAGCAAGTATAAAGTGGTACACTTTTTTTATTAGAATATGGTACACTTTTTAATTAGACATAAAGAAAATGGAGCAGCAAGATATTATCATCAAACTGGAGGCTAAGGGAATCAAGCCTACAGCCAACCGCATCCTCGTTCTCAAGACTTTAGCGAGCGAGCATCATCCACAGAGCCTCAGCAGTCTGGAACACAAGATGCTGACCATGGACAAATCGAGCATCTTCAGAGTGCTCACCCTCTTCCTCGAACACGACGTGGTGCACGCTTTCGAGGACGGACGAGGTATTCTCAACTACGAACTCTGCGAGGAAGAAGGAAAATGCGACCATCATGACGGCCATATCCACTTCTACTGCGAGGATTGCCAACGCTCCTTCTGCATGGAAGACATCCACATCCCAAGCTTCGAATTACCAGAAGGATTCTATCCACACTCCATCTCCTTCGTCATCAAAGGAGAATGCCCGGAATGTAGAAAAAAGCAAAAAGACTTGCCATAAAATCAATAAGAAAAGCATCCTTAGCTTAACATACATTTAACTATTCACATTTTTTAGTTGCATATTTGCAACTAACTTTTTCTTACAAAGCATATAAGATTTGTAAATTTAGGGCTTTTCAAATTTAAGAACCGTTAAAGTGTTAAATTCAAATGTTAAAACGGGATAAAAAACAATACGGAATGATTGCTTTCTCATTTTTTGCTCCTATATTTGCAACCGGTTAGACGAAGCTATCGTTTTTCCGAGACAGTCAAATCTGCCTGGAATCAAGAATCCCCTCACAAGGAGTTCTGGGAATAAGAAAACCAGAGCTGAGGTTCTGAAACCAAGAATCCCCTCGCAAGGACATCTGAAAAAGAAACGAGGCTGCCGCAAACCAATTAGAGTAATAAAAAAGAAAAGTAATAATTAAAAGCAATAGACATGAAAAAGGTAACAAATTACGTGATGGCTCTGTTGTGCGTAGGTTCACTCGCATTCTCAGCCGGTGCATTCATGAAAGTAAACGCAGCTCCATCTACTACTTCAGCTCCAGCTGGACAACCAGTAGATCTCACTTATGCAGCAGAAAAAGCTCTGCCAGCTGTAGTTCACATCAAATACGTACAGAACTCCAAGACAACAACCGTTGACGTGCAGGACGATCCATTCGGAGGATTCTTCGACCCATTCGGCTTCTTCGGAAACCCTGGCAACGGCGGCACACGCAAGCAGAGAGTGCAGACCCCTAAGAAAGAAGCTACAGGTTCGGGAGTCATCATCAGTAGCGACGGATATATCGTGACCAACAACCACGTGGTGGAAGGTGCTGACGAACTGACCGTCACACTCAACGACAACCGCGAATACTCAGCCCGCATCGTCGGTACCGACAAGACTACCGACCTCGCACTCATCAAGGTGGACGGAAAGAACCTGCCTACCCTCCCTATCGCAGATAGCGACAAGGTAAGAGTCGGAGAATGGGTCATCGCCGTAGGCAACCCATTCGGTCTCAACAATACCGTGACGGCTGGTATCATCTCTGCCAAGGCACGTACACTCGGAGCCAACGGCGTAGAGAGCTTCATCCAGACCGATGCTGCCATCAACCAGGGCAACTCTGGTGGCGCACTCGTCAATACCCAGGGCGAACTCGTAGGTATCAACGCCATGCTCTACTCACAGACCGGTTCTTACGCAGGATATGGTTTCGCCATCCCTACATCCATCATGAACAAGGTGGTAGATGACATCAAGAAATATGGTAGCGTACAGCGCGTAATGCTCAGCATACAGGGTTCTGACGTGCTCAACTATATCAACACCCAGAAGGAGAACGGCAAGGAAGTGAACCTCGGAACCAATGAGGGTGTTTACATCGCCAAGGTGGATGAAGACGGAAATGGTGCTGCTGCCGACCTGAAGGAAGGTGACGTAATCACCAAGGTGGACGGCAAGAAGGTGACCAAGATGGCTGAGCTCCAGGAATTGCTCAACGGCAAGCGCCCTGGCGACAAGATGACCATCACTTATCTGCGCAACAAGAAGGCTATCACCAAGACCATCACGCTGAAGAATGCTCAGGGCACAACCTCTGTCATCAAGTCAGCCGACCTCGATGTACTGGGTGGCAACTTCCGCCAGATTACCGCTTCACAGAAGGAGCAGCTCAACATCAAGTATGGTGTAGAGGTGATGAAGGTAAATAGCGGAGCCTTGAAGGAAGCCGGAATCTCTCGCGGATTCATCATCCAGAAGATCAACGACAACAATATCACTTCTCTCGACGACCTGCAGAAAGCCGTCAAGAGCGCTTCTACCAGCAAGGACCCTGTGCTCTACATCCAGGGTATGTGGCCTACAGGCAAGAAGGCTTACTTCGCAGTTCCTCTGCAGAGAGACTAAACCAGTCGCCCCGAAAGGAGAACAGAAAACTCAAGTCCAGCAAGAGTTTTATCAGAAAAAATTCTCCAATTAGGCATCAGAAAAAGGTTTTGAAAATATAAAAAACGACAAAATAGCAGGTATTTTTTAAAATATCTGCTATTTTTTTTGCTATTTTTTTTGTCATTTCGAACAAAAAGTGTACTTTTGCAGAACTTAAAAAAATGAAGGCTACCATGAGACAACTAAAAATTTCAAAATCATTCACTAATCGTGAAAGTGCGTCACTCGACAAATATCTGCAGGAGATAGGACATGAAGAACTACTCTCGGTAGAAGAAGAAGTAGAGTTGGCACAGAAAATCAAGAAAGGTGATCGCCGAGCCTTAGAGAGATTAACAAGAGCAAATCTACGCTTCGTTGTCTCTGTGGCAAAGCAATATCAGAATCAGGGACTCAGCCTCCCCGACCTCATTAATGAGGGAAATGTAGGACTCATCAAAGCAGCAGAGAAATTTGATGAAACACGTGGATTCAAATTCATCTCATACGCTGTTTGGTGGATTCGCCAAAGCATTCTGCAAGCCATCGCAGAGCAGAGTAGAATCGTGCGCCTGCCACTCAATCAGGTGGGAAGCGTCAACAAGATAAACCGTGAACTCAACAAATTTGAGCAAGAACACGAGCGCCGTCCAAGCGTAGATGAGATTGCCGACCGCATAGATTTGCCTGAAGAAAAAATCGAGGAGGCGATGAAGGCCAACAACCGCCACGTAAGTATGGATGCTCCTTTCGTAGATGGAGAGGACAACAGCCTGCTGGACGTACTTGCCGACAACAACATGCCGATGGCTGACAAGGCACTCGTACAGGAATCGCTACGGAAAGAAATCGACAGGGCCATCGAACTGCTCAACGATAGAGAACAAAAGGTGGTAAGAGCCTTCTTCGGAATCGGCTCGCCAGAAATGACGCTCGAGGAAATCGGCGACAAATACAATCTCACTCGTGAGAGAGTGCGCCAAATCAAGGAGAAAGCCATACGCAGACTCCGACACAATACGAAGAATAAACTGCTGAAGACCTATCTGGGACAGTAGGCTATCAGACACATGCTGATGCGAAAGTCTGTAGCTTTTCTGGAAAACCGGATGAAGGCCAGTAGGCTAAAATAATTTAGAATAGAAATGAAATTATCAAAAATCGGACTCACAGCTATAGCAGCTACACTCCTCATCTCGCTTACCGTACAGGCTAAAAACGAGATGAGAAAGGCATACGTCTTTGGATTTGCTTCTTCTTTCAACGACTCCACAGTCTATTTCACAGACATTCAGGAGGTAGATTCTGCATGGTTTACCAGCAAGCATCATTTCCTGGTAAGCCGAGAGAACTACTCATACCAGTTGCGCGACTATCTGGCAAGCATCGGAGAACAGCATCGCACATGCGTGGTGGAATATAATACCGACCCGAAGAAACTGGAGAACACGTGGAACAAGCTCTACATACGCTATGCGCACAACCAGAAGAAGAAAAACAACCAGAAGCAGAAGAGCGAACTGCCTCCTTTCCAAATCAAGAAACTGAACAGGACGCAATTCCAGTTCCAGGCTGTAGCACCTATGGATGAAACTACAGAAATAGAGGAACCTGTAAAGAAAGTGAAGGCTAAGAAAGCCCAGAAAAAGCAACGCAAGAACAAATGATAGAATCACATGATTTTAATATCGCAGAGTTGAACGTGAGAATCTGTTTTGCAGAGTCTCCATTCAACAGCATGCGACTCCTGACCTCATTCGAACCCTTCAGAGTAAACACTTTGGAGGGTCATCTTTTTTTTAGCCTGCTCGTAGATGATTCCCTCAAACCCTACCCCAAGGATAAGCGCAAGAGAATCAGGGCTTTCGACACGGGAAACGGAGATACCATCGTGGATAAACTCGACAACGGAGGCTACCAGTATATCATCAAGGACATCAACGGGGCCAGCTGCTGCCTGCTGCAAACCAACAAGGACTTCAGCGACTGCCGATGCGCCCTGAACGGCAACTACAACATGCGCTGCTTCGGACTGAACAACGCCCTGATGCTCATCTTCGCCTTTGCCGGCAGCAGACTGCAGACCCTTCTCATCCACGCATCCCTGGTAAGACAGAACGGATACGGATATGCATTCATCGCCAAAAGCGGAACCGGAAAGAGTACTCAGGTAAGCATGTGGCTGAGATATCTGAAGGGATGCGACCTCATGAACGACGACAATCCTATCATAAGATTCATCGACGGAAAGCCTTACATCTACGGCAGTCCGTGGAGCGGCAAACCCCCTTGCTATCGCAACGTGAAAGCCAAGCTGGGAGCCATCACACGCATCGACCGCGACAGTTCCAACTGGGTGGAGCACCTTTCGCCTATCGAAGCCTTCGCCTCTCTCCTGCCCTCCTGTTCGAGCATGAAATGGGACCAGGATATTTTCAACGACATCTGCAATACGATTACCCGACTGGTGGAGACCGCCAACATCTACACCCTCCATTGCCTGCCCAACCGGGAGGCTGCCGAAGTTTGTAATCAGGCGATTGCCATCAAAGAAGGTGAAGGAAAATCTGCGTGACAAAAAATAATAAAAAATGATGCAAGATAATCATTCCATAAAGACTGTAGAAATACAGTTTGCCAATGCCCAACTTCTCCCAGAAATCGTGAAACTGCTGGAAGAAGGTCATACTGTAACCCTGCTGCTGCGCGGTTACTCCATGCGCCCGTTCCTGGAAGACAACAGAGACAAGGCCTTGCTGACCAAGGCTAAAGACATCAAAGTGGGCGATGCGGTACTGGCAGAAATCGGCTACAGGCATTACGTGCTTCATCGCATCATCAAGATTCAGGACCGGGAAGTAATACTGCGAGGAGACGGAAACTTAGGCATAGAGAAATGCAGAATAGAAGACGTGAAAGCATCCGTAATCGGATTTTACCGCAAGGGCAGAAAGAAGCTGGACAGAACCGACAGCAAAAAGTGGAAAATTTATTCGGCCCTATGGATGCGCCTCTTCCCTATCCGCAGATATCTTCTTACCGCTTACAGAAGAATCTGGATTCCGATTCTTGGACCGATGTAGGATATAGAGAATACGAGGAATATAGAGAATACGATATATATAACAATATGCTAGAATAAAAAGCGGGATTATCTTCAGTTTCCAAAAGATAATCCCGCTTTTTTATTATTTATTCGGCAAGTTCAGAAGTTAATGAAGTTAAAGGAGTTATCGCTCCCTACGGTCGCTGAGGAGTTAAGACAATAGTCTTTTTGGCGTAGTTATTAAGCTGCAAGACATACGTCTTAACTCCTTAACTCCTTTAACTTCCTGATATGCGAAACTTCAGTTGGATATATATAATTAAGAATATGGAAAAGTTGAAGGAAATGCCTTTTGTGGACAAAAATCCAGTCTTCCGTATGCTGGCTGAGATAGGTGACCTCAGAAAGCTCACTCCTGAGGAGCGAGAGCTGTATGACGAGGACATCAAGGTGATGCGTGACCTGTATGCCACCCAGAAATGGGAGGAGGAGCAGAAGCGCATGGAAATAGAAAAGGGAAGAGCTGAAGGAAGAGATCAAGGTAGAGCTGAAGGAAAACTCGAAATTGCCAAGAATTTTCTTGCCATGGGTATACCTATGGATAAGGTTGTTCAGGCTTCGGGTCTGACAGAGGAGCAGATATCTGCCTTGATGAATTAGAAATTTAATGAATTTGAAATATTAATAGGCTGAAATAAAAATAATTATAGGCTGAAATAAAGTTGAAGAGGACGCATTATAGTGATGTAATATTGTATCTTTTGGTGTGTCCTTTTCTGATAAAATTATTTGTTTTTTTAGATGTTTGATAGTGCTTTTTTCTCAAAAAAATCCTTGATATGTTTGTTGATTTCAAAAATAATTATTACCTTTGCCACAGAAAATTAGCCTAAGATATTGTGTGCGGTATAAATAACCGCTTTCAGATATACAACAACTGTTTTCTATAAAATAACTACGTTAACGAACCGACAATTAGACATCAGGTTTATCTTCACTTCGGTGCAGGAAGTATTGGCTCACACCAATAGTATGGTGGAGGAGCTGTTGCGCAGAATTGTGAAGAAGTACGCAGCGCTCAAGAGGCGTTGCGAGCAGAAGAAATGTCTGTTGGCTTTGAGTGTGGCTTGGGCCTTGGCGGGCGAGGCTGCAGACGGTAATGAGGCTGTGTTTGAGCATATTGACGAGTCGATTCATGCCCGTCAGAGTATGGATGGACAGTATCTGCTGCCTTCCGCTTCGCTGATGGGTTGCTATCCTATTATGGTGCAGGGTGATCCTTTCGTGTTTGATTCCGAGGGTACTACGATGGAGATGATCATGTGGGATTTCTATGCGGTGCTGATAGAGCATGCGTGGGCGCCAGGTACCATCGGGCAGTTCTTCTATGATGTGGCTGATGAGCATCAGTGGAAGGCTTACGAAGTGGAGTCTCAAATGCTGCGCGAAAAATCTGCCTCTTCCTCTTCTCCTTCGGTTGATTCCCGGTTCTCTGAGGGGCTTCCAGATGCTTCTCTATCTTCTGCCTCTCCAGCCTTTAGTTCAGAGTTTCCAGCCTTTGATTCTGCTTCTCCGGTCTTCAGTTCAGAGTCTTCAACCTTTAGTTCAGAGTCTCCAGCCTTTAGTTCAGAGTCTCCAGCCTTTAGTTCAGAGTCTCCAGCCCTTGGTTCTGATTCTCCAACCTTTGGTTCAGAGTCTCCAGCCCTTGGTTCTGATTCTCCAACCTTTGGTTCAGAGTATTCTGCCTTCAGCTCTGAACCTCCTATGGTTCCAAATATTTCAGAAAGAATAACTTTGGAATCCTGGAGCGAAACTCAGGAATATCTGATGGAGATGAGGATGCAACTTGTAAAAAGTATTCAAAATATCAATCAGGTTATAGAAAATATGAATCATTATATCAAAAACAATACAATTATGACGAATGACAACGCACAAGTAAACAATCAGGTTTCAAGCGATGCCCTGGGCGGCATCCACATTCATTTCGGTGGTTCCTTTACCAATTATGGTACCTTGACCGGCAATGTAGTGAATCACAATTATCCTTCTGGTCAGCAGAATCCGTCTCAGAACGAGCAGCAATCTCAGAATGTTCCTCAGTCTCAGAATGCTCCTCAGTCTCAGAATACTTCTCAGTCTCATAATGAGCCGCAGAATCCGTCTCAGAACAATCAGAAAACGGATTATGCCGGTTCTTCTGTATCTGCTCCATCTTCAGCTTCTGGTGCATCCTCGACTCCAGCTCCATCTTCAGTTTTTGATTCATCCTCTATCAATTCTGTGCTTATGAGTGCGAAAGGCAGGCGCATACTGGATGCGTTGCGGGATATCCACATTCTCGACGAGCATTATGCGCCCGTAAATCTTTCTTGGGCGGAGATGGGGTATCTGGCTTATCAGATAGCATTCACGCTGGCGATAGACAATCTCTGGCAGGTGATGGGAGGCTTCTGGGGAAAGAATTCCAATTCGCTCAGAAGCGGATACAATCGGGCCAGGCAGATGCCCAGCATTTCTGCCTTTGACGACCGGATCAAGGAGATTTTCAGATAAGCTATCCTGATTATAGCTTTATCGAGCCTGATTTTCGATTTCAGCCTGATTATTGCTTTATCCAGTTTGTTTTTCGATTTTTCAGCCTGATTTTCATAGTTCAGACAACTTTTTTTTAGTACTATATAGTACGACCGTACCAAGTACGTACTAAATAGCTTTGATTTTTTCGCAGTACCTTTGCCCACGGATTTCAGAACAAGCCGAGTTCTGAGGTTCGTGGGCTTTTCGTGTTATGCCTTGTTGGCAGATTTTCGGAGAGTATCCACCTGCTCTTTTACAAGGTTGATACAAAGAAAAAGATTTTGATAAATGATGACATAATTATTACTCAATTTCTGAACTTGTGAAACTTGAATTGATTATGTTTTCATATTTGTAATAACATGAATTATTAATACATTAAATTTCAATAAAGCTTATGACAAAATATCATTTTATTGCTCGCGGCAGTCTGGCCGTGGAGCTCAACAATGCCATTCATGTGATGGTATTCGATAATCCTGAGTTTGGTCAGGTACGTACGATACTTAATGAAAAGGGAGAACCGCTTTTCTGTAGTAAGGATGTTTGCGATGCGCTTGGGTATTGCAGATCCAATCAGGCTGTATATCAGCACGTTAACGAACATGATGCAGTGAAACACTGTATCGCCTCCAAGATTCGGGTGAGCTATAGCCACCGCAGAGAAGTGATTCAGAACCGACTGATGATCTTCGTGAATGAGAATGGACTCTACTCCCTCATCTTCGGTTCCAAAAAGAAGAGTGCCCAGCGATTCAAACTCTGGGTTACCTCCGTGGTGCTGCCCCAGATACGCAAGACGGGCGGTTATATCCCGGTGAACCAGGGCGACACGGAGGAGGAAATGCGCCAAAAGGCAGAAAGCATCTTCAGGAAAACCGAAAACATGCTGAGGAGTACCATCGAGGAGAAGACGAAACTCATCGCCGAACAGGATGAGCGCATCAGGCAGCTCAACGAGAAGGTGGGGCAGCAGGTGGTGAAAATCCAGAAGAGTGCCGAGGAGATTCTCTCGCTCGAAGGGGATATCGACCGACTGATGCCGAAGGCTTTCTATGCCGACAATGTGCTCGACTCCATCTCCTGTTTCACCACCACTCAGATAGCCAAGGAACTCGGGATGACTGCCCAGGAACTGAACCGTGCGCTCTGTTCCCTCCATGTGCAGTACTACCAGAGCGGTCAGTATCTGCTCTATGCCCACTATGCCCATCAGGGTCTTGCCAAGAGCCGTACGAGATATGGCACGGAGGAGGTTTATGGGGGCTACGGCCAGTATGCTGCTGAAGCGGGATCTCGCGTGAAAACCCAGATGTATCTCGTCTGGACAGAGAAGGGTCGCCGCTTTATCCACGACCTGGACCGAAGTCGCCTCCGCCTCTTGGGTTCCTATTCCGATAAGGGTTAAATCTTGTTAGTTTCATTCATTGGATAGTATCATTCATAGGATGACATGAATTTTTTATTCATCCGTGAAATCCGATGAAGAAAATCTATGAAGAAACGAGACTTATACCCCTCACTGTCGTTAAAACTTGCAAAAAAGGTGGTGGGTTCTATATGACCCCCCACTTGCGTTAAAACTTGTGAAAAGGGTGGTGGGTTCTATATGACCCCCCACTTGTGTTAAAACTTATAAAAAGGGTGGGGGGTTATATAGCCCCCCAAAGTATTACTAAAACTTCTAAATAAATGATGAAAAAAGAAAATGAAAATCAGCGATTCCGTATCGCTTTCAATGGATTCCGGGGCGGCAATAAGGGGAGCATCACTTCCCAGCCTCTCTCGGAGTACGACAAAACCATCCGTTACCCCTGGGTACACGATGCGATATTGCAGATACGAGGCGAAAAGCCCATCCGCAGTGTCAACAACCATGATGCTACAGCACTTGCCAAGGCTCAGCAGCGCATCAAAAGCCAGTTGCCCTTCCGCAGTGCCCATTATTACCAGTTCAAGGATAATAAGCGCCGCCAGGCAAACATCATCCCTGAAAGCTTCCTCTTTCAGACCACCATTGATGTGGACGAAAAGGAACTCGTAGAAAAGGCTTTGGAGCGGGCAAAGCTGCTGGATTCCCTCGATTTTATCCCTGATGATACAGGAGAACAAGGAGCATCAACTGCTGCCGGAGGGTCTGATGATGAGGATGAAAACAGAGCAGCTTCTGGAGGTTCTGATGCAGAGAATGAAAACAGAGCAGCTTCTGGAGGTTCTAATGATGAGAATGTAAACAGAACTGCTGCCGGAGGTTCTAATGCAGAGAATGTAAACAGAGCTGCTGCAGTGGGAAATCATGACGGGGATGAGGCTGTGACGGCAGACCAAAATCCCGAGAATGGACAGAGAAATCCCGAGAAGGGGCAGAAAAATCCCTGGAAGGGAATGCTCCTGCATTTGGAGTATTCCGCCCGCAAGAAGCTCCATATCGACATTCGTATGCCGATAGGCATGACCATCGAGGAAGCGCAGCGAGCCTATTGTCAGGCATTGGGCGTACCGTGTGACGAGAGCTGCTTTTCACCCGAACGCATCATCTTTATGACGGATGCAGACTCGGAAATCTACCGTTCCAGCGATTGGTATGCCCTTCTGCCAGAAGACGAAATCAATCTCCGAAGGGAAGCCTTCCGCAAGCGAGGTCTCGACATCGACGGACGGGCTTTGAAACAGGGAACTTTTTCTTCTTCATTCGCCCACTCGTCCGGAAAGGCTCCTCTTTCAGGAAGCAGTCAGTCGTCCGGAAATCCCTCTCTTTCGGAAAAAACTTCACAAAATCAAAAACATTCTAATTCAGAAAATCATGACAATCAACCGTTACTTTCCGGTGATAAGACCGGAGAAAAACAACCAGCTGTGGGAGGCGTTCAAGTTCCTCCTCATCCTGCTCCTCATCCTGCTGATAGCCACACCTCAACTGCTGTTGGCAGTGCTCCTGCTCATCCTGATGGGAGCCATCATGGAAATGATAAGAATCTTATCGCTTTCGACCTCTTTAGGGCGCAGGCTGGGTTGGCAGAAGTAGATATCAATGCCGTAGGTTCGCGCCACTCCTCGCTCCTCGCCATCATGAGTGCCGGAGCCAGCAGGATGATGGGCGAAGAGGAACTCAGAAGGGTGGTGGAGCAGCGCATGCCCGCCTTTGCACAGGAGCGTGATTGCCAGCAGCTCATCAGCGATTTTTATGCCCGCTATCACGACAGTTGCAAGCCCATGTCGCGCGAGGTGATCCGCATCAATGCGCAGGCTGAAAGGCTCGGCAGTAAGGAGATGGCGCAGCAGAACCAGGAGGAGGACTATCCCGCACCGCCTCCGATGCCCGAAAAACTGCCCGCTCTCATCGCCCTGCTCGTGAGTCGCACGCCCGAAGTCTATAAGCCAGCCGTGGCACATGCCGTGTTCCCGTCGCTCGCCACGCATCTCTGGAAAACCCGCTTCAAGTATATCGACAATGTGGAGCATGAGGCCACGCTGATGACCTGTCTGCTTGCCGGAACAGGAGCCGGAAAATCGTGCGTGCAGATGCCTATCAGTTATGTGATGGAAGACATCCGCAAGCGAGACCGGGAAAACCTGGCAAGGGAGAAAGCATGGAAGGACGAGGTGACCCGGAAGGGTGCCAACAAGGACAAGAGAAAGCGACCGGAGAATCTCGTGATTCAGGAGATAGATGCCGACATGACCAATCCTGCTTTCGTGATGCGAACGGCAGAGGCACAAGAGCATTTTCTCTATACTTCGCTCAATGAAATAGACCAGTTTGATGCACTCCGTGGTCAGGGCAACCAGCAGTTCCGCATCATGTGTCTTGCCTTCGATCCAGCCAACCAATATGGTCAGACCCGCGTGGGCACATCCAGCGTCACGGAGCGCGTCACCATCCGCTTCAACTGGAATGCATCTACCACCATCCAGAAGGGTTTGCGCTACTTCTCCCGTGTGCTCACCGATGGTCCTATCTCGCGTATCAATTTCTGTACGATACCCGAAAGAGAGATCGGAGCCGAGATGCCCGTCTATGGCTATTATGGTGATGATTTCCGTGAGGCTCTGCGTCCTTACATCGAAAATCTCTGTAAGACGAGCGGACTGGTGGAGTGTGATCAGGCCTTCCAGCTCGCCCTGAAACTAAAGGAGGAGAATGCTGATTTTGCCCGCATGACGCAGAACCGCATCTTCGAGAATCTCAGTTTCCGAGCCAATGTCATCGCCTATCTGAAGGCCTGTGTACTCTACGTGGCCAACGGTTGTAAGTGGGAGCCGGAGATGGATGAATTCATCCGCTGGAGCCTGCGCTACGACCTCTACTGCAAGATGCGTTTCTTCGGAGATGCCATTGCCAAGGCCGAGGATGGGGGCGTGAAATCAAGCCGCCGTGGACCAGCCAATCTCCTGCAGTTGCTGCCTGATGAATTCTCCTATCAGGAGGCAATGGCCATCCGCCTGGAGTATGGATTGGGACAGAAGGGAACACGAGTGATGATCAACAACTGGGTTCATCGGGGATATATTGAGCGGAAATCGTTCCAGTCTGCCAGTCAAGCCAAGACCGATGTCAATTTCAGTAATGTCAGTTTTGAAAATACCTATTTTATCAAACTAAAATATAGAAAAGATGGAATTAATATTGAAAAGAATTGCTAAGAAAAAAGAATATACCATCGGACGACTGTATATTCTGGGCGATGAGGATATGGAAGTGGGTGTCAACAACCGCGGAAAGTCGGTGAGGACCCTGAAGAATCCCGACCAGCTCAATCGCCAGACCTATTTTTGTGATACATTGGAGCCTACCTGGCGCAATCTCTTGGGCGTGAAGTTGCCGCCGCAGTTGGTGAACGAATCGTTGGGACGCCAGTCGAGCAAGAAGGCTCGCAAGGTAGTGGGTCTGACGGCCATTCCCGAGGGCAGTTACCCGGTGGTCATAACGAAATCGCCCCGCTTCCGTCGCTGGCTTCCGCTGCTGGTAGGCGTGCCGGGATTTAGTGGCATACGCATACATAGCGGCAACATGGCGGCAGATACGCGGGGCTGCATTCTTGTGGGTGAGAACACGATAGTGGGCAGGTTGACCTCCTCTCGTGCCACGCTGACGAAGCTCATCACCACCATCATGGCGGCGAGCGATCAGGGCGAGGCGGTCTGGATCACCATCGTCTGAATCTTATTGTTTACTTCACCAAAATCTTCTTGACAGTACCATTGCTCATCTTAACGATGTTGATACCCTTGGTCAGCTGGGCTTTGCGGGTACCGTTGGCGCTATAGATAGAAGTAATTTCTGCATTCTTGAGATTGTCAGAGGTATTGCTGATTCCGTTAGTGATGTCCTCAATCGCTTTATTGGCATCTGCAATAGTTGCCTTGAGCTTATTGATGTCAGCATTAGAGGTTTCGAAAGTACCCTTGGCAGTCTCCTGCAATGCAGTTTTGATAGCGTCCAGAACAGATTCCTGATCGTTCAGCTTCTCGTTCTTGAGCAGGTTTGCAGCCTCAGTGAAGAGGGAAGTATATTCTGCATAGACATCTTTCTGTTCGGTAGAAATGAAATACCAGTCGTTGTCTATAGAAGGCTCCAGGCTTGCCACGTAGTTTTCGCCGCTGACACTGAAGTAGGCAGTTTCAGTACCTATATTAAATGGTTTCTTTCTACTTTTAGTGAGTTTATAGCTATTCTTTGTAGAACTTTCTTCGATGGTAAAATTTGTTGCTTTTCTGTCGTCAGATACCTCTGCATACCATACAAAAGGGTGCCATAAACTGGAATATTCCAAGAAAAGACGATCTTTTGTATCATTATCGAAAGTGAAACTATGGGTTTCATCGCCATTATTAATGGTCCAGACGTCCGCATTCTCGATATTCTTCACAGTAGCAGTCTTGCCGGTGATATAAGTTTCTGTAGCCACGTTGTAGATGTAAGCCTTCTGACCATTACCAACGAGTTTTACAGGTTGGAGCCAAAAGCTTTCAGCAGCAGGAGCGAAAGTTTCATTCTCGTTGCTACCATTCTCATTGCCTTCAACAGTACCATTTTCTGTGTTACCTGAAACATTCTGCGCATGAGCAGTTGTGCCTACTGCCAGCAGGGCAGCGAGCATCATACCTTTGGCCATATTAGCCAGTGTGTAAATTTTCTTCATTTTTACTTTTTTAATTATTTATTATATTGAATACAATTCTTACCTGTACATGGGATATCATTCTTTCCTGAATGGGAGATACAAATCCCTTGATATAGACTATAAATCTCTGTTTACTAAGAACTTAAAGATTATGTCGTTTACTTTCTGGCTGCAAAATTACGAAAAAAACTCGGAGAAACCAAATAGTTTCTAAAAAAAAGCTCTTTTAAAGGTAAAAAGGCTTTTTTAAAGGTAAAAAGGTAAAAAAGGGATATTGAAATGAGAAAGACGGGCAAATGAGAAAGACGGGCAAATGAAAAATGAGAATGGGAAATGAAGAAAGAAATGGAAGGGGGAGGAAAGAGAAGCAAAAAATACTCCCAGAGAATTCTCTGGGAGTATCGCCTCGCATAAAAGCTGTCTCACGACAGCAATACGCCAAAAACAAAATGCTATATTTTTAAAGTTTATGCTTATTAAAGAGAAATATCTTATAAATCCCAGCCCACTGCACTGGCACCAAGTACCGCAGCAGAGCTGCCATCGAGTGTAGAAATCAAGAACTTAGCCTTGCCCTTGAAAATTTTCAGTACACTCTTGTCGTAAGATTCCTTGAGAGGCTTCATCAGGAGGTCACCAGCCTTGGTAAGACCACCGAAGAACACGAATGCCTCAGGAGAACTGAACGCAGCGAAATCAGCGCAAGCCTCACCCAGCATCTTGCCAGTGAAATCATATACTCGCTTAGCCAAAGCATCACCCTTACCAGCAGCTACGCTGACATCATAAGAAGTAATGTCTTCTGGCTTCATATCGCGAAGTAAAGATGGCTCATCGCTCTTCGCGAGGAACTCACGGGCTGTGCGAGCCACACCAGTAGCAGAGCAGTAAGCCTCCAAGCATCCCTTACGGCCGCAACCGCAGAGACGACCTTCCTCGCCGCGAACCATGACGACATGGCCCAACTCGCCTGCGAAACCATCGCAGCCATAGACCATCTTACCATCAATCACAATGCCGGAACCAACACCCGTACCGAGTGTCACGTCGATGAAATTCTTCATACCACGAGCCACACCGTAGGTCATCTCGCCCAATGCAGCAGCGTTGGCATCATTGGTAAGAGCCACAGGCAGACCACCCAGCGCATCGCTGAAGAGCTTAGCCAAAGGCACTACACCATCGTGAGCCCAAGCCAAGTTAGGAGCGAACTCGATAGTTCCGCTATAGTAATTGCCGTTAGGAGCACCGATACCCATCGCCTTGATCTTGTCGATACCACCCACGGTATCGATGATAGGCTGGAGAGCCTCCACGGCAGCTTTTACATAGTCATTTACATCATCATAACCACCTGTCTTGATAGCAGTAGTAGCTTTTATTTCGCCACGTGCATCTACGATGCCGAATACGGAATTGGTACCTCCCAGATCCAAACCGATTACATATGGCTTAAGTGCATTCTCTGTCATGTTTTTCTTTTATTTAGTTAGAATTATGGTGCAAAGATATAAAAAAGTTTGTAACAAACAAAGTTTTACTCGAAAAAATTACAAGATATGGCCTTTTTTTTGTAACTTTGCGCCTTGTTATGAATTTAGTGTTTCCGATTCAGATAAATATACTTGATTTCATATTCAAGGGAATTATCATAGGTGTAATCGCCTCAGCCCCGATGGGACCTGTTGGCATCTTGTGTATCCAGCGCACTTTGAACAAGGGCCGCTGGTTTGGTTTCGTAACGGGTGTCGGTGCCGCTTTCAGCGATATCGTGTATGCCCTCTTCACGGGTTTGGGAATGAGTTTTGTGATGGACATTGTCAATAATGCCCAAAACAAGTTCTATCTGCAGATTTTCGGAGGTCTTCTGCTCCTGGTGTTCGGCGTATATTGCTTCAAGAGCAATCCTACGAAGAACATGCATCAGAGCAGCAAGAGGCAGGGCACGCTCTGGCACAATGCCATCACCGCCTTCTTCGTCACGCTCTCCAATCCGCTCATCGTGTTCCTCTTCATGGCCACCTTTGCCCAGTTTGCCTTCGTGGTGCCGGATATGCCGCTGGAGATGGGCGTGGGCTATCTGAGCATCATGTTCGGAGCGCTGCTGTGGTGGTTCGGTCTCACATGGCTTATCGACAAGATCAGGGGCAAGTTTGATACCAACGGCATCCTTATTATTAATAAGGTAATAGGAAGTGTCGTGATCATCTTCTCGCTCATCGCACTCGTCGGAACCGTGTTCAATCTCTATCATCTCCCGGAATTCTAAGGGAGTATGTATAATTTCTAATTTGAAATATAACAGAACTTTCGCATATCAGGAAGTTAAAGGAGTTAAGGAAGTTAAGGAGTTAAGACGTATGTCTTGCAGCTTAATAACTACGCCAAAAAGACTGTTGTCTTAACTCCTCAGCGACCGTAGGGAGCGATAACTCCTTTAACTTCATTAACTTCTGAACTTGCAAAACTTGAATTAAAAAGAGAATAACTGAGAAAGAAATCAGAGATAAAAAGGAATCAAGAGATGAAGGAGAAAAACAATATAGAAGAAGGCTTCCTTTTTGATGCAGAAGAAATCGGAAAGCAGGAAACGGACACACAGACATCAGAAGGCACAGAGTCCACAGATGCCCCTCGCCGTAGGGGAAGAAAGCGCTCCATGGTGACGGAAGACAGACCGCCCCTCACGCCAGAACAGATGAGAGAACTTCTGGAAGGCATCACGGAGATAGAGACAGCTACAGGCATCCGATACATCCGTATCCACCTCACAGCCAAGATGTTGATAGGCATCCGGGAAAGTTCCGGCAAGGAGTTCACCATCAATCTCGGTGAACTGTATCAGGCCTATCAGAAATGCCTCCGCTTTACAAGTCCGGAAGTCAAGCGAATCATCTTTATGGGTCACTCTCCAGCCGTCACCCTGCTGCGAATGCTGAAAGAAAAAGCACAGAATTTATCGTGAAAAAACGATAAAGGCTTCATAAAGGAATGAAACAGGCTTCATGAGGAAACGAAAGTAATTTCAATAGAAAATGCAAATACTTTCGTACGAAACCTGCATAATTTTGCAAAAACGAAATACTGCAAAATTGATTTAAATCAAAAAGCGCTTCTTCTTAAGAAAAGTTAAACATCAACTTTTCGCGTTAAATATCCCCTTATTCGTGTTAATGGCCTTGGCAGACTGGAATATTTTTTATATATTTGCAAAGTCTATTTAACAAAGTCACGCACATAAGGGGTTTTTACTTAGGTGTTTTGTAGTGGAATTTCATTTATGATTTCATTTCAATGGTGACGAACCTAAAAAAGAATATTAATTAAAAAGTATGAGTTTAAAAAAGAAAATAAAGAAGATTTCCGTAGTGGCATTGTTGGCGTTAACAACCGTGCCGTCATTTGGTCAAGACTTGCTTGCCCGTCAGGCACCAGTTGACCATCGCATGAAGTCGATAGACACATTAGCAGTATCTCATTATCGAATGATGGAAGATAGAGAGAATCCTTCAGCAGAGCTGTATCAGGATTTCTCCAACAAGTATGCTCACCGCCGGATTGCGCTTCCTGAGCACTTCCGTATCGACCTCCGTCATTTCTGCATGCCAACTCCAAGTCGCGTTGTCACAAGTAACTTCGGTTACCGTGCAAGCTTTGGCCGCCAACATAAAGGTATGGACATCAAGGTTTATATTGGCGACACAATCCGCGCTGCCTTCTCAGGCAAAGTTCGCATTGTAAGATATGAAGGTGGTGGTTATGGTAAGTACATCGTAATCCGTCACAATAATGGTTTGGAGACCATCTACGGTCACCTCTCTAAGCAGCTCGTTTCTGAGAACGAGGAGGTAAGAGCAGGCGATGTGATTGGTTTGGGAGGTAATACAGGTCGTAGTACCGGTTCTCACCTTCACTTCGAGACTCGTCTTTGCGGTGTAGCCCTCAACCCTGCGTTGATGTTCGACTTCCGCAATCAGGACGTTACTGGCGATTTCTACGATTTCCGTCGCGACTCTTACGAGCGTGAGTCAGCAGATGCCAATGCAGCTCGTGGCAAGATTGGTAATGGTGGTTACACCCGTGAGCAGGTTAATGGTGGCGAAGTGGGCAGATACAATGCCAACGCTGGTGGCGAGAAGCTTTACCACAAGGTTAAGTATGGTGAGACTCTGAATTCCATTGCCGAGAAGCGTGGTGTAACAGTAGATCAGATTTGCCGCCTCAACGGTTACAAGAAGGATAAGAAGCTGACTCCAGGCCAGATTATCCGCTACTCTTAATCTTAGGGCTTTTACACCAATACTTTTTCAATAACAACCATAAAGCAGGAATCTCTGGGAGGAGGTTCCTGCTTTTTTCGTTATATAATCATTTCAGGAGAAGCTAACGTTAATGTAATTAAAAAACAAAGAGAAAGGGTTGTATTTTCAACAGAAAATATTACCTTTGCAATATTGATATGCATAGCTCGCTTTCTTGTGAAAGAATCAGCGAGCATCACAATGTGCTCATTTACGAATACATTGTGTGCCATAACCGGGGATTCTAAAAAGGATTACAACATAGGTACCCGGTATTATACATTGATTAGGAAAGCCCCCGACTGTGAAGTTGGAGGTTTTCGCATTTTATGACCATTACTCCAGAATCTCCAAACGATTTTGGTTTTTAAAAAGAAGAATCCCCAAATGTTTTTGGCTAAATACCAGAAGAATCCCCAAATGTTTATATCGACATAGCGGGAATTGCTACAGACACAGGAAATTTGAAAAGCGAAACGAGAAAAGCCCTTCACCCTTCACCCTATCAGCATAAACATCTGATAAACAAGTACTTACAAGCACAATAATTTAAAATCACCCTTCACCACCCTTCACCACCCTTCATCTCAATCTAAAAGACGCATTTAGCCTAAAAACCTACTATGAAGGCTGAAATTGGTCGTCTATTAAAGTAAGCTCTGGTCTTAATAGACGACTGTATAGACTCATAAGATAAAGCTAAATCAGGAATAATATGTATATATTTTTCATAACTAACTAAATTTCAAATCTAACGAATAACCAGTCAATCGTAGCTAATAAAGGGCTAAAAACGGCAAAAAAGATGAAGGACGGTGAAGGGTGGTGAAGGGTTGAATTTTACCTTTCATCCTCAAATCCTCTGTGTTTATCAGCATTCCGGGCGAAAAGATGAAGGGTGAAGGGTAAAATCGTATTTCGATTTTAATTTTTCTCTACTATAAAGATTTTTCCAAACATCTACCACCGCTATTTTTATATAAAAACCAATACAAACATTTTCTATAATAAGGAAATCAGAGAACAAAACGCCAAGCAAATATTCTTGTCTTGCTAAAGTCGAAAAGTGCCTAAGGAAGGGCACTTTTGTGCCAAGATAAGGGCACTTTTGCGCCCGGGCAAGAGCACTTTTGTGCCTCCGATAAACGACAAGGGAGTCCAAGTAAGACACGACCCGTATCTCCGAAACACAGATTCCTATCTTTCGGAGATACGAGTCGTAAACAAGTCATTTGTACTAGGATACAAGCGATATTGATTTCTTGAGAATCTGCTTCCGAATTGTAAAGTGCTGAATATCAACACTCCCAAAAAGCAAAAAGTACCAAAAGAAACAAACTGGAAACAAAAATTTCAAAAACCCCAAAATGAAAACATCTGCTTAACATATCTTAACACGGAAATGAACGGAAATTTTCATTTTCTATCATTTTGTGCTGCGTTCCTGAAGGTGCAAAATCAGGTATTGTGAACCTTATTGTCGTTTCAGCAATCAGGTTGAAAAAATGGCTTTAGTTGGAAAAATGTGCACGAAAAGTGGGCTTTTCAGGTGGCATTTTATAGTATTTTCTGCGAAAATACAGTTGTATGTTTAACTTTCTACGTATAAGTCTCTTTAGTCTCACGGAATTTTATTAACTTTGCACCAAAGTTTATTTTAATTGCAATTTTATGGTCACTTATTTTGATGCATGTGAGATTCTTGAAATGCTGTCTGAAGCATCTGTAAAGGTGTTTCTGGACGGCGGTTGGGGTGTCGATGCACTTATAGGCAGAGAAACAAGAATACATAACGACATCGATCTGTTCGTAGAGAAGAAAGACTATGGTAAGGCCATATCCGTGATTACCTGGAAGGGATACAGAGAAGTTGTAATGGACTATACGACCGATAGCCATACTGTCTGGAAAGATGACAACGGAAGAATAATCGATCTGCATTGTTTCGAATATGTCGAAGATGGAATTCTATATGACGGATACACTTTCCCAAGCGAAACTTTCTCAGGTAAAGGAAATATCGGGAATATTGAGGTAACATGCATAAACCCGGAGGCACAGGTACAGTTCCATCTTGGATATGAATACGATGAAAATGATGTCCACGACGTCCTGTTATTATGCAGAACTTTCAATCTTGAGATACCGGAGCAATATAAAACTCACATCTGATTCAATATGCTATGATTACTGATAGTTATGATATTGAAACTGAACCAATGATCAATCTGTTTGATT
>OOCG01000184.1_pt1 | contig 45675 bp, 29 predicted proteins | sample 1671521 | NCBI WGS metagenome assembly OOCG01 (sample SAMN06348165, study PRJEB24527) | human gut metagenome | biome: human gut; feature: ankylosing spondylitis patient; material: feces | host: Homo sapiens | place: China | collected 2015-10
TAGATGCAAGGTCGAACACGCCTTTCATCGAATTAAGGTTCAGTTCGGATATAAGAAAGTCAGATACAGAGGGCTGGACAAAAATACGGCGCGCTTAACAATGCTGGCCTCGATTGCCAACATGTTCATCGGAAATTGCTTCGAAAATCGAACCAAGGTTAGCTTCGCCTAGGATAATTGTATCTATGAGGGAGGAAACTGATTGATTAGGCTCTGATCAATTCCTCCCCGATGGAAAATTCCCGTCAGATTCTTCGAAAATAAAGCCTCCGAAGGGCGATTGGGAAAAATTACGTATTTTGCAGAGCTTCCTTAGTTTTATCAAATACTCCAATTCCTTAATATTGCGTTCAGACAAATTAGACCAAAGTCATTAAAGGAGATAGCTCATCTTGACACATGCTTAACCTCAAGGAGGAGTGCCTTAACTTAATTCCCGCGTCTATCTGGCTTATCTCCTCGGGAACTTCGGATATATTCGAAAAAAGGAGCCCGAAGGCTCCAAAAACTTCTCTAGTTTTAATAAAAATCACCTTAATGCTCTTTCAATAAAGACAAGAAGAAACTCTGAACTTCTCTTGGCCCGTTCCTTTTTCCAAGTTAGGAAACAAGTGTTTTTTGGACCACTTAGACCAAGAGAAAGTTTGAATAACTGCAGATCTACATGACAGGACAACCGATCGGCTTCATTTCTCGGTACTGTTCAACCTTAACCGGAATACCGGACCGACAAAATGCGCCTGCATAGTAGTCATTCAGCACTTTAACTGCGCCTGGTCGGGTCGGATCCACCGGAATCAGTCGATTAATGGCGGTTCCGCCTCCTCTCCTTCTCGCCACAGGCAGCGATTTACCATCAACTTCTCGGACCTCAACACCGCCTGCCCAGTGACCGTAGGCATGAGGCACACAAACCGTCATTTGGGCAACACCATCGTCACAGACCAGTACGCCTTCAGCAGTGACACCGTCCGGACTCGTTAATACCACTCTTTCCTTGTCTTTAAGGCCAAACTGCTGAGCCGTATTTTTGTTCATGTAAATGAAATTCTGCGGCGAGACTTGATTGCAGTGGTCAAAGAAACCGGAATAATTAGATCTTAGGATCGGTTTATAGGTAGACAAGACCAACGGATATTGATCTTTATCCCAATGCTTCTCCCACTGGTCGCCGTTAAAGAACTTCGGCTTCTCGTAGACCGGAATACCGGGATAGGCTTCTCCGCTGAAGCAATGTTTCTGAGTTGCGATGGCCGGATTAAAGATTTGAAGGAATTTGCCGCCGCCGTTTGCCAGGAAATCGCCGTTGTATTTATCCGATTTTTCATAGTAGCCCCCGCGAGAAAGCAGAGCTTCTACCTGAGCGCACTCCTCCGGTGTCAGCACGGTTTCCAGAGGTTTCATCGCACGAGGCAAAGCCGCTAATTCTCGGTCGGAATCCGCTACTTCAGGCAAATGTTCGCACTGTGAAGCAACGTTGCTCAGATAGTAGGCATACCAATCGTCAAATCGTTTCAGAGAGGCTTTCGTTCCGTCTTTCTTAGTGACTGCCTGTTCTCCGAAGCCCGGAAGATTCAATTTTTTCGCAACATCAAAAATAAATTCTTCCATGCAGATATGGCGGCCGTCTGCAGTCAAAGCGGTTCTCGGCGTGACAACAGGGACTCCGGCAACCACACATTGGTCAAAGTTACCCCATGTTCTGTCGCAGCCGTATTCTTCAAACATGACGCGATCCGGAATAATGTAATCGGCATTCCTGTTCGTCTCATTGACAAAAGCGTCAATCGCTACAAACAGAGGAAGCTTTTTAGTATCACGGAGAGCTTTTTCTGCTTCACAAGGCAATGAACTGGCACTGTAAACGGGGTTGCTGCGCCAATTAATCAGCGCTTTAGCTTGATAAGGCTCTTCATTGGCAATGGCTAGCAGTGCTTCTGCGGCATTAAGCCCCGTGTAGTCGGAAGCTAAAGGATGGTAGACGTGCTTGGCCGGATACGGATTTTCCTTGTTCTTAACGTGCTCGGCGTATTCGGTGGAGCTTTCATAGGGATAGTTCCTGCAAACACTCACCACGCCGTCCTGGCTCACGCCGCCCTGAACATTTTCCAGGTCGTAGTTTCCGCTGAATCCCATGAAGGCGCCGTTGCCGTAAACCGCCCCGCCCTTTCGGTCATGAGAACCGGCCAGAGTATTCAAAATACAGATCAGCCAAGAACTCATCACAGAATCCCAGCCGTTGTTGCCGGTATTGGAGACGGCCACGACCTTGGTTCCGTGAGAAGTAAATTCTTTCGCTACCGCTTCGATGGTTTCGACCGGAACACCGCATACTTTAGAGAGGTATTTCAAGGAGTGTTCTTTGGCGCGTTCTTTCAAAAGCTGCAGAGCGGATTTATAACGGATGTTTTTAGGCACTGCATTTGTGAATACTCTGTCCACATAGAGTTCTGCTGGGCCGCTCTTTGATGCAGCCTGGAGAACGCCTTCCGAATAAACGACGCCGTCGCCCTTTTCGCCAAGTCCGAATTCTGAGGCGTCTGCCAAAGTGTTCGTTTCTGTATTAATGAGGTAAGAGGCATTAGACCAATTGATTTCGCCGTTCTTTTTAGCCGCAGCTTCATTCGGTGCGCTCAAGAATTTTTGATTTTCTTTGCCCGAATTCAGAATGACCTGAATCAAAGCAAGCAGGAATGCCGTATCTTCGCCCGGGCGGATGGGAACCCATTGCGCCCCTGTTCCGTTCGTCACGTTGCTTCTTAAGATCGGATCCACACAAACGTACTTGGCATTACGGTTTACACGTGCTTTGCTTAAGCCCGAACCCGTTCTGTTGATGCTGGCGCCGGAGCAGCCGGGCGCCGTACCGATGAAAATAGCGTACTCGAAATTATCCCAATCGACATCGCACATGCCCGCGCCGATCTCAGGCGCAAGACCCAGGGCATAACCGACACCGACGGGAGCGCCGCAATAACCGTGTTTTGTCGTGATGTTTACCGTACCGAAGCCTTGGCGCATAAATCTACCGTAAAGGCTTCCGCGCATCGTATCTTCTTCATTAAATGTCGCAAATAACTGATTGCTCTTTACACCGAATTCAGGAACTCCGGGCACCACAGGCGTTTTTGTATCGCGAATGGCACGAAGTCCCTGGACTTCTCCTTCTCCGAACAAATTGCCTCCCTCGACAATTTCCTGCAGGGCTTGTTCATAAGGGATAGTGATCCAGCGGTCTTCTCCTCGTTTGCCGGCGCGTTTTAAGACTTTTAGAACGCGATAAGGATCATCGACGGAATCAAGTCCGCTAGCGCCTTTACCACAGGAAGTCGCTCTAAAGATTTTGCCGTTTTTTCCGAGGTAAAGCGCTTGATAAGCTTCCGCAACAGATGTTTTTAGAGGGAGCGGCGCACCGCCAGTCACGACTTCGCAGTAAGGATTGCCGGCGAGCCGGGTAATTTTGTCTGTGACTTCGTCTACGCGATATCGAAGTCCGCACATATTGTTGCAGGTAAAGCAGCGTGTAAAGCCCACCCTGACGCCGGGCTGCAGGGCAACACCTGCTCGATTGACTTTCAGTTCAGGTGCTGCGTGGTTGCCGAAATGATTTGCATTATTTGCCATGATACTTCCCCTTATCGCTGCCAGTTCTTGAAATCGGCCTGCAGCCACTTCTTATCTTCAAAGTTCTCGGGCAAACCAATGTAGAAAATATTCGGTTTTGTGCCGACGGACTGCAGCAGGACGTAGGTTTTATTGTTTTTTATCAATTGGTGTACTTCACTGTTTTCATCGTTCAGATCACCGAAATAGCGGGCACCTCCGATACAGCTTTCCACGCAAACGGGAAGCAAGCCCTCCTGCAGACGATGAATGCAGAAGTTGCATTTTTCGGGCGGATTTTTATGAGTCGGGTCCGGTTTTCTGGCGCCATAAGCGCAGGCCTTTGTACAGTTCATGCAATGAATACATTTGTCATAGTCAATCACGACGATGCCGTCCTCAGGACGCTTGTAGGTTGCCTTGACCGGACAGACTTTTACGCAGGTCGGATTCTCGCAGTGGTTGCATTGATTGGGAAGCGCGATCATGACAACGCCGTCGTCGTTTTTTAACGAGAGCTGGTTGACAACCGTACGTTCGCGGCCGGGGTCGGTTTGGTTTTCAATGCTGCAGTTCACCGTGCAGGACAAGCAGCCGGTACATCTTCTGACATCAAAAACCATGGCGTAATGTTTGCCCGACGTCTTAGCGAGCACAACTTGCGGGGAGACTGCTGTAAAAGCCGTGCCTGAGGCGATGAGTTTTAAGAGTGTTCTTCTGTCTAACATCGTGTTAATCCTAGAGATTCTTTTGTTCGGCTCCGCCTAAAGAAGCGGAGCCGAAGAGGCGTTTACTTGTTCTGACTCTGGACCTTGGCGTACCAGAGGTTGTGATTTTGTTTTGCCCAATTTTCGTCACACTTGCCGCTCAGCATGTTTTCCATGCCGCCTTCGCTCATCACGGCGCCCATGTAGATGTGAACCACGGAGAAAGCTCCGAGAATGATGGCGCTGCAAATGTGGATGATGAGAGCCAGGAGTGCGCCGTTCTTAGAGAGCGCTCCGAAGATTCCGGGGAACAAAAGGAGCAAACCTGTTGCCACCAGCGCAAGACCGAAAATTGTGAAAGTCCAGAAGAAAGCTTTCTCACCGGCGTTAGCAAACCCTGCATCAGGATGCTTGGCTTTGCCGCCTAGATTGATGTATCCGCCGAGCGCAAGGAACCATTTGCCGTCACAGCTTTCGGGAAGCTGATTTTTGCTCCATTTCACCATGAGAATCACCGCAGCAATGATGAACGGAATGGCAAAAATGTTATGGAACAAAACGCTGGCGTATACGAGGCTGTGGAAATGGGCTGGTGTCATCATAGGAGCGAGCCAGACTTTACCGGCGCCGATCACGAATCCGGACAGAATCAGGATGATGCAGGGAACCGCAACGCACCAATGAAGGACGACATCTCCCACAGACCAGCGCTGAACCAACTTCCCGGAAAAACCTTCGGAGAGCTTTGCGCGGCCGTTAATTAAGACGAAAACCGCAAAGAGGACAGCAACTGCAACAACAGAAGCGAAGATTAGGTTGGAGATCATTTCGGCAGACTGCAAAAAGCCGAGATAACCGGAAGACACTGAATTCGGGTCATATGTAGACATCAGAAGTCCCGCATTATCGGTATAACCTAAATACTGAGGGATGTCTCTTTGAATCTGATGCTCTACGACCGGAGACCAAAATTCAGGCTGTTTGACCGCTGTCTCTTGAGCAATTGCCGCTGTCGACATAACGGAAGCTAGTAAGGCTAAAAATTTGTTCATGATATTTTTCCTTGGAATGCGGGCAAAAGTTAGACGGCTTGGGTTCGACGAAGCTCAGCCTTCAGCGCAGCAGAGGCTTCCTTCCAAAAATCTTGACTAGTGTTCTCTGCAATCGCGTCCAGGAACGGCTCGAACCATTTGTCAAAATGCTCTGCGCGGAAAGCATCCGACAAACCTTGAATATCTTTGAGCAGCTGCTCTTGGCTCCCCTTTCCGCTCACTTCTTCAAAGAGCGCATCAAGGAAATAAAGAAACTCAAGTTCATTGCCGAAAAAATCCGGCAGCTCATTCAACAGAGAAGCACTGGAGAGGCCTGCGGCAGCGTAAAAATTCGCTATGTCTTCTGCTACCGGTCCGTTGAGCTTTCTGGATCCCGTCACCCAGGCGGATTCATAGGGAACGACAATTAAGCGGTAAGGACCGATGCAGAGCCGATTGAATTCCGCCTCCGTCTCCTCCGGGTGCTGGGCCGCTTCTTTCGCTTCCTCAGCAAGAGCGGGATAGCCGCTGCTTTGTGCCCAAAGCTGTAGGTTCGAGTAAGTCGAAGGGAGACCGGGCTTCAAAAATAAATCTTTGAAAACCTCAAGCGTCTTCTTTTGCCCGTTAGATGTCATTTTTTTTCTCGGATGATGATCATGTTGGGTTTGTTAGGGCCGTCGGAATAGCCGATACCCTGTTTTGAAGCGGAGGCTTTCTGCGCCAGCACCTGAGTGACGTTGCCGAGCTGCAGACATTTGACCGGGCAGCCGTCGACACAGGCCGGATTCAAACCGGCATCCAAGAGTTCAACGCAAAGATTGCACTTGGCTGCTTTGCCGTCGATCTTGCTGATCGTAATCGCGTCATACGGGCAGGCTTCTTTGCATAAACCGCAGGAAGTACACTTATTTCTATCCAAAACCACAATCCCGTCAGGGCGCTTTGTGAAAGCAGCAGCCGGGCAAACTGCCAGACAGGTCGGGTTCGAGCAGTGCATGCAGGTGTGAGAGAACCAAACGTCTCTGACGCGGCCGTCTGCGGACCTCACTTCATAGAGGTCCACTTTGCGGAAACGGACATCCTCGGGCAGTTCGTTATGAATCTGACAGGCAACAGAGCAGCCGCCGCAACCGACACAGTTTTCCTGTCTGAAAATGAAACCTTTTTGAAATTTGTTGCTCATTTCGTACTCCTATGCCTTGCTAAGGTTCACTCTGGTTGAGTGGTAAGCAGAACAGCCACCCATGTCCGTCAGCTTGCCGGTTGTCAAAGAATTGGTATTGGTGTTTTGACCGTATGGGTTGGTGCTTCTCCAGTTACACTTAGCCGTGCGGACCACACCCGGAGCGACACGCGTCGTCACGCGAGCCACAAAGAATGCTTCGCCTCTTTGATTGTTCAGACGAACTTTGTCACCGGACTTAATACCCAAGCGTTTTGCATCTTCCGGATTGACTTCGCATTCATAGGCGTTGTAGGCGCGAATGTATTTAACGTTATAGAAAGAGGAATTGACGCGCTGAGGGATTCCGGGAGAAAGAAGACGGAACGGCAGGTTCTTTTCTTCTTCGGGCATTTCTTCTTCGCACAGCGTCAGATCGATCACCGGATCAAATCCCGCTTTCTTCATAATGTTGGAATAAAGCTCGATCTTGCCGGATTCCGTTTCTGCCTTACCGCCGGAGCGAACCGGGACGCTTTCGGGCATATCGAGATGGATGAACTTTTCTTTTTCTAGACGTTCAAGCGTAATGCCCTGATACCACGGTGTTTCTGTCTGCAGGAACTGACGGATAATGTCCTTCGGTGTGTCGCGGAAAGCCTGATCCTTGAAGCCCATTCTTCTGCCCCACTCCGCGAAGAAATCCCAATTTGGTTTGGATTCGCCTACCGGTTCAATCACTTTCTCGCAGATCTGAACGTACCAGGAGTGGTAGTCGCCGATGATGTCATCGGTTTCGAACTGGGTAGAAGCCGGGAGGATCAAGTCGCAGTACTCAAGAGAGTCGGTCATGACCATGTCGAAGCCCACAACGAACAAGTCTTTGCGCTTGAGGTTTTCGATCACGGCATTGACGTTCGGAGAGACTGCCACCGGGTTACCGTTATAGATCACTAAGAGATGGATCGGCTTGATCGGACGATTTTCTGTGGTCGGATTTTCTGCCTTCAAGGCCATATCCAAGTCCGTCATATTGACATGCTGCTGTTTGCCTTTACGCAGATAGTTGCCGCGGCCGAGATTCAGGTTCATGCCGGTAATCGGACGAACGTTATCGTAAATAATGCCGCAGGACGGTTTGTCGAACATGCCTCTCATTGCCTGCATGATGGCAATGGCACGCGTCATACGAGCACCGTTGTAATTACGCTGCATACCGTAGCCGGCGCGGATAATGATTCGCTCGGCACGGCCGTACACATCGGCAAATTCTTCAATTTGCTTTTGCGTGAGACCGGTTACTCGTTCGATGTCCTTCCAATCGACGGAGTTGACTTTAGCGATCGCCTGATCAGCACCAATGCAGCAGTTCTTGAGGAAGTCGTGATCGATCATGTCATGGGCGATCAAATACTTCATGACACCGGTTGCGACCCATGCGTCGGTAGAAGGTTTCGGCTGCAGATAGATATCGGCCTGTGAGCAGATCGGTGTACGGTTCGGATTGACGGCTAAAACTTTGGCGCCTTTGTCTCTGGCTTCATTAATCAGCTTAATTCCGTGAACATTAGAGACTGTTTCATTGAAACCCCAGGAAAAATAGCAGTCGCAGTTGGGGATGGTTTCGGGGTCAGGACCGTCTGTAGTGCCCTGCACGCTGCCGTAGCCCCACACACCTGCTTCCGTACAAACCAGGCGATCCAGAATGGAAGAACCGATGCGGTTGAAGAAACGGTCGGCGCCGCGCATACCGATAGCACCGTAGTTGCCTGAATAGGAATACGGAAGGATGGCCTCGGAGCCGTATTGCTCGATCACTTCATTGGTTTTCTTGATCAATATATCCCAGGCTTCTTCCCAGGTAATTCTTCTCCACTTATGAGAACCCTTTTCTCCGACTCTGACCATCGGATGAAGGATTCGATCGGGCGCATAAGTGTATTCAACGTATGTCAGGCCCTTAACACACGGGCACGAGCCCGTTTTGTACTGTTCATCGGCACCTCTGACATAAGTCATGCGGCCGTTCTGAACGCTGAACTTCATCAGGCATCTGTCTGCGCAGTTTCTCAGACAACTGCTGTATTTAATGGTTCCTGCTCTTTTTGCGAGAAGCGAAGTATTTGCGCCGTAGCTGTTCATCGCGAGCGCTTTGGTCGGAGCAAGTCCTGTCAGCGTTCCAAGGACAGCCGATGCGCCGATACCCTGAAGAAAATATCTTCGCGTAAGCTTCATCATGTTTATGACTCCTTTAGATTTGGGGTTTTAAATAACGTCTTTTCCCAAGACAGCTCCGGATCCTGCCCTAGTTGACTGCTCTTTATTCATTGAGGGCTTTCTGCCACTCTTCAGTTAAACCTTTTTTGAGTTCCTGCTTTACCCAATCGAAGGCAGGAGACTGATTCGTATTGCCGTAAACGATGTAATTTCCGATCGGGCGCTCTGCGCTGCGCATTTTCTTAATGCGGTTGATGACCTGCCGCGGCAGCGTCATATAGGAGACGCCCGGAACCAGTTTGGAATACTGGCGGGTAAATTGATTGCAGACGACCGCCACCGAATCTGTAGACATCAGAAGCCGGAATGCGGCTGCCAAACTTTCGGTGTAGTTCGAGACCTGCATCTGGAGTCCCTTCTCTTCGCATACGCCCACCAACAGAGGACAGGCCACATCGCTGTAATTGTCGATTTCCAACAGTGGATATTTAGAAATATCATCGATCGAGAATTTCTTCTGTGTAAACAGCGGATGGCCGGTTCTTCCGAAAAGATAGATGTCGCTGGTTTCGGCGAAGCATTCGTAATTGAGACGCGGATCACCGAAACCTTCATAGACTACCGCGAAGTCCACTTCACCATTGATTAGCTCAGGGATGCAGTTGTGAGAGAGAATGCGGATATTGAAGCGCATCTTCGGGGCTCTAGGGAGCAGCTTCTCATTGATCACTTTCAGCGTCGGAAAGCAGAACTCGTCATAGACACGAAGTTCAAACGCACCTTCCGAGGTAAACGGATCAAACTTGGAGTGCTGCTTATCCATTTTACGGAAGAGCTGAACGATCTCGACCATCGTTTGCGAGATCTCAACGGCCTTCTGCGTTGGGCAGAAGCCGCTCTGCGTGCGAACAAACAGCGGATCGTCGTACATTTCCCGCAAGGAAGCGAGTGCACGACTAATCGCAGAATTGCTGATTCCGAGCTCAGTTGCAGCCTGACTTGCATTTCTTAACTTGAAGACTGCAAGAAAGATTTTGCAGAGCTGGTACGTTAACTGGTTAATTGTCATAGTGGGGCTTCTTTGGGGCTTGAAGTTGGGTCAATTATATGAAGCCGCCATCCTAAAGAATTTGATAATTATCAAACTTCTTAAAATTGATTTTTTCGAAAAAACCAATTTTTAAATTATGAAAAACGTTTTAATTCAATAAGTTGTAAGTATTGTTTTGCAAGATAAGAAAAATTAAGAATAATGATTTACCCCAATTTACTTTTGACTTATCAGATGCTTAAGATTCTTTAAGAGATTGCTCTAATTGCCTTATTATTTTCGAATAAGTCACGAAGACTTTTGGGGGCCAAAAGTTTAAGGTCCACGAAGAATTGAGTAGCCGAAATTTGGGATGACTAGGAACTGACAACGCTGGATGCCGCTTGGACAATTCCCAGCCACCGCCGTTCGAACACATTTTTCAGAGTTCTCCTAATTTATTTTGTAGCTTCTAACTTCTAGACTTTATTCTCGTGTTCGTTATCACAATCGTCAGTGATGAAAAGACTTATCACGGGTTTATTCATTTTCCTTATTGGAGTAACTGCGGCCCACGCCGCTTCTGGTAGTTTGATGTTTGCTGCTACGGAAATGCCTAAGCCGGACCCATGTCTTCCTTTTATTGGTCAAACTTCTTCTTGGTTAAATGAAAATTTCTCCGGAAGGGTAAAGTTTGAATATTATGAAAGAAAGGAACTTGAGAAAGCTATTCGTGATGGCAAGGTTGACATCATCTTATCTGAGGCCGGAGAAGCCGCAAGACTGAGAAAATGGGGAACGAGGCCGCTCTTGACAGCCGTCAGTATTCGCCACCCTAACCCGCAAAGGGGCCAAGGTTCCGTGTTCTTTGTTCGCAATGACAGAAAAGATTTGACAGAATTAAAAGATCTTCGCAACTTAAAGCTGGCAGCAACCGACGATAATGACTTTACCGGGTTCCATGCCGGGATGGGTGAATTGATCCATAGGGGATTTAACCCGGACAAGTTCTTTTCCCATATTCAGTTCATAGGCAGCAGCTCGAAAGTCGCCATGCACCACGTCGTGGATGATGTTTCGACAACGGAAAATCCGATGAGGAGTTATTAAAAGAAGGATTAAATAAGATTCAGGACCAAGCTCAGCATATCGGAAAAATTGTCGAGGGCGTTCGAGTTTATGCAAAAGGGAAAGAATCGGAGAAAGAAAATGTTGATTTAAATCTTCTTCTCCAAAAAATTTGTATATCTCTGAAGAGAAAACACAAGCTCCTTCTGCGCCTGCCCGAAGGGAATTTCTTCATAACTGCAAATCCTCTTGAAATACAACTCATCTTCACCAATATCTTAAAAAATGCAGTTGAAGCCTCTGAAAAAAACGATAACCCGGAGGTTTCAGTTGAAGTGAATCATGTTTCCGAGGGCCCTTCTCACCACTACGTTGTCACTGTTTCCGACAATGGTCCAAAGCTGACTGAAGCAGAGTTTAATGAGATCGGCCTCCCTTTAGTTACATCCAAAAAGAACGGCTTAGGGCTCGGAATTAACATTGTTAAAACCTTGCTTCTGAAATACGGGGGCAATTTAAAATTTATTCAAAAAGAGCCTGCAGGCATTAAATCGGTTATTACTTTGCCGATAACTCAGAATAATGAAGAGAAACAATAATGAGTAAGGATTTGGAATTAAATTTTCTCCTTCGGGTGGTTGACGACGATCCACGAACGCCTGATGCCGTCACCTTCATGCTGAAGTGTGAGGGTTATGAAGTTGCCCCCTATTTATCGCCCGCAGATTTCTTCTCCAACGACATGCCTTCCGTCCCGGGCTGTGTCATCTCAGATATTAAGATGGAACCCATGAACGGCATCGAATTCTATAAGGAAGCGATGGCCCGAAGGTACACCCATCCGTTCATTTTCCTGACCGCATTTGCCGATATAGAACTAGCCGTCAATTCGATGAAGGATGGTGTTATTGACTATCTGGTTAAACCAGTTGTCGCTGAAAAACTCTTTTTGTCCGTCGCTCGAGCCATCCGAATTGATTCTCTTCAATATGTAGGCATTGAAAACAAAAGAGAATGCAGTAAACGCTGGGACAGGCTGACCAGCCGTGAAAAACAGATTATGGAACTGGTTGCATCGGGTAAAACCAGTGTGCAAATCTCTGTAATCCTCGCAATCAGTGAGAGAACCGTGCAGACTCATCGATCCAGTGCATTACAAAAACTTGAACTCTCTTCTCCCGCCGATGTCGGAATTTTGATTTCCCACTTAAAAGAATGAAGGATCTTTGACAACAATCAACATACGTACGTAGGTCCCGTCAAAGCGGATTTTTATACTTTTTTCATCGAATCCAAACAAACTCAACTAAGGAGAAAACGATGAAAAGTATATCCAGACGACAATTTTTCAAGGGTTCCACCGGTATTGCCGGCGCTGCAGCCTTGATGCCTTTTGCACAAGCACAGCAAATTCCTCCGCATTGCCAGAACGTTCCGACCAAATGGGACTTTACTGCCGACGTAGTGGTAGTAGGTGCAGGTGCTTGCGGAATGGCTTCTGCTATTCGAGCAGCCGATGCCGGTGCCGACATTTTAGTGGTCGATACAAACTATGATATCGGCGGCCATGCCATCTTATCGGCCGGTTCCATTGCATTAGGCGGCGGAACAGCGCTGCAGAAGAAATACGGTATCAAAGACGATCCGGAAACTTATTTCAAGGATTTAACCGACTGGACCGTGACAGAGACCGACGGTATGCCGGACTACCGTTTCTGCGACAGAGAACTTCAGCACTCTTTGGCTTACAACGGCGCAGCAGTTTTTGATTTTCTAAAAGCCAACGGTCTTCCCTTCGAAGACGAAGCACCCGACAATTTCCAGGCTAACCACGCTTCCGGTGTCTCTGCCCTTCGTTCTCATCACGTCAAATGGAGAAACGGAGTCGGCGGCCCGAGCCCATCCGGTACTAACGGAACATCGGTTATGCGTCCTCTCGATGCTTCGGCACGCAAGAGAAAGAACATCCGCTTCCTGTTCAACTACCACATGGATCAGATTTTTAGAGAACAGCCTCTTGCCGGCCGAGTCATCGGCATTGAAGCCCATTACACGCCGACCATCCTTCCCGGACAAGATAAACCCCTTGTCAGTTGGAATAAAGAAGGCAACGTGGAATGCAGTAAGCCCACTATCACCATAAAGGCTAGCAAGGGAATCGTGATCGCAACAGGCGGCAATACCGGCAACGTAGAATTCCGCAGAATGTTCGATCCGCGTCTGACCAAAGAATTTCAGTGTGCAGGTGCAGAATGGTCTCCGCAAGACGGTTCAGGTGAATTAGCTGCTATGGCCATCGGTGCCGCCCTTTGGGGAACATGCAATCAGGCTATGAACCGCAACGGAGCTCTAAGAAGAGGAGCCTTTATCGGCAGCCGCACCGGATATGTAGCCTGGAAACCTCAGAGTCCTATTTGGGGCAACGTTAAAGCAACGGGCTTATTCGTAGGCAATTGGCAGGACTGCATTGCCGTCAACCAAGCCGGTCATCGTTTCTATAACGAAATCGCTGCTGCTTACCCCAACGGTACCTGCTACGGCTTCTATGATAAAGCCGGCGGTTACGTCAGAGGTGACTGGAGAAACCCCTCTAAAGTCCAACCTAAGTTTAAGAATTACATTGATGCCGCTTGCGCGATTAATGAGGGTTCAACCGGACCGGACTGGGCTGCAGGTCCTCAGTGGGCGATTTTTGACAGCGATGCAATTAAGCGCGAGAAATGGAATATCACTCCGCAGACCGGGGAAGAAGGCTACTTCTTTGTCGCCGATACTCTGGACGAGCTCCAGGACAAACTCACCCAGAATCCCTACCAAAACTACAAGATGCCAAAAGGCCGTCTTGCTGAAACTGTCGCTCGATACAACTCGATGGTAGATAAGGGCGTCGACGAAGATTTCGATAAACCGAAACCCAAATTCAAGATTGAAAAAGGCCCCTTCTATGCTGCCTGGTGCACTTTCAATACACACGATACCTATGCGAGTTTGAGAGTCAACGGAAAGAATCAAGTCGTCGATTTCAAAGGCGAAGTCATTCCTGGACTTTACTGCGGCGGTGAATCTGCCGGCGGTTTGAGCCAACATGGTATGGGAAGATGCTTCACAGCCGGCTACATCATCGGCGGCGAAGTCGTTAAAGGTTAATTTAGATTCTTGACAGGGCGGAAAAGGGAAACCTTTTCCGCTGCAATTATGAAATTTAGAAATCCTATCTCCTGCGTTTGACAGCTAAATAGACCTTGAAAATTTTCGGAGTATCTCATTAAGAGAGCTCCGGAATTTTTTAGCCCACCTTTAATATTATTTTATGATAGCGAACTTATAGCGAATTATGGTATAATTAGGTGTGCACAACAGCGAGGATCGTTATGTATTTAGTAATCCGAGGAGACCGGCTCTACGAAGGCTATTCAATCGTCTATACGACTAAGTCCGGGAAAAAGTCCACAAAAGGCTGCATCGGAAAAGCCTTGGGAAGTAAGTCAGAGTTGCTTGCTAAAGATCCTCTGGCTTTAGAGAAGCTCCGCGCTGAACTAAAGAAGAAGTCCGCACCCAATCAGGCCACCGAGAGAACAAAGCAGCTCCTGGAAGAAATTCCGAAGAAACGTCCCTGTCTTCCGTATGCCGGAGAGCCGGTGCTTTGTTACGCAAACTACATCCTCAAACCAATCTGGAATGAAACACTCAAACTCAAAGCGTTGATCCGTTATCAGCAGTCCAAGACCGATATTGAATTTGATGCAGAGGCTCTGCTCTGGCAGACAATTGTCAACAGAATCGTCTCCCCGAGTTCGCATCTGAAACACTACCGTTCTCAAACGAATTGGCTTGGAAACTCATTGGCAGAGACTAATTTAAAAAGCCTTTACAGGATGCTCTCCTTTGCCGCCCGAATCAGAAAACCTATCCTGCGAGGTCTTAATAAAGCTTTGAATCAAGCCATGCCTCGTGATTTATCCGTGGTCTTTTACGACGTTACGAATACTTGGTTCGAAACGGTCTGGGACGATGAGCATCAGTGGGCAATGGAAGTGGAAAAGCAGCTCAGTGCGCTTCCTTCAGAAGCCGCTCTGGAGGAAAAAAGACAGCTCATTGAGAAGCTTGAAAGAAACAGAACAAGCTCTTTGCGCATGAGAGGCCCGTCGAAAGAATGCAGAAAGGATCCGATTGTCTCTATCGCGATGGTTGTTGACAGAGACGGAATTCCCATCGACTTCAGAGTTTATCCGGGCAACAGCTCGGAAAAGACGACGATGAAGTGCTCGATCGATGAACTCGCTAAAACTTACAAGATTACAAACGCCGTTGTTGTTGCAGACAACGGACTGAACACGAATGCAAACCTGAGCCGACTGGTCAAAGAAAATCAGGGCTTCCTGCTGGCGCACAGTTTATCCAAAGCCAAGCAAAGTTCTGTTGATGAGTGGCTTAAAGACACAGGTTGGGAGTGGGATAAGGAAAAAGAACGAAAGATAAAAATCATTCCTTCAAGTCTCGTCGATGAAGACGGAGTCGTTCAAACCGATTACCGGATGGTCATTGGCTGGAGTGAGAAACGGTATCGGGAAGACATGTTCAAAATTGAAATGCATGAACAAGGGGCCAGAGAGGCTGTTGCTCATCATGCCAAGCTCCCATTGGCCGCATTCGGTTGGAAAAAGTACATTGAGACCGGAAAAAATAAAGCTCAGAAAATCAACGAGAAGAAGCTCGCTAAAGATAAGAAACTCGCCGGCTATTACGCCTATTTGTTTAAAGACTCCCGAGAGTTCGACAAGGAATGGGTAGAACTTCCGCCGAAAGAAAAGAAAGAACTGTCCGGCTGGGAGATTATCGAACAATACAAAAAGCAGGCGCAGATTGAACAATGCTTCCGGATTATGAAGACAAACTTCAATTTAAGACCGATGTACGTCTACACGGATGAACACATTGAGGCACAGGTCTTGATCTGCGTTCTGGCCCTCATCCTGCTTCGAATATTAAGCAAGAAGCTCAAGCTTGCAGGCCACCCAATGACGACAGAACAAATACTGGCAGCGCTCAACACTGCCAAACTGTCGGTTCAGCTGGATAAAGAACAGCCCGCTCTTTACAGGCCGTTGAGACAAATTCTGCGTCGGCCGCAGGACGATGATCCGCATGTACCAATACACCTGTACGAAGAGACAGACCTAAGCCGGATCATGAACTGCGTAGATTTAACTCCTCTGCCGCCCGTAGCAGACAAGAATGAGCTTGCACACTGCCTGAAGACGCGCTTCGATACCGACAAGGAAGCTCTGGGCGCTGTTTACCAAATCTAGCGAACGACAAAATAAAAATCCGGAGGGGAGTTTTACTGTTAAAAAACTAAATTAAAGACGGAGTCGCCTTAGGGACCCAGTGATTTAGGTGTCAAAGACAGGATTTAGATTCTTGACAGGGCGGAAAAGGGAAACCTTTTCCGCTGCAATTATGAAATTTAGAAATCCTATCTTTCTGGCATTGCTGTCCCTGGCTTTTGTTTGTTCCACCTCAACCGCAGCAAATTTAGGCGCTGAAAAACATGCAGCAAAAGGCGTTAACTGCGCCGTTTGTCACGGAACCACAAACCCACCTATAGCTCCCGAGACCGCAACTTGCATACAGTGTCACGACAAGAAAGCATTAATGGAAAAAACATCAAAAATAAAACCTACCAACCCTCATACATCACCACACTACGGTGATGATCTGGACTGCACAAATTGCCACAAGATGCACTCTCCGAGCGAGAATTACTGCTCACAGTGTCACAACTTTGAATACAAAGTTCCTTAGGCAACTCAGCCCCCCCGACTATTGATATTGCTTCAACCACCTCAACTTGTGATCCTTAAATGACATAGGGCGCCGCCGGCGCCCTATGTGCATTAATTATTGCTCAATCAAGTTCTCAATTTTGCAAAGACTTAAGTGCTGTCTGAGCTGCGATCTTACCGAATACAATATTTCCGGTGACAGCGTTTCCTCCGTATCGATCCATTCCGTGCCATTCACCGACGACTTCGCCTGCGGCCAGAAGACCGGAGATTGCCTTACCATCTTTATCAAGAACCTGCATAGATGGATTTGCCTTTAATCCGCCTAAGGTTCCTCCGATCCCAGGGATCACTTCGATTGCATAAAGTTTTCCTCGCATACTGCTCAGAAGTTCTTTTCTATTGAAATCGGGGTCGGATTTGTTATCGAAGTATGTGCCGTACTGTTTAATCGTATTGGCAAAAGCTTCCTTCGGGAGACCTAACTTTTCGGCAAGTTCTTCGGGCGTTGCTCCCTCTTTCACAAATCCGAGTTTCACATAACCTTCGTGAACCTTCTTACGCTTCTGGACAACTTCATCGTTATAAATGAGGAAAGCAGAAGACCCCTGCTGCTTCAGAATTTCCGGCCCTAATTTGTTTCTTGCCGCCTGGTCATCAACAAAACGTTTACCGCTTCTGTTCACCAAAATGCCACCGTTGTTTCTAATGGCTTGGGTAATCATAATTGTCGTGCCCGCTGCCGCATTAGGATGGATTTGGACTCGTTCGAGGTGGTTGATCTGTGCTCCCGCGTTTCCTCCCAGCTGTAAGCCGTCACCATGCGAACCAGGCTGTGCTGTCGTGATAATGCCGTCGAATTGAGGATTATGCTGTGCAACTAATTTGCCATTGTTGGCATAACTTCCGGTGGCCAAAATAACTACTTTAACGTTGATTTGATAGAGGCCTGAGTGTTTGCCTTTTACTAAGACTCCGGTGACAGCTCCATCAGCATTCTGCACAAGCTTGACTACTTTTGAATTGACTCGAACATCTGCTCCGGACTTCATCAAAGCTGGCTCCATAACTTCCACCATGTAGCGTCCGATGCCTCCAGTCTTCGTATAGAGCTGGCGGGGATGTGTCGTTCCTCCGGTTTTGCCTTTCTGCAGATCCAGATGTCCGCCCAGGTCTTCAAACCACTTATAAGCATCTAAAGATTGCTCTCCAAGCGTTTGGATCAATGCTTTATCGTTTTGCTGCTTGCCGAGCTTTAAGGAATCCTTTACGAAGGTTTCTACATCATCGTTTACACCAGCTTCTTTTTGCTGAGGTGAACCTACGACATTCATACCACCTGTTGCCAACAAGGACGAGCCGCCTAAGATCGGCATCTTTTCCAAAACGACGACATTTTTACCCGCTTTTCTTAATTCGATTGCGGCAACCATGCCAGCTCCGCCACCACCTACAATGACGACATCCGTTGTTTCCTCATGATTCGGAACCGCATTCTTGTAATAAGACAAGTCTTCGGGGACAAACGGAACCTTGGCTCTGCCAAACTTCATGGGCATATTAAAGATATGACAGTTATTGCAATATGCAAAGCTTGCGGTATGGCCTTGATGGCATGTCGTGCAGCTGTTTATTGACAAGTGCCCTTGGTGCGCAGAAATAGCCAAGCCGTTTGACTTGTCTTTCTCTCCCATTTGAAGGTAGCTGCCGTGACAAGACTGACAATTCTTATCTATCTCTCTTTCCGAATCCGAGACTGTTCCCGACGGATGACAAGTATTGCAAGATGCATTTACTTTTTGAGAATGGAAACCAGCAAGATAATCCGCTTTGACGCCGTTTGTATACAACTGCTGTCCCGACATTTCATTCATAGAAGATGCAAAAGCTCCGCTCATGGAAAGCAGAAGTGAAACAGCAACTGAGGTTAACTGAAAGTATGCACTCATGTTCTCTCCTTTGGGTTATATCCATGAGTGTATTTAACTTAAAAAATAATTAAAATTGATATATTTTCATTTGTCACATAAATATTTTTTATGGATATTATCAATCGCCTTCCTGAGCTCCGGGTCTTTCATATCGCAGCCGAAAATCTCAGCATGACTTCTGCCGCAAAACAGCTTTTCCTCACTCAGCCAGCGGTCAGCCACACGATTAAAGAACTGGAGAAACAATACGGCCATAAGTTATTCATTAGAGCCAACAGAAAAATCAGACTTACTTCTCAAGGTGAATTTTTATTCCAGCTCTGTGAAAAAATATTTGAGACTGTTCGGTCTCAGCAGATCAAATTAGATGAACACTTCAAGGTCAATAAAGGAGAGTTGAAGTTCAGTGCAACGCAGACGATTGTCAAATATTCTCTTATGTCCGCCATAAAAGAGTTTCATCTTTCAAATCCGGAGGCAGTATTTAAAGTCCAGTCGAGTTCTAAATTAGAAACTTATCGCTTGGTTTCTTCGGGTGCTGTGGAATTCGGATTCGTGACCACACCCATTCCAGTTGGTGCGTTAAGCGCCGGCCTTAAATATCAAAAGCTCTTTGATATTGAGGACGTCTTCATCAGTAATTCGGATCGTTACTCAGAAATAAGCAGAAAGCTCACTTTTGATGATGTTTGCAAAAGTTCTCTCATTACCTTGGGGAGGAATTCTCTCTCGTACCGATACCAAAAGGAATTTTTTGAGCGCAATAATTACTCCTTAACGCCCGACATAGAGTGTGACAATCTTGATTTAGTAGTCGAGTTTGTAGAGGCTGGTCTGGGTATCGGATGGATTACAGAAGCCGTTCTAGCCGATGCCATCCAGAAAGGACGAAAAATTAAGAAGCTCGATTTCGTGACTCCTCTTCCGAGACGAGAAATCGGCATCATTTCCAAAGCCGACAAAGAACTCTCTTATTTGGCAGAAAAATTTGTAGACTTGGTCAAGAGCCTCAAACGAATTTAAAAAACGTGAACAACTCAAATTCCCTGTGGCTGATACTCGCCTCTTTATTCTTTTCATTAATGACCGTAACGACGAAAGCGGCAGGGGCAAGCTATCAGTTCTATGACTTGATGTTATCAAAGTACCTTCTCGTCACTGTTTTGCTCTTCGTTCTCCTGAAGATAAAGCGGATTTCTTTAATTTCCCATAATCCCTTGCCGCTGGCAGGGAGATGTGCTTGTGGGGTATTGACAGCTGCCGCAAACATCTACCTCATCACATGTCTGCCGGCCTCCGTGGCTCAGTGCTTCAACTACACAGCGTCATTTTGGATTGTCTTATTTTTGTTTATCTTTCTTCTTACTAAAGGCAAACGAGTCCCGTTTTTTGTTCTGCTCCCGGTGATTTCAGGATTTGCAGGCATTTTGTATATGGTTAGTCCGCAAAAAACGAATATTCCATTTTACGTTCTAACAATTGCTGTCAGCTACGGATTATTTTCCGGAGCGGCTTCTCTGTTCTTAAAGCGACTCGGAACGTTAAAGGAGCCTACTTTAAGAGTGGCTTTTTATTTTTCGTTGGCGTGTTCGATATTCTCAGGGATCTTACGAGCTTGTTATGGCGGTGTTGGATTAATAACCCTGCTCTCGGATCCGCTGATTTGGCTCACTGTAATCTTTGCCCTTCTCTATCAGGTTACTAAAACATATGCCTGGCAGTTCGGCAATCCTTTCATCAACTCAGTCTTTCTTTTTCTTGGTATGCCCTTTGTCGTTGTGTTGTCAAAAGCGATCTTGAGTGAGAACCTTCTTCCTCATCAATGGATAGGAATGACGATCATCCTAGTAAGCTCCTTCTTTTGTTACTACTTTCGGAAAGGGCTCAAGATTTAGGGAAATTTAAAGTCGCAGCTAAGTATTTAAAGAGAAAATTTCCATTCGGCACTTATGAACAATGAAAGCTGCATGCAATATCCAACTTATTGAAAAACACAAACAGAAGGACCCACAAGAGATCTTCTTAGGAAGAATAATATGCTATTATTTCTTCAGATTCTGTGAAATTTTCTCTGAAAATGATTAAATAACTACGGAGGAGCGATGCTTCTATCAATTTCTCTCAAAAATTGGAAATCATTCGAAGAAAAAACAACTTTCACGATGGAAGCAAGCAAAGAGCAACGGCACAGAGACACTTTGGCTGATTTCAAGAAATTTCGTCTTAAGCTCCTGCCAATCGCCGCCATCTTTGGTTCGAACGCCTCAGGTAAGTCCAATTTTGTAAAAGCTTTTTCCTTCGTTCAGCGATTGTTGCTTGAACCCGCAAAAGGATTATCCTCGCCTGAACCGTTCTCCTTCAGATTAGATGAAACCTTAAAAAGTGAACCTAGTGAGATTGAAATCCAACTCATGCTTGGAAAGTACGTCTACTCTTATTTTTTGTCCTTCACGAATCAAAAGATTTGCGAAGAGTCTCTTTATCAGCTCAATACGTCCTCGAGCAATCTTTTGTTTAGAAGAACTGAAAATAGATTAGAACCAGGGCCCTCGCTTTCAAAAGAAATCAACAAGGATTCTCTTAAACTTGTTCAGCCTTTCTTTAACAAAAATCACCCAGCTTTAAGCATTCTTGGGAATGCAGAGTTGCCTCACGTGAAGGAAGTTTTTAATTGGTTCAAATATTCCCTACGAGTGATCACTCCAGATACATTTTCCATCAGCGAGTCTAATGGTGACGATGACTCGGCCTTAGACGACTTTGTAAATTTGGATACAGGCATAAAGAAGATTAAGTACCTTGATTACAACGAGGATCTTCCAAGTTCAGTAAAAAAATTATGTGACGACCTGCAAGAGGGAGACTTTTTAAATTATCGGGATCCAAAGGTTGGCGCCTTTCGAATCGGAAAATATGCTGACGGCTTACATATTGAGAAAATTCTAACTGTCCATGTTAATAAACAAGGAAAAGAAGAACTATTTTCCTTTGCAGATGAATCCGACGGCTCTGTCAGGCTGTTTGACTTACTTCCCGCAATGGACAAATTAAAAAATGCAGATGTTCCTCTCACCTTCGTCGTGGATGAATTTGATCGGAGCCTCCACACGAAGCTAACAGCCAACCTCATCAGTCGTTTCCTTAACACTTGCACCCCAGATTCAAAAAAACAATTAATTTTCACCACTCACGATGCACTTCTGATTAATCAAGACTTACTTAGACGCGACGAACTTTGGATTGCCAACAGAGAAGCGGACGGTTCATCCACACTCTATCCAATGGTTGATTTCAAAGAGCTCCGTGTCGATAAAGACATAAGAAAGAGTTATCTTGAAGGAAGAATGGGCGGTCTTCCGAACCTTCTAGCCACACTTAATCCGAAAAACGTTTTCGAGCAGGAGCCTGTGGAAGTGAAAACCCGAGAAAGGGAATATTTTTCAATATCGGAGATTTCCAGAAACCAAAGAATTCGATGTCAAAACAATTCTGAGACCTTTGTCTTCACAATCTCGAGAGGGTTCGAATGAGGAATGTTATCTTTCGAAGAAACAAAAAGCCTCAAAGAGAATATCGAAAGGTTGCATACATTGTTTGCGAAGGGGCAACTGAACGGGAATATTTCAAGAAATTAAAGACGTTAAGCCCCGGCTACGTCATAGAAGTGATTGATAACAGAAAAGCGAGCGACGTCGGTTCTTTACTTCGCCTTATCCAAAAAAAGGTATTAGCTAAAGGCGATATTGCTGCTATCGTAATTGACAAAGACAACAGATCATTCGCAGATCTGGCGCCTTTAATTGCATGGCAAGAGCCCGGAATAAAATTTTTATGTTTGTCCTCCCCACAGTTTGAATATTGGTTAACTCTGCATAAACGGGGAGGAAGCGGAATTACGACTCAAAGAGATTGCGAACGCGCGATCTTGGCAGTTTTCCCAGGATACAAAAAGCCAAATGTTCCAAGTGAAGTCTTTAGCTTAACAGCTTTGGCGGTAGCCATTCAAAGAGCCAAGATAGACAAAGTTCCGGAAGTCATCGGAAACGAACTACCTTTAAAGGGGACAAATTTATATGCCTTACTCGAAAAAATATTTGGCCTCTAATGAAAGTTCCTCACGGCCCCACAACCCTTTTTTCATTATTCATAAGCAGGATTACTTCAGCCAGCCAAAGTTAGATGCAAAACACTTAATTGGTCAGCTCCAAGACCACATTCTTGATAGTCATGTGGACATCGTTCTTGATTCTTTTTCTTTTGATATAGAGGCGGCATTTGCAGTCGTTTACTTTTTAAAAGAAAAACAAATCAATTACCGACTTTTTGTGACAAGTAAGAGCGGAAGTTTTGCTACGGTCCTCGCACTTGCTGCTTCACAAGTTTTTATTAGTCCTGTCGCCTCGCTCGCAGCAATCGACCCGACTTTTTACACACACGGATTCCCAACTATTCCCGGTAAAAAGCAGTACTGGCACTTGAACCCTTTGGAATTTAAGCCCTGGCTTGAACAAATTAACTGTGTTTTGCAGATTAGCAAATCAGAGATTTCAAGAAAATATTTAGAACTCATCAATAAGGAAGCCTTTCCTCCAGAAAAAAGAAAAGAAGCCTCGTCATGTTTTGAATACTTATCTGAGCGACTATTAAACATCCTGCATGAACAATATAGGAAAACAGGAAGAAAAATAATCAATTACTTTTTATCGGATTTATATAGTTTCGATGCATCGGCCTTTTTCTCCCAACTTCGCGAACTCGGCTTGAACGTACGATTGATTGATAAAAATTCTCTGGAAAAGATTTCTGTGCCGTCCGATATTTGTTCACAAAAACTGGAATCTTCTCAGAAAACAGAAACTCTTCCAAACAACCAGTTAAATGGAGAACGTAAGAAAATGAAAAACCTATTGAGACAATTCCTTGAATTTATCGAAAAGAAATTCTCTACGACAGCAATTTTGTTATATACACCTTCGACCATGGAGGTTTCAGCTCAAATTACACATGGAGTGGAACATTATTTTTCCCGACAAATTATTTCTATTAAAAAAGCAAAAAAGATTCCCATTGATCAAAAGTTGCCAAAGATTACATTACTTCTATCCACTAACGGTGGTAACTTTCCAGCAAGCATGAACCTTGTAAAACTCATAAGAGAAAACTGTGAGGTTTTTGAGACATTCGTACTAGATCGTGCTTTGAGCTCTGGATCACTAATCTGCGCTCTCTCTGATAAGGTTTATGCTTCTAAATTTGCAAAATTCGGGCCGTTCTCTCCGTTAATAAATTCTTTGACAGATAAACAAAGCAGACTCGTTAGCGTTTCAGATGTTGAAGAAATTTTATCCAGCAACAAAGAAGAGATAGAGAAAATTTCTTCTTTGCATAAGCTTTATGAAAGTATTGATCCTATCATGATCGCACAGGCTTATAGAGGAAAAAAACAAATCTTAAGCTCCTTAAAAAATTTTTTAGCAAATGACAAAGAAAAACTCGAAAATATTGTTTCTTGCTTCTTAGATAAAAATAAGAATCATGATGAATTTATTTCAGTCGATGAGGCAATTAAAGGAGGTCTGAATATAGAAATAATCCTACCTGAGATGGAGGAGATTATTCACAATAACTTGAATAATATTGGCAAAATTGCGTTACCCGTAGACTCGCAAGAAATTATAAATTTCTACAAAAACAACAACAAGGATTCCTATTCTTTCAGTCTTTTATCTGAATTAACGGCATCAGTCTCCGGAGGAATTTTTTCTACCAAAAACGATTGTCTGACAGTGTATGGAGGAGAAAGAGAGAAAATTCCACTTTCAGCCATCTCCATCCAATATTCAATGCCGTATAGGTTTCATGAAGTCTTATAGTATGAAAAACCATCAATTACCTCAACTGTTCCACTACAGAAAAATGGACGGAGCTCTTCTCAGGCTGTGCCCAATAATTGACTATGCTGAAGTTGCAGAAACTACTTTACCCGCACCCGCATGTTTTGAAATAGGTGACTGGCCGTTCTTTAATTCTGAAACAAACACCTGGCAAACGAGAAAAAACCAGAAGGTCACACCGTCTTACCATGTAACAATGATGTTCCATCCAGGACTAAACTATTCTTGTCATGCCTTATTAATACCCTCTCATATTATAGGTGACATGCCATACATAAACCCGATGTCAGAGTTTTTTACGGCTACTAGAAAGAAAATTGAGATAAATGAAAATAATATAAACCTCTCAAACAATATATATGATGAGATTTTAGTATTAAACAATTTCCTTTTAAATTCCATCTATTCAAATTCAAAAATAACTGAAGGAAGCTTTATCCCTTTTATTCATTTAGGCAAAATCAAAGTTAATGCAAGAATAATTTTTTCAGCACTAAGGCAAATTCTTTTAAACCTTTTATGTTCTTTCTTTGAAAAAGAAAAAGAATTTAAACCATTCGAAAAAGATGATTTTATTGGTTTAATTTGCCAACAAAGAATTATAAATAAATATCCAATAATAGATCGTTATAACTATCTATTGCGTATTATCTGCGATATAGATAACTGCCTGAAACATGAAGTTTTAGAACGGAGAGCCGACAACGAGTTACTAATTAAGCCTGGGATCAGAGTAGTAAAGTTGAATCGCTGCACTCACCATAACTTGTGGAATATTCCTGAAAAAGAAATCGATCTTATTGGAGATGATAAGAAACAATTTTGGACTTATGCAGTCGAATATGATGCTTTAATAACCCAATTTTCCCGCTTCCTTTGTGATTTTTTAGAAATCAAAGATCCCGAAACTGAGAGACGGCCTCCTGTATTTTTTCAAATTCAGGAACAATGGTCTCTTTCAGATACGCTCCCGATAGATAAAGATTCTAATAGAAACAAAAACGGAACGAGGAATAAGAAAAGGAAAAGAAATTAATCTTTTGTCAATTTTTTTGGTTTCATTCTTGAGATTTAATTACCCCTAGATTATTTTTAAAACGGAAAAGTTCTAATTCTCAATGCTAACTTTTATTAGTTTTAACTAGTCGAGCCCTCTAAGAGGGCTCAACTTTAAATCAAACTTTGAAGGTTACTTTTGTTTTGCGAGCTCAATACCCGTCAAGCGTCCGTAAGTGAAAATATCAGCAATAGCATTTCCGCCCAAACGGTTGGAGCCGTGGATACCACCGGTAACCTCGCCCACCGCGTGCAAATGAGGAATAACTTTCCCATATCTGTCCAAAACCTCGGTCTTATTATTGATAACAATACCGCCCATGGTGTGGTGGACACTCATTCCGGCATAACCGGCCCAGAAAGGTCCTTTCTGAATCTTACGAAGATTACGCTCTTTCTTGCCCAAGGCATCTTTTTTAGCATCAACGCCGGCGTTAAATTGTGCAATCGTCTGCTCTAAGGCCTTCGGATCAACCCCCATCTTCTTGGCCAACTCGGGGATCGTGTCGGCGGTCCAAGCATCACCCGTTTCCAAACCCTTCTTCGCCATAGCTACATGGCCAGGATTGAAGTGCGAGAAACCGTCGGCATCAACAATAGAGAAGGCTGTTTGATCAGGCAAAGCCAAAATCGCATCTCTTACAACATCTCGTCTTTCGTCTTCTGCGACAAAACGTTTTCCTTGACGATCGACCATGATGAGATCTGCCGGCCAAAGATGGAATACAACACGCTGTTTTCTTCCAGGAGGGCAGCCCGGGTTGCACTGAATGTGATCCATTCCCGTGACTTCCGCGCCAATATCCTGCAGAAGCGGGATCAAATCACCGGTGGCACCCGGATGATTAGTCGTCGTCAATTTCAGCAGACGTGGATCGTGCAAAGCTCTCATTGTCGGATTAGCTCCGAAGCCACCGGAAGCAACAACTACGGCAATTCTTGCGCGGGCAGTAACCTTCTGACCGTCCTTATTGATGTATTCCACTCCGAGAACTTTTCCGGTGTTGGGATGCTCTCGATATACCTTAACAACTTTGCAATTGTTCAATATAGGGATGTCTAATTTCTTGCATTGAGCCACCAGAGCTTTGACGTAGTCGCTGCCTAAGGCACCGACAGCAGCGTGAGCTCTCGGATACAGGCCGCCATATACCTGATGAACTTTAGGCTCGAACTGCACTCCCATGGATTCCAGCCACTTAACAGTTTCGTAGCTGTTTTCCGTCAATGTTTTGACTAACTCAGGATTTGCTCGATAGTCGCCGCCCTTAAGCGTTTGCTGAGCATGTAATTCCGGACTGTCTTTAATATTTTGTTTGCTCTGGCGGTCGGGGTCGTAGGAATTGAAGGCACCGCCGGAAATTGCAGTGTTGCCTCCTGTATATGCCATCTTTTCCAGAATTACGATGTCTTTTAGCCCGTGCTGTGCGGCTGACACTGCCGTAGCAAGGCCGGCGCCGCCGGATCCGACAATAATGACGTTATATTCTTTATCCCATTTAGCAGGTAAGTCGCTTGACTCGGCGGCTTGAACAATCTGAGCGCCCATGAGAGGAGTACTCAGAAGACCGGCGAGAACGGATCTTCTCTTCAACGTTGTCATATATTTCTCCTTGAAATGAACTGTTTACACAGTCATTACATTGTTCCAATTTCAAGAAGAAAATCCTATAGACCATAGTTCTAGAACCATGGTCTAGTGCTTTTTATCATTTCATTGAATACACTAAATCCCTTGTGCCGCCTTTTCTCCGGCCAAGCGTCCAAAGACAACCGCGTCTAACAAACCGTTGCCTCCGACTCTATTGGCACCATGAACACCAGCGGTGATCTCTCCTGCTGCGAACAATCCCGGAACTACTGTATTTTCGTCAGTAAGGCATCTTGTACATTCATCAATCCGAAGTCCCCCGAGAGTCGAATGAACTGTGATACCCGCTATACCTGCCCAAAATGGCGGCTTCTTTATTTCATAGAGCAACTTGGTTTCATGCTTTCCAAGGACATCCTTTTTAAGCCTTACTCCCTCGTTATAGATTTCGATTGTTTTGATTAAATTTTCGGGAGGAACTCGGATTTGCTGAGCTAGTTCTTTCAAAGTATCAGAGATAAAAGCGTCACCGCTCTCCACTCCTAGTACTGCGTCCCTTCGAATGTGTGACGAAAAACTCTTATAACCTTCTTGATCCACTATCGTAAAAGCAATCCGCCCGGGGGTATTAAGAAGAGCATCCCTTAATTCATCTCGCGGAGAATCTTCACGAATAAACCGATTGCCAGAAGAATCTACAAGCACGAAACGAGGAACGTCGACGTGAAATCTGATTCTCAGTGTTCGGCCTTTCGGGCAACCGGGCAGACATTCGACTTGATCCATGTAGTCTAGAGCGACTCCGTGACTGGCAGCAATCTTTAAGACCTCACCGGAAACAGAAGAAACGTTATCAGTGGTAGCGTCCTTCAGGTTCGGGTTATATTGTGCAACCATTGCTAGGTTTCCTCCGAAACCTCCGGCGGCAAGAATAACGCCATGGGTTGCTTCTATGAGGATTGTTTTGCCATCACTGCTTTTTAAGATCGCTCCGCTGATTATTCCTCTGTCGTTTCTTAGCAAGTCGATTAAAGATGTATTGAAAAGGAGGCGAACGCCTAATTTGTAAGCTTCTCCACTTAAGGTTCTTATATAACCCTGTCCATCCGGCAGGAGAGGTTTATGACAACGCGGCCAAAGGGCTCCGATGCTTTCCATCACTATGGGATGGAATTGCATTCCCATGGATTCGAGCCACCTAACGCTGTTAAGACTCTCGAAACACATGATTCTGGCAAGCTGCGGATTGTTCATCCTTTTACCTGCCGCCAATGTTTGTTCATAGAACAACTCAAATGAGTCGTTAATCCCCATTGGTTTTTGAAGTTTCGGATTAACAGCAGAATAAAACCCGCCCGAAATCCAGGTATTGCCTCCGAGCTCTCGATTCTTTTCTACCAAGACAACTTTCATACTCTTTTGAGCCGCAGCAACAGCCGCGGAAAGACCGGCAGCGCCTCCTCCTACCACAACCACATCTGCTTCAACAGACTTTGCGGCTTTTGCTAGAGAAGTGAAAAGTAAAGTTGAGGAACCTGCTGCCCCAAACTTCAGAAGCGCACGTCTTTTCATTAAGGAGCATCCTCCGAGAGCAGCCAGCTTTGGTGTAAGAACGCAGGGTCTTCAGTGACAAGGTCCAGTTCTCCTATGTCTCTTAAGAATAAAAACAGCTCGGTTACTGTCCTCACACCCAATTTTTTATACAAATTACCACGATGGAGTTTCACCGTGTGCTCTGTAATATTTAAATCGAAAGCGATGACCTTGTTTAATTTGTCTTGAGCAACTAATTTTGCGATTTCCTGCTCTTTTGGAGTCAATGTGTCGAATAAGGCACGTTTTCTTGAGCGTTCTTCCTTTCTTGCACATTCGGCTATGCTGTGTTTTACGAGCTTCTCAACCGCGTGGATCAATTTTTCAGCCGGGACCGGTTTTTCTAAAAAATCAACGGCTCCCTTCTTTAAGGCTCCGACAGCCATATTCAAATCTGCGTGACCGGATATAAAAAGAATCGGCAGATCGACTCCCATACTCTTTAATCGAAGCTGGAGCTCCAATCCGCTCATTCCTTCCATTCGAACGTCCAAAAGAAGGCATCCGGGCCGGGCTAAATCGTCTTGTTTAATAAACTCTTCGGCACTCTCATATGCGACAGTGTCGAATCCGGCAACAGATAAAGAGAAGGATTCCGATGCTCGAACGGATTCATTATCATCGACGATCCTAACTTTCGGACTTAGCATTTCTTCCTTCTCCTAGATTTTTTCTTATGCTCACAGAAACCATGAGGCCGCCTTCTTCCGGAAACTCAAAGGCCAAAGAACCGTAATGTCTCTCAGCAATTGATCGACACAGCGCCAATCCCAAGCCGAGACCATTCTTTTTCGAGCTATCCCTGAACGTACAGAATCGCTTGCGTGTCTCTTCATCAACGATCGGCCCGAAATCTCTGACCGTAAAAACGTAGTGTTCATCAAGTTCTCGGCCCGCTAATTCAATTTGTTTGTTCGGCCAATGCTCAACTGCTTGGGAAGAATTTTTCATGAGATTCAGAAGAACCAATTCTATTTCAAGAGGGTCGCATTTCAATGTACATTCATCCAAATGCAAAACTTTGACTTCGACTTTTGAACCTAACGTAGTTCTAGAGAAAGACTCAATTGCAGCTCTAACGATTTCAGTAGTTGAGATCGTGATCGTTCGACTTGTCTTATTCTTGGCGTAGGCACGAACGTGTTCAACAATTTCTGAAACTCTCTGTGTTTCTCTGTCGATTTCCTTCAAGGTTTTGATCAACACGGGATCTTCAATATTATTTTTCCGACAGTAAAGGACCAAGCCTCCGCTGTAGTTAAGCAAAGAATGCAGCGGCTGGTGAATCTCATGGGCAATCACAGACGACATTTGGGTCACGATGCTCAATTTTTCCATCTGCGCCATATTTTGCACTGCTCGGTTTGCTTTTCTTTCTAATTCTTCTTTTGACTTGTTGGACTCATTGAGCTCCATCGTCCTTTTAGCCACCAAAAAGTTAACTCTGATCACGTGAACAAGCAAAAGGAACAACAGCAAGAGCCCTACGAGAATCGTGTTTCTGTAATCGGTCCACAACCGTGAGAATGTCAGCTTGCTCTCTTCATACGGAGGGAGATTAAGGTCGGAATAAAGCCTTTTAATGGAGTTAAAGTCATTAGCCACTGACCATAGCTGACTTCCGTCCTGCGACTTCATAGAAAGCAAATCCAGCGTCATCTTGTGAACCAATTTACTCCGACTCGAAGGATTAGACGCAAAAATCATGTCCGGGTAAAGGTCCGAAGAATGCAAACACCTCAAGCCTTCAAGCGGTTTAGCCCCAATCACTTTCAAGGCAGGAGAAGCCGAAGTATTACCTTCGAAGAAATTTTCTAGTTCACAGGCACCTAAGATTCCGACATCTACGACTTTGTTCAAAACCAGAGTGATGACGTCCGGAAAGTCATGATTAGTAAAGACTGCATCTTTAAAAAACTTATCAGGATTATGTCCCTGTTTTTTAATTTCTCCCATTGCGGAGATCCAGTTTTCAAGGCTGTCGCGATTACTCGATGCCACCCTCAAGCCTTTCAAATCCTGGATACTCGCTAACTCTTTTCTGTCCGCGTGCGTTATATACACTGAACCAACAGATTTATTTGGGTCATCTGCATACTTCTCATTTCTAGCAGCAATCTGTTTGGCTCCGATCGTTTGCTCCAAAAACGAAAAGAATCCGCTGGGCGCTATGAAGAAATCTACTTTTTTCTGTTTGATAGCTTCTTGGAGCTCGTCGAGGGAATATTGCTGCGTCTTGAAAGTTTTCTGAGGATTCAATTTCCTCAGAGCAAACATGGTGGGTCCGAATGTATTGACATAGAAGCCTGGGTCTTTGCTTTCGAGTACTCCTATCCTAATTTCATCGCCTGCGGCGAATGCACCGATTCCTGACATTAATAGAAAAGTTACGACGCAAGCCTGAAATAGACGGCGCACCTTTGTTTTGTTTGTCTTTCTATCTGACAACATCGGAAATAGGGAGCTGAGGTTGTTGAGATTATAACGGGCTCAACTTCTCATTCCGCACAATTAAAAAACACGACCCTTCACTTAGACCGAAAAACTTTAAAGGGTTCCCAATCTGTATTTAACCCCAAGGATTCACGAAACGTAAGACATGCGGGACAATGTTGGATTCTGACCAATTTGCCATGAGGAAGGTTCAGACGGCCAGAAGCTTCCAGAATTTAATACGATAAGAATTAAAACGCCGGCCTGCCGCTAGGACAGTTTCAGGCGCCCGCCGTTTAGACGTATTTGACGAAGTTTGAACTCCGCATTCCGATGGGCACCCACAACTCGCATAGGCGTACTCCCACCGTCTTTGGTTATTATAAGTTACCTCCGGATCCCATTCGCTCTTTTTCTCCCAAATCTTGATAAGTTGAGCTTCTAGGATTAAGAAGATTGGAATTTATAAAAACTCTTCCTCATGCATCGCTCAATTTTCATGATTTGAAGAGAGAATCTACAAGGATGTAATGGGACTGCTGGCGGATACCGTTTCCGGTCTCGGCATTAAGCCACAACAATGTGACTCTAATGTCTCGACCATTATTTTCAGGTTTAATAATCTGAACATCGAAACTTATTGTACTGTCCGAATCCAACAGGCAATTCAATTCCAAGCTATCAGTCTTAACCCCGTTATCTAGAAAAACAGCATTTTTTATAGAAACAGCGATCAATTGTCTGTCAAATTTTCCGGCCTGAACTTCTAACTTTGCTTCCCTAAATCCGAAACACTCTTCTTTACACAAATGAACTTTAAAGCGTGTCCCTAGTTCTACTATATTTTTGTCTCTTTCAATACACCATTTATTAGTTTGAACAACATCCATGCCGTGACCTCCATGAAAGGGGAAACAAACTTCGGCATTGAAATGCGAAGTCCCGTATACACCAAGACCCAAGCTGGTATTAAAAGAAAAAACGTTAAATTAACCGCTGAAAGACTTTTTCTTAATTTATTGAATAAGTTAGACATTGTTTATTCCCAGATGATTACGAGGTTAAATAAAAAGAGGGTTTATTACTTAGGTTTTTTATTAAAAAGTTATTTTTATAAGTTTTCCCAGAAAAATTCTGTTTTCTATTCAATTGGATAAAAATTAAAAGTGCTCAAGGATTCAATCTAACAAAATCAATCCCATTTTATTTCAGCGATTCACGTAACGAATTAAACTTAAACGATTAAAAATACCCCTCTCTACCCTATCTAACCTAGAAATTCTTTATTACTAGAAAAAGTTTCCCAAGGCTGTCCCCGGTGTATCTCCGAGGAGGAGCAACTTTTAGGAAGAAAAAAATGGCAAGGTTTGAAACCAAGCCAAACGGTCAGAGATTCAAACTATGCCAAAAGCCCTTGAGAAAGATCTCAAAAACTACCCGAGGATTTAGGAAAACTTTTGTTTATCGACAGAAACTTACTTTCACAGACCATTACCCAGAGAGCGTTAAAACAGGGCTCAAAAAACGCAACTGACATGAACTCCTAACAGCCCCCGAGATTGGAGAAGGATTAAGGAGAGGCAATCCGGCCTCCCCTAATGTCAGTTAAATCAGTCCGCAAACTGCAAATCCAAGCGCAACGGGAAGGAGATCGCCAAAACGCCCGGTATAAAGAACGAATAGTTAAACACCCCTTTCCGATTCGTGTTGTACCTGTATCGTCCATCTGTACTGCGCCGAGCAGTGTCGGATAAGTCGGTAGAACGAACAGTGCGGACACGGCGGCAAAGCATGCAACCAGCATGTAGGAGTTATCCGGGCTGGCGGCAGTAATGCCGAGTGCTGCATCAACGGTCGGAGTAATCGGCTTAGCGGTAGCAGCCTGAGAGTACAGGAGCATAGCGGGTAAGAAAAACACGACGGCAAGCAGAGTCGGATATAGGCTGATTGTCTGGGAAGCAAAGTCTTTAATCTCTTTTGTGTGATCGGAAACAAAAGTATCTCCCAACCAAGCCACGCCGAGCACACAGATACAAGCAACCATACCGGACTTAAATATAGAAGTTCCGGCAGTGTTTCCTAGCTTAACTTTGCAAAGGATCGTGATGAGTGCTCCGACTGCGAGCATTAAGCTCATGATGGCTGCGTCACGAGGAACAATGACCGGTTTAATCAAACCGACAGCCGGAGAAATCGCAGAAGCATAGAAGACAACACAAAGAACACCAGTCAGGAAGATCCAAACAGAAAGTTTTGCTGAAGATGTAATCTTCATATCCTGAAGGCCGACAGGAGGCCTAACTAAACCTTCTTTCAAGCGTTCCTGATAGACCGGATCACTTGAGAGGTCCATCTTAGAAATGTGCGTCATGATGAATGAAGTAATCATGCAGCCTAAGAAGGTCGTTAAGATCCAAATTCCGAGCAGTTCAGGATAACTCCAGCCGAAAGGCTCTAAGACGCCTGTCATTTAAATGACGGCTGCAAATACCGGAGAAGCTGTAATCGCGATCTGAGAAGCGACCACTGCGATAGAAACGGAACCAAAGGACGGATGTTCTCGCCTTTTGCTACTTCCACAATCATCGGAATCATTGAGAAAGCAGTATGACCGGTACCTGCAAAAATGGTCAGAACATAAGTAACTACCGGAGCAAGATAGTTAATGTACTTAGGGTTCTTGTAGAGGATTTTTTCAGCTATATAGACAAGGTACTGAAGACCGCGGCTAACTGCACAGCAGAAATTGCTGCGATGACAGAAGCAATAATCAGGATAACGTCCCAGGGGACGCTGCCCCGTTTCATGCCGAGACAAAGGCCCAGGACTAACACGCCGGCGTAGCCGATACCGATTCCACCTAAGCGTACACGGATGAAGATCGCGCGCCCACAAGGACGATGATCTGAAGAATAACCATGATATCCATAAAATTTCTTTTATTAACTTTCGCTTGAAATAGACAGAGATATAACGAAGACTCAGAGCATTAAGAAAAAAGGGCCTCTGCCGCAGGAGCTCTTTAAGAGCCCCTGCTTTCTCAAGCAAAGCGTTGATTGTTAGAAAGCCAGTTTGAATGTCGCGCCGACACCGTTGGATTTAATCTTGCCGCCGTAAGCACCGTAGTAAGAAACGCCCAAGGCGGCTCTCTTACTGAGCTGGGCCTCAAGTCCGACACCGACTGCTGCGACCGAAGAAAGTTTTTCACTTCTGATCTTGGCGTTTAATGCGCCGGACTGAAGTTTTGCCTTACCGCGGGTATCGCCCATGTACTGAGTCCAGTTCACGTCTGCCACGGCTTTTAACTTAGCCGGGCCGACTTCAAACGGAACCTTAACGCGAGCGCCGAGGCTCGAAACCGCAAGATTCTGGCTTTCAAACTTAGTGCTGACTTTCACGCCTCCGATGTCATTGCTGAAATCATCGGTCGACAGATGCATCCAAGCCAAACCGGCATACGGTTCAATACTGACAGAACCAAAGTTCAAACCTGTATATGCCGCTTCACCAAAGATCTGAGCCACTTTAGCGTTGTAACTCGGGGAGGCTCTGAAAATCTGATCTTTAAAGAAGACTGAACTATTTGTGTCACGGTCCTGATGCGTGTAAGCAAAGCCATAGTCCAGACGAACCGGTTCAAACTTAGACTGTCCGTAGATACCGAAGTGGAGATCGTTCGAATCAATCTTTCCGTCGTGGCCGCCCTTGAACTTCGTCTTACCAGCACCGAAGAATACTCCCACTTTGTTGTTGGCATTGATGTCAGCTTCCAAACCGATCAGACCGGTGTAGAAGTCAGATTTCAATTTAGAGGCTCCGGAGCGGTCCATCTTAGACCAGTTGCTAAGACCGGATACCCAGAGTCGAGCACGGCCGCCGTCGACATCTGAGACACGAGCCGCTCCGTCAATTCCCATGGCCTGATCCTTAATAGCACGGGCCAGAGACTGTCCGTTGGCAACCGTCATGGCATTAGCAGTGACATGAATGTCATTGGCTAAGGAGCTCAGAGTTTTTCTGACTTCGTCTTTTGTGGCGTCAGCCAAGGCGCCAAGAAGAGCCGGATCAGCCGACAAGGCCTTGGCAACAGAAACTCCGTTGCTATTGGCTGCATAATCAGCAAGTGTCTTGTCACCCTTCGAGAGAACACCGGTAAGTGTATTGCCGTCCAATGTAACGGTATGGTTTACCAATGCATACTCGGGTGTTACCAGAGCATTTTCATTGAAGCCCTTAACGCTGTCGGCTGTTACGGTTCCAACCTGATCTTCACCCCTGTAGGCTTTCTCGAAAGCATTCCCGGTTAAAGAAATAACCGCAACGTGCGAACCGGGGTTAAATGTTAAGCTGCCGACTTGAACATTTTGATCAGCAACAATCGCATAGGTACCTCCGTTATTGACAACAACGTTGGCCTTCTGCATCGGAGCTCTAGCGACGCCGACAAGAGAATTAAGCAGTCCCTTCTGAGTGAAATTATCATCGAAGCTCGACAAGATACCGAAGACTCCACCGTTAACATTAACTGTTCCGGAGCCGAAGGATTCGGAGAAACCAAACAAACCGCCGTCTTCAACCGTGGTACCTCCGGTATACGAGTTATTACCGGTCATAACCAGCGTGCCGGAACCTCGCTTCACCAAAGATCCTTTATAGAGATCGTGGTCGATTCTGTTTTGGATCGCTTGGGCACGGCGTTTGTAATACTCAGCTCTCCAGTGCTCGGCATCCTCTTGGGAAATAATATGGTTGGTCAGATCTGTGTCACCATCGCCTACTACAAAACCATTACCCAGCTCATATTCTCCGACTGTATCCGTACCGTTCTTGGTTGCGACCATCCATGCGTTATCCTCTCTTTCTCGCTGTTTTAACGCCACCTCAGAAATATCATTCGTCCACACATCTAAGGGAGTTGAATTCAGGTTGTAGTCAAATTTACCCAAAAACTGGCCCGGCCCATACATTCCTTTTTCCAGATCCGGGACACCCCATCCCATTGCATCAGAAACTTCTCCCTCAAGCGGAGTCGTCCCATCTTTGTTGCTCCAACCAAGCATATCCGTACCGTCAGGATTCTTATGATTAGCGGTAGTAAACATGACATCGCGGACTTGAGGTGCACTCATACTTTGATAACGCGACATTAAGACACCCATCGCTCCTGCAACATGAGGCGCTGCCATGGAGGTTCCACTCGAATACCGATATCCTGCCGGCTCCCCTGTTGTCATGTCTACATTTGTTGAGTAAATATCTCTGCCCGGAGCTGCGACTGTCCACCACTTTCCTAATCCTGCCTCATTGAAAGTGTCATAGAGAGTATAGGTATCAGGATTTCCTGAGGCCCCCGGAACACGACGCAATCCAGCTACTGCTATCCACTGACCTTCAGCTTGAGGATTAAAGTACGGAAATAAAGGCCGATAAAACGGGTTGTTCGAATCTCTATTTCCGGTGGTGAAAATCTGGACTACATTTGTACCCCTAACAGCATCCCAAGCAGCGTCTACAAAACTTTTATCCATGCCTCCATAAGTTTTGTTGTGGTAGAAGAATTCATATTCCGCTTGAGCAACGTTATTGGTCGGAATGTGGCCTGAAAAAGAGAGTCTCAAGTCGCCGTCTTGAGGCGCTTCCGTCGTGCCGGCATTTACCTGATTCATTACGTCTTTGGCTTCAGAGACTGTCGGTAACTGGTTTATCGTTCGCCACTTGTCTGCAGCTGCGTCGTATTGCTGTACCACTGCCACGCGAACATTTGTTCCCCAGGAATTGTTTATCACACCACCCCGCTCAGTTCCGTTGTCGGCGACTAATTTGTCTGCCATGGCTTTCCAGCCTTGGTAGAAATATTTGTAATCCTGAAACGGTCCGTAATTATTACTGTCCTTTGCGCCTGTATTGCCTACAAGAACATCAGATCCCCAAGAAACACCATGCATACCGATGCCATTTCTACTTGCTCCGACAGTGCCTGTCACATGAGTACCATGTCTGTCGTTGACGTCTTTTATCCAATCGCCTGTAACATTAAAGGCCTCTCCCTCACTAAAAGGCGCTCCATTAGAAGAAGTGGGCGTTTCTCCTGGGTAAATCATGGTTAACACAGTTTGCGGATAACGATTTCCATTCGATCCGTATGTTCCGGACACAACAGTTCCCGTAATACGTCCTCCAGACAAATCCGGATGGGAAAGAAGCGCCCCGGAATCCATGACTCCTACAGTTAATCCTTGACCATAAAAGCCAAGAGAATAAGCAGAGGAAGACTTCATAGCCTCAAGACCCCAATCTGCATGATATTCAGGGGTTTCCCAGGAAGACTTATCGCCGACCACACCGGTTTCCACGTAGGCAGCAGAGGCGACACCTCCCATCACAAACAGGGCTGCGGCGACACAAAGACTAACGGAAGATTTTGTGCTTTTGCCGTGAGAAGTTTGAATCTCACTGGTCGTGACAAAAGACTGCCGAACATCGTTCCATATCGTCCTAAATGCTTTATTCATTATTTAATCTCCTTTGATTATCCATAAAAATGGAATTGAGAGAGATAAATAAAAAGCTCCTCATATCTTTATTTATCTAAGCAATCTCTCCCTTTTAGTCTTTAGGATTTAAAGAAATTAAACATCGGTAAAAATGCCAACAAAAAAACTGAATTTTGATTATGTTTTATCAATTTAATCAACACGTTTCACTATTTTTATAAATTATTGCTTTATTTTTATTTATTTGAATTTTAAGGATAATTTAATAATCACAACCCATAGTTGTTCAAATAGACAATATCATTAAAAAACAAATAGAACAATTTATTTAGAGCTTTAATTTTATTGATCGAAGTAATAGGATTGAGCTTAGTTTTATTGGACATTACCATTTAGGAGATCTGCAATGATTGACTCTAATTTACCTATTTTTATTTCTGTCGCAGATTTAGGAAGTTTTTCTAGAGCGGGATGTCAATTAAAAAAAAGCCCTCAAACCATTTTTAAACAAATTTCTTCCTTCGAAAATAAAATTGGGATAAAACTTTTTGACAGAAGCCCAGCCGGAATGAAACTTACCCAAGCCGGGCGTTCCTTCTACAAGGACGCAAGGTTTCTTCAGTCCTTCGCTAAAGAAGCTGTAAAGAGAGCGAAAAAAATCGAAAAGAACTCAGAAAATCTTATTCGAGTTGCCTTTTCGCCTTTAACTCCTGTCGCGTTTCTAAAACAAGTTTGGCCAGTAGTTATGAAACAATATCCGAACCTGCGTGTCGAGCTTGTTCCGTTTGAGAATGAAAAGGTCGTTGAAGCGGATATTATCAGCCACTTAGGAAACGAAGGTCTGGTCGATATCATGCTTACGACCTATGACGAGAATTTCTTAATTGAGAAGAAGTGCACCGCGCTCAAGTTAACAGACTTATCGCTTTCCATCGCAATGTCATTGAATCACCGATTGGCGGATAAAGACAAATTAACCATCGAAGATATTCGAGCCGGAAGAGAATCTCTCTTATTAATGAGCCGAGACCTTGTCAAAGGTTATAACAGCGTCAGGGAGATTTTTCTTAAGGACAACTTAGTGAGAAAGGAATATTTCGACTCGTTAAATATGGAAATATTGAATCGGTGCGCGAGTTCGGGTTCCTTGCTTTTAGCTACTAATGCCTGGACGTTCTCCCATCCGCTTCTCAAGTCCGTTCCTTTAGAAGTCAATGAAACTATTCCTTTCGGCGTTATTCATTCCAAGCATCCTACCGAACAAGTTAGAAAGATCTTGAAGATCATTGAGTTTGTGAACCTGGAACAACAGAATTTTAAACTTTGGTAAACCTTGACTGCGTGCCTATGTCTGCAATCTTTTAAAGACTCACTTGCTAGAAGGGATGAGTTTTCTGAACGTTTTACCCGATTCAAACCCCTGTAAGCTTCGAGAGAAAAATTTCTCTCTGGCTCGTAACTACAATTTCGTCTGAGTGCTTTTGACAAACAAATCACTCGTTATCCTTATAACATTTAAATTAGTAGGCTATTAACATTAAAACAGAGCTGATGGTAATCATTACAAACGAATGAGCTTCTCCAGCTGCACTTTGCTGCGTAAACCCAGACGCCTTTTGAAAGGATCTCATAACAGCTCAAAGGCCGTACTGTCTTTTTAAGGACTTCTTTATGAAAAACTATTTATAGCTTCACTCCTCTCTTCCTTATCCTTGTCTGTCTGTGCCGCCGACTATTCCATCAAGCCAAAGGTCACAGAATTAACCCCACCTCCTACTCGAGTTCTTCTCGTTGGAAACTCCTTCATGTACTACAACTGTGGTGTCAATGGTTATATAAGCGGGTTAAGCAAGTCTTTGGGAATCAAGATAAGCACCACAATGGCAACCATTGGTGGGGCGGGTCTGGACTGGCACCTTGTAAAGACTTATTTACGCAAGGATGGACTAGCAAGCTACTCAACTCTCAATGATGGAAGTAATAAACTGAGTTTTAACAAATATCCTGATGGCAAGGTTTTTGAAGCAGTTGTTCTTCAAGACAATAGTCAAGGGCCAATTCATCCGGAATTATCAAAGTTTTTCAAGAAATACGCCGCAATTCATAGTAAGGACATCCGTGATACCGGAGCGACGCCTACTTTCTTGATGACTTGGGCATACGCTGATAAACCGGAAATGACCAAACAGTTAGCCGACGCTACTATTGCAGTTGCCAACGAAAACAACGCATTAGTAATTCCGGTTGGCCTCGCTTTTGCCAACGCACTAAAGCAAAGACCAGATTTAAAGTTGACGGTAGCGGATAATCGCCACCCAACATCGGCCGGTACATATCTTGAAGCTGCAACGATTCTGGCGGCCTTGACGAAAAAATCACCAGAAGGCGCCTCTTATTTAGGAGGATGCGAAAAACCTTTAACCGAAAAAGACGCTGCTTTTCTGCAAAAAGTAGCCTGGGACACAGTCAAAAACTTCTATGGATGGAAATAACATAGAAGTGTAATTCAGTGACAGTCCTGTGTTTTAGACACAAGGAAGTTCACTTAGGTCAAAGAGGAGATGCGTTAAGAATGTTTTAGCCGTCTCCTTTTTCTTACGGCGTTGGATTGTCCTTCTTAACTTCATAAGATCTACCAAACAACTAACGATATGGCTTTTGCTGTCCAGGCAATTTGAGCAAAGTTTGCCGGCTAAACCTGGTTCATTCTCCGACAAGTTGGTTTCTCCAACGTCGAACACAAAAAAAGGCAAAGGTATTGAAGCCTAAGGCTTCTCCCCCTTTGCCCAAGGCCTCGAAATCTCGAGGCATACAGGAGAATATTCGAACCTAATTAAATTGTTTTATCTACGAATTTTCGGTAGGCACTCACACAACAATAGGCGATTATCAGAAGTGCCATCGTCAGTATGTAGAGAACGATGCCTGCCTTACAAATCCACAGAAAGATTGCGGTCATGATGATAAGAATGTATTTTTAGTTAGATGAATCCGCAAACCACAAATCCTAGAGCCACCGAGATGAAAACCGCCAAAACTCCGGGTACAAAGAATGAATGGTTGAAGATCCACTTACCGATGCGAGTTGTTCCCGTGTCGTCCATTTGAATAGCTCCGAGTACGGTCGGATAGGTCGGCAGCACAAAAATCCCTGAAACTGCCGCGAAACAAGCAACCAGCATGTATGAATTATCCGGATTGGCTGCCGTAATGCCGAGAGCGGCAATAACCGTAGGAGTAATTCCTTTTGCTGTGGCCGCCTGAGAGTACAGAAGCATCGAAGCCAGGAAAAACACAATCGCAAGAAGCGCTGGATATTGGCTAATCGTTTGCGAAGCAAAATCCTTAATCTCTTTGGTATGACCGGAGACAAACGTGTCACCTAGCCAGGCAACCCCCAAAACACAGATACACGCTACCATCCCGGATTTGAAGACAGAGGTTCCTGCCACATCACCAAGCTTGATTTTGCAAAAGATAGTGATGAGCGCACCCACTGCCAGCATCAAACTAATGATCGCTGCGTCACGGGGAACAACAACAGGTTTAATAAGACCAACTGCCGGCGAAATAGCAGATGCGTAAGCAACTACACATAAAACGCCTGCCAGGAAGATCCAAACAGAAAGTTTTGCTGTCGGAGTAATAACCATTTCCTGGAGACCTACCGGCGGTTTAACCAAGCCTTCTTTCAAGCGTTCCTGATAAATAGGATCCTCAGATAGGTCCAGTTTGGAAATGTGCGTCATGATAAACGCAGTCAGCATGCAGCCTGCGAAAGTAGTAAGAAGCCAAATTCCAAGCAGCGTCGGATAACTCCAGCCAAAGGGTTCCAAAGCGCCCGTCATGAATATAGCAGCAGCGGAAACCGGAGAAGCTGTAATAGCGATCTGGGAGGAAACGACTGACATCGAAAGCGGAACGGAGGGGCGGATGTTTTCCCCCTTAGCCACTTCGACAATGACAGGAATCATCGAAAATGCGGTATGGCCCGTACCGGCAAAGATCGTTAAAACATATGTCACGATCGGCGCCAGATAGTTGATGTACTTCGGATTCTTGTAGAGAATCTTTTCCGCGATATAAACAAGATACTGAAGACCACCGGCGAGCTGCATTGCGGAAATAGCCGCGATTACAGAGCCGATGATCATGATCACGTCCCAAGGAATATTGCCCGGTTTCATCCCAAGACAAAGTCCCAGCACCAATACACCAGCACCGCCTGCATATCCGATGCCGATGCCGCCAAGACGAACACCGATATAAATTGCTCCTAACAGAACAACGATCTGAAGAATAATCATGATATCCATAATTTTTCCTTCCACTAAATTTATTAAGACAAAAAAGGGAAGCGGCAGAGGGCCAAGGGGAAATCGCCCTCTGCCAAGGGGCCAATTCAAACCAGGGCCCCTTCCTCCAAGATAAAACTTTCTTTAGAAAGCAAATTTGAATGTGGCGCCAACGCCGTTGGATTTGATCTTGCTCCCGTAGGCACCGTAATAGGAAACTCCCAGAGAGGCTCTTTTCGCCAATTGAGCTTCAAGACCGAGTCCGACTGCTGCAACAGAGGACAACTTGTCACTTTGAATCTTGGCACCGACTCCGCTGCCGATCTTGAGGTTAGATTTACCGCGAGTATCACCCATAAACTGAGTCCAGTTCACATCCGCAACCGCCTTGAATTTAGCTGCTCCAACCTCGAACGGAACTTTCACACGCGTACCGACATTCGTAACCGCCAGATTCTGACTGTCAAACTTAGTCTTCACATTCTGACCGGCATACGTATCTGAGAAATCGTCGGCAGACAAATGCATCCAAGCCAATCCGACATAGGGCTCAATATTTACCGTGCCGAGATTCAGACCGGTATATGCTGCTTCTCCAAAGACCTGAGCGAGTTTGGCGTTATAGCTGGCCGAAGAACCGAAGCCTTGACTCTTATAGAACAGCACTCGATTGGAATCTCGGTCCTGATGGGTATAAGCAAAACCGTAACTTAAGCGTACCGGATCCAAATTCGACTGGCCATAAATACCGAAATGGAAATCCTTGGAATCAATCTTGCCGTCATGGCCGCCTTTAAACTTGGTCTTACCTGCGCCGAAGAATATGCCAACCTTATTGCTGACATTGATGTCTGCCTCAAGACCAATCAAGCCGGTATAAAAATCTGACTTCAGCTTGGATGCTCCGTCACGGTCCATTTTCGACCAGTTACCAATTGTGGACATCCACAATCGAGCCCGACCGCCGTCAACTTCCGCAACTCGAGCCGATCCGTCGATCCCGATTGCCTGATCTTTAATTTCTCTCACTAAAGACTGGCCGTTTGCAATCGTCATCGCATTGGCTGTCACATGAATATCATTGGCAAGAGAAGCAATCGTTTTTCTTGCCTCAGATTTTGTCGAACCCGCCAGCCCTCCTAAAAGATTGCTATCGGCCATTAGAGCGTTGGCCACCGCAACCCCGTTAGATGTCAAAGCATAATCGGCGAGCGTTTTATCACTTTTGGTCAGGATACCGGTTAAAGTGTTTCCCTCCAGTGTCACTTTATGATCCACTAAGGCGTAGTCGGGCGTAACAACAGCATTTTGGTTAAAGCCTTCAATTTTATCGGCTATCACAGTTCCGACTTGATCGATGCCGTCGTAAGCTTTTTCGAAAGCATCATTTGTTAACGATGTGACCGTAACCAGCGATCCGGGATTAAACGTCAAATTTCCGACTTGAACGTCCTGATCAGCAACAATTGCATAGGTGCCCCCGTTGTTCACCACTATATTGGCCTTCTGTATCGGAGCTCTAGCAATGTCGACGAGCGAATTGAGCTGACCTTTTTGAGTGAAATTGTCATTGAAACTCGACAAAACACCAAACACTCCGCCGTTAACGTTCACATTTCCCGAACCAAAAGATTCCGAGAAACCATACAGAGCACCATCTTCGACTGTGGTTCCTCCGGAGTATGTATTGTTACCGGTCATGATTAACATACCGGAACCGCGTTTCACTAAAGAGCCTTGATAGAGGTTATTGTCGATCTTGTTCTGGATTGCCTGTGCACGCTTCAGAAAATACGCAGACCTCCATTTTTGAGCATCGTCCTCTGAAATTACATGATTCGTAGCATCACTGTCGCCATCAACCACGACGAAATCATTCCCAAGCTCGTAACTTCCGCCCGTTGATGCATCTGTTCCGTTTTTGGTTTTTGCCATCCATTCCAGATCTTCTCGCTCACGTTGTTTCAGAGCGACTTCAGAGATGTCATTAGTCCAAACATCTAACGGAGCAAGATTCATGTTGTAATCAAATTTGCCCAACAACTGACCCGGACCATACATCCCTTTATTCAAATCAGGAACGCCCCAACCCATTCGGTTTGAAACCTCTCCTTCAGGCACTGCCCAAGTCCGAACAACTGCTCCGGATGCATCCACTTCAACATTTTCCCAACCAACCATATCGGTTCCGTCGGGATTCTTATGATTGGCAGTTGTAAACATCACTTCTCGGACCTGAGGGGCTGTCATGCTTTGATACCGGGACATCAAAACACCCATTGCTCCGGTCACGTGAGGCGCAGCCATGGAAGTTCCGCCCCAAGTTTGGTAACTCGGAGAACCTAGGTCTCCTACCGGATCGCCGTTCGAATCTGTTCCGGTATTAGGCTCAACATAACTGCCGTCAACAACCGCAGATGAATAAATACGGGAGCCGGGGGCTGCAACCGTCCAATATTTTCCTAATCCGGCTTCATTAAATGATGAAATCAATTCATACCGGTCGCCTCTTTTCATCAGTCCTGCAACCGCAACCCAATTATTTTCCGCTTCCGGGTTAAAGTAAGGATAAAGAGGACGGTAGAAAGGGTTGTGCATGTCGCGATTTCCGGTTGTGAACACCTGAACGACATTTGTTCCTTTCACTGCATCCCAAGCCGCATCAACGAAACTCTTTATTCCCTTTGCGCCGTAGATTTTGTTGTGCAGGAAATATTCATACTCGGCCTGGGCAACCGTATTCGTCGGGATATGAGCCAAACGAGGTCCGATTCTGAAATTAACGCCGTCGACTTTATTCAAATCGGATACCTTCAAATTCCCTGCGTCCGTCCAATTCCCGCCAATCATCTGCTGCAATCGGTATACGCGGATATTTGTTCCGAAAGAATTGTTTATAACGCCGCCTCTGTCCTTACCGTTATCTTTGACGAGCGCATCAGCCAAAGTTTTCCAACCGTTGTAGAAAAAACCATAGTCAAGGAAAGGACCGTAATTGCTGTCATCGGAACCTCCTGTGTTTGCGCTATAACTTGTAGAATTCCAAGCTACGCCGTGATGATTGGCTCCGTCACGATTCGCAGCAATTGTTCCTAAAACGTGAGTTCCATGGGAATCATTTACGCCAAGAATCCATTTCCCCGTCGTATCAAATGATTCATCTTTCGTGTAAGCGCCATCAAACACAGCCCCTTGCGGGTAACGATTACCGGTCGATGTATATTTTCCCTGCTGTGTGATATAGCGGAACCGCTCTCCATCAAGCTCAGGATGAGTATAGAGAAGCGCTCCAGAGTCCATCATGCCTAAAGCTGTCTTTTGACCGTTATAGCCAAGAGAGTAAGCTGCAGATGCGTTCATAGCCTCAAGCCCCCAATCTTTCTGATATTCGGGGGTTTCCCATGACGATGTACTTCCGATTACGCCGGGTTCAACATATGCTGCTGACGCGACTCCGCTCAACGTAAAGAGCGCCGTCGCAATGCAAAGACTAAGAGAAGATTTCGTTCTTTTGCCGTGGGATGTTTGAATCTCACTGGTCGTGACAAAAGACTGTCGAACATCGTTCCAAATAGTCCTAAATGCTTTATTCATTAATTATCTCCTTTTAGATCCATAAGAATGGAATTAAGGGACATGTATAAAAATAGCTCCTCATATTTTTAAATACACAAGCAATTCCCTCTTTTATAGTTTTCAATACTTTTAAATAAAAGACATCAGGACTAATTCTTATAAATTTACTTATTTTCTTTCATATTTAACCAATTTAAGCAAAACGTAT
>OOCG01000189.1_pt1 | contig 44729 bp, 31 predicted proteins | sample 1671521 | NCBI WGS metagenome assembly OOCG01 (sample SAMN06348165, study PRJEB24527) | human gut metagenome | biome: human gut; feature: ankylosing spondylitis patient; material: feces | host: Homo sapiens | place: China | collected 2015-10
ACACATTCTTTTACCACCGTGGTTATCTCTATGCGAAACTCGGTTGGTGTGCCGCAACTGGGCAACTCTTAATGCTTATTTCGATTGCAAAAGTACATCTTTATTCTGAAACCACCAAATTTTTTTTTCGTTTTTTTTCTAAAGCCTTCTCCCTTCTTCGAAGAAGAAGATTTTTCTAGGTTTACCAGATAGCAAGGAAATCCACCACTTAATCGGGAGAGATAAACTAGAATGGTTAAACTTTCCTATATTTACATTATAATAGTATTATTATAACAATATTATAATTATCTTTGTACCATGATTATCAGAAAGATATAAGACTATTCAAAGACAATAAAGAAGATTATATACAATGATAGAGAATCCGTTTATTCTGCGAGGATACATATCCGACGCTTACTTCTGTGATAGAGAAAAGGAAACCATCGACTTGATAAGAGAAATCAAGAATGGCAATAATATCACCCTGATTGCACCTAGAAGAATCGGCAAGACAGGGTTGGTTCAACACGTCTATGCCCAAGAAGAAATCAAGGATAAATACTATACATTCCTGGTTGATATTTATGCCACGAAGACCCTAACCGACTTCATTCAGGAACTAGGCAGAAGTATTCTGCAAAGTCTGAAACCCAAAGGCACCAAAGTAGTGGAACATTTTCTGAACTGTCTCCACTCACTCCGTTCATCCATCAGCTTCGATATGAATGGCGTGCCTTCGTGGGGAGTGGATTTGGGAGAAATCACCAGTCCAACTACAACGCTCGATGAAATTTTCCATTATCTAGAGAGTGCTGATAAGCCTTGCATTGTGGCTATTGATGAATTCCAAACCATCAGGAGCTATAGAGAAGCGAATGTAGAAGCGATACTACGCACCTACATCCAGCACTGTCACAATGCCAGTTTCATCTTTGCCGGATCTCAACGCAACATGATGTCGGAGATGTTTTTGAGTCATGCCCGTCCTTTCTATCAGAGCACCTCCATTAAAACTCTGAAAGCTATTGATAGAGAGGTATATGCCGACTTCGCTACTCGCCTTTTTGAGGAAAGACAGAAGCGTATCATACGAGAAACCATTTATCAGATATACGACCGTTTTGACGGCATCACCTGGTATCTTCAGAGAATGCTCAATAAGATTTTCTCACTTACGGAAATAGCTGATGGCAAGATGACGGAAAAGGCTGATGGCAAGATAATGGAACTGGCGCTCAACTCGATTATAGACGAGAGTGCTTTTGCATACGAAGCCCTTCTCTTTCAATTGCCAGCTAAGCAAAAGGAACTTCTCTTTGCCATCTGCAACGCTGGCAAGGCTCAAAATATCATGTCGTCGGCATTCATCAAGAAGCACAATCTTCCTTCCGCCAGTTTTGTACAAGGTGGCATCAAAGGATTATTGGAGAAAGATTTTGTTACAGAAACAGATGGAACCTACGAATTGTACGATAAGTTCTTTGGTGAATGGCTTAAAAAGGAATTATAAGAATATAAACAAAAAAATATGATACAACAAGTTGAATTTTCATTGCGTCCTTTTCCTCGTGGCTTTCATCTCATCACGAGCGAAGTACTCCGTCAATTACCCACATTGCCAAAGACTGGAATACTGAATCTTTTCGTTAGACACACAAGTTGTGGATTGTCACTTAACGAGAATTTCGATCCAGATGTGCGATACGACTTGAAGGGAATCTTTGAGAGATTGGTGCCAGATGGAGATCCGAGATACCTGCACCAAGATGAAGGTCCAACGGACATGTCTGCCCACGCCAAATCAAGTATGGTAGGAGTTTCACTGACGATTCCGATCACAAACGGCAGACTGAACCTCGGAACCTGGCAGGGGATATACCTATGCGAGTTTAGAGAAGGCGGCGGCAGCAGACATCTCATCGCCACAATCATGGGGGAATAAAAAAGACAAATGATAAACCATTTTATAGAAAGTAGAAACAAGAAACCCAGTAAATCAATGATTTACTGGGTTTATCTTGGGTGGAAGGTGGGACTCGAACCCACGACATTCAGAACCACAATCTGACGCTCTAACCAACTGAACTACGTCCACCATGTTAGCTTGCTTAATTGTTATTTCTTTTAAGCGAGTGCAAAGGTACTACTATTTTTTGATTCCACCAAATTTTTAGCGAACTTTTTTCGAAAAAACTTCATTTTTTCTCAAATTAAGCCGTTTTTTTGTTGAATTTCGCTCTATTTTCACCTTCTTTTCCTCTTTTCTATTTTTTACCTTACTAATTCTTAGTCATCCATTCCCCCTTTACTTCTTTGTCATTTCTCCTCCTTTCTCACTTCTCATTTTTCACTTCTCACTTCTCATTTTTCACTTCTCACTTCTCATTTTCCTCCTTCCTCATCAATGCAAATCAACTCAAAAAACAAATGAGATGAAGACGATAAGAAATGAGAAGAGGGTGTGTCACGAATTCATGACACACCCTCTTCATAAAATGCTTTTAAATTTCTCGCAGTAATGAGAAAAATTACTTAGCTGGAGTTGCAGGAACAGCAGGAGCTGCCTTCTGAGCAGGAGCAGCAGGGGCAGCCTTCTGGGCATCAGCACCCTTAGCAGGAGCTGCAGTCTGAGCACCAGCAGCATTGTTAGCACCTGGCATAGCAGGGAGAGCAGTCTGCTCAGTTGTAGCAGAATTTTCCATTACACTGCTTTCACCAACAGCTGTTGGAGCTACATAAGCACAAGCTACGCTGATGATAACCATAGCAGCAGCAAGACCCCAAGTTAATTTCTCTACTACATCAGTGGTCTTACGAACACCCATGATAGCGTTTGAAGAAGAGAAGTTGGATGCGAGACCACCTCCCTTTGACTCCTGGATAAGCACGATGAAAATCATCAGCAATGCTACCAGGACGATTAATACTACAAATAATGTGTACATTTTAAAACTAGTTTTATTTATTATTTTTGATCAATTTTTCCAAGAATCGCATCTGGTCAGCATAATGCATGCTCTTACCAGGATGCTTTTCATGCAAGCGACGTATAATGTCGAGTGCACGTTGGTATTTTCCCTGTTTAATATAGATACGAGCCAAAGTCTCAGTAAAGACCCCACTATTTTCTGTCTGTTCCTCCTTATTGTTGTCATCCAACTCAGGTTTGTACTCAGGCTGATAATCAGCAGAAACATCAATCTTAGGAAGTTTAAATCCTCCATCCTCCATGAAATCATCAATAAGCGAGATGGTACGAGAGGAGTTCTCTTCCTCAGTCTCCCCTTCTGTTTCCAAAAGATAAGCCACATAATCGACGGCAGCATCGGCAGGAGTAGGTTTTCTTTTTTCCTTTTTCTTTTCCTCGTCTTCCTTATCAGCAGGTATAGACTCCAAAAAGTTGTCTATCAAATCTGAAGTTCTATCAGCCGTATTATCTTTCTTTCCAGCCGCAGCATGCGACTCTTTCTTGAGCTGATAATGAGCTGCCTCCACCATCTGGAATATCACCTTTCTGTCAGTAATATAGATAGCTGCCCGGCGAAGTTCTTCATCAAAACTGGCATCATGGAGCAAATACAAGTTCTGCAACATCAGCAATCGAGCCGTCTGATAGTACGGATAGAGTGCTAACAGCTCACGGAGATCATAAAGAGTCTCTTTATTCATCTCCTCCGGATGTTGTATCAATCTTGTTAATTCCACGAATCTCTAATAATATTAACAGTTATAATTTTTAAAAACTTTTTTTTCTAACGAATTCAACTTTTCAGAAGAAATTCATCTTTCAGACAAAATGCTTCTATTCTGCCTACATATATCTCTTATAAGAAATAATATCTCCCCTGAGAATTATAACTCCAGAGAGAATGCATATTTCTTGAGAGAATGCCTAATTACCAGTTTGCAACAGTAGCGTTGAAAATCTGCTCCACCAGATCCTTCACCATCTGATTGACCAGTTCTTCCTGAACCGAAGCCAGACTCTGGGTGGTCTCATAACTCTTTGAAGAAGTAAACTGGCGTTCAAAATCTTCATTGTGGTTCACATTATTGGTGAATCTCACATTTACAGTAATAGACAATTCGGTCTGTGCAGAATAGCCTTCGCTCGAAACACTCTTGTTGCGCTGGCTATACTGTGTAATCTCTCCCTCTATCTTCAGATCTCCATTTCTCTTGACCTGTTGCAAGCGGGTATGATTAGCAAATTCATCCTTCAAGGCATTGTTGAACATCGGTCCCATCGGTCCCCACACATAGGTACTTCTAATAGGGAATTCAGCTATCTGGATAGTCTTGGTCTTGGTATAGTCGATGCTTGCGCCATTGAACTTATAGCTCACGGAGCATGCAGCAAGAATGCCAATAGCAAGGATGACACCTATTATATATATATGTTTGCGAAAACGCTTCATATTCCAATTGTCTTACTTATTTTTGTCTTTTTCTTCTTCCTCATCGCCATTGAGCCCATATTGCTTGAGACGGCGATACAGGGTACGGTCGGAAATACCAAGTTCCTGCGCAGCCTTTTTGCGATTTCCGTTATTTCGTTCCAAAGCCTTTTCGAGCATCTGGCGCCCCAAATCATTCAGATTCAGCGTTTCCGGTTCATTGATTTCCTCAACGACGGCATCTTCTGCCGCATGATGCGGAATGACCGGACGGATACTTGGTGTCTTATCCATTCTCGCAGGGAAGTCGCTTACAGACTCTACTGGAGTAATAGCATTAGGACTTGTAAATCCACTGACACCATTGAGCTGGCGGGCTTCATCCAATTGCTTACGCAGAGAACTGACATCACGACGGAGGTCACTCACATTGCCCCTCAACTCATAGAGAATCTTATAGAGAAGTTCACGCTCGCTCTCGTAGCTATGAGCACCGCCCGTCTGGGAAGGAATCGTAGCCAACTGGGTTGACTCTTCATCCATCGGAATATAATGCAAGAGCATTTCAGCACTGATTTCCCGTTCCTGGCTGAGCACAGACATCTGTTCCGTGATATTCTTGAGTTGTCTTACATTACCAGGCCACTTATATTTGAGCATGATAACCTTAGCATCCTCGCTGAGCGAAATCTTAGGCAACCTGTATTTTTCAGCCATTTGCATCGCAAAAAGTCTGAAGAGCAGAAGGATATCATTACCTCTTTCACGAAGCGGTGGCATCTGGATAGGAATGGTATTCAGACGATAATAGAGATCTTCTCGGAAGCGACCTTCACTGATGGCTTTGCGCATGTTGACATTCGTAGCAGCCACTATTCTCACATCAGTCTTTCTCACCTCCTGTCCACCTACGCGGATATATTCACCGGTTTCCAGCACACGGAGCAATCTGGCTTGTGTCTGGATAGGCAGCTCGCCCACCTCATCGAGGAAAATGGTTCCCTTGTTGGCGATACCGAAATATCCTTCACTTTCTCCGATAGCTCCCGTAAAGGAACCTTTCTCATGACCGAAGAGTTCGCTATCGATAGTACCTTCAGGAATACTACCGCAGTTGATAGCAAAATACTTTTCACGGCGGCGTGGAGAATGATCGTGGATAACACGCGGAATGATTTCCTTACCCACACCCGATTCACCGATGATAAGCACAGAAAGATCTGTCGGTGCCACCTGCAAGGCGACATCGAGCGCACGGTTCAATCCATCGCTATTACCCACGATGTTATACCGTTGTTTTACTTTCTGAAGTTCACTTGTGTCCATTTAGCTGACAAAATTACGCATTTTTTTTGAATAATCTGCAAAAATGGCATAAAATAGTCATTTTTTTAACTTTTCACCTCAGGCTTTGGGTTAAAAGGAGCATTAGAATGCTTCTTTGGGATAGAAAAACGCACTTTCTCGCTCTCATCACGTTTTTCGTGATAAAGCTTTGGAAGCGGATTTTCACGAGCCTCATCATACTCATTGCGATGGTGATAAGCATCCACAGCCAAATAGACTGCATGGCGGAAAGAAGTCTCATCAGCCTCTCCTACTCCTGCGATACAGAACTCCGGTGTAACATCTGCCGCAGTACGGATGATTGGCATGCCGGCAGTGAAGACTACACCGTCTTCCGTATATAGTGAATGGAAAGGAGTTGTTGCCTGGTCATGATACATAGCCATCACGCCGTCGAAGTCTTTGAAATAGCCTTTTCCGAAGAATTCATCTGTAGCATACGGACCAAACGCCTGTACGCCCTTCTCTGCCAATGCATCAATAGCCGGGATAATGATTTCGCGCTCTTCTGTACCGCAACTGCTATCCTCATTGCTCTTTGGATTCAAAGCAAGTACTGCGATACGTGGATTGCTAATATAGAAATCACGCTTGAGAGTCTGCTGCATCAGGGTGACTTTTTCTACGATCGCCTCCAGACTGATAGCTGCAGGTACATCTTTCAGAGGTGTCTTTTCTGTGACCGATGCGATACGGAGATCACCGCCAATCAGCATAGACAGTCCCTTCTTGCCTTCACCAAGACAGGTCTCAATATAATTTCTATGACCAAGGAAAGGATAGTTATCCATCTGCGCATTGGCATTGTTGACAGGTCCGGTAACCAGCACGTCGTAGAGACCGGCACGATAATCGGTCATGGCACGATCGAGCGCCTTTACTGCAGCCAGTCCTGAGTCAGCTGTAGGCATACCCATATCCACTTTCACCTCGTCATCTACTGCAGCCAGAAGATTGATTCTTCCATCCTGTACATCCTCAGCCTGCTGAATGATAGAGAACTGACCTGGCAAGTTCATGGCCTTGCGATAATAGGCTGCCACTTTTGGCGAGCCATATATAATAGGTGTACAGAGTTCCAGCATTTCTGGCTCTGCAAAGGTTTTAAAAATGAGTTCATATCCGATACCATTGGTATCTCCGTGGGTGATAGCCACCCTTACTTTCTGATTGTCCATATATTATATTTTGATGTATTTATTTGAATCTTATGATATTTATCTGAAACTCGCGATGGTTTCAACTTCAGCTTACGAGGTTTTTATCTGATAGTTGTCAGCACAGCTTCCAACTGCTTGATTAAATTTCTTTTCTTCATTTCAGGAGCATAGACGAAACCTATCACTACGATGATTTCATTCTTCCGACCGGAGATTTTTCCATTCTTTTGTCTTCTGATGATTTTCATCACATAGGGACCACCCATAGCATCTCCTTCCATCTCCCACAGCCCCCGTTCTCCGAGTCTTGGGATGACCATATACATTTCATCGGTCTCTCCCAGCATATTTTTCTGAAGTACACTGTCTATCTGTACTTTGTCTGCCAAGGATAGAGAGATTCCATTTGACGGATATTCATCTGTTCCAGATGAGGTCTCCTTTGAAGAAAGATTTCCACTCGCAGAAAGAGCTTTCCTTGAAGAATGATTTCCACCCGCAGAAAGATTCTCTCTTGAAGAATGATTTTCTCTTGCAGATGGGGTTTCCTCCGAAGAATTGATTTTGAAAATCAGCAGATTCTTCATTCCGGAATTCGTATTATTGGAATACCAGACGAAATCCTTTGCTTTCTTGCTGGCATCCATATCGAGCGGGATCCGCATATCAAGACCGAAGAGCCGCTTTACCTCTTTCTGCTTCTCTACATTCTGCCGGATGACAGACGCCAGATGCTTCAGTTCCAATTCGTCCAGTATCTGGCGGAGTCTCATTCCATCCAGGCGGCTTTTCAACTGTTCTACGGTCTGCGCCTTGATACGGATAATGACTTGCGGAGCAGCATTGACATCCTTGCTGATTTTCACTTCAAAGTCACGATTTCTCTTATCCACATCCACGACTACCCGGTTTCTTACCGTCTGATACAGACTTGTCAGTTTTCCTTTTCTCACCTGTATGATATTGAACATGGGTTCCGGCTGAGGCATATCTGGCACACTCTCCTGCAAGATAGCAGTTACGATGTGATTCGTATCTCCTTCAAGCACCACCTCATAGGGCTGACCGATACTTTCAGGAAGCCGATTGCTCTTTCCGTCTTTGCAACAAGCCAGCATGAATACAAAGCAGATTGCAAGAAATAATCTCAGATATTTCCAATTCATCATTATTCTATCATCGTTTTGTCGCTTATCTTCAAAAGAAAGGTCTTCAGCTTAGGAGAAATACATTCATTCACAGAGTAAAGTCTTTGAACTATTTGATCAAAAGGACAACTCCTGTCGAGAAGAAAAGCTCCTATCAAGAATACTCTCGGCAAGAGCCCCCTACCGCGAGAAAAGACTTTCTATCGAAGAAGAAACGGGATTATCGCAAAGAACGTTCTTCGTCCTCGTGCTCTCTGATTTCTCCGATTTTCTTGGATGTACTGAGCAAGCCACAAGCTGCATAGATATCCTGTCCGCGACTGGCACGGATGGTCGTAAAGACTCCATGAGAAGTGAGATAATCACGGAACTGTTCCATTTTCTCATCATTGACACCCTGCAACGGGATGTCCGGAATCTGATGGAAACGAATCAGATTGAAACGGCAGTCGAGACCCTTCACCAACTTGATGATTGCCTTGGCGTGCTGCATACTGTCGTTCACTCCCTTGAACACGATATATTCGAAAGACAGGCGACGCTGGTGAGAGAAATCATAATTGCGGAGCAGTTCCACAACCTGTTCTATACCCATACCCTTCTCGGCAGGCATCAGTTCTGCTCGCTCAGAAGGTATCGGATCGTGCATCGAGATAGCCACATGGCACTCGCTCTCTTCGAGGAATCGCTTCAACTTGTTTTTGACGCCCACCGAACTTACTGTGATACGTTTCGGACTCCATGCCCAGCCATAGTCAGCGGTCAGGATTTCCGTGGCACGCAACACATTATCCAGGTTGTCCATCGGCTCGCCCTGTCCCATAAACACAATATTGGTGAGTTTGTCCACCTCTGGCAGGGAGTAGATCTGATTGAGGATATCGCCAGCAGGCAAACTTCCTTCAAACCCCTGCTTACCAGTCTGACAGAAGAGGCAGTTCATCTTGCATCCCACCTGTGATGATACACAGAGCGTGGCACGGTCTTTGTCGGGGATATAGACCGTCTCTACAAACTTTCCGCTGCGTGTAGGGAAGAGATACTTGATGGTACCATCTACGGAGTGCTGTGCATCGGTATATCCGGCACATCCTATCTCATATTCTGCGGCCAGCTTGGCACGGTTAGCTTTCGAGATATTAGTCATCTCGTCGATACTCTTCACATGCTGTTCATAGAGCCATTTCGCCATCTGCCCACCCGTGAAGGCAGGCATACCCAAGTCCTTAGCCACTTGCTTCAATTCAGCAAGGGTAAGCCCCAAAAGATATTTTTTTTCATCATTCATAGTGCAAAGATAGTATTTTTTGGCGAAAAATTGTTATCTTTGCCACATATTTTAATATAATAAGCTAAAATATAGATAAAAAATACCGTTTGGACCTCCGGAAAGGGAGCCGAAACGCAAAAACATAACACAAAGAAATGAGAGAAAAAATAGACCTTTTCTTACCTTGTGAAGACATTGAAGTAGCCCAAAGCGCACTTCTGGAACTTCATGACAACAAGACGGTTCAGCATATCAATCTCCTGGTGAGCGCTGATTTTGCAGCCCATCACCAAGTGCCTGATGGATGCACCTTCGTAGTCATTGACCGATTGGAAAGCAGCAACACGGTAGAAAGCATTGCAGAAAACACCGATGCCGACTATGTGATGATCTGCACCAAGACTACTCCGATTAAATGGGGACTTTATGCCCTGGAGCGATTCCTACGCACGGCTGACGATACGGGAGCCGTCATGGTTTACTCCGACTATTATTCCTTAATCAAAGAAGATAAAGAGGCTGCAAAAGTTGGAGGAAAAGAAGAAAAAGATGGAGCTGAAACTCATGAAGCAAAAGCGGATGGAGCAGAAACTCATAAACTGAAAGCTGAACAAGAAGCGAATACCGGCAAACTGATCAAGCATCCGGTTATTGATTACCAGTCTGGTAGCCTTCGCGACGACTTCGATTTCGGAAGCCTCTGGTTCATCAAGGCGCAAGCCCTCCACGACTTCATCGCCCAGCAGGACAGAGCTGACTATCAATATGCGGGTCTCTACGACCTCCGTCTCTACCTGAGCCGCGTGGGAGAGATTTTCCATCTCAATGAATTCCTCTATACAGAAGATGAACTCGACAACCGAAAGAGCGGCGAGAAGCAATTCGACTATGTGAACCCTCGCAACAGAGAGGTGCAGATAGAGATGGAAAAGGCTTGCACGCTACATCTCAACAAGGTGGGAGCCCTCATCGATACCAGCTTTTATCGCCAGCCGGATTTCGGCGAGCAGGAATTCTTCTACGAGGCTTCTGTGATCATCCCAGTTTTCAACAGAGAGAAGACCATCGCGGATGCCGTGAAGAGTGCGCTGAGCCAGAAAGCCAATTTCAAGTTCAACGTCATCGTGGTCAACAATCATTCTACCGACCGCACTGGTGAGATTCTTGATGAAATCGCTCGCGAGATGGAAGCCAGAAACGACAAACAGGCGGGGCGACTCGTACAGATTGTGCCAGAGAGAAACGATCTCGGCATCGGCGGCTGCTGGAATGTAGCCATCAATAGCGAGCACTGTGGCAAGTTTGCAGTCCAGTTGGACAGCGACGACCTCTATTCGTCTCCGAAGACTCTCCAGAAAATCGTAGATGCCTTCCACAACCAGAAGGCTGCGATGATGATCGGCTCGTACCGAATGTGTGATTTCGACCTCAACACCCTGCCTCCAGGACTGATAGACCACAAGGAATGGACCGAGGAGAACGGTTGCAACAATGCACTGCGCATCAACGGATTGGGTGCTCCGAGAGCATTCTTCACACCGCTTGTCAGACAGATACAGTTCCCTAACACGTCTTATGGCGAAGACTACGCCTTAGGACTTGCCTTCTCTCGCCGATACAGAATCGGAAGAATCTATGATGAACTGTACCTCTGCCGCCGCTGGGGAGGCAACAGTGATGCCGCTCTGAGTATCGAAAAGGTGAATGCCAACAATCTCTATAAAGACCGTCTGCGCACGATGGAACTGAAGGCACGCCAGCAGATGCTGCAGGGCAAGGCCGACATTATGGAAGACAGCAGTATCTCACGCTTCTTCAACCGCCAGTTGGAGAGATGGGAGGATGCCCGCCATCGCTACCGCGACCTGAAGCACGTGGAGAGCCAGACTCTCTCCGACCTTCTCAAACTGCAATGGAACCCTGCCCGCATCGTGAGCACAGGTGCCAAGATAGACAAGAAGACCCTCGATGAGCGTCCATGCTTCCTCTGCGAGAAGAACCGTCCGAAGGTACAGATGTCCAAGCAGATAGACGAACGTTTCTACCTGCTGGTCAATCCGTTCCCTATCCTTCCGGTACATTTCACGATTCCGGCACGCAAGCATCAGCCGCAGGCCATCTTCAAGAACTATGGCGAGATGCACCGATTCCTGAGTCTGCACAGCGAACTGATGGTATTCTACAACGGTCCGAAGTGCGGTGCCTCGGCTCCAGACCATCTGCATTTCCAGGCAGGAACCAGCGGCATACTTCCCCTGCAGAACAACTGGCAGCGCCTCTCACGCAACCTGACAGATATCATCTGTCTGAACGACGAGGAGAAGATAGCAGCCATCCGCGACTATACCGTTCCAGCCTTCGTGATTATCTCCAAGAGCGAGGAATGCGACGAGATGCTCTTCAAGCGCCTCTACAGTGCGATGCCTCAGCGCAGCGACGAGACTGAGCCGATGATGAACATCGTGGCCTGGCGCAAAGGTGATGAATATATCAGTATCGTGATTCCAAGAGAGAAGCACCGTCCGGAAGCCTACTTTGCCGATGGCGATGCCCAGATCATGGTTTCTCCAGGAGCCCTCGATATGTCGGGACTCATCATCACGCCACGCGAAGAGGATTTTCGCAAGCTCACCGAGGAGAAGGCTGAGGCTATCCTGAAGGAATGCGGCATTTCCGGCGAGAAGATGGAATGCATCATCCATAAGCTGAAGGCTGCCAAGGAGGCTGAGGAAAGTACCGTCACTACTTCCACATTATATAATAACGGTAAGCAGCCGAATGTCTCTGTGGGCATCGTGAGCGGTCAGAAGATTCACTTCTCGCTCAACAAGCCTTACCTTGCCAAGGGCGAGGTGGTTACGGGCGAGCAGGAAGTGGAATTCTCCGAGGGAGGTGTGCTCTGGAATGGCAATCAGTACAGTTCGCTTACCTTCCATCCGCAGAGCTGCGATGCCTCCTTCTCACTGAGCGATGTCACTATCGGCGTCAACTTCCACTGGGAACGCAAGGAAACACAGACCTTCTTAGGTACGCTCCATTTCGTGGTAGAATCAGACAAGATCTGCGCCATCAACGAGCTTCCTGTAGAGAAGTATCTGGAGAGCGTGATATCCAGCGAGATGAGTGCCACCTCCAGTCTTGAACTCCTCAAGGCGCATGCCGTGATTTCCCGTTCATGGCTCCTGGCACAGATGAAGAAGCGCAGAGACGTGGCTGAGAGCGGCAACAATTTTTTCTCTTTTGTCAAGAAAGACGACATGCTCATCCGCTGGTACGACCGCGAAGACCACACCATCTTTGATGTCTGCGCCGACGACCACTGCCAGCGCTACCAGGGCATCACCAAGGAGACTTCTCCGCATGTGACAGAAGCTATCCGCCAGACCAAGGGACAGATTCTGATGGATGGCGAGGAAATCTGCGATGCCCGATTCTCCAAGTGCTGCGGCGGTATCACCGAGGAATTCCAATATTGCTGGGAGAACACGCCTAAGAGTTATCTCTCTGCTGTGAGGGATATTGCTTTGGGAATCAAGCCGAAAGGACTGAAGAGTTCTATGAATGCCGAGTGCTTGAAGGACGCAAGAAATACAGAAGGACTGAAGGATGGAGATGCTGAGAGCTTGAAGGACACAAGAGATACTGAGAACTTGAAGGGTTCAAAGGCTCTGATGGATTCTGAATACAGACTTCCTGACTTGACTCAGGAGGAAGAGGCTGACCGCTGGATCCGCTCCAACCCGCCTGCTTTCTGCAATACTACAGACAGAAAGGTGCTCTCGGAAGTATTAAACGACTACGACCAGGAGACTGCCGATTTCTACCGCTGGAAGGTGACGCTGACTCAGGAGAAACTGCAGCACCTGCTCGAAGAGAAACTGAAGATGAACTTCGGCTGCATCCTCGACATGAAGGCTGTGGAACGCGGTACGAGCGGACGCATCAGCAAACTGCAGATTGTCGGTACCGAAAAGACTTTCACCATCGGCAAGGAGCTGGAAATACGCAGAGCCTTGAGCGACAGCCATCTCTACAGTTCGGCTTTCGTGGTAGATAAGTCTGATCTGGACGAGAACCAGGTTCCTCAGCGCTTCGAACTGATCGGAGCCGGATGGGGACACGGAGTGGGTCTCTGTCAGATAGGTGCTGCCGTGATGGGCAACGAAGGATACTCCTACGATGATATCCTGCTGAGATACTATCAGGGAGCAGAAATCAAGAAAATCTACAAGTAAGGTCTAAGGAATAGAGTCCTTTCTGATCAACGAGTAAGGTCTAATTTCTGATAGACAAGCGATGTCTAAGAAACAGGACGATATCTAATGGACAAAAGATAAATAATATCTAATGGATAAAATGGTAACAAAGAAGAATAGCAGGAATCCATGGGCATGGATCCCTACCCTATATTTTGCAGAGGGACTGCCCAACGTGATCGTGACAACTCTCTCTGTAGTGATGTATATGCAGTTGGGACTCACGGATGCCGAAGTGGGTCTCTATACAGGATGGCTGGCGCTTCCCTGGGTGATCAAACCCTTGTGGAGCCCGTTCATCGACCTGCTGAAAACGAAGCGCTGGTGGGTACTTACGATGCAGGCGCTCATCGGAGCAGCACTGGCAGGCATTGCGTTCTCGCTGCCTACGGCTTTCTGGTTTCAGGCCACCATGTGCTTCTTCTTCCTCATCGCCTTCTGCAGCGCCACCCACGACATCTCTGCCGACGGCTTCTATATGATAGAACTGGATGAGCACAACCAGACGAAGTTTGTGGGTCTGCGCAACACCTTCTACCGCCTCGCCATCATCTTTGTGAATGGTTTCTTAGTGATGCTGGCTGGTGTGCTGCAGGTGATGTTCCGCAATCAGATAAGCTTCTCGTGGGCACTGATTTTCTACGGATTAGCTGGCATCTTCATCGGTCTGTGGCTCTACCATAGCCGCCTGATGCCTACGCCGAAAGAGGATGTGCAGACGGAGAGAACTGTGGGCGAAGTGACTCACGAACTGAAGAATATGTTCCGCACTTTCTTTACGAAATTCGGAGTGAGAGAGACGGTCATCGTGATGCTCTTCCTGCTGTTCTACCGCTTCCCGGAGGCTTTGCTCAATACAATGACCAAGACTTTCATCCTTCGCCCTAACTCGCAGGGTGGTCTGGGCATGTCACCGCAGGAATACGGACTTGCCAATGGTACGGTTGGTCTCATCGGTCTCCTTCTGGGTGGTATCATCGGAGGTATCTTAGTGAGCCGCGACGGTATGAAGAAGTGGCTGTGGCCGATGGTTTGCGCCATCACCCTGCCGGATGCCGTCTATATCTATCTCAGCTATTCGCTCAATTCTGATATCGTGATGGTGTCCTCCTGCCTGTTCGTAGAGCAGTTCGGTTATGGGTTAGGCTTCACGGTGCTTACACTCTACATGCTATTCTACAGTCAGGGCAAGTTCAGGACCTCTCACTACTCCATCTGTACCGGTATTTCCTATCTCGGCCTGATGCTTCCGGGCATGGTTTCGGGTTATCTGAAAGACATCTTGGGATACCGGCATTTCTTCATCGTCGTGATGGCATGCTGCGTAATCACCTTCCTGGTTACCATCTACCTCAAAATAGATCCTAACTTCGGAAAAAAGGAAAAGGAGGAGGAAGATGAAGGAGAAATGTTGGACGAAGAAGTGACGAATGAAGAGGACATATTGAAAAAAGAGATAACGGAAGAAGATGATATATGGGAAGAAGAGATAACGGAAGAAGAATATCTGGAAAATGAGGATTCTTCGGGAAAGCAGGATTTACAGAACGAAAACGAAAAGAAGGAATAGAATAAAAATATCTTGAAAACTCCCTGAAAACAGAGAACAGAGAGTCTCCTAAGACAAAGAGAAATTCGAAATTCTTTAAAATAGATTACCGAAAGACGGAAGTTTTGAAGATGACCGAGAGAATAAAGATGAAAGGAAATGGTCGTGTGATGATGGATTTATCACGCGACCATTTATTTTTTATTCTCTAAAACTTCTTATCAGATATAATCTCTAAAAAGAAACAAACAGAATAAGTATCTTCTAAAGAGAAGAGAAACCCTTTATCGGATAATCGTCACCTCTCCATTCTTGGCTATCTTCACGATGCTGGATGGTGTGTGAGGCTTATGCTCCTGGCGACGGGTCCAGCATACATAATCTACTTGCTCCAACAATTCTGGGGCAATATCACGATAGTTCTGCGCTGCAGGCTCGCCACTCAGATTGGCACTGGTGCTCACGATAGGCTTCTGGAAGCGATAACAGAGTTCCTTGCTGAAAGACTCGAAAGTTACTCGCATGGCAAGACTGCCATCCTCTGCCACCAGATTGTTGGCTACCCCCGTAGCATCATCGAGGATGATGGTAGTTGGCTTCACAGGCATGGCTACATCAATGAAATCCCAAGCCACCTGAGGCACATTGCGGAAATAACGCGCCATACGGTCTGCACTATCCACCAGACAGATAAGCGCCTTACTGTCGTCGCGCTGCTTTATTTTGTAAACCTTTGCCACTGCCTCTGGGTTAGTAGCGTCGCAACCTAAACCCCAAACGGTATCTGTAGGATAGAGAATCACTCCACCCTTGCGCATGCATTCTATTGCATTCTTAATATCTTCCTGTTGAGTCATTTTTTATTCTCCTTTATTATTTTTTTCCTTATATATGAAGGAATTGATTCGTCCTTTGTTCCTCAGAAAACGATTCTTGATTTCCATGAAGTCCTTTGTTTCTAAAAAAACAATTTTCTATTTACAAGAAAATCTTTACACCTCAAAAAAACAATTCTTGATTATATATTAAGGTGAAAGAACTTCCTTATTAAATACTTCTGTACTGCTCGATATCTCTCATTCCGTTGAGGAAATCACGGGCTTCCATTCTCTTTTTGCCACTAATCTGTATTGTGTCGAGCTGGAGCCATTCGTCTGCACAGGCTATTTGCAGGCTCTTGCCTTCTACTCTCAAGGTTCCTACTACAGAAGAAGCGGCATTCTCTGAAGGAGCGGCATTCTCTACTGCAGCGGCGTTTGCAGAAGAACCGGCAACTGCTTTTCCGGTTTTGGAAGTCTTGAATACTTTCAGCACCTGCGCCTTACCGCCTTCCTTCTGAATCTCAGTCCAGGCGCCAGGATATGGCGAAAGACCACGGATGAAGTCATACACCTTCTTGGCTGGCTGATTGAAATCGATACGGCAGGTATCCTTGAAGATTTTCGGAGCAGAATGAAGCACGGTGTCTGTCGTGATCATCTCGTCCTGCGGCATAGAGTCGATATTTCCGTCGGATGCTATCAGGCGGTCGATGGTCTCTACGGCTATCTCAGCGCCTAAGTGCATCAGTCCGTCATAAACATACTCTACATCGGCATCGTCGGGGATGGCGAATGGCTTCTGCATGATGATGCGACCGGTATCGATATCGTGGTCGAGGAAGAAGGTGGTGACGCCAGTCTCCGTCTCACCATTGATGACAGCCCAGTTGATAGGGGCAGCACCGCGGTACTGTGGAAGAAGGGCTGCATGCACATTGAAGGTGCCGAAGCGAGGCATATCCCATACCACCTCTGGCAGCATTCGGAAAGCTACCACCACCTGCAGATCGGCCTGATAACTGCGCAACTGCTCTACAAATTCCGGATCCTTCATCTTCACCGGCTGCAATACTGGCAAGCCCTTCGACAGGGCATATTGCTTGACCTGCGAAGGCTGAAGAGTGTCCTGATGGCGACCCACCGGTTTGTCGGGCTGGGTTACTACAGCCACCACATTATATCCGCCTTCTACAAGGCTCTTGAGGGATTCCACCGCAAACTCCGGGGTTCCCATAAATACGATTCTTAAATCTTTTTTCTCCATAAACTAATATTTTGAAGTTAAAAACAGTAAAGCCGTAGAATTCTTCACTCTTCCCTCTTCACTCTTCACTTAACCTACTCCGCCGACATATCCGCCACAATCTGGCGATAAGTCGAATAAAGGCGGGTACGGCTGATATATCCCTTCAGCACGCCGTTCACATCCACTACAGGCAACTGGGCGGCATCGGTCTCGTCAAATTTCTTCATCACTTCCTGCATCGGTTCGTGATCGCTGAGCACGGCTGAAGGCTGGAGCATCAGCTGCTTTACCTTGAAGCGCGTGTAGAGTTCCGAACGGAAGATGATGTGACGGATGCGGGTGATATCGATGATGCCCAGCAAGACGCCAGCCTGATTGACTACCGGAAGGAAATTGTTGTTGCTGCGACTGATTTCTGACACCAGCTTACCCATCGGCAGGTCGGGACTTACCGGATGATAGTCCTTCTCCACCACGCTCTGCATACCCATCAGCGTGAGGGCTGCCTTGTCGATATGGTGGGTAAGCAACTTGCCTTCCCTTGCCAGTCGAAGCGCATAGATACTGTGGCTCTCGAAGATGCTAATGGTCAGCAGCGAGGAGATGCACACGATCATCAGTGGGATGAAGAGCTGGTAACCGCCTGTCAGTTCGGCTATCAGGAAGATGCCCGTCAGCGGTGCATGCATCACGCCCGTCATCACGCCTGCCATGCCCATCAGCGTAAAGTTCTGCTCGGGGATATAGACGCCTAACTCGTAGATGTTCCAGATGCGGGCGAAGAAGAAGCCTGCAAAACCGCCGATGAAAAGCGATGGAGCAAAGGTTCCGCCACAACCGCCGGAACCATTGGTTGCTGAGGTGGCAAACACCTTGGTGAAGGTTACCAGTCCGATATATAGCACGAGCAACTGACTGTGACCATAGAAGAGCGAATTGCTCATCACCATGTCCCAGTCGGCCTCGGTTCTACCCTTCAGCAGGATGTTGACTGCCGAATATCCCTCGCCATAGAGCGATGGGAAGAGGAAGATGAGACTGCTCAGGATAATGCCTCCGAAGAGCAGTTTGACATACGGATACTGCTTCAACTGGGCGAAGAATCCCTCGCAGGCCGACATGGCTCTCATGAAGTAGAGACTCACGAAACCACAGAATACGCCCAGCAGGATGCACGCCGGCACACGGTCGAGCTCCCACGGATTGGTGAGCGTGAAATCGAAGAGCGATTTCTCACCCATCAGGATATAACTGAAACAGGTGGCCGTAACACAGGAGATGAGGATAGGCAGCAAAGAGGCCATCGAGAGATCTACCATCAGCACCTCAAGCGTGAAGACGAGACCTGCGATTGGGGCTTTGAAGATACCAGCAATGGCGGCACTCGCACCGCATCCTACGAGCAGTATCATCGTTTTCTTGTCCATGCGGAATATCTGTCCCAGATTACTTCCGATGGCTGAACCCGTGAGCACAATCGGCGCCTCGGCTCCTACTGATCCACCGAATCCAATGGTGATACCAGAAGCTACTACCGACGACCAGCAGTTGTGACCCTTCAGCTTCGACTGCTTGGTAGAAATCGCATAGAGCACTCTCGTGATACCATGAGAGATATTGTCTCGCACCACATACTTGATAAAGAGCGAGGTAAGATAGATGCCCACGATAGGGAACAAGAGGAAAAGCAGATTGTAGGTGCTTTTCTCAAAACCCGAAGTGAGCAATATCTGTATCTCGTGCACGATACTATGCAGGAAAAATCCGGCAACGGAGGCAAGCAGACCGATGACAAAAGCCAGGATAAGCGTCATCTGGCGGTCGGAGATATGCTCCTTCTGCCACGCTACCATTTTGGCTATTGCGCCCGGTTTTTCTGCTATTTCATCTATCATCTCTTATTATTTTTTAAAAGTTATCCTTTTATATTATTAGAATTCCGAAGTAAAATGGAACTTGATATGCTCGAAGTCCTGCTGCGCCATGCTCAATACATAGCCTGAATCGGCCAGGAACACATCCCTGCCCTCGATATCCTTCGCCATGTACTGGTACTTGCGCTTCTTGAAGCTCTCCAATTCCTTCTCGTCGTCGGCCTCTATCCAGCATGCCTTATGCAAGTGAACTGGCTCCCAACGGCACTTGGCATTATACTCGTTCTCCAGACGGTACTGGATCACCTCAAACTGAAGCTGACCCACGGTTCCTACAATGCGGCGACCATTAAACTGATTGACAAACAACTGTGCCACACCCTCGTTCATCAGCTGCTCCAATCCCTTCTGGAACTGCTTGCTCTTCATCGGATCATCATTCTCGATATACTTGAAGAGCAGTGGAGAGAAGGATGGCAAACCGCGGAAGTGAATCTTCTCACCCTCGGTCAGCGTATCACCGATCTTGAAGATGCCATTGTCTGGCAAACCTACGATATCGCCCGGATAAGCCTCGTCGATGGTACTCTTGCGCTGCGCCATAAACTGGGTTGGCGAAGAGAAACGCACGGTCTTGTCGAGGCGCACGTGATAGTAAGGCTGATTGCGCACAAACTTGCCCGAACAGATCTTGCAGAATGCAATGCAGGAACGGTGGTTAGGGTCGATATTGGCAGTAATCTTGAAGATGAACCCCGTAAACTTAGGCTCCTCAGGCTCCACCATGCGCTCCTCAGCCTTGGTAGGTCTTGGCGATGGGGCTATCTGAACGAAACAGTCCAAGAGTTCCTGCACACCGAAGTTGTTCAATGCAGAACCGAAGAACACAGGAGCCACCTCGGCAGAGCGATAGGTCTCGACGTCAAACTCAGGATATACGCCATCCACCAGTTCCAGTTCCTCGCGCAACTGGGCAGCCTCGCGCTCGCCTACTCGCTGGTCGAGCTCCTCAGACTGCACATCCACCTCCACCTTTTCGGTTACGCGCTGCTTGTTAGGCGTAAAGAGGTTGAGCTGATGCTCGTAGATATTATATACACCCTTGAATCGGGCGCCCTGTCCGATAGGCCATGAGAGCGGACGAACGGAAATCTTGAGTTCCTCCTCCAGCTCATCGAGCACGTCAAACGGATCACGACCTTCGCGGTCCATCTTGTTGATGAAGATGATAACCGGCGTATTGCGCATACGGCACACCTCCATCAGCTTGCGGGTCTGCGCCTCCACACCCTTGGCAGAATCCACCACGATGATGGCAGAATCCACGGCAGTAAGTGTGCGGTAGGTATCCTCGCAGAAGTCCTGGTGACCCGGAGTATCGAGGATGTTCACCTTATATGGTTCGCCAGACTGTCCGTCTGGGAGATAATCAAACTCCATCACAGAAGTAGATACAGAGATACCACGCTGCTTCTCGATGTCCATCCAGTCGGAAGTGGCAGACTTGCGTATCTTATTGTTCTTTACGGCACCAGCCACCTGTATCTGTCCACCGAAAAGCAAGAATTTCTCGGTCAATGTTGTCTTACCAGCATCCGGGTGAGAGATAATGGCAAACGTTCTTCTTCTTTCTATTTCTTTCATCTATGATTTATATGATTTTAAAATATGTATATATAATAATGTAGATAATGCTGATTTTCGAATATTGGAAATCGTCATCTGTCGTCCGACTTACATGTCGTCGTCAAATTTCAGTCCCTCGGTGCGATCCTTGATATAGTAGTCGCTGAGCAATCCCACGAAGGTGGTTATCTCCTTGATGGCACGCTCTGTTTCCGGGGTAATCGGCTTCTTCTGCAGTCGGAGCAGCATCACTCCGTAGAGGGCATCCAGACAGGTTTCTATCTCGTTGACATCCTTGTCGCCCCTGTTGCGCAGTTCCACGATGAATGGCAGCACCTTGTAATATTCGCCATTATAGATAGGGAACTTGGTGCTCTGCAGCAGCATGCCGTGCAGGTCGATCACATCCTGGAGCAGCACCTTGTTGATATTGAGATGTCCCGATTCGCGCTTTCCCTCCTCATTCATCATGCGGATGAGATTGCCAAACCAGTCGATTTCCTCCTCCTTCTGTTCCGGAGTGAAATCAAAATTTTCGATATAGTGCTTCTTGATAACCGGGAGCGAACAGCCGCAGGCACGGATGATATCCTCCACCTGCCACATGTACAGAAGGTATTCTGCTATACTTTTCTTCTTTAATTCCTGAGCTACAAACATCTTTTTTAATTAGAAATTAGAAATGTTATATTTTTCAAGTTTCACAAGTTCAGAAGTTAATGAAGTTAAAGGAGTTATCGCTCCCTACGGTCGCTGAGGAGTTAAGACAATAGTCTTTTGGCGTAGTTATTAAACTGCAAGGCATACGTCTTAACTCCTTAACTTCCTTAACTCCTTTAACTTCCTGATATGCGAAAGTTCAGAACGTAATAATTGTAGATTTTTAGAAAAATTCAAAAACAATGGAGATAGTAATCGGAATCATCATAGGGCTTGTCATCGGATTTGTTGTTGGCAAGCTGATGGAAGCTAAAACTGGTGGAGAGGAAAAAACACAACTGATAGCAAAAGTGCAGGTGCTGGCGGCTAACATTGAGCAGGATAAACTACATCATGCTTCTGAGATGAAAGGTATGAAAGAATCTCATGCTTCTGAGGTTCAATCCTTGAAAGCTCAAATGGAGAACGAGCGACAGTATGCTGCGAAACTTCGGGCAGAAAGCGACCAGCAGTGGGCGCAGAAACTCGAAAACCTCAAGCAGGAGATGCAGCGGATGAATATCGAGCAGCAGCGGGTGGCAGCGGAACAACTGGCTGCCAAGCAATCGGCTTTGCAGGAAAACAACCGTCTGCAGATGGATGAACTTCTTAAACCGATCAAGGAACAGTTTGCTGATTTCAAGAAATCGGTGGAGGAGAGCAAAACGCAGAATGAAGTAAACAAGAAAGAACTGCAGAATACCTTCGAGGCTACGATGAAACTCTTTCAGCAGGAACAGCAGCAGGCAGTATTGAGCCTGAAAGAGCAAACGTCTAAGATTAGTTCTGATGCAGCCAATCTCACCAAGGCATTGAAGGGAGATAGTAAGATGCAGGGTGACTGGGGAGAAATGGTCTTGGAAACCATCCTGGAGAATAGTGGATTGAGAAAAGATGAGGAGTTCTTTATCCAGGAAAACACCAAGGACGAGAATGGTAAGAATTTCCGCCCGGATGTCATCGTCCGATTCCCTGAAGGAAGAAGTGTGGTCATCGACTCTAAGGTTTCGCTTACTGCCTATACGGATGCCCTTGCTGCTGAGGATGATTCTGAGCGAGACAGATTGATGAAGGCACATGCACAGAGTGTTCGCAAGCATATTGATGAATTGGCGGAGAAAGATTATTCCAAACTGGTAGAGGATGCCATCGGTTTTGTACTGATGTTCATTCCGAATGAAACCAGTTATATCGCTGCTATGAGACAACAACCGGAGTTGAGCCGTTATGCTTATCAGAAGAAAATCATTATCATCTCTCCAAGCAACCTCTTGATGGCGCTACAACTCGCTTATAATCTCTGGCAATATGATCGCCAGAATAAGAACGTGGAGAAAATTGTTAAGACTGCTGCCGATTTATATGATAAAGTTGCTGTCTTTGAAGATACTTTTACCGGTATTGGCGATTTGATTACCAGACTCTCAGGAACCTTTGATAAGGCTAAAAAGCAACTTTATGATGGTGCCGGAAATGTGATGCGAAGGGTGGAAAGTCTGAAAGGACTCGGTGTAACTCCGAAGAAGCAACTGAAGGCTTTGGAAGAATAAAAAGCGTTTTTTGTGGGTTGTTTTTCTTCCACGAAGGGAGTGTCTTGCAGTACTTTTGATGCATGGTTGTTTAATCTCTTGTAACAGAAACATTTCAAATTGTTCAATTTGCATGGTAAATCGTGCAAACTTCGAAAATAATCTCAGAAAAAGAAATGATTTTCCGATTTAATTTGTACTTTTGCCCAAGTCAATCCGATATGTAATGTGTTGCTTTGACGATGAATGATGAGTATATGTATCCATATATACGTAATAATGGTACATAATATATAGGAGTAAATATACATAAAACAATATCAAAAGGATTTCAATATGAAACTAAACGACATTCTTTCTAACAATTTTAAAGCTGAAGAATGGGAGGCGAAAGGTTATCAGCTTCCTCAGTATGACATCGCTGCTGTAGCCAAGAAGACTCATGACGAGCCTACTTGGGTTCACTTTGGTGCAGGTAACATCTTCCGTGCCTTCCCTGCGGCTATTCTCAACGACGCACTCAATACGGGCAAGTACGATCGTGGTGTCATCGTGGCCGAAAGCTTTGACTATGAGATTATCGACAAGGCTTATCGCCCATACAACAACCTCTCTCTTCTCGTCAGTCTCCAGTCTAATGGTACGATTGAGAAGAAGGTCATCGCTTCTATCACAGAGAGCCTCAAGGCTGATAAGCAGTTTGGTGAGGATTGGGCTCGCTTGGTTCAGATCTTTCAGGCACCAAGTCTGCAGATGGTAACTTTCACTATCACCGAGAAAGGATATTCTTTCAATGATGCAGACTTAGCTCGCGGTCTTGATGCAGTATTTGCTATGGGTAAGTTGACTGCCCTTCTTTATGAAAGATACAAGGCTGGTAAGTTGCCTGTCACCCTTCAATCTACTGACAACTGTTCTCACAATGGCGACCACGTGAAGGCTGGTGTGAAGGCTTATGCTGAGCGTTGGGTAAAGGACGGCATCGTTGAGGCAGGCTTCTTGGATTATATCAACGACAGCAGCAAGGTTACATACCCTTGGTCTATGATTGATAAGATTACGCCACGTCCTCATGAGAAGGTGCAGGCGATGCTGGCAGAGGATGGCTTTGAGGACAACGAAACCATCATCACCGAAAAGCATACCTTTACAGCTCCTTTCGTCAATGCTGAGGAAGTGCAGTATCTCGTTTGTGAGGATACTTATACCAATGGTCGTCCACCATTGGAGTTGGGCGGTGCACTCTATACCACCCGCAAGACTGTGGATGAGGTTGAGACCATGAAGGTAACCACCTGTCTGAACCCGCTGCATACTGCTATGTCAATCTATGGTTGCATGCTCGACTACACCCTGATTTCTGCCGAGATGGCTGATGAGGATCTGCGTGCCTTCATCCAGAAGATAGGCTATATCGAGGCGATGCCAGTGGTTACAGATCCAGGTGTATTGAACCCATACGAGTTTATTGGCACTGTTATCAACAAGCGTCTGCCTAACCCATTCATGCCAGATGCTCCTCAGCGTATCGCTACTGATACCAGTCAGAAACTCTCTATCCGCTTCGGTGAAACTATCAAAAAGTATATCGCCCGCGGTCTCGACAAGAGTAATCTCGTATTGATTCCATTGGTATTAGCTGGTTATGCCCGTTATCTCAAGGCTTTGGATGACAATCTGAAACCATTCGAGCCATCTTCCGACCCATTGTTGGCTGAACTTCAGGCGATTGTAGCTCCTCTGGAAGTAGGCAAGGGAGATCAGGACTATTCTTGTCTCAAGAATCTCTATACCCGTAAGGATGTATTTGGTCTCGATCTCTACGAAGCAGGTTTCGGAGAGCAGATAGAAGGCATGGTGAAGGAACTCTTTGCCGGCAAGGGTGCTGTAAGACAGACATTGCATAAGTATGTTTCTGCGAGATAATTCATTTTCAAACTTATACATTATATAATATATGGAAAGAACATGGCGCTGGTTTGGCAAGAAAGATAAGATTACGCTTGCACAGTTGAAACAGATAGGTGTTGAGGGCATCGTTACCGCATTGCACGATGTTCCTCTGGGCGAGGTTTGGACACGTGAGAAGATTCATGAACTCAAGGAGTACATTGAATCTTATGGTATGAAATGGAGCGTGGTAGAGTCTTTGCCTGTGGTTGAAACCTTGAAATATGGCGGTCCTGACCGTGATCATCAGATTGAGGTTTATAAGGAAAGTCTCCGCAACTTAGGTGAGGAAGGCATCAAGTGCATCTGCTACAACTTCATGCCGGTTTTGGACTGGGCACGTACCGATTTGTCTCACGACAATCCTAACGGAGCCAACAACCTCTATATGAACTGGGGCGAGTTGGCCTACTTCGATATCTATATCCTGCAGCGTGAAGGCGCTCGTGAAGATTGGGCTGAGTTCTCTAAGGAACACAAGTGGGGTAGAGACCTCGTGGCTGAGGCTGATGAAATCAAGAAGACTTCTACGCCAGAGCAGGATCATGCTTTGGTAGAGAACATCATCATCAAGACCCAGGGTTTTGTATCCGGTAATTTCAGCGAGGGTGATGCTGCTCCTGTACAGAAGTTCCGCGACCTCTTGAAACTCTATGATGGCATTGACAAGAAGAAGTTGCAGGAGAATATGAAATACTGGTTGGAGGCAATCATGCCTATCTGCGATGAGTACGACATCAATATGTGTGTTCACCCAGATGATCCTCCTTATCCAGTATTCGGATTGCCAAGAATCATTGGCCGTGCAGAGGATATCCAGTGGATGTTGGATGCTGTGCCAAATAAGCACAATGGTTTGACTTTCTGTGCAGGTTCTTTCTCTGCCGGCGAACACAACGACTGTGTGGCAATGGCTAAGCAGTTCGCCGATCGTACTCACTTCGTTCACCTGCGTTCTTGCTATATCTTCCCTAATGGCAACTTCACAGAGGCTTCTCACTTAGGTGGTCGTGGTCATCTCATCGAACTTTGCCGCATCTTCGAGAAGGCAGAGCAGGAAGGCAAGTGCAATTCTGGTCGTCGTCTCCCTATGAGAGTGGACCATGGTATGACCTTCACCGATGAGCCTGGCGGCGTATTTGATGAGAGTAACCACGGACACAATGCGGGTTACACGCTTCTGGGTCGTATGTTTGCCATGGGTCAGATTCAGGGCGTCATCGCCACCGTGGATGATGAACTCGATATTGAGTACAAACAGCCAGGATTTTATGATTAGTTAATATGGATTCCAGAGTTGAACATCCCTAACTTTGTTGCCACTATGGTTAGCGCTATCTCCTTCGAGGTACTGCTCCATAGTGGCTTCTTTTTGTTTGGTCACTTGGTGCCGATGATAGTAGGATATGCCAATGGCTACAGCCAAGAGAAAGACTATGCAGCCAAGAAGTATGATGACATTTCGGTTCTGAGGCTTTTCTAATAGTCTCTTGCGCAGGATCTCAATGCTGCTTGGGCGCAGCAAGGGATTGTGGGTAGTGCATATCTTAGCAATTCTCTCCAGTTTTTTATCTCCGATAGATGTGGCTATTTCTGCGATGACCATTCCCAAGGAAAAAATATCAGTCCTCGGTTCTGCCTTTGCATCAGGCATGAACTGTTCTGGTGCGATAAATCCTGTAGTGCCAGCAGGGTGCTTGAGAATGAAGAATGCATCGCTGTCTGATAGTCCGAAGTCGATGATTTTCACATTCTGTCCTGTATGAGTAATCATGATGTTGGATGGCTTAAGGTCCCGGTGTATAATCTGTTTGCTGTGCATATACTCCAAGGCATTCATCAACTGAAGGATGATTTTACGACCAAGTTCATGGGTCAGTGCTTTCCTATTGATGAGGCTTTTGAGCGTCTCGCCGTCTATGTGTTCCATCACGATGGTGGTTCCTAATTCTGGAAGTTGCTCAAGGCTGAGGGTTCTACAGATATTGGGGTGTTCCAACTCCAATCCAATCTCAAATTCCTTGGTGAGGGCTTGTTGATAGACTGGTGTGTAAAGAAAGTCCTTCTTGAGGCATTTTAGGACATAGCGTTTGCCGTATTTGGTGGCAGTGAAGAGTCGAGTGTGACCGGATTGAGACACGTAGTATTCCTGTAGATTACTATAGGTATTTTCTATAGGAGTGGATTCAGAGCCGTTCGTATCCTTGTCGAGATCTTCTGTATATCCAGAGTTTGACTCGGGATCATTGTTTTTTCCTGTTACTTGATCTTGCTTGTCTGGCATATTCTAAAAAGTTGATTTAGCGTGATTATTACTTCATGACATTGATAAGTGTGAGACCGCCATTCCTTCCTGCTACAAAGGCTGCTGTTCGTTTGCCTTTTCTTTCTATATAAGGCAGATACAGAGGCTGTTCCTTGATAAAGCAGCCTGTGACAAACTTGTCGCCTATCTGCAACTTACTGTTTTCTGACTTCAGGACTTCATAGGTGCTTTCACCCAAATAGCGAAGTCGCAGTATTCGGTTGGGACTCCAGCCGATGGATATTTCCTTTCCTTCTTGCAAGTCGTTGCTTATCACTTGTTGTGCCATGAAAAAGGATGAGTTATACTTCGTGCTGTCCTTCAGCCATTTTGTAAACTCTGCGTAGTTATTGTAACCTATATATTGAGCCAAGGCATCGAGTGTTATGTTTCTTGGCTTGTGGTTGTCGTTTACGTAACCGTATAGGCGTTTGAGGGTGGAGGAGGATATGCTCTTGCCCCATTTTTGTTTGAGGTAGATTGAAAACTCCTCGAAGTCTGTAGTGGTACAGAGCATCTTTCCGTATTTTTGCTCGATGAGCGATTTCAATTCTTCTATTTCTGGAGTTGTCATAATCTGTCGTTTTTATAGTCCTTTTTATCTGTTGTTTATCACTTGGAAGGCTCACTTTTGATGTTCTTGAATTGTTTCCAAATGACATCTCCTTTGTAAAATGCAGCTTTTCCTGTTGGCACATGAACGATGCAGGTATTGAGAAAACTGGTGCCTCTTGTGGTAAAGGCATGTGAACTGCATACTGGTGGAAGTTTTGCCTCCACATAGATGTCGGTAAGAGGGCAGAGGTCGAAGGCATAGTCAGAAATAGCCTCTGTCTTACTGCCTATCCTTACTACTTTCAACTGTTTGCAACCTTGGAAAGTGCTTGTCGGGATTTGTTTCAGGTTGGCAGCTAACTTTACTTCTTTTACCTTGCTGTCCATAAAAGCTCCTTGACCTATTTCGTTCATGTTGTCAGGAAGAATGAATGTCTCGATGCTGCATTCCTTGAAGGCATAGTTACCGATAGAAGTGATGGTGCTTGGCAAGGAATATTCTCCTTGCTTGCCCATTGGAAACCATAAGATGTTGGTTTGTTGTGCATTGAGTAACACTCCATTGACGCTGTTGTAGTTGGAGTTGGCTTCTGAAACATCTATGTCTCTCAGCGCCGTACAACCGCTGGATGGCAGCAGATTGCTTACCGAAGCAGGTACTTCTATCTTGGCGAGTGACTTGCAATTCATAAAGGCATCCTTTTCGATGGTTGTAACATCTGTAGGTAGGATAACATTTGTGAGATAATCGCAATTGGCAAAAAGTCCTTGTCCGATAACGTGGTCTTGGACATATCTGTTAGCCCCGTATGGTCCGCCTCCAGCCACAATTTTTACATCTGTCATATCTATGGAGGCTAATTTGCCTGGAGTATCGCTCTCGTCTAAGTTTCTTCCCATCATCTTTCTGAGGCAATTCAGGTCGTCACCATTCATTGGACCCGCCAAGGTGAGTGATGTGTAATCATATAGATTGTTGCTCAAAAGGGACTGCAATTCACCTGCTTCTTTAAGCATGATGGCATCGCTTGTTGTTGTATAGGTGATACAGTCACCAATCGTTTCTCCCATGCGGCTTTTGGCATACGGCCAAATCTTATAGGTCGTATTGAGAGTAAGTTTTCCTATAAGGAGTTTCTGTTGTCCCAAGCCTCCAGAGTAGTTGGTAAGAATTTCTTTCGTGGCATTTTTACCTGGAATTTCTTTCTCCATGTTCTCTTTTTCAGACTGGGTTTCTGTAGCGCTTTGGGATGCCAATTCGTAGTAGCATCCTGTTTCGGTAATGTTCTCTCCGCCATCTTCCAAGATGTCGTAACTGACGAAGGCACTTGTTGGTCCATGACTTAACAAGGTTGTATTTCCTACCTTTGGTTTTTCGTTGGGTAGTGTCGTAAAGTTCATCATGTTTCCAGATGTGATGGTTCGTCCATTGCTGCCTTGCAACATATAATAATAGGTGTTGCTTGCAATGAGATTTTTCAGACGAACGGAGACGCTGCTTTGCTTTGATATCTTTTCACTTTCTGTTGTGATAGGGACAGTCTGGTCCATATTCTCCGTTGTTCCATATCTGAAATAGAGTTGAGGCATGTCAGCATCTCCCTCTATTTCGGCAATACCATTCAGGGTCGCTTCATTTCGAGTGATGTCTGTAGCAGCCAAAGTCGATAGGTGCGGCTCCAGGTAAGATGGCTTGTCGCTGCTGCATGAAGCCATGAGTATGATAATCGCAAGATTGATGACAAGATGTTTCATTTCTTTAAAATATTTTGATTCCCAATCCGATACAACCTTCCCATTGTTTTCCTGCAATGGTCATGGTGGAGGCTGTCATAGTAAACCTGTTGAAGGAAGCAAGTACACCTGCTTCGGCTGATACGCCCTTATGGGTCAATCCTTCGTTGAGGAGATATCCGCCACCTTCGCTTTCACTCCTTTGCCAGGCAGTTGCGCATCGTCCGTATCCTATGCCTTCAAAAAATCGTATGTTACGACTTATATGGTGGATGGCTCCAAGGGTCAGCGTGTAATTGCTATGTCGTGTCTCGCCTGTGAAGTAAGGCTTAGTGCCATTGGTATCGATGCTTCCGTCTTTTTGGCAATTGCCGTCTGTATTCCCGATGGTTCGTAAGTCGCTGCTCGCATGGAGGAAGAAACCATGGCGTTTCATCATGGCAAAGAAAATTCCGTATGATGGACCGTCTTGGTGGAGTGCCACAGTAGCCAAGGTGTAGATGGAGAGTGGCATCTTGGGCTTACTTCGTGGTATTGTTATCGTGTCGGTCACGGTCTTTACTTCTACGATGGTGTCGTGAACTTCCGTGATCGTTGGCTTGGGAAGGTTGAGTTTCAACTCGTAGGTCATGCGACTCTCCAAAGGCTTGTACAACTTGTAGTCTCTAATCACGCCCCATTCCGGGTGTTTCAAGGTTAGCATCTTGGTACCTTTGGGTAGATAAAGCCATATTTCGCCCACTTCGTCCTTGCGTTTCACAATTCCTAAAGGGGTGGAGAAAGCAAAGTCGGATGGCGCCTCTACCTTCATGAGTGCACAAGCCTCGTCATTGAGGTCACGTACATTGTCAATGAAGGCGCTTACGTCGTTGGGTAACAAGCGGAAGCTTGCTACCGAGAAGTCTTGGGCTGAACTGGAGAAGGGCATGAGTAGTAAGAACATGATGGTAATCATGACTCCCGTTTTCCTTTCCTTTACTCTTTTGATGGTCTTTTCAAACTTCATACCTTAATTATATTATATGTAAGTCTATTGTAAATTGAAGTCTTGTATGTTGATGATGTCTCCACTCCCTCCTACCGTAGAGGCAGGTTGCCATGTTCTGACATGGATGAGTGGCATCGATTTGTTTCTGAAATCCCACAACAGAAAGAGATAACCGTCATCACTGTATCGGTCGCTCTTGTATTGTTGTCTCAGAGTTACACCATAAATGCCGTCCAAGGTAGGATGTCGCATGATACGAAAGCCTGAGAACTTGACCTCTATCTTTTGGTTTGTTGCAAACACCTTGTTGAGACGGTTGATATATTCGTGCTTGGAATGGATGGCGTATGTCACCTTATTCTCAGCTTGTATCTTATTGTCATTTGCTGTAGTCTTTACTACATTGCCCACGATGATAAGTGCCTTGTCGCTAAACACCTGGCTTAGGAAATCAATGTCTTTGGTGGTGTAGGCGGTGCGGAAATGTTCGCAGTAGTTGAGGATAGTGTGGCGACGGTTGGCATCGGTTTCGTTCAACTTGCCTTGCATGATTTTGGCTGCTTCCTTGTAGAAGGGGTTGTTTTGTGCCATTGTGTGAAGATCCACTTGCGAGATCACCTTCCTCCTATTGGACTGTTCGGTTGATTGCACCATAGATGTTCCTTCGTGTACGGTTGTTGTTGCCCCTTGGTAGGTTGCACTTGTGTTAGATGGATTTTCTGATGATGTATTGGCGGAACTTGTATTCAAGTTCTTATTGTTCTCATGAACGGAAACAAAGCCCTCATGAGTGAAAGTCACCATACCTTGTCGGTCAATGAAACCCTCTCGATGCGAGACTTGTTCCCGAAATCGTAACAGTCCGTTGCGAAAGCGAGTGTCGAGCAGACAGTTGCGTAGGGGGATGACGAACAGTTCTTTACCATCGGCATCCTCCACGACATAGCGCTTGCCTTCCTTTCCGTAGTCTTGTTCCACTAATTCCAGTCCTTCGTTCAAGCCATACCTTGTTTCTTGTCTGTCATCTTCCTGGGAAGTGAATGACGGGAGCCACAAAACTACAAGCCATGTTCCGAGAGTGAGAATTAGTAAAGACAAAACATATATCGTTTTTCTCATTCGTTATGATAGTCAGTTATTTCCTATTTCTATGATAATCTTTGTATAGATGAAACTATTGCCAGTTCTGGATTTCTCCACCAATTTCAATCTTCACTTGGTCAGGGTTGTCCGAAATGATAAGGTTGACGAGGTGCTCTGTTCCTGGTTTGAACTGGAACTTGCTTTCAAAGAGATAGCTTACGCCCTTCATTACGACTTCGATGAGCGGCATACGATTCTCAATTCGTTGCGGAACGATAATAGCGGAATATATGTAGTTGTCATCTTGGTGGGCAATGATGGACTGGCGATAACCTTTCATATAGCGCGTTGCTACACCAGCCTGTAGGTCGATGGTAGCAGAAGGAACAGTATTATGAACATATACAGCAGCAGTTGTAGGCATCTCTCCTTCGAAGTCCTCTCCCTTGATGAGCCTGATGGTCAGTTTGCTCATGATATGCTTGAAATTGAGAGGTACTGGTGCTGTTGACGCAGCTATTCCTTTGGTTGTAGCAAAGAGCAAATCGCTTGCCTCGTATTCGCCGAGTGATGTCCCTGATTTATGGGTGCTTTGGTCTGTACTCACATTGAACGGTTGGTCCTCGATACTACTCAATTTATTGATATAAGGGTAGTAAGCATAGGCATTGTAAGTGCCTTCGTCCCAATACAGAGTATGGGCTGGGGTCCACTTGCCACCATCGTAGGTGAGGGCTGCATTGTTCACGAGGTTTCCGCCGATTTCGAGAGGTGAGTCGGCTTTTGCTACGAAAAGTCCTATCTTGTCATTTTTCTCAAAATCAGTTTCCGTAGCACGTGTATTCTTGGGGGTAAGTTTCTTTCCTGGGTGACTTACCGTGAAGGTCATCGGAGTCGATTTTGCATCCAGGGAATGAGCATCTTGAAGATATTCGTCTCCGCAAGATGCTAAACCTAAGATGAGGCTCCATGCTATGCACGTATGTTTGATGATATGGTTTCGTCTCATGTTTCTTCTTTTTATATTTCTTTTTTCTTATGAATGAGAAGAAGTTATTTGCGTCTTCTTACTTTTTGCATTTTCAGAGGACTTCCCTTGTGGAAAACAGGAGCGTGCTGGTAGGTTCCTGCTATTCGTTCATCTCCATTCATTCCAAAGGCACGACTCTCCACCACACCAGCGTCTCGCTTGTCATTCTTTACGAAATCCTCGAAAGTGAAAGTCTCTCCAGCGTACTGCTTGATACGCTTCACGATGCTCTCACGGCTGATGGTGCTATAGTAAGGAATGTCGTTGTTCATGCAAGAGTTCGGTTCCGAACGGAAAACGCCTCTGGTGTGCATGAATCCGCCCTCGTAAATATCCACGATATCGCTATAACGGTCGTCGTAGATGAGGTGGCTCCAATCCACTTCGTGCATTTTGCCCGTAAGCGAAAGGTTGTCGTACCATCCGAGACTTTTAGCCCAGTTGAACTCATCCACGTGCCCACAGCAAAAACAGCCACAGACATCAATGAAAGCATTGTGGTAAATGTATTCATCGCCGAGCTTGCCAAATCCATGACCGCCTGCCTCATGCTGGATGACTCCACGAGTGTCGAGTGGATAGTCATACGTGCTAAGAGGACAAAAAGCGATGGCTGAGCCATCTGCCCACATCTGGGTGATACCACCATAATCGGTAGAATTCGGTATGATGATGATAAGCGTCTGGTTCAAGTTGTCCTTGTTGACGGTAGGCGCACCTAATACGTAAGAGAAGATCTCATCGTAATCAGCTTTCAGACCTACGCCCGCAGTAAAGGTCGTATTGAAGCGATTGTAACGGATCGTGTTCACAGTTCCTATGCCACTTTCTGTAGATAGCGGCATGGCTGTGTAGATGTTGAAATATTCACGATATGTCTTGTAGGGTTCGATACCAAAGAAATATTCCACTTCTTGCTGGATATTCTTCAGATAATCACCATTAGCAATGTCCTTGGCATTGTATCCATCACCAATCAATACGATATTGATGCCACCGTTTCTGCCCTTTGTAGCCTTTTGTAAGGTAACCCATTCGTCCTCACCATATTCATATCCATATTGCGATACATTGCACTCGTGAGTGTATTCCTTGTCTTTCAGTTGGAATACTACTTTTCCATTACGGTTGCCAGCCCCTTTTGCCATCGACTTGATGGTCAATGTCACTTCCGTCTTCTTGTTTCCGCTGGAAGGAGAGACCTCGCACCAGTCTGGTTTGCTCGCTACCTCCCATTCTCCCTCGGCATTGATGGTCAAGGTCTGCTTGTGCTCAGTGCTGAGTGCGCAAGCCACGGATGGGCGACAAACCAACTCATGGTGGGCAGCGATGCACTTGAAGTCACGCCATCCGTTGGCAGTCTGGTATTGGGCGATGGCAGATTCTGGTACTTCGAGCGTGAAATTGTCCTTGGCAATTCCCTCGAAAGCATTCTCCTCTATATAGGCAGGCATGTCTCCTCGGCAAATGATGGAGTTGATGCCGTAACATCCACTGAAAGAATTTTGCCGTATGGTTTCCATGGACTCCGGAAAGATGATACCTTCTATCATTTTACAGTTGGCAAAAGCAAAATCCCCAATGCTTTGCATATCTTCCGGAAATTCTAAAGTGCCCATTAATCTCCAGTTGTTGGAGAAGGCTCTGCTGCCTATATGACCGATGCTTGAAGGTAACTTCAATTCGCCGGAAAAATCATTGTTGCCGAAAGCATTGTCAGAGATGACTTTCAGACTTTTTGGCAAGTGTAGCTCTCCTCTGAAATGACAGTCGGCAAAAGCGTCATTGGCAATGTTGATGATGCCGTCATGCAGGGAGAGGGTTCCATTGAAGCCGCATCCGTGAAAGGCCTCGGAAGGGATGGTGGTAATATTTTGTGGGATAGTCAGAGAACCTGTGAGTCCTGAGCATCCTTGGAAAACACAGTTCGCTATTCTCTTAAGATGTGAAGGCAACTTTAGTTCACCATAGAATCCCGAACAACCTGCAAAGCAATATCCTCTGATGAGTTCCAAATTGTCTGGTAACCTAAGATTTCCTGTGAGATTATTACAACCTTGGAAAACTCCTCCGTAGTAATCTGTTCCTTCGTCTTGCATGTCATCCTCGCCTCGATTCCCTAATTTCTTGAGAGTAGAAGGAAGGGTCAAGGTGCCATTGAGACCAGTACATCCTTTGAAAGCTCCACGACGTATCTCAGTTACTCCTTCCGGAATGACCAAAGACCCTGTGAGGTATTTGCAACCATAAAAGGCATTTGAGCCTATAGACTTGAGGTGGTCTGGCAGTATAAGCCTGTTGAGGCTGTTGCTTCCTCCTGTGGTTTGGATGAAGTAAAAGGCACTGTTAGGGATTTGATCGTCCTGATTTTCTTCGTATTCTTCATTTCTTCCATAAGCCTTGATGCGAACTTCCTTTAGGTTTAAGGCAGAAAGGCGAGGCATGGAATCACGCATGAAGTAGAAGTCTTTGGCATTGATTTCTCCCGTAATCTTGAGGTTTTTTACCTGGGTATAGTCCTTTTTGGCTGCCACGATGGCATCTTTCAATCCTCCAGGAGTAGAGTTGATGATAATGTATTCTTTGGCAGTGGCATTATGACTCACGAGGTCGCTCTCCCAAGGGGTGATGCTCTCGCTGATCAATGTCAACTTGTAATCTCCGCTTGTAGATAGTTTATCCACCTTGATGCCGAAGTTCATCATCTTTCCTGCTTGGTAAGTGAAGTCGCCGGATTTAGAAAACTTGTATGGCTCTCCTCCTATGGTTATACTGAAGAGGGTAGTGCCTGCAGGTATAGTCTGTGGAATGACGATAGTGCGCCATTCATTGTTATGTCTGGAAGGAATGGTGGCTGTGTTCTCCACGCCGCCTGCTACTTTTACTTCTCCTGTGGAAAGGTTGATGCTTGCTTTACGAGCTACATTGGCAGTCAGAACCGTCTTCTCGGTGTTTGCCCACTCCTCGTCGGTGAAACCGGAACCTTTCACCAAGGTCACCTTGGCATTCGACATACGGTGAGTCAAAGGCAAACGAATCGTGTTGGCGGTAGGAGTGACATCAGCAACTTTTCCCCAAAGGAAGTCGCTACTTTCATATCCACCCATTTCACCATCTTTCGATTCTTTGCTTTGGTCTTTCTGTACCTCGAATGAGTAGTCTTCTATGCTCTCGGGATTGGCAATAGGGTAGTATCCGTAGATATCTACGTGGGTATGCTTGTCTTTCCAGTAGATGTCGTAGGCAGAATTCCACTTGTTCTGGGATTCATCGAAGGTGTGCTGTACATTGTCAGCACGGTTGCCGCTCACTTTCAATGTGCCAGGGTAGTCACCCTCATAATCTACGATATAGACTCCCATCTTGTCGCCATCACAGAACCCATTGTCGTTTACTCGGGTAACGGCAAGTTGCTCAATGTCTCCTGACAACAAGATGCGATTGCTATCTGGCTGCTTTTCATCATCGAAAAGGTGGTCGCTGCATCCTGTCAGTATCACGATTCCGACGAGTAATATATATAATAAAGTGTATTTTGATAATTTCATTGATATGTCCTTTTTAGTTGGCAGTTCCGCCGTAGTCTATACCGTCATCTTCCCATTGAGAGATGTTGACATTGATACCACTGCTCGTTTTGCTGAGTGTGACGGTGAAATTATATTTTTTTCCCTTCTCGAAAGCGTAGAATTTGGAATTTCTTGTAAGGTAATAGTTGCTGCCATCTACGTTGATGGTAATGAAATTCCCTTCTTTTACGTCTTGAGGTACGATGATAGCCTTGTAGATACAATCTTCCTTTAATGGAATGATGTCTGTATCATTTCCTGTTGCGGTGACCACGCCGGTGGAGAGATTGACCAAGGCTGTACTTTTGAGTCCATTGATTCTGACATTCACAAGGGATGATGCAAGCGATGCGTCGGTAAAGCCATTGCCAGCTTTCATCGTGATGATGGCTTGGCTCATCATGTGCTTGGCTTCTATCTTCACAGCTTGATCTGTAGGAGCGACATTTAATGTCTTGCCAATCAGCATGTCGCTGCTCTTATAATCGGCAAGGTCGCTTTGGTCGGCTTTTACTTGTAAAGGCACGGCAGTCACATTGTTTATGTATTTCTGGTAAGGGTAATACAGATAGAAGTCGGCATGGGTAGTCTCGTCTTTCCAATAGATAGATGCGGCTGCTTTCCAAGTTCCATCGTAGGTGAACTGCATATTGTCTATATAATTGCCGAGAGTTTTCAAACTGTTGGCAGTACCGTCTGCCTCCCGATTGACAACAAACAATCCTATTTGATCACCTACCTCAAAAGCTTCGTCCGTTGCGCGAGTCGCAACAGACGTTTTGATACTGATGGGCAGTTTCTCCTGGGTAGTAGGAGAAGGCTGTAAAAGGTCTGTCCCGCTTCCGCCATCTGAAGAGCATGCCCCCATTGTTAGTAGGGTGCAAATGCATAGAGATATGTATTTGAAGTTTACCATTTACTTTTATGATTTATAGTTATGTGTATTATGCTTATGCAGTTAGCGTGCAATTAACTTCTGCAAAGGTAGAAAGAATCTTGGAATTATGCAAGTTCACTTTGGTTCATTTGCGTGTTTTCCTTATTTTTTGTGTTATAATTCTGCTTTATGCAGTTGAAAAACTGCAATCAAAAGGGGAAGAAACTGTATGGAAGGGTTTCTGCATCCTTACAAGAGAGTTAACACATCCTTATGAAAGTGTTAGTATATCCTTATGCATTCTTCGTTCAACGCCTTTGAATGTCCGTTCAACGGCTTTGAATGTCCGTTCAGAGCCTTTGAACGTCGGTTCAACGTCTTTGAACGGAGAAATGATAAGGATGCGGAAACAAATTCATTGTGTGCGAATAATTTGCGCTTATGGTATGAAAGATAAGTTCAGTAAATGACATTTACCTCTTTCTGCATCCCTATAAAAAGAAGTTCTTGCATATAGATGAAAGTTATGTTCAATTGTTCAGAGCATATGCTCAAATACTTTTGAACATAACTTTCGTATGGATGCAAAGACAATTTCGTTTCGACTTTATTCAAATAGACTATCCATAGTAACTTCTTTTTGTACAATGCCACTATGCTTGCCATAAGCAATACCATAGGTGGTAATCATTGTTAGGTGAATGGTTTGCTTGGGAGAAAGAGTGGCTTTGAGTGCTTCTATGCGATGGCGCAAGCGTATTTCCTCTTCCTTGCTGATGGTGTAAGGGGAACTGGCAAATTTCATTTCACATAAGTTCACCACATTGTCGTTTCTGATAATCAAGAGGTCTATTTGAGTGCCATCTTGATTTTCATCTCCTCTTACATTCCAAGCTGAGAGTGATGATTTTACCCCACCGATTTCCAAGGCTCGTTTGATTTGCTGGATGTGTTGCCAGCAAACTTCCTCGAAAGCAACACCATGCCATGCCTTCAAGATGTCGGAAGTCATATTATCGCTGATGAATCCTGCATCCTTGCTGTTTTCTTCTACATATTTTAGCCAGAATAGACAGAAGTTGTCTATCAGTTTGTAACAGATTGTACTTTTCGGCATACCATATGGGGAATAACATGTAATGAAATCGCTTTCAACCAAAGCTGCTAAAGTCTTGCTCAAACCACCACCCAAAGGCAATCCTGTAGCTTTGCTGATTTCTTCTCGGGTAAACCCACTGTGCCGAGTTGCCAGTAAGCGTACAACCTTTTTGCTGTCTTCTGGATTATTGAAGATAGCTGCAAATAATCGGTTGAACTCATCCTTTAGTCTCGGTTTGTTACCAAAGAGAATCTTGTCGGTATTCTGTTCAAAACTCAATTCTTTTTGGAAGTAGCTAAGATAATAAGGTATTCCACCGAAAACCATGTAACTTTGCAATATGTCATACTGACTCATCTGTATATTGGCATGTTCAAAGTACATGGCACATTCTTTCAATGTGAAAGGGGACAGTTTGATTTCTGCAGTTAAGCGTCCATATAGCCCACCCTTGTTTTTAGAGAGATTGCTTAGAATCCAAGAGGTTGCGCTACCGCAAACGATTAACATAATATTATCCCTGCCACTACACCAGCCATTCCAAAAGTTCTCAAAGGCTGGAAGAAAACCAGAGCGTGGGGTATCCATCCAAGGTAACTCGTCTATGAATACAACTTGCCGCTCACCATTGTCAAGATTCTGCAAGAGTTGTTCGAGTAGGAAAAATGCCTCCATCCATGTTTTGGGTGCTTTGTATCCTTCTAAACCTTGGTTGAGCAAGGCGTAATAGAAGCTTTCCAATTGAGTCTTCATGCGACTTTTTTCATTGTCTTGGTCAACAGGCGACACACCTGTATGCTGAAAGGTAATGCGTCCTTTCAGTGCTTGTTTGATAAGAAAAGTCTTGCCAACACGTCGGCGTCCATATATGGCAACGAACTCGGGACGGTCGCTATGGTACAACTTTTCAAGCTCTGCGATTTCTTCTTTTCTTCCTACAATCATACTATATCTTTTGTTTAAAGTTGCCGCAAAGATACAAAAAAGAATCGTTTCGGCGAAATATACTATAGCTTATTCTGCCGATTTTATGTATTTTTTATAGAAATAGGCAAGATATGGTGATGTGACGTGTTCCCATAAACTACTTTTTTGCCTTGTGAACCATTATGAACTTGATAGTTTCAAATATTCTTTTTACCTTTGTACCCAAAATAAATGATTTCAACAATAAACAGGGGATGATATGAGGAAAAATGGGGAATCCGCAAAGAAATCTTAGAAAAGATTTGGGAGTTATCTGAATTTTTTTCTACATTTGCAATAAGTATGTTATAGAGCAAGTATTATGGTTGCTTAAGTGGCTAACATGCATTGCGATGAGAGTATCTTATGGATCCGTTCAAGCAAAGCAGGGATTCACACCATCTTTTCTACTAAATGATAATTTAAAAACTTAGGGCTTATGGGGAAAATAAAACGTTATGCTTGCATTATCATGTTATTTGGAATGTCAATGCAAGTTTTGGCACAAGCGAATGACGCTCATGAAGGCGAAACTGGTGCAGCTACTATCGTGAGCCTTGTTGCAAGTTTGGTAGCTCTAATAGGTACTTTTGTAACTTATTGGAAGTTCAAACGTCAGCAATTTACAGATACAATAACCAAAGAACGTCTTAATTTTATCAAGGATTGGAGGGAGTGTGCTACTTGTTTTTGTGGACTGTTGACCTTGAAAAACAAATATACAGAGATTGGTTCATTTGAGGGACATACATTGGAATACTATTATTATAAACTTCTTTTGATGTGTAACTTTACCAGAGCAGAATCTTATATGGACATAGAAGTAGTAAACTTGTTAAATCAACTTTATCGAGACAAAGGTAAGGTTAGTGACGTACAACTTAAGAAGTTTGTTGCTCTGATGCAAGCGAATATTTTTTTAGAGTGGAAAGGTACAGGACGTGAGAGTCAAAAAGGGCAGCTTTCTGAAGAAGAGAAGGGGAATTTAAGATTTGATAGTTTTGAAAATTATAAAAAATGGTGCTATGAAGAAGAAAGAAAAAAATAAAGAAAAACCGAAGACGGCTATGAATTTCTTAAAATATTTGCCTATGATATTTAAGGTGACGAGTGTGTATCCTTTTGAGGTATGCATGGTGTATAAAGGAAACTATGTTGAAGGATGGAGTAATGAGCAAATAATTGGTGAAGTAGAAATTCCTGCTCAAGTCATAGCTAATGGCATAATATATAATTTAAAACGTATAGGAGATAGTGCCTTATCGTATTCAACTAATGTTTGTAGTTTGAAACTTAATGATGGCTTAGAGTATATTGATGGACAATCTTTTAGGTACATTGATAAAATTACAGAGTTGATAGTCCCGAATACAGTAAAAGAAATTAGTGTTGGTTTTATAGTGGAATGCCATAATTTGAAAACGATAGTATTGGGTACTGGTTTGGAAAAACTTAATAACAGTGCTTTTTGGTGTGTAGGTACTTCTTTGCAAGAAATCTATAGCTTAAATCCGATTCCACCTACTTGTGTTTATCCTAATTCCACATTTGAGAATCTTCCTGAAGACGTAACCCTCTATGTCCCTCTTGGTTCAAAGTCTGCCTACGAGACAGCTCCAGGCTGGGATTACTTTGCAGGTCATATCGTAGAAATGGATATGTCTCCTGCGACAGTCAAGGTAAAGGATTGTTCTCGTGAGTATGGGGATGATAATCCTACGTTTGAAATAGAGACAGAGGGTGCTGCTCTTATTGGTGAACCAGAGATAATCTGCTCTGCTGATAAAAATTCAAAAGTAGGAACTTATGAGATTGAGATAAACAAGGGAACGATTAAAAACTATTATGTGACATTTGTTCCAGGTACTTTGACGGTGACAAAAGCACCATTAGTTGTAACTGCTGAAAATTATACCATTACGCAAGGAGATAAACTTCCTGAGTTTACGGCAAATTACAGTGGGTTCAAGAATGGTGAGGATGAATCAGTCCTGACCAAGCAACCTGTCTTCTCTTGCGAAGCAAATGAAGCAAGTGTTCCAGGTAAATATCCTATTACCGTATATGATGTAGAAGCTGATAATTATGAAGTGAAGAGCTATATAGCTGGTACACTCACAGTTCTAAAGAGGGAGTTAAAGAAGCAAACAATCACTTGGGACCAAGAGATAAAAGCTAAGGTTGGTTCTACGATAGCAATGAATGCAACTGCATCTTCTGGTCTTCCTGTAAGATATTCGTACGCTCTGGCACCAGGAGTAGAAAGTGCTTATCGTGCTCCTCAGATAGAAGACAATAACATAACATTCCCAGAAGAGGGTACTTATCTGTTGGTTGCTATCCAAGACGGGAACGATGAATATGCGTCAGCTACGGACACATTGGATGTCTGTGCAATCAGCGACGATGAAGGCTTGATGTATATTGATGGTATCTACTATAAATATACCGACGATGGCTCTGCACTGAAGGTGGTAAGGGGCTACAATCCTTATCGAGGAAAAGTAGAGATTCCTGCAACCGTTAATGGTCTGCCTGTGGCAGAGGTTGATGGGCAAGCTATGTATGCTTGCTATTATCTGAACGAAGTGGTGATAGGCGATAACGTTGCAATTTGTGGGCATGAGGCTTTTGGAGCAAGTCGAAATTTGCAAAAAGTTACTTTGCCTGCCAATCAAGCGGAATTAAGACTGCAATATATATTTAATTGTGATGATGGAATTACGGAAATCCATTGTCATTCATCTGTTCCGTATCTTGCAGATGAAAGTCTTTTTAATGGATTTGTCAATTATGATAATTGCATCCTTTATGTTCCTGTTGGCACCAAGCAATCTTATGCCAATACTGAGGTATGGAAATGCTTTACTCACATTGTAGAGGAAGAGGCCGCAACAGAAATTTTAAATGTATGTGTGTCTAGTGCCAAGGGAACATGGTATACTCTGCAAGGTGCTAAGTTGTTTGGTAAGCCTCGTCTGCCAGGAGTGTATATTCATGATGGCAAAAAGATAATCGTGCGATAAATCCAATAAAAAGTTGTGGATGTATTACGATACGATGTAGTATATCCACGCTTTATTTTGCTTATCAAGACAGTTTAATTCGATATAAATGATTTTTAGTAATGGTTTTCGATGTTTCCCTTGATTTATGAGAGGATGATGAAAACTCATACTATGGTTGGGGATTAATATGAATATACAAAACGAATAAAAAAATAAGATAATGAAACATTTGTTACTTTTTAAAGCGTGGTTGCTATTTTTGTTTTGGGTTCTTCCTGTAGAAATATATTCGGCCACTACAATGGAGGATACTAATTTTTCTTATAGCTATTGTCTAGGAGGGGTTCAGATAACAAAATTTCATGGTTCGTATAATGAGTATAGAACAATAACTATTCCTGAAACTTTTCGTGGACAAAAAGTTGTAAAAATTGGAAATTTTGCATTTCAGAACGCCTCATTCGCAAGAGTAGTGAGGATTCCGAAATTTGTCAAGGAAATAGGCTTCAGAGCTTTTTATGCTTTGTCTGATTTAGAGGAAATTAAGTTTTATGATGCTATTTATTATGGAAGTGAAGCATATAAGACGGAATTGAAATATGTAGGCGGTGAGTGTTTTATGAATTGTTATAAATTGAGAGGGTTTACCGCAGATAAAGTTGATTCTATTGCAGAACATGCCTTTTCTGGTTGTTTAGATTTAAAAAAGATAGATATTAAAGAAGGTAGTATTATAGGGTCTCATGCCTTTTATGAATGCTATTCTTTAGAGAATTTGTTTTTGGGTGATTCCTTTGAGACGATTGGGGAAAATGCATTTGCAAAATGTTTAAGCTTGAAAAACTTTTCAATTCCTGCTTCTGTAAAACAGATAAGGAAAAATACTTTTGATGGTTGCGAGAAATTGTCTCTCTTAGTGTTTAGAGATGGTATGGATGATGTGCAAGTTGATGAATCTGTAACAGATGGAAAAAACGAAGGTATATTTACCTCATGTCCATTAGATAGTGTATATATTGGTAGAAATATTAAGAGTTTAGGATTGTCTCCTTTTTATAGAAATCAACATATAAAAAGTATAGAATTTGGTAATTCTGTTACACAAGTTCCACAACATTTGTTTGAGGAAAATGAAGAAATAATATCAGTAAAAGTTCCGTGGAAGTTGCCCAATGTAGTAGATGAATCTGTCTTTTCTTATACGACTTTTATGGATGCGACATTAGTTGTACCATTGGGAACTAAAAGTATATATAAAAGTGTGCATAGTTGGAGTGATTTTCAACATATAGATGATGGAAGTCGATTACCGCAAAGTATTGTTTGGAAAGTTGAAACTACAAGTTGGACAATAGGAGATGAATTAGTTCTAAATGCCTCTTCGGATTCCAATTTAAAGGTGGATTATAAAATTAAAACAGGAGGTGAATGTGCAAGAATTATAAAATTGGATGGTGTTGAAAAGTTATGCTTTATAAAGGCAGGACAAGTGGAAGTTGAGGCTTTCCAATCTGGAAATTCAGTTTATTCGTCAGCCACCCCCATTTCTATAACTTTTGAAGTTTTGCGAAAGAAGCAAAGTATTAAATGGAATACTAATACTAAAGTTCTTGTGGGTTCAACGTTAGAACTTACAGCTGAAGCTTCTTCTGGATTGCCGATTTCGTATGAAATCATAGAGGGAAGCAAATATGCTCAGATAAAAAAATACCATAATGCTTTTTTGTTGAAAGGTGTTTGTGCAGGAAAGGTGCTAGTAACGGCAAATCAAGCTGGTGACGATTCTTTTAGTGAGGCTACTTCTGTGACAATGAGTTTTGAAGTAGTTGATGACAATGTGACAATCCGTGCAAAAAGCTATACCCGAATTTATGGTGAGCAAAATCCAAAACTAGAATTTGTGACCGATGGAGCTGTTTTGGATGGTATACCTGAAATTACTTGCTCGGCAGATGTCGATTCTCCTGTTGGCTCTTATATTATTGAGGTAAGACAAGGAACGGTCAAAAATAGTAAAGTACACTTAGAAAATGGTACATTGCAGATAACGAAGGCTCCATTGACGATAACTGCTGATAATTACACTATTACGCAAGGAGATAAACTTCCTGAGTTTACGGCAAGTTACAGTGGTTTTAAAAATGGCGAGAATGTGTCTGTTTTGACCAAGCAACCAGTCTTCTCTTGTGATGCAAATGAAGCAAGTGCTCCTGGTGAATATCCAATTAACATATATGGTGTAGAGGCAGATAATTACAATGCTATTAGCTACGTTGCTGGAACTCTTACGGTTCTAAAGAGAGAGTTAAAGAAGCAAACAATCACTTGGGACCAAGAGATAAAAGCTAAGGTCGGCTCTACTATAGAAATGAATGCAACCGCATCTTCTGGTCTTCCTGTAAGATATTCGTACGCTATGGTACCAAGAGTGGAAACTGCTTATCAAGTTCCTCAAATAGAAGGCAATAAGATAACATTCTCTCAAAATGGTATGTATCTCTTGGTTGCTATTCAAGCTGGAAATAATGAATATGCGGCAGCTACGGACACATTGGATGTCTGTGCAATCAGTGACGATGAGGGCTTGATGTATATTGATGGTATCTACTATAAATATACCGACGATGGCTCTGCACTGAAGGTGGTAAGGGGCTACAA